>JABAHP010001991.1_pt1 | contig 26039 bp, 12 predicted proteins | sample 7062081 | NCBI WGS metagenome assembly JABAHP01 (sample SAMN14534357, study PRJNA622989) | marine sediment metagenome | biome: marine biome [ENVO:00000428]; feature: marine pelagic biome [ENVO:01000023]; material: deep marine sediment [ENVO:00002113] | place: India: Gulf of Kutch | collected...
AAAAACTAAATACTTACATAACTAATATATACACTCATGCGCAGCATCGGCAACAATCTGTAATTTCTCCGGAGGCGTTTCAAAAAAATGATCCGCCAGCGAGCAGATATATCCCCCTTCATAACCAACCTTCTCAAACAACTCGAACACTTTATCGCGTATCTGCTGCTCGGTGCCTTCCGTTACCACGTTGAATTGGTCAATGCCACCGATTAGGGCAAGTCGGTTTCCAATTTTAGCTTTGAATTCCCAGGGCTCCTGATTACCTCCGATGCTTGGAGCGGCTAAAGTCTCCGAGGCGTCACAGCCGTTGGCGACAATCATCTCTTCAATCCCTAATGTACCACCGCAGGTATGGTAGGTAATCTTAAAACCTAAATCGCCAAGGGCATCATGTAATTCTCTGTCGTAGGGCAGACAGAATTCCTCATGAATCTTCGGCGAAATAAGAGTTGATGAAGCTGCGCCGCCGCCCGTTTCGATTAGGTCGAACTTTGAGCCCTTCATCCCTTCGATAAACTGCAGCTTCTTATCCAGCAGAATCTGTAAAAGCGAGTGTACCCAGTCCGGCTTGTCATAACAGGCCATTATCAACTCGCTCACATCCTTTAAACAACAGGCATGCTGCCAGCAGCCTGCCTGATCACCCCATACGAATCCCCTCAAAATGCCACGGTCCCCAATTTTGTCATAAAGTTCACTGACCGGCTTTGGGTCAAGTCTGGGCACAGGCATATATTTTCGAATTAGGTCGATATCATCATCACGTTTGATCATATACTCAGTGATCCATGTGGTTTTGCGGTCGCCGCCGGTTTTATAAGTCAAAATACCCTCCGGTGTAACAATGGTGTGGTGTACAATCCGGTCGTCGGGATCATCACTGATAATTTTTGCCTCGTCCTTCCATTCGCTTGTGGAGGCCCTGGAAAAGTCTGCTTTTGCCACCCAAAACTGGCCCATATCCGCAAAATACTGGATCTGAGCGTCCATACCGAACTTTTCGAACGCCTCGATATCGCTTATCCCACCGAGAAACTTGTCGAGGTGGTATGGCTGCCATTGATGAACCGAAACGGGCACGCGATCCGGTTTGTCCCGCTCCAGGGCACACATCATTCGTTCCTTACTTTTCATGGTCAGACTTGTAAAATAACTCCTTGCTTAAAGTAACCTGCAAAAGGGCTATTGGATGGAACAGATGGTAACTTAAAATATACTTTATAGTCAATACTTTTGCTGCTACAGACTTGTCAGCAGAATTATAACCTCTTTATTGGTCTCGACTTAATGTCTTATTATTCTTTGGCCTAAACCATCGGGTGATTTTAATGAATCACCCCTCTTGATAGGTTGCCCTTGAATCCCTTATAATGATGGTTAAGGTTCACTGTGATTGTGGTGTTTGGCGATTACATGGGCCAGATGGAGACTTACAATAGTGTAGCGACTATCATTAGACAACCTTAACAAATCCTCTATGGGGATTAATCTTTTAACTTGGATTATTCGTAAGGTAAGGAAATCATTATGAAAAGACGGACATTTCTCAAAACTGTAGGAAGTATTGCCACGGGTAGTGCACTTGGTGTTCAGGCAGTTCTGGGAGGTTGCGAGCAACCGACTTCAACAGACAAGATCGAAAAAGTCGCCGGACTGCCCCGCAGGGTGCTTGGGCGAACGGGCCGGGAAGTTTCAATTGTAGGATTTCCGGGACTGGCACTTGTACATTATGAGCAGGAACGCTGTAATGACGGGATCCATGATGCCTTCAAACGGGGCGTCAATTACTTCGACGTAGCTCCCGCATATGGGAACGGCGACGCAGAAATAAAAATGGGAATCGGACTTCAAGGAATCGACCGCAGTCGTATTTTCCTGGCCTGCAAAACAAACAAACGCGATAAGGAAGGGGCGCGCATGGAATTGGAGCGCTCACTTAAGCGGCTGAAGACCGATTATTTCGATTTGTACCAGTTGCACCATCTGCGCAGGCCTGATGAAGTCAAACAGGCTTTGGGCCCGAAAGGTGCTATGGAAACTATATTAAAAGCCAAAGAGCAGGGAAAAATTAAATACCTCGGCTTCTCGGCACACACTACTAAAGGAGCGATCGAAGCTATGAAAGGCTTTCGCTTCGATACGGTAATGTTCCCAATCAACTTTGTCGAGTTCTTCACAATGGATTTTGGCAAGCCGGTCCTTGAACTTGCCAATAAGCAAGGTGCGGCAGTATTGGCAATTAAGCCTATGTCAACAGGTCGCTGGCCTAAAGATGCAAAAAAAACTCGCAAATGGTGGTATCGCACGACAGAGACTCAGGAGGAGGTTAACCTTGCGATGCGATTTACCTTATCGAAAAAGCCCGTCGTCGCAGGAATACCACCTTCTTTCCTTGACCTCCTCGACAAGGCAATTGAGGCAGGACGTTCCTACAAACCTATCAATAAAACCGAAACGAAAAAGCTGCGGAAGATGGCCAAAACGTGTGAATCCGTATTCCGCAGGGAAGAAGAACAGGTCGCTCATGGTGGTTCAATAAACAAACCGGTCTATCCCGACAGCCCGCACGAGCGTTGTTCCTGCGCCTATGTATAAAGATTTGGAAGGAGAATGCATTCGTCTGCTTCACAAACGCTGATGGAGCAAAGACACCTTTATAATTGAGTATCTAAAAAATGCGAGATCACCAAAAGACAAAGGCTGAACTATTGAAAGAGGTGGAATCGCTGCGCAGGCGTGTTGCTAAACTAAGGCAAACGGAGAAGGTACTGTACAAAAATGAGGAAAAGTTTCATTCGTTGGTTAATAACATTCCAGATGTATTATGGACCACCGATAGTAATGGCAACACCGCCTTCATTAGTCCAAATGTAAAGAAGATTTATGGGTACAAGCCGGAAGATATTTATGAGCAAGGCGACCGTCTTTGGTTCGGAAGAATCCATCCCGATGACGTTAAAAAAGTCAAGGATGCGTATAAGGCACTTTATAAAAAAGGGATACAGTTTGATACCGAGTACAGGATTAAAAGGAGGGATGGAAAGTGGATTTGGCTGCACGACAGGTCAATTGTTACCTATCAGAAAGACGGTGTAATGTATGCTGATGGCATTTTCTCCGATATCACCGAGCAGAAGAAGAGAGAGAAAAAGTTAGAGGATTCCGAAGAGAAATATAGAACGCTGTCAGGTAACATCCCCGCCTTAATATACCGGGCAAAAGCAGATTGGTCCGCAGAGTTCTTCTCACACAGCGATACTACTTGCTGCGGCTATTCTGTTGAAGACCTAAAGAGCGGCAAAATCAAATGGTTGGATATCGTTCATCCCGATGACAAACAATGGGTATTCGAAGAAAGTTCTGAACTGGCCAGGAAACCAGGCACTCTTATACAGGAATACAGAATCCTTGCCGACGACGGCTCTGTAAGGTGGGTGGAAGACCATAAGACTTCAACCTTTACGAATGAGGGTAAACTGGTCGGAGTGGATGGAGTTGTCTTTGATATAACAGAACGCAAGTTCGCTGAGCAGTCTCTGCAGCTAAGAAATACTGCGGTAGAATCATCCATAAATGGTATTGCCTTTGTTGATATGGTAGGCAATCTTATCTATGTAAACGATTCTTTCCTCAAGTTGTGGGGATACAGTGATGAAAAGCAAGTGCTTGGGAAGCCTGCTATTGGATTTTGGATTGATGTAGATAAAGCCGAAGAGATAAGAAAAATCGTGAGTGACCAAGGTAGCTGGACAGGCGAGTTGGTTGCCAAGGGAAAAGATGGCTCAACCTTTGATGTTGAGTTATCAGCAAGTTTGATTAAAGACGAAAATGCCAATCCGGTTTGTTTAATGAGTTCATTTGTAGACGTCACCGAACGCAGAAAAGCAGAGGATGCACTGAGGGAGAGTGAAGAGAGATATCGAATTCTCGTTGAGAACCAAACAGATATGGTAGTGAAGTTTGATCCGGAAGGTGTACTTTTATTTGTGAGTCCTTCCTATTGTAAAACATTCGGCAAATCTCAGGACGATTTGATTGGAAAAAGATTCATACCGCTAATTCATGAAGAAGATCGTGCAAGAGTATCTGAAGTACTTAATAATGTCTATAAACCTCCATATACGGCTTATGTAGAAGAACGTGCCTTGACAAAAGTTGGGTGGCGGTGGCAGGCATGGCTTAATACCGCTGTGCTGAATAATGAAAGGAAAGTTGAAGCTATTATCGGTGTTGGTAGAGATATTACAGAGCGCAAGATGGCAGAGGATGCATTGCGGGAGTCGGAGAAAAGGTTCAGGGAGATCTTTGATAATACGGCTGTAGGTGTGTACCGGACTACACCTGACGGAAAGATTCTGATGGCCAATCCTGCTCTTGTTCAGATGCTGGGATATTCATCGTTTGAGGAACTCAGTCAGCGGAATCTTGAGGAAGAAGGGTTTGAGCCTCAGTACCAGCGGTCGACGTTTAAAGAAGAGATTGAGCGCGAGGGCAGGATTGTTGGTTCGGAGTCGATTTGGATAACAAAGGATGAAAAGAAACTCTATGTGCTTGAAAATGCACGAGCCGTGCGGGATAAAGATGGCAAAATACGATACTATGAGGGCACTGCCGAAGATATTACTAAAAGCAAGCAGGCGGAAGAGGAACTTGATATGTATCGTGAAAAAATGGCCCATGCTGAACGGCTCGCCTCACTGGGGACCTTAAGTGCTACCCTGGCTCACAAATTAAACCAGCCCTTGACGACTATTCGTTTGTCAATTGAGAATTCATTGGTGGAACTTCAGAAAATCTCTTGTCCGAGCACTGTGATAGAAGATATTAAAGACGGCCTAAGTGCAGTTTCGGATGTAGCTTTAACGGTAGACAGTTTTCGCAATTTCGCAAGGAAATCATCAAAAGAAATTGTCGGTGAAGTAAATTTAAATTCGGTCGCCGAGAGAATCTTGAAGTTGCTTAAGGAAAGTGCAAGGCGGGCAAAAGTTACTCTGTGCCTCGAAAATATAGAAAAACTTCCTCCCATACTTTCGAATGAGAAAGACCTGGAACAGTTATTTTTCGCTCTGGTCGAGAACGCTATACAGGCAGCCGATGGTAATGAGAGTCGCCGGCTTATTATCAGCGGTGACGTTATATGTGAATGTATAGAACTGCGTTTTGCTGACGACTGTGGTGGTATTGCGCAGGAAAACCTTGATAAGATTTTCCTGCCTTTTTTCACTACCAGACCTGTAAGTGAAAGAACAGGCCTGGGGCTCTGCATCGTTGAGCATATTGTATCCGGAGCTGGTGGTAAAGTTCGAGTCGAAAGCGATACCGGTAAAGGTTCGACTTTTTTCGTCACACTGCCTCTCGACAAAGAAAAGAGGTCCTAATTGAACGCCAATGAAAAGAAAAGCAAAACAACATATCTTTTTTGTCGATGATGAACCAACATTGCGCAAGGTCGTTCGAAGAACCCTTCAAAGGATCGGTTTAAAGGTTAGCTGTTTTGGCAGTGCCGGCGATTGCCTGAAAAAATTACGCTCAGTGAAGTGCGATTTGCTTATTACTGATGTCAAAATGCCAAAGATGGATGGCATCGAGCTATTAACTGAGGCAAAACGTATCGTTCCATGGTTACATGTTCTGGTTATAACCGGTTATGGTGATATACCAATGGCAGTCAGGGCAATTAAGGCTGGTGCAACAAACTTTATCGAAAAACCGCTGGACAGGCAGGGATTTCTGTCAACCGTTGAACACATCCTAAAACAAGACGTTTCGGCAAATCCCCATTTGGGCAAACCGCTCACTAAGACAGAGGTGAAAATCCTGCGTTTTATTCTGGAAGGTAAAAGCAGCAGGGAAATAGCAAATTTGCAAAACCGCGCCAAGAGGACTATTGACTTTCACCGCTGGAAAATTTATCGCAAATTGGGGGTTGACAATTTACTTGGTCTTTTAAAACGATCTGCCGAGATGGGACTCGTCCAGTTGCCGAAAAATGGGCCATAATGCCCGAAATAGGCCATTTCTGATGTACAATATGTAATATAAGCAGCCATTTCCCCACTTTTCTGACGTAAAAATTTTTTTAAAAAACAGGTACTTTGCGCAATTGTTTTATTTTTTGCTTTAGTCTATTTTAGAAGTATGTAAATAGAACTATGTTGATGTTTTTTAAGGAAAAGCTCATCATAATCTTCCTCGCCGGGCCTGACCGGTGAGGTTATATCAGGCCCGGCAGAATTAAAGCACGGCGGGAAATTGCCGTGATATTGATAAATAATTGTGGATTAGCTGGCCCCTGCTGGAGGGAGACAGGGGTCACTTTTGCTTTCATCAGCAGTCATCGAGTATCTACTGACTTAAGCTTAAGCCCCCAATCAGTGTCGGATCTCGATAAATTACCGGGAAAATGAGGTAACGTAGTTTGTCCCGACACATCCGAGATAATAATTCCCGAATCGATCCATTCACCAGTCCGCGGATTAAACCATTTGGCCTCGTACCTCGTGTTGGATAATCCACCAGACAAAATCGCCATTGGACAGTCCTTTTCGAAGTATAGCAGAAATAAATTCTTCTCCGGGGCCTGTAAACAATAAGCCCAGCCGATACAACTATTGGCCTTCCCGGTCCTGCCGGGTGAGAGAAGATTCGCACTGGGAACAAGAGCCTGATATCTTCTACCCTCATATAGAATGAAGGTCTTTAAGTGCTGCATTTGAGCTGCTGACTGCCACTTGATTACGTCCCAGATATGATTATCGGCTGCATCTTCGACGTTACCGCCCCACATACCTCCGTCCCATCCCCCTGCACCGTAAATGTGTCCCCCTAATCCTCCGGATAGCACGCTGCCGTACATCCCGGAGCGGCAATACAATGCCGAGGTCTCTGTTCCACCCGGCGCGCCCAGCATTCCTGCATAGTAAGGCTCCCCGTTAATGCCGGGCACAGGTGGCGAAGCATTGAAGATCTCAGTCAAATAGGGATATAGATCATGGGTACGCTTATTGCCAATCTGATGGAACGTCAGCCATTTAGCCTTGTCAACATGACCGAAATTCCGAAGGGTTGAAGGATTAGAATTCGTCCCGGCCAACGTCCCAAATGGCGGTGGGCCATATTTTTCAATGACCTTGTTCGCTGCCTCATTCCAATCGTCTGCCGATATGGTTGCTCCGGTCCAGTCAAGATGGATCGGACTGAACAGGCATATATTGGCCTGATAGCGGCTCCAAATGTACTGTATATAACGCGTATAAGACTGGGGCCACTGGTAATACTTTTTCCACGCCTGGCCGATATCCCGGCGGGACACCTCGATAAAAGGAACAAATCCCTGACTATTCAAGTAGTCAATCTTCCTGTCCATGTTACGGAAATATTTAGGATTTATACGGTCAACGTCGGGGAAGTAATTTTCGTATCCGGGAACCTTACCAGGGAAGAAGAACGCACGATTGCCGTCCTCATCGGTCATGTTTTTGGCACTTTTTGTGCCGAGTTGCTTCCACGCCGAACGCAGTACTGTACCATCGGCCATTTTCAATGTCGAAGGTTTGTCATCATTGGCCCAGTTCGGAAAGGCGGCAATCATCGCAATACAATTGAAGCCTTGCTTCCTGCGGAAACGTACATAATCCTTAAAACCGGCATCCGGGCCAATCGGACGCTGTCTATTATCATCATACCAGCGATACCGAAAGGTTGAGGTTGACCACCAGGTATCACCCAGAAGAAAATAAGGAGTTCCATCAGCGTATTCAAATGCGTGACCATTTGTAGACGCCTTGATCATACCGCGCCGACAGGGATTTTCCTGCTTCTTTGCTTCAGACCAGGGACTAGCGGTGAAATTCCCCTTTTTGTTATTGAGCCCCGAATCCTGCTGGTTCGAGCCGCTACGCCACATCCACTCACCGGCAGCAGTAGCCATAACGCGAATACGAAATATGTCACCGCCATCCCAGAAACCGTAACAGCGCTTCTTGAACACAGATTCGGGCCCTTCCAGGTCAACCCATACCTCAACTTCTTTATACGCATTATCATATGACTTCGCTGCTTTTAGAGTAATCTCCACCTTCTCCCATACACAATATGTCCCCCCAAAGGTCTCATTAGATGCTCCCGATAAAACAGCACCAATTACCAGGAAAATAAGTAGTAATAACCGACGCTTTTCTAAAACTCTTAATCGAAATAACATAATCCTATCCTTAATTGCTCACCTTAATAGACTTTTTTCCAAAACACATAAATATGAATCGTGAAATGAGAATACAAAGTGTGCCTCATAAATGCAAAGCTTATCTCTAACACGGCAAGATCCATTACCATACTCAGTAAATGAAGCTGATAAGAATAGGGATTGAATTCAGCAATCGAAAAGTAAGATATAATTTGTTTCAGGATATGTTGCCGAGCATTAGCTAATGGACTATAATCACTATTAGCCGCTCTGTTCAATGGCTTAATCTGAGAACTAAGATAAGAAGGGGAAATCGATAATGAATATCGTCGTATTGGATGGCTATACACTAAACCCGGGAGATTTGACATGGAAAGACCTGGAGGCTCTGGGTCAGTGCACAGTCTATGACCGTACAGGCCCCGAAGAGGTCGTGCCGCGTGCTAAAGATGTTGAAATAGTGTTAACGAACAAAACCTTATTATTCTCCGATGTAATCAAACAACTTCCAAAACTGAAATACATCGGAGTGCTGGCAACAGGTTACAACGTAGTGGATATTGAATTAACACGAAACCTCGGTATTCCGGTAACTAATGTACCCGCCTATAGTACCCGGTCAGTGGCGCAGTTGGTCTTTGCTCATTTGCTCAACCTTGCTCACCATGTCGGCGCACACAGCGAAACAGTAAAAAATGGAAAGTGGGCTTCCAATATTGATTTCTGTTACTGGGACACACCTTTGATTGAGTTGGTGGGGCTGACTATGGGCATAATCGGGTTTGGAAGAATCGGCAGAGCTACCGCAAAACTTGCATTGGCTTTCGGCATGAAAGTCATTGCCTATGATGTTGTAAAGCCGACAAGTATGTCTGAAGGATGTCAATTCGTCGACTTGGAGGACATCTTTCGTTCCAGTGACGTTGTCAGTCTGCACTGCCCGCTAACATCTAAAACACAAAATATCATCAACAGGGAGCGTTTGGAACTGATGAAGAAGACAGCATTTCTCATCAATGCCGGTCGCGGGCCGTTAGTAGATGAGCAGGCTTTAGCACAGGCACTGAATAATGAAGAGATTGCCGGTGCCGGTTTGGACGTGTTATCTTCGGAACCACCGGCGAAGGATAACCCTCTTCTAAAAGCCAAAAACTGTTTCATCACACCTCACATCGCCTGGGCCACGCATTCAGCACGCCAAAGATTGCTCAAAGTGGTTGTCGATAATGTTGCTGCATTCCTTGCAGGTAATCCACAAAATGTTGTTAATGAAGTTTAAGCAACGGGATGATAGATGAGACCATGCTTTAAGAATACCATTCAGTTAGTAGTTTTTCTGCTGATTGTTTCACATACTACAGCAATTGCAGCCGAACATGAACAGACGCCGTCTCTTCTGGAATGGTCACAACTACCATCCCTGCCTGATCCTATCGGTTTGGCTGGTCCGTTCGTAGGTGTTTCAAATGATATACTTATAATTGCAGGTGGCGCCAATTTCCCGGATGGTCCTCCCTGGGAGGGTAATCCCAAAGTCTGGCATGACAAAGCCTTCGTGCTCACTGACCCCAAAGGAACGTGGTTAAGTGACTTCAAGCTGCCACGACCATTGGGATATGGAGTTTCGGTGACCTATAACGATAGAGTTGTCTGCGTAGGTGGTGGTGATAAAGACAGACACTACGCCAATGTCTTCATGCTGAATTGGACCGAAAATAAACTCGAAACCACTCCCCTACCACCAATGCCCAGGCCCTGTGCTTTTTTTGCCGGTGTTTTGGTGGGAGATGTTGTTTATGTAGCCGGGGGCCAGGAATCGCCATCAGCCACGGAAGCACTGCATAATTTCTGGTCGCTGGATCTATCCGAAACGACAGAGAATCTGAAATGGCAGCAATTGGAGCCCTGGCCGGGCAAAGCACGAATATTACCTGTGATGGCCGTACAGGAAGGCAATATTTATCTCATCAGCGGCGCCAACCTTTACAAAGGAACCGATGGGAAGGTAACACGCCGGTTCCTAACCGACTGCTACTGTTATAATCCACAGAGTAAACACTGGAAACAAATAGCTGATGCGCCACGTCCAATCGTGGCTGCTCCCAATCCGGGCATACCTCTTGGCCACGCACATATCCTGTTCCTCAGTGGTGACGACGGGGAGAACTTTTTTAGAGCAGTCGAGCTGAAGGATAAGCATCCCGGCTTTGGTCCCGACTTATTCGTTTACAATACCATCACTGACACATGGACAAAGATGGGAGAGTTTCCTAAGAATATCCCGGGTGACCTTGGCAAACATCGCAATGCCGGGACGTGGCCGCCTGTAACAACCACTATCACAAAATGGAAAGGAAGATACGTGGTTCCTACCGGCGAAGCTCGGCCCGGCATCCGTACACCAAAGGTTTTGTGGGCCAAACCAACCGCTATGGCCGGAAGTTTCGGAGTAACGAATTACGCAGTACTGGGGATCTATCTGACAACCCTGGTTGCGATGGGCTTCTACTTTGCCAGGCGGGAAAAGACAATCGATGATTTTTTTTTGGCCGGCAGAAGAATTCCCTGGTGGGCGGCGGGCCTGAGTATTTTCGGCACTCAGTTAAGCGCAATCACTTACCTGGCCATGCCGGCAAGGTCATATGTCACCGACTGGGCACTGTTGGTATTGAATATTGGCATATTCGCTATGGCCCCTTTCGTTATTCATCTGTATCTTCCAATCCTGCGGCGACTCAACATCACAACGGCTTACGAGTATCTGGAGAAGCGTTTTCACGTAAGCATTCGACTGTTCGGCAGCCTGTCGTTTGTGGTGTTTCAATTAGGTCGGATGGGCATCGTTGTCCTGCTCCCGGCGCTGGCTCTGTCTGCTGTTACAGGTTTGAATGTCTATTTGTGTATTGCTCTGATGGGCTTTTTGAGCACGGTTTATACCGTCCTCGGCGGCATTGAAGCCGTAATCTGGACTGACGTACTGCAGGGATTTGTCCTCATAGGTGGAGCATTTGCCGCACTTTGGATTATCGTCGGGAATTTGGATGGAGGCTTCAGTCAGGTTATCTCCGTCGGCATTGAGAACGGCAAATTCAATCCCGTACATCTGAACTGGGACTGGACTTCGGATGCTCTAATCGTAGTTATTTTGGGGGCCGTTTTCACTAATGCCTTAGTGCCTTACACGACTGACCAGGCAGTCATCCAGCGTTACCTGACAACTCCGCATGAGAAACAGGCAGGCAAGGCCATCTGGCTTAACGGCTTTTTGTCAATCTTCGCAGGCATACTGTTCCTGTCGGTCGGCACGGGCCTCTTTGTCTTCTACAAAGCCAATCCTCAGAGTTTGGCCCCTCTCGAAAAGGCCGACCAGATATTTGCCTTGTTCATCGCCCGTCAGATGCCGTCCGGTTTAGCAGGGCTTGTTATTGCCGGTGTATTCGCAGCCGCCATGTCTTCGCTCGACAGCAGCATGCACTCGATTGCCACCGCAGTGACTACGGATTTTGTTCGCCGATTCAGACCAAACTTCGCCGAAAGCACCTATCTTGTTTTTGCAAGATGCTTGACTATCGCTTTAGGCATATCCGGCACGGCAACCGCTATGTTGATGGCAAGTATTGAAATCAAGTTTCTCTGGGACTTTTTTATTGGGATTATGGGATTATTAGGGGGAACCCTCGCAGGACTGTTTATGTTGGGAATCTTTACTCGAAAAGTAAGTGTTATTCATGCATGGATTGGTGCCATAGCGAGTATTGGTACACTTTTATATGTAAAGCTTGGAACAGATTTAAATGGCTTACTATATGGTGTCATCGGAGTGACGACTTGTTTTGTGATTGCCTGTCTCTTTAGCAGAATATTGCCAACAGGGATAATGAAAATGACCGGCTTGACCATTTACGATGTCCCGGATTCTCGATCAAACTCCAAATCATCTTAGATATATATTTTTTCCCTCTTGCCCTTTCACACGGAACTTACCAGCCGTTTTCATAGCCACTCTACCCTCCGCGTTATTGCTCCCTCAATAGATTTTGTCATCGCTGTTCAATCAAGCTCTCTTGTTCAAACCCAATTTACTTAAGTGAATTGTCTGTTATTGACAGCCGGTTCCCAGCCATTGGTCGGCTAAAACATCCAGATCCAGGTAATTGACTATGCCATCTCCGGCAACTTCCGGAGCGATATCAGCAGATGGAGTGCCCGGAGCTTGTAACCACTGGGAGGTAAGGATAGCATAATCACCGAAGTTAACTTCGCCGGATCCGTCCAGGTCTGCCCCGCCACATTTTTCCGGAATGGCTCCGACCCACACAATAGATAACGGCAGACCCAAGTCAGCAGCGTTTGATATGTCTGTGGCTTGAACAGGTCCGCTACTACCATAAGAAACAGCCGCGAGATATGGAAGATAGAACTGAGGCATCGCAGACAGGTTTGCCGGTAAATAGGTCATATACTCTGGCATTGTAAAACCGGTAACCCAGAGAGTACCTGTGAAGGGGTCTTCGGTAACACCCGTAACATGGCCTAAATTATTGATGGTTATGCTCTCTACAAGGGTAAGGTCGGCTGTAGATAAAACGTACAATGTTGCAGAACCGGCATCCGGCTCGCTAAGTGAGGACGCTATATAGAGCCGGGAATTGTCATAACTTGAGCAGCAAAGTCCAACCGGTCCGTAGATGCCGAGATTTTGCAGCTCACATTTATCAATGCCACCGTCATTGTCATAAACCCATAATGCGTCACTGCTATTTGAATAGCCACTGTTGATAACGTAGACTTTACCGCTATCATCGACTTCGATTTCACTCAGGTTATCACGCTTCTGGATATCAGTCGGCTGAGGAGGATCATCATAGATTTTGACAACATTGTAAGGTGGCGTCTCAGTTGGCGCCAACGCAAGCTTGGCCGCCGCCAAATACGGATTCCCAACACCAGTGTCAACTACTACCGGTGTAACATAAACATTGCCCTGAGAGTCAAAGGCGACATCCAGGACAGGTCGACCCCATGTGTTCTCGCCATGGTCCTGGAAACCTACATAAACAGTGGCAGGCAAACCATATCGCGGTTCGCTACTGTAGGGACAACCTTGTCCTCGCGGTATGACTGAGCTTAGGTCGGAAAATCTGACTAAACCATCTTCCACGTTTATCTGATAGAGCAGATCATTATGATCCCGAACAAGTTTACCATTCAGTCGAGTATTAGATAAGGCGTAAGGCCCACCAACGAGATTATAGCTCTCATCAAATTCGTAAAGTCGGTCGCTTAAGAAATCCTGATAGTAAGCATCAAACCTTTTACCGGCAATAAGAAGAGATCCTGTGAAACCGGTAGATTCGGCATTATGCCCCGCTGAAGTTGGTGTTGTTTCAAACATGGATGACTCAGAACCTGAAGTTTCACCCCCGCCGCAGGGAGTAAGACATAGATCGAAGCACAAATCACCTATCGAACCTTCTGAAACCAGCCACTCTTCCCAATCCCATCCCATTAAGTCGGTCGCATCCACAAAACCATCTGGACTGAATCCAAAATCGAGGCAGTGAAGTGAAGAGCCCGATTCAGTGGTACTGTTGCTCAATCCTCCACTTTCACCGAGCACCGTCAGATAATCCCTGGCGGTTACGCCATAATCTCCTGTTACATCTCCGCAGTATATACACGAGACAAAGGGGTCCCAATTGTCGATCAGTATCCACGTTCCCTCAGGTCCCACCAATTCCAGCTCCATACGAACGCCCCTGATGAAATTTAAGTCGCTGGTTGAGACGGTTTTTTCAAAAACTCCGAAGTGTTCGGAATCTACTGAGCCGTCCTGGTCGTCTGGAGGCAGATACAACCGGGCCACCTCGACATAGTGGTCTATCCTGTTGGGATCGTTATGTTCCAGAATTTCAGCTACATCAGAAAGATAAATCACCAGTTCGGCCATCTCCAGACTGGGTTTGGAAGTGCCGAATAAAAACTGGAACCAAATCAGAATTTCATCCTCGTTGGCCTTGGAGAACATCCCTTTCGCACGGGCGTTCACAACCTGACCTGTGCCCTCATCGAGCAGGTTGGTCATCCGCATCATTCCGTTGGGATCAGGGGGACTACCAACAACTCTTTCGACATGAATCCTGTTATTGCACGGGTCTTCCGGATCCTCGTAGTTATTGTCCCTTATACGGACAAGATATTCAATTAAGTTATTCATTGCTATGGTAGTCAGTGAAAAATCTAATAGTGGCACGTCTCTTATAACAGCGTTTGGTTCGACAATCATAGTTTCATAATAGATTCGATTGAAGCCGGTATTGAGAACAGAGTTCTCACGGAGAATAAGTTCTTTTACATACAGGACTTCATCATCTCCCACAAAGTCGTAAGGTGGCTGGAAATTGGTCCGGTTACTAATATTCACTTTCGCGTCCGCGGCAACCACAAACTGCTCTATCGACCATGAGGTTACGCTGCAGGGCGGGATGGTTCCCGGTGCCACTTGACATAGGAATACGTTAGGTTCGCACGAATGGCCAACGAGGTTATCTAATCCGCATGCCTCAAACAGCCCGCCCCAGGTTTGACCTTTACCTTCATTGACGGTAATATTAATTTTATTATTCTCAAATATTCCAACATAAGTCGATGGTTCCATGTTTACATAACGGTCACCATCGCCGTTAAAAACGCAGTAAGTGACATCGACATTAGGGCCAATAAAGAACTGGCCATAAGGTGCCGTTGAACTGACACTGATTCGACAGTATGAAACATCCGAATTGTCTTCGATACTGGCAACAATAACATCGATATTCGCGTTGCGAATTTGAACGTTATCAGTTACCTGCAACGGACCTTCACATTCGATTCCACCGTTGGCGTTAGGATCATCAGGATTGTAGAGGTCGATAATTGCATCACCGCCAATTATCAGTTCAGTATAAATGCTGACCTTTATAGTACCGGGACCGAACAAATTACAGAAGATATTGGAGCCATGCATGTTAATTACCGTGTTGGGTTCCAATTGCAGGGTACCGCTGCCCGTAAGATTGTTGGAGATGACTTGGGTATTACCGGCAATTAGGGCACCATCACCTTCCGTCCAAATGCCATCGGGTTTATTTTTGCTGATTACACAGTTCTTGATTTGAGGACTGGAGTTCAAACAACGCACCGCCCCGCCGGAATCAGCCTGGCCGTTGGTAACAGTAAAGCCGTCCACTATTGTCTGTTGTGTTTCTCCCGAATGAAAATCAAATCCACGACCTAAGCCCTCACAGTCGATAATACAGTTAGCCGGACCATTCAGACTGCGCAAGGTGATTGCCTTGCCGTAAAAGTCGATATCACGATTACCAAGACCGGTGTAAGTTCCATCGATAACGTTTATAATAGCCTGGTCAGCAGATGCATCGATGGCTTCCTGAATCGAATCAAACGGATGCAGTGGGCTGCCATCTTCGAGCGGGTCGCTAACACCAGTATCTCCAGGCCCCGGGTCGCCTGGCGCATTATCGTCCATATAATAAACAAGTATGAACACCTCGTCGCTGCCTATATCCGCGAATTTGCCCATCACACGTGCTTCGCCGTCGATATCCGTCTGTCCGGTGTAATCAAGACTCGGATCGCCCGCATCGATACACGGTGAACCACCCTCGATATGGTAACTATCCGGTTTGAACAGCGGATTGTCAGCGATGTTGCCGAGACCCCAGGCGATTGAACTGCTCCCACTGTTATATATTGACGGCAGAGAGCCTTGAAGATCGGAGTAACTGACGGATAATGAACAGGTGGATTGCAACGAGACTTGAGAGCCGTTTGGAGCCGTATTAGCCCAAAGGATGCAATTGATTACTATTGAGTTACTGGCATCATTGCTTATACCGCCGCCATAGTCGACTGCGGAGTTTCCGGTGAAGGTACAGTTGATAACTGTCTCATTACTGGCCGAGCAATTGTGTATCCCGCCGCCGAAGATACCCGCTGTGTTATTGATAAAGACGCAGTTGATAATCGTCGGATCGCTGTTCTGGTTGAATATACCGCCACCTGCGTTATCGGCAACATTGTCCTTGAACATGCAGTTAGCTACTGTAATGTTGCACTGTTTGTTGGCGATTGCGCCACCTCTCTTTTTGGTATAGTTTTTTGTGAAAGTACAGTGAGTAAACATCGCGTTACTCTGATAGTTGTACATTCCACCGCCATCGCTGTCTATACCACTGCCGTTGGCATTTCCTGCGGTTATGGTGAAACCATCCAATAAGGCAGTGGAATCGGTGCCTGAAGACCTGACTACATGGTAGCTGTTCTCAGCGTTATTGGCCAGGTCTATATCATCTCCGTTCAGGTCGCCGCTGAGTATCGTTGGGTAGGCATCTGAGTCGCGAGAATCCCATAAGCCACCTCCAACGGGAAATCCCCCATATATTCCAACACCTGTTTTTAGGTAGAACGCGGCGGCTCGGTCCCCGCTGCCGTCGGGATTGGCTAAACTCCTGTCAGGTATGTACATACCTTCAGCAACCCAGATTTCGTCACCGCTTGTGGCAGCATCTAAAGCATCCTGAAGGTACTTGTAAGCATTGGCCCAGCTTGAACCGTCACCGTTCCTGGTAGCATCAACGTAAACTGTCGCTCCGGTAGCAGTCGCAGTAGCGCCAACCATCATTAATAACGCTGAAATTACGAGCCACGTTTTCAGATTTGCTCGCTTGCCCATTATCAATCTCCTTTTCCAGCCGTATTTACACCTAACATAAAGAATAACCGAATTTAGTGCGGAAAAAACCTGTCACCACAATTTCTCTCAAATAAGATTCTGTAAATGCCCTCTGGCCTTATTAATAAGTGGATAAACCCGGCCTTGACCCTCACAGGTCATTACCCAGTCATTACTGTCGGGGCTTCCGGAAACAACACAACCATTAACGCGTTCCAGGACATCATTTTCCAGCTTGCCTTTAGCAGTCACATAGTTATCCTGATAGATTATCCCCAAAACTGCATTGATCTTGTTGATTAGGGAATCTCTTGTTTCGTTTCCATTCTTCAAAATCGCCTCGTCAAGTTCATTGACAACATCAATACTCTCTAAAAGCGCCTTGATGGCTTCCTGCTCATGACTGATTGCAGTTATAGTAACAGTAACAGCATCGCTGTCCACAAAACCGTCATTTACCACAAGGCTAACTACATAATCACCCGGCTCATCAGCCACAAAACTCGGCTGAGCCGATGTGGGATCAGTAAACTCAGCAAGGCTGCCTTCCGGCTTGGATACAAAACTCCAGCTATATGTAAGCAGGTCGCCATTAGTATCTGTACTTGCACTCCCATCAAGAGATACCGTATCTCCTGCCATAACAGACTGATCTGCTCCGGCATCGGCTACGGGCTGGATATTATCGAAACTTACCGTCACACTATCCGGGTCACTTGTAGCCCCAAACTCGTCGGTCACTACAAGGGTTATCACATAATCCGCATGGACATCAGCCACAAAAGCAGGTGTCGGCGAACATGGATCGGATAGCTCCGCCATGCTCCCTGCGGGCTTTTGTGATATTGTCCATAAGTATGTTATGCCATCACCCTCGGGATCTGTACTGTTAGTCCCATCAAGCCCGACGGTAGTACCTATTACGATTATAACCTTGTCCGGCCCGGCATCTGCAACAGGAACTGTATTGAACGTACCTATCACGACCTGGTCCGCTGTGCTCTGTGCACCCAGACTATCGGTTACAACCAGTTCGATAACGTAATCACCCAGCAAGTCGACTGTAAACGTTGGGCTCACAGTATCAGCTCCTGACAGCACTACGGAACTGCCTTCAGGTTTGGAAGCAAACTGCCATGAATATGTCAACGGATAATCTTCCTCAGGATCTGAACTGCCGCTGCCATCCAGTATAACTGTATCTCTGGGATGCACCGTCTGCCCCGTTCCTGCGTCCGCAACAGGAGCTGTGTTAAACGTACCTATCACGACTTGAGCTACTGTGCTCTGTGCGCCTAAACTGTCGGTTACAACCAGCTCGATAACGTAGTCACCAAGCACATCAACTGTAAACGATGGATTAACAGTATTGGCATCTGAGAGCACCGCTACGCTGCCCTCAGGTTTGGAGGTAAACTGCCACGAATACGCCAGCGGATAGTCCTCTTCAGCATCTGAACTGCCGCTGCCGTCCAGTGTAACCGTTCCTCTGGGATGTGATATCTGGTCTGCTCCGGCATCGGCGGTCGGGGGTAGGTTGTCCCAGGCATTCTGACGAACCCAGGGAAGTGCGTCCTGACCGGAAGTGAAAACATAAGGATCATCTACAAGGGCATCTCCGTCGGCGTTTGGTGTAGTCCAGCCGCTCCAGTAGTTACCCCCTGTAGGCATCGCATGACTGAAAACGTTTCCTGTGCTGGAAGAAACAATAGCATGTGTCTGGTTATTTATGAAGTTGTTTTGATATATTTCGTTATTATTGCAGTTATAGTTAAAGTAGATTCCATAGTAGTTATCCGAGGTTGTATTATGCGTCAAAACATTTTCGTTACAATTGTAGTAGAAGTAGATACCTGGATAGTTACGCGAGGCGATGTTACCTATCAGGGTGTTGCCGCTTGAATTGTAGAGATAAATTCCATGACTTTTGTTCCAGCTGGCGGCGTTATTTGTCAGGATGTTATTGCTGCATTTGTCGTATAGGTAGATTCCATAGTAACTGTTCAAGTTCGTTGTGTTGTCTGTAAGTGTGTTGCCGCTCGAACTGTAAAGGTAGATTCCATGAGAATTTTTCGAGGCGGTGTTGTTCACCAGAGTATTGGCATTGCAATTGTAGTAAAGGTATATTCCGGAGTAGTTATTCGAAGTAATATTGTCTGTCAAAATGTTGCCGGTGGAATTATGGAGAAAGATTCCTTCGTGGTTCTCCGAGGCGGTATTACCCGTCACAGTGTTGCCGTTTGAATTATTCAGGCAAATGCCGTATCTGCTGTTCGAACTCGTGTTGTTCTCTTCAACGACGTTGCTACTGGAATTATAGAGTTGGATACCATAGCTAAATCCCGCGACAGTTAGATTTCGAACAGTGACGCCGGTCCTTCCGGAAAGGTAAATCCCGCAACCCGAACCGTCTCCGGTTACTGTGTACCCGGCCCCATTCAAAGTCAGGTTGTCTTCATCTATCTGTATTGTTTCGTAAACATGAGTGGAAAGAGTGTATATTCTGTTGGCAGCGTCCCATGTTCCGATGGAAGTATCACCTGGAATATACTTAGTGCTCGGTCGCGGCTTGATAAAGACTAAGTGGGGTTTGGTAAGGTCCTGAGTGTAGGCGTAGCTTCCATCAGTGTCCGTTGTGAAAGTTGCAGCGTTATGAAAGTTGTCCTCATACTTGTAATAGGTAGTGGAGGCCAAAAGGCCGTTAAGAGTTATCTTTGTCGAAGCTGCCGGCTCTAATGCCTCAAGGTTCATCACGACCATCTCTGGTACAGACTCAAGCATCAGATGCACCGATGAGCCGCTTTTCAGCGTAATATCCAGGTAGTCACTGTCGGTCAACTCAAAGTGTGTCCCGGAGCCCTCAATCCTTCCTGCTGTATGAGGACCGGCTTTAAGACTTATACCTCCGGCTACCCGAATATCACTGGCTTCTTGTGTTATGCCAAAAATAAATGAGCCGAACAATATCAGGCCTAACAAAAGTAAACATAAGATAATAGCTGTTTTAACGTTCAAACGCTTCATTGTTCTACGTCCTTCAAAAGACTGAAATGAATGCTTTCTATTGCTCCGTTCTTTAGCTGCAAACGCATTGTTTTACATAAATCCATTTTATATTTGGGGAGGCTCCGAACAACTTAAATTTTCGGAGTTCTTATTGAAAGATTTATCTCCCACCCTCCCAACCATATTGTTACGATTTGTCGTGTTTTTACGAGTTTACCTACCTCTCCTCACTCAGCACATGAAAAACCAATTAATACTCTAAGACGTTAAAACACAGGCTTTGGAGCGGAGAACTCAAAAGACTTGAGAAAAAGAAAAAGGGTCTTTTCCCCACTCCTGATACTCATTCTTTATAAATATATACTCTATAGTAGAAAATCCACAAAATCAAGAAAATTATTGGCGATATTCACATTTTTTTGCGGTCTAATCTTAAATAATATAGATTCCTTACTCTTCAAAAGACCTCGCGCTTGAAAAACGGCTGTTATCGGACAACGATGCATAAATTCAGTTGAAACCTGACGAAAAGTCAGGGAAAATCCTCAGAATCGCCCTCATACGGTAGTTTTTCCTTGACGGAATCACCCTGTATTTGTAGCATTATATTGGTGACATTATGCGAAGGTAAGGGATTGGTGTACATAAGTGCGCGCTTTAAAACATGAATCCTGCAAAGCTTGATTACCCATAAACTCTTCGCTAGGAACGTTACTTACTGGAATAAAGTGTTACCAAGTCCGAAAGGGCTTATTAGTACCGAGAAATAAAGAAATGAGCGTTTGTTTGAGTCAACAACTGGTCGACCTATACCTGTCGGGGAGCTGTTCAGAAGATGAAATTCATGAAATTGAGGCTCATCTTACACAGTGCGAAAGCTGCCGCAAACAGGTAGAATCATCCCGGTCGACAATTGCTTCTTACAACCAATCGGACTTGACCAGGACTATCGACACGACAGCCGCTTTTGAGGACTGCGATAAAACACGCACATATATAAGAGAAGATGAGGACTCAACAAAATTAATCTCACAAGTTCCCACATCACATGATACCTCGCGTACTTCCACCGCACCTCTGGATTCAATGTTTGAAGGTTACGATATCCATGAACAACTGCCGGTTGGCGGCCAGGCGGTAGTATACAAGGCCACCCAGAAAGCCACAAAACGGACCGTGGCGTTAAAGGTCTTACTGCAGGGACCGCATGCATCCATGCGTGCTCAGTACCGCTTTGAGCGTGAGGTCGATCTGGCGGCAAACCTACAACACCCCAACATCGTAACCATCTATGATAGCGGGATTGCAAAAGGTCAATATTATTTTGCCATGCAGTACGTTGAGGGCAAGCCGCTGGATGAATATGTGGAATCGGAAAAACTGTCGGTTCGCAGCATAATGGTACTATTTGAAAAAGTTTGTTCCGGCGTAGCTTATGCACACCAGCGTGGTGTGATGCACAGAGACCTCAAACCCGGTAATATTCTGGTCGACGCCGATGGTGAGCCACACATCCTCGACTTTGGTCTGGCAAAGCTAACCGATGGTTCTGAACAGACCAGTCCGGAAATGGCAATGACCTCGATACCCGGTAAAGTTATTGGCACATTAGCTTATATGTCACCCGAACAGGCATCGGCTCAACCGGATAAAATTGACGTGAGGACGGATGTCTACTCCATCGGAATAATTCTTTACAGGATCCTGACCGATTGTTTTCCGTATGATGTGAGCGGCTCGATGTTGGCAATATTGCGAACTATCCAGGAGGCCGAACCGACAAGACCCTCAAAAATCAAAAGTCGCCTTAATTCGGAAGTTGAGGCCATCTTGTTAAAATCTTTGGACAAAGATCCTGCCCACAGATACCAGTCGGCCGCTCACCTGCAGCAGGATATCGGCTATTGGCTCAAGGGTATGCCTATTTCTGCAAGAGCTGACAGCTCAATTTACCTGCTGCGCAAGATAATAACCCGGCACTACTACACCAGCGCAGTTGTCGCATTGCTATTGGTAATCTTATTCGGTTTCTCATGTTTCGTATATCAGCTATATGGCAAATTGCGTGATAACAACATAAAACTCATAAGCGCCAACAAGTCACTTGTTGAACAAGCCATGCAACTTTCCAGCCTTGCTCTGAACGTAAGTTTTAGCGATTTTTTACGGGCATTTCAGGCTGAGCCCGGACAAAGCCAATACCCTCCGCAATATTTTGTGAGATACTTTACCGGCCAAAAAAGGGAAATGAAGGCCGCGATTTTCTTGTTGGACAAAAGGCCATTGGCTGAAAAGGTTACAGAATTCAGACAGGAACTGACAACAAATGAACCGCTTTTTACAGAGTACATCATTGCTGAACATTACCTAAAAGATGGTAATCGAGACGAGGCGCTAAAGGCCTATCGGAAGTGCTTGTCATACGATCTTCATTTGGAAAAGAATCGATGGCTTGCTATGCAGGTAAAGAGCAGGTTATATGAACTAACACATGAAGATACACAAGAGAAAACTTCATCGAAAGTTGAGGACTAAGAGGCGTAATGAAACACAAATATATCAACACTCGTCAAAACCGTAGATTTACCGGCGGTTTTACACTTATAGAGCTGTTGGTTGTAATAGCTGTAATTTCGCTTCTGATGGCTATCCTGTTGCCGGCACTTGAAGCCGCACGCAGGTTGGCCAGGCGCACTGTCTGTCAGAGCAACCTTAGACAGATTGCTGTCGGCTGGGAATTATACCTTGATGGCAACGATGGGATCTTTCTCCGCAGGGCCAACATTAACCACGATTTTGGTGGATGGAAAGGCGTCTCAGGATATGCCTCTCATCGTGAGCTAAATCGATATGTTGGTTTAGATCCAAACATCTCGACAGAGAACGGCGACAGACTTTTCCATTGTCCTGCCGACACCGGCGGTATGCCAGGTTTGTTTGACGTGGAATCCGCTCACCAGTACTTTGGAAACAGTTATCAAACTAATTGGATGCTGATAAGAGGATCGAGGTATCTTTCTGTGCCCTCCGACGCAGTTCTTCGTGATGCACTTAATCAACGAACCGAGAGCATCAGGCGGATGGATGTGAGCACTAATCCGTCGAATCTATTGCTGGTTGGGAACAATAACTGGATAGATGAATGGCTCCCTATCCCACTTCATGGCCAGGACTGGCACGGCAAGCTACATTACTACAATATAGCTTTCTTCGATTGCCACGTAGAGTTCATAAGGATACGGAAGGGCCTCCTTGTAACCCCGGAATACAGCGTAATACCGTTTCGGGACCTGCATAAGAGGGCCTATAGCATCCAGCAGGAAGTCCCATGCAGCGGCAACTTTCCATAATTCATTAACGTCCCCCGTCGGTGTTATATAATGCTGGCCGTTATGTTAGAGATATAATTTTTATGATTCCGTCATGCAATAGACGACAATACTTATATAATGATTGATCGACTGCCCGGACAAACACTCAGCTTCGTATTGTTGAACGAGAGGATATCAAGCTTGGAAATCCCGAAAATAGCAATTGATTCGAGTAACCTCAATGAGGTGGAAAAACGTCGGTTTTAATTATTACCTGCTACGAACTTATTTATTAGGACAACACGATGGACGCAATGATAAAAAATATCGAGCCGGTTATGAATCCCAGGTCAATTGCTGTTGTGGGCGCGACTGACCGGGCTGGTAGTGTAGGCCTTGCCGTCTTTCGCAATATATTAGATGCCGGATTTCAGGGTCTGCTCTATCCGGTCAATCCGAAAGCAAAATCAGTACAAAACATAAAGGCCTATCCCAAACTCTCGAATATCCCCGATGAAGTGGACGTAGCAGTCATTATTGTCCCTGCAGAAATTGTATGCTCTGTACTCGAAGAGGCCGGTAATAAGCAGGTCAAGGGAGCGATTGTTATCAGTGCAGGTTTCAAGGAAGTGGGCGAGCGAGGGGCCGAACGTGAGAGGCAACTAAAGGAAACTGTTGCCAAATACGACATTCGCACGATAGGACCAAACTGCCTGGGCCTGGGAATTATCAATAACAATGAGAAGGTACGGCTTAATGCCAGTTTTGCCACGAAAATGCCGAAAGCCGGCAACATCGCTTTCATTTCTCAGTCCGGAGCGCTGTGTACTGCGGTTCTAGACTACGCTGAAGGCAAAAACATTGGATTCTCCAAGTTCGTAAGTTTCGGAAATAAAGCCGACGTAAATGAGATAGACCTGCTCAACTACCTAAAAAACGATCCGGATACACACGTAATACTCATGTACCTTGAGGATATTGCACATGGCAGGGCCTTTCTCGAAACTGCAAGGGAAATTACATGGCAGGCCAACAAACCCATTCTGGCTATAAAGTCCGGTCGTTCAGCCGAAGGGGCCCTCGCGGCCGCATCACACACAGGTTCATTGGCCGGCTCCGACACCGCCTACGATGCCATCTTCCGTCAAAGCGGCATCCTCAGGGTAGAGGGTGTTGATGAGCTTTTCAATTCCGCTCTCGCTTTTGCTAAACAACCGATACCAAAAGGCAATCGTATCGCAATAATCACCAATGCCGGAGGACCGGGCATTATGGCGACCGATGCCGCCATTCGGCACGAACTCAAAATCGCCACTTTTTCAGAACAGACAAAACAGAAATTAAAACAGGAGCTTCCTCCGACCGCCAGCATTCGAAATCCTGTGGACGTTATTGGAGATGCGACACACGAGCGTTACGAAGCCGCCATTCGTCACGTTCTAATGGATGACAACGTGGATGGCGCAATTGTAATCCTTACACCGCAGACAATGACTGATGTCCTTGAAACGGCTGAGATTATCCCAAGAGTGGCAAAAAATACCGACAAGCCACTGCTTTGTTCTTTTATGGGCATCGTGGATGTTTCTGAAGGAATTGAACATTTGGAGGCCAATGGCATACCTAACTATGCTTTTCCTGAAGCGGCGGCAAGGTCAATGGCATCTATGGCTTTTTATGGAAATCTGCTGAGCCTCGGCAATAGACAAATCCGCAGAGTGGCCGCCGATCGTGACACTGTTACAGAAATCATAGAAAGAAAACTGTCAGGAAATCAGTCATGTCACCTGCCGGAGAGAGAAGCAAATGAAATTCTCCAGTGTTATGGATTTCCTGTTTTGAAAAGTATTTTACTTGCGGATGTCTCGGACGTGGATAAGGCAGCGGAGGAAATCGTCTTCCCGGCGGCAATGAAGATTTCTTCCCGGGACATTGTTCATAAATTCGATGCAGGAGGTGTACAACTAAAAATTAAAAATAAGGAAGATGCAAAAAAAGCGTTTCAGGAAATCATCGAAAATGTAAAACGATATAATAGGTCGGCAACAATAGATGGCGTCATCATAGAACGGATGGCAAAACGAGGAGTGGAAGTTATCCTCGGGGCCGTTAGAGACCCGAAGTTTGGGCCTATCTGCATGTTTGGCCTTGGAGGAACTTTTGTTGAGGCCATCAAGGATGTTACATTTCGCCTGGCTCCCATGTGGGAAATCAACGCCGAAAATATGATAAAAACAATCAAGGCACGCAGTATTCTTAAAGGTGTCCGCGGGGCCTGGCCCTCCGATATCGATGCTATCAAAGATTGCATTCTTCGACTTTCACAGATGATTACCGACAATCCCGAAATCGCGGAGATGGATATCAATCCCCTTATTGTCTATCCACAGGGAAAAGGTTGTGTAGTGGCCGACAGCAGAATTCTTCTAAAAAAAACATCGTAGAAAAAACATCCTTATCAAGATAAGATTTCGATTTTAAAAGAAATATTTCGGAAAATACTTGTCTATCTCGTTTGTTTCACGTACATTGATGGCAGGTTCTCAAATTATTAGGATATAATCTTCCTTTTCAAGATATTGTGTGTAAAACGTCGAGGAGTACATACAGCTAAGATGATGCATTGTACAACAAAAGCCTCCTGATATTAATAGAAAGTAGAAATATGGCCGAAACAAAACTAATAATCTCCGGACCGTCAAAATCAGAAACGGTACAGCTCGATCCCAAAGGCGTGACTTTAGGACGAGGGGCGAATTGTGATGTTATACTCAATGACGAAAGCGTATCAAGACATCAT
>JABAHP010008629.1_pt1 | contig 26035 bp, 42 predicted proteins | sample 7062081 | NCBI WGS metagenome assembly JABAHP01 (sample SAMN14534357, study PRJNA622989) | marine sediment metagenome | biome: marine biome [ENVO:00000428]; feature: marine pelagic biome [ENVO:01000023]; material: deep marine sediment [ENVO:00002113] | place: India: Gulf of Kutch | collected...
TGGATTTTATTTATAATTCCGATTTGTGGCAAAATCCAACCTATCCATTTGCTAATATTAATAATCAATCTTTAATCGACGACGCGGCCAAGTCTTATCGGCAAGTATTAGGCGACTGGGTCGGCGGCGCTGATTTCCAAATTAAAGACCGCGACTCAGACGTCCGGCTCGACGTCGGCGACGTTATAAAATTCAATTGGTCGGCGCAAGGATTGACAAATCAATATTATGTAATATTAAAGACAAAGCGCAAAGTCGAGCCCGCGGGCAATTGGGCCATCGATATAAGCGCTAAAGAATTTAGCGGTTGGCCCGAAACAATCAACACGGCCTCAGATATAACGACCGTTTATAGTAAGGCCAACTATAGCACGATTACAAATAATGGCTATGCCTACCAATTCACGGCCGGCAAAAGCGGCTGGCCGTCTTTAATCGCTATTCCTTTTAATGTCCAGCGCTCGGCCGGTACCACAATTACTTATAATATCGTGGATGATAGCGCCGGGACGCCTGGCACGACTAATTATGGCGCCGGCACTGTCCCGGGCTCGTATATACACCAAGGCGCGAGCCCATTGACTAAAACGCTTTGGAATATCTTTTCATTAAATTATACGCCGTTGCAATTTACCGCCGGCAATAAATATTGGGTATTGTTTCGGTTTACCGCGGTATCAAGCGAGCCAACATGGATTGGCCAATGCGACCCGGTCGGAGTAGCTGGCACGGCCAACAAATTCGGTTATGGCTGGTATGGCTCTTGGACCTTTTACAGCGGGGAAGAGTGGTATATGATAATGAAAATAACAGATGAGGCCGACTAGTGATTGATAATCTAAATATATCCGACTTTGGCCTCGCCGGCGTTTTGGTTTTTATGGTTTTTCAATACGTGGTCAAGCCTTTGATTGCTCGACGAAATGGCGGCGATAAACTAGACACTTGCAAGGAGTGCTTTGATATGGTAAAAAAAATACATGATATGCATGACGTCCGCGACGGCGACGGAAATCTTGTGTGGTGGAGCAATCAACTAAAAAAGCCAATCCAGGACATGACCAAGGCCGCCCGCGAGCAAACCGAAGTTATGAAAGAGCTCACGACGAGCTTATCGGGGCTCGAGAAAAGGCTTAAAGATGATAAAGATAGTGATTGACCCCGGCCACGGCGGCCGCGACCCTGGCGCGGTATCCGAGGGCGTCGAAGAAGCGGCCGTCGCGTTGGATATTTCGCGATATATTGCCAAAGAGCTTAAGCGCTGGAAAATAGACGCCATACTAACTCGGGGCTCGGATAGCGAAAAGCCGAGCTTGACCGCTCGGGCCAATATGGCCAACAAGGCCGGCGCGGCCGTTTTCGTTTCTATCCATTGCAACGCCGCCGGCTCGTCGAGGGCTCGAGGATTAGAGGTTATAACCGCGCCAAACGCCCCACAAGCCACGAAACTAGCGCGGGCAATAGTCGAGGCCGTCAAAGAAAATCACGCGGCCTCATTGCGAAAAAAGGCCGTCAAGACTGACCAAGAGCTCGGCCGCGGCGATGGCTTCAAAATAACCGTTTTGAGAAAAACCAAAATGCCGGCCGTTTTGGTCGAGTGCGGCTTTTTGACAAATGACGGCGACCGGGGCGCGCTAACACACAAGGCCGGCCAAAAGCTTTTATCTGTAGCCATTGCCGCCGGCATTAGATCATATTTAGACAAGGAGGTCGAAACCATGCCCGATAAACCAGCCAAAAAGGCCGCGACAAAGAAAAAAGCGGCCACAAAGAAAAAAGCCGAGGCCGACGCGGCGCTCGCCAACCATGAAAAAGACAAAAACGAGGCCAATATATTAACCGCTTGGGATAAACTAAAAGACGTTTTCAAAGATGGCAAAATCAAGCCGGCCGAAATCCCGACGCTTTTGGAAGTGGCCGCCGAAATATGCGACACGCTCGCCGGGCTCTTGCTTGTCCTGGCCGTCGACCCGAAGATTAAAGCCATACTAGCCACGGCGTCGAAGATACTGGCCGACCTGGCCATTTCTATCCGTGAGCAATTGCCGAAGATTCAAGGCGCTTGGTCGCAAATTGGCGGCATTATGCGCGACGATAAAATCGAAGTGCGCGAAGTGCCCGAGCTACTCGAGGCAATATCAAACCTTGTTGAGGCGCTTTTATCAATCGCCGTGCCCTTTATTGAGCCCGAATTAAGCGACGACTTCGCCAAATTAAACGGCAAGCTTAAAAGGGCGATTGAGTTCATAAACAAAGTGACCGGCAAAACCCGCAAAAATCGGGGGCCGCTTATTCCATTATAAGAGCGGCCCGGATAGCTGGCGCGGTCGTCCTCGTATATGCCCCAAAAGTGACCATTTCCCCTGTTACAACGGCCGCGCCAGCTATTCGACCTCGTCAATATATAGCTCTGCAAAAATTTCACGCCACAATATATAGAATATTAGCCTAAAAAAAGCGCTTTTTTTCGGGTTTTTTGCATTTTTTCTTGACAAATGACACCCTTTTTCGTTAAGATATTAAACAAGGAGGGCATGCAATGAAAAAAGAAAAAATAATTTTAGGATCAATTTGGGCCGACGCTCCAGGCGAACCACGCGCAAACCTCTATGTTGATAAAAACCTAGATGTATATCTTGAGGGCTTTGAGCACGAGGGCCGCATAGAATCGTTATCTAACTTGTCACCCGAGTTGGCTCAAGCTCAAGCGGCGAGAGAGTATTCTTGCGAGTGCTGGGGCTTTGAATATCCCGAAGAGGGGGCATAAAATGATTATTTTAGACGAGGGCTTGACAAAATCATATTTGCTAATCATTGACGACGCTTGCTATTATTGCGGCGCCGAAGCCGACGAGGCCGAGTTGAGCTATGATCACCTTGACCGGGCTTGTTGCCATGAGTGCTGGAAAGCATTGCTCGAGGCCGAAGAGGCGGCCATTGAGCGCAAAATCACGGCCGCCGATGCTACGTTTGACGCGGCTTTTTGTATGATCGGCGAAATGTCGGACGGCTTACAATCGGCGAGTTATAAGGCTTGTCATGACTTGGCTTATTAGGAGGGCAAAAAATGGAAATCAAATACAGACAAACCGGTGAAATCGAGGCGACTTTACATAATGTCGAACGAGTGAGCATTAATGATTGCACGGCCCGAACCGACGGCGGCGAGCCGTTTATCGCTTTTGATTTTAGGGCCGGCAATCAAGACATAAATACATACGTCGACCCGATCAAGGCCGAGGCGATGGCTTATCAAATCTTAGATATTGTCAAGGCCTACAAAGAGCGGGCCGCATAATGCCCGAGTCAACCGACACCTTGCTCGACTTCGCGCCCGATCCGGTCAAGTGCCCGGATTGCGGCGCATGGGTTAGGCCGTATGAATATAAAGAGCTCGGCCATACAAGCTTAAATTGTGGGGAGTGCGGCTTCGCTTGTTGCGCCGTGCTCGGCTGGCCCGAGCCGGATTAATAGCATGGAAACAAAAATAATAATAGATTGCCCGGATTATTGGCGAGTCGACGAGGCCGATTTCGAGAGCATAGCGCTTATATTTAGCGACAAAGCGCCCAAAGACGGGGCCGAAATTAGAGTCTTGCTAGGCGTCAAGCACGCCGAATATTTAATCGAGGCCATCAAGGCCCAAATCGACGAAACCAAGGCCAATCACTCGGAATATTATAGCAAGGTGAAAAAATATTATTAACTTGCTCGGGCTGGCAATGGTCGGCGGCTTGGCCTCCCAAAATCCCAAGCCGCCGACGCCCGGGCCATCAATAAGGGGGTGCCAAAATTGGATCAAGTCTTTATTAATGAGTTTGATGTATCTAACCGGGCCTTTTCGGCGCTTGTGCGCAATGATATTTTAAGTTTATCCGAGCTCGTAACATATAGCGAAGCCGACCTCTTGAGATTGCCGGGCCTCGGCCGCCAGAGCGTCGAGTCTATAAAATACGGCCTCGCCGAGCTTGGCCTCGAGCTATCAAGCGACGAAAAAGCAACCCGCCGGCGAGCGGTTAACCTGGCGCTCAAAGATAGGGCAAAAAGGGCGGGATAATGGGCGAGCTTATATCTTTAAGCTTTAGCCGCATGGCCGAGTATAGAAAATGCGGCCGGCTTTACTACTTCAACCGGCTCGACCCCGAAGCGCCCAAGCCGCCCAAGCGCCATTATCTAATAACCGGCTCGGCCTATCATGCCGGCGTCGGGCTCGGCCTCAAAGAAAAGAAAAAAACCGGCCTCGAGCCAAATCTCGGCGCAATGCAAGACGCTTACATCGAAGCGCTAAGGCGGCCGACCGACCGCGACGGCCAAGAGCTTGAGGTCACATGGCCCGAGGATATCGACCAAAACGTCGAAGAGGCCCAAGGCGTCGAGCTTGTCGGCTTGTATAGGTCGGCGGTTATGCCCTCGCTTTGGCCTGAAAATGTCGAGCAAGCCTTTAACGTCGACTTCAAAAACCGGCCTTGGCGGCTTGTCGTTATTCCTGATTTTGAGGGCGAAACCAAAGGGCTTAATTATAAAGGTTGGAAAAAAGAAAAATTAAATATATTAATCGATCACAAAAAGACCGCCAAAGCGCCGAGCGACGGCGAGGCCGACTACAACGAGCAATTAACCGCTTACGCCCTGGCGAAGTATGCCGACTCGGGCCAATTGCCCGACGTCGTGCGCCTTGATTGGGCCATATCCTGGAAAACCGCCCCAAAGAAAAAGACCGCCGAGCGATTGGCCGGCGTCAAAGAAACAAAAAACGGCGCGGTCGGGATTTTGCCTATGAGCGCAAAGCGCACGCTCGAGGATATCAACCATTATTTATCTGTTATGGAAACCACGGCCAAGGCGCTCGAGTCTAATATATTTAATTATGCGCCGCCCGTGGCCTGGTATTGCACGCCGAAAGCGTGCGACTTTTGGGAATATTGCAGAAAAAGGGGGCCAATCTAATGACAAATCAACCCGAACTATTCACGGCCGACGAAAAAGAAAAAGCGGCGCTCGCAATCAAGCCGCCGGCGTATATGCTGACTCTATCCGAGCGCATGGGCTGTGACGCTAAAGACTTGCACAAAACCATATTAAGCACTTGTATGTATAAAGGCGCAAGCCCCGAAGAGTTTAGAACGTTTTTACTTGTCGCGACGAAATACGAGCTCAACCCGCTTGCCGGCGAAATATACGCTTTCCGCAAAAACGAGGGCGGGATTCAATGCATAATAGGGGCGGCCGCATGGAATACGCTATGCAATCGCCAACCCGACTATGACGGGCGAGAGTTTAGCTATTTTTATGTGATCAACGGCGAGCAAAAGGGCTTTACTTGGCCGGTCGACGGATACGACCTGGCGGGCATAGAGTGCCGGATATATCGCAAGAGTCGACAAAGGCCCGACGTTGCCTTCGCCAAAATGTCGGAGTATAACCGGCCCGGCGCCAAAACCTGGCGGCAATATCCCACGACCATGCTTGAGCACAAGGCCTTTATCAAGTGCGCAAAGGCCGCTTTTGGCCTGGCCGGCGTGGTCGACGTTGACGACGCGGCGCGATATTGCGACACCAAAGCCGCGCCGACGGCCGCTCGCGCTGACTTTGCTTTCGGCGACGACGTCGAAAACGCCGAAATAATAGCGCCGCCGGCCCTTGACGGTCGCAAGCCGGCCGACAATAGCCGACGAGATAGCCGCCAAACGCCCCAAAACGTCCCACAATCGACGAAAGAGGGCGAAGCTATACCGGGCCAAGGGCAAGACAAAACAAGCGCCCCTGAGAGCGAAAAATCGGCCGCTAGTATGACTACGGCTCAAAGAAAAATGATAAAAGGGCTTTTTAAGGCTCATACTGGCCTAAAGGGCGACCGTAACAGCATGCCGCCCGAGTTTTATCAATTCTTTGAAGAGCGCAAGACCCCGCTTGATGATATGACCAAAGCCGAGGCGACCCGAATAATTGACGCCTGGATTGACTATGAAAAAGACGGCGACACGAAAACGCCGAAGCCGCCCTCGGATATTTCCGAGCTTGTCGCGTTTATGGACCGACATAATATAATGCATAATTACGGGCAAGCAAATCCCGACCCAAGCGTCGATATTGAGCCGCCCGAGGATTTAACCGCCTGGCCGTTTGGCGACGCTTGGACCGATAGCGAGCCCGAGGCGCAAATCGAAAAGCAAGCGGTTGAAAAATTTTTGCGCCGGGTCGCCGACTCGCTTGACATATCCTGGCACGAAATCGAGGACAAGGCGCTTGATATGTTCGACGTAGGCCTCGAGGGCTTAAGCCTTGGCGAGTGGAAAATGTTACATGGCGACCTGATAAAATAGCCGGCGGCCATCAATGCAAATCAAAAACGCCAAAAAGCGCATTAAATCGAGCTTACCATATCTTAGCGGATCTGAGGCAAAATTAATAATGTCGGTTTTGGCGGGCGCAAAGACGAGGGAAGAGGTCGTTAAAATATCCGGCCTATCATATCAGAGCGTAATAGCGGCAATTGACGACCTCGCCAAGCTCGGGCAATGGCCGGAAATATCAAAGCTATTCGGCAAAAACGGCCAAGAAAATGAAGCAAATAATTTGAGTCAACCATTTGAAAAGGGCTTTGATAAATTTTGGGCGCTATATCCTCGAAAGCTTAACCGGATTGGGGCCTTGCAATGTTGGATAGTCCGACGCCGCGACGGCATAGACGAGGCCGAGTTAATGCAAGCCGGCCGAAATTATGCCGAGGCAATGAAGAGCAAAGAGGCGCGGTATATTTTACACGGCTCGACGTTTTTGGGGCCTCGGCTCAGGTTTAAGGATTGGCTCGACGACGGCGCGGCCTGGCTCGAGTTCAAAAAACGGCCGGCAATCGGCCGAGGGATAAAAGGGGCAATAGATGGCGACAAAGCAAAAAGGCTTGCCGGCATTGCTAAAGGGCCGCGGTCGGAGTGAGTGCGTTGATTGCCCGCACTGTGGGGCGGTCGCCGTCGCTTGGTTTGGCCAAATTGGCGGCCATGATATGTCCTTGCTTTTTTGCGACGCTTGCCGGGCCGAAAACGAGCGGATAGAGGCGGCCGCCGTGGCCGAGCTCGCCGAGGTCAGGCACGGGGCGCAAAGGCGAGCGATGAAAAAGGCGGCAAATATACCGCCTAAATTTCAAGCGGTCAAGCTTGCGGGTTATGAGGTCAGGGGCAACGAGGACTTGGAAAAGGCGCGGTCGACAGTCGAAGCGATAGCGCGGGGATTTCCTGAAAAATTGCCGACCGGCGTTATTATGACCGGCCCGGTCGGAGTGGGCAAAACTCATCTGGGCGTGGTATTGATCAATGCTGCTATTTATAATCAAATGCCGGCATGCTACACGCGGGCCTCTGACCTAATCCGCGAGATTAAATCATACTGGCGTAAAGATAGAATAAGCGACCCACTCGAGCCGTGGCTCGGGTTCGACGTCCTATTTATTGACGAGGTCGAGACGGGCGTTGAGAGTCAAAAAGAGTCGTTATTATTAGATCAATTGATCGACGCTAGGTGGGCGGCCGGGCTTTGTTGTATCCTGGCGACAAATCTGGGCCTCGACGAGCTTGTCGGGCTCATAGGCGCGCCGAGCTTTGACCGACTTTGTGAGACCGGTTATATAATTCAATGGTCGGATGATTGCCCGAGTTATAGGACGGGTCAGAAATGGAGCGAGCATGAATAAAAAAGAGCTATATAAGCTAGCAGAAAAGACCGTCGATTCATTATGGATTGGCACAAATGCTAGGGGGCAAAATATCGGCATAATAATGCAAGCTATCGAAGAGTTATTGATCGAAAAAGACGAGGCCTTAAAAGCGGCCCTTGATGGCCTCGAGCGCTCTTGCTCGTTTGACGAGCCTTGCGAGCGCATTTGTCCAGAATGCGCGATTAATGACTCTATTATGGCGGTTAAGGAGGCGCTAAAATGAATAGCGAAAAACTAGACGAAATCAAACGAGCGGCCATGGCGGCTACGCCGGGGCCGTGGTTTATGAGCATTGCCGACGCAAAAGGAAGCGAAGAAATGAAATCTTGGCTTGCCGAGTGTATCGACAAAACGGAAAACCCCGTCGAGTGTCTATGGTCAGTATATGCCAACAAAGAATATAAGCCAAAAATTGAAAACGGCTTAATTGTATCCGTTACAGGCAATGGCCCGACCTCAAAAGATAACGCCTATTATTTAATGATGGCTTCGCCTGAGGTCGTGCTTGAACTCGTCGCCGAAATTAGAACATGGAAAACCAATTGGGAAGTCTTAAACAGAGAAAATATTGATTTGCGGGCCAAGATTGCGAGGATTAAAAATGAAACCTAATCAAATCGACGTTAAGGAAATTGTCAAGCAATACCTCGAGCAAAACGGCTTTGACGGCCTGGCGGGCGACGAGTGCGGGTGTTTGATTGATGATTTTTTTCCATGCGACGGGCCCGGCCCGGATTGTCAGCCAGGATACAAAATCGAGCAGCCAGCCGACGGTTGGCCCGAGGATATGGCCGGGGCGCTATGGTATGTTGACGACGACTGCGACTATATTGTCTCGAGTGATAAGGATTTGGGGAAATAAAGTGGCTTACTTTAGCAATGGAAGCGAGGGCGATATTTACGAGCATGATTATTGCCATAATTGCCTAAACTATAGCCGGGGCGCTTGTTCAATCTTATTAATCCATGCAATATATAATTATGATCAATGCCGGGGCGGCAAAAAAGGCGAAGCCATAAAAAGTATATTAAACATATTGATACCGCGAAGCGAGGACGGTTTAACTAACATGCAATGCAGCATGATTAAAAATAAGGACTTGATAAAATGAAATATAACCTTTATATTCCCGGCGTGCCCGTCGGCATGCCCCGACCTCGAGCGACAAACGCCGGCGGCCATGCGAGGCTTTACACACAAAAGAGCCATCCGGTCAATCAATACAAAGCCGACATAAGGCAAGCGGCGCTTGCCGAGGGCGTGCCCTGGCTCGAGGGGCCGGTCAAGCTTTCGTGGTCGGCGTTTTTCCCAAGGCCTAAGCGATTAATGAGGAAAAAAGACCCGGCCGGCGCGGTTGCTCATACTGGCAAGCCCGACCGCGACAATATCGACAAGGCCATACTTGACGCCCTATCCGGCGTTATATTCAAAGATGATAAAGCGATATTTTGCGGCCTAATCGCTAAATATTATTTACCTAAAAACGACCCGACGCCGTGCACGCTAATTGAAATCGAGGTTATTAATGGAGATTGAAGAGCTCGTGAAAATTGAATGTTGCGCCGTTTGCTTATATCTCAAAAAGTGCGACCGGCGGCTCGAGTCGTGCCCGGTCGGGTATGGTGTCGACTGCGAGACCTGCGAAGATATAGGCTGTCCGGATTTTATGCCAGGATTTGACGAGGCCGGAAATGATTTGCGCTGACTGCAAATATTTCAAGGTTTTGGGTTGTTGCTCGGGCATTAGAGGCCGTTGTCTGTTAACTCGAGAGCGGGTCAAGAATAGCTTGCGCCAGGGTTGCACAAAGCATGAAAAAAGAGAGGTAAAAAAATGAAAAGACCAATAAACGAAAACCGGGCCGGCTGGGCCGCCATTTTATTGTCAATCTTCGTGCCATTTGGCGCGGGCTTGTTTCTTGGCGGTTTTTATGGCCTGACTCAAGCGCCGTGCCCGGATCAAGTCAAGTGCTCTTGCGAGTGGCCGAAACCGCCGGTGTGGAATTGGCATATAGAGCAACCGGGCGACAAAGTCTTTAATTATTTTGTGCCAAACGGCGACCCGGCCGAAGAGGCCGAACAAGATAAAACGACAAAGGGGGTTAAGGAATGATTGACCCGTGGATTTTGCGGCAATTGTTAGCCGTCGGCGCGGCCGCTTTGGCCCTGGCGGCTTTTGGGATTTTGATTTGTATCTGATAGGAGGTCGAGAAAATGAAGAGAAAAGAGATCGATTATTTGAAGATTACATATTGGTTTACAATGGCCATTTTTGTTGTCGTGATATTGGCCAAAGGTTGGGCATATCTAGCCATTGAAGCCAAGGCCGACGTCAAGCAAGTCTATATTGAAAGCCTAGAAACTGATATTGACGGCGTCAAATGCTTTAGGCTTGGCAATGGCTTTGACTGCGTTTATATACCGGCAAAGGATAGGCGATGATTGACCAAGGCAAGCTTGACGAAATCAGGAAAGCGGCCAAGGCAGCATTAGATACTGCCGATGCTCCTATAGGTTATGCACTGCCAAGATCGCAGGCTGAATATAGATTTAATGAAATAATGTCTCCCGACGTCGCGCTGGAGCTCGTCGCCGAAGTGCGCCGACTACGAAAAATGCGCGAGTCTTTTATCGCCCGCCTTGACTGGCTCGAGCGAGAAATCGGCCGCCGGGCCGCGGTCTTTGTCGGCGTCGACCCTAACCCAAGCGAGGGCACGGCCAGTGACGAGCAATAAAACCCAAAAAGAGATCGACGACTTAAAGGCGGCCTTTGCTAACTTCGCCGAGGTATTAAACGAGGTCTGCGAAAATCAATACATTCTAGGCGAAAACCACAAGCATATAAAAGCCGCGCTCGAGAGCTTGGCCGAGGTATGCCCGGCGCTTAACGCTTCGCAGATTGTAAGCCGCGGCAATGAAACCGAGCATTGATATGATTAAGCCATATTATGAGCACGCGGGCATAATTATATATCATGCCGATTGCCGCGAAGTATTGCCCGAGCTTGGGCCGGTTGATTTGGTTTTGACTGACCCACCATATGGGGTTGATTATGAGGGCGGCCACTTTCACCGCGGCACAATACCAGGACGCGAGGTTAGGCGCAAGCGTGAGCAATTACAAGGCGATAATATAGACGTTTATCAATGGACAATACCCTTAATTTTTAATATTTGCAAGGGGCCGGCTTATATATTTTTTGCCGGTTCGAGGGCGTTAAATATATATAAGGCAATCGAAGCCAATCGCGGCAAAATTCACGCCTTGATTATATGGCACAAAATCAACGCCACATACGCGGCAATAAATGCCCAATATAAGCAAAGGCACGAGCCTATATTATATTGCAAGGGACCAAAAGCCAAAACCAATTGGCGCGGGCCGTCTAACGAGTCGACTATATGGCATATCAAAAGGGACCATGTCAATATTTGCCACCCTACACAAAAACCGGTTGAAGTTATGCGGCGGCCTATTAGAAATCATAAGGCCGACCTAATCCTCGACCCGTTTGTCGGCTCGGGCACTACATTATTGGCCGCCAAAGAGCTTGGCCGCCAGGCCATCGGCATTGAGATTGATGAGAAATATTGCGAGATAGCGGCAAAGCGCTTGAGCCAGGAAATGTTGCCCTTTGAGGATTGACCATGAAAAAACCAGAGCTCTTGAAATACGCCCCGACGCCGTGCCCGCTCGGTCAAGACTGGATTAAATATCAACCGCCGGCCGGTTGGCGCGTGGCCTTTGCTCGGCGTATGGCTTTTGGGTTTTCGATTATGTTGATTAAGGAGAATTAAAGAATGGAGATATTAGAAATATATGCTCTTGTCTGCGAATATTGTTTAAGGGCGGGCGCTCCCAGGCCAATGGTGGGCCAAACCTGGATTAATAGCATTGATGATAATTGGGCGATTGCCATTAACGGCAAAAAAGAGCCGCAAGAATTAAGGCCCGACAAGTCAATGGGTTGCAAATTAAAAGAGGGCGAGGTCGCTATATTTTATAATGGCTGGCTTGCGGCTATAATAACGCCATTTCAAGGCGAAATATGCGCCGGCGAAGCCGCAAACGAGCGGTCATTTAGGGCGGCGCTCGTCGAAGCTATGAGGGATTTGCCGCCGTGGGATTAAGGCCCGACATAATGCCCGGCTTTACTCGTCGCGTCAAGATGGCTTGCGGCTATGTATATATAACAATCAATCACGACCTCGAGGGGCGACCCGCCGAAATCTTTGCCCGGCTAGGCAAGGCCGGCGGTTGTCAATGCGCGCTCTTGCAAGGGATCGCCCGCACGCTTTCTATATTAGCGCAAGAGTCGCCCGAAGCGCTCGAGCGTGCCCTTGCTAGCCTTAAGGGGATAGAATGCCCTGGCGCTCAACCTGGCGAGCGTGGCAAGGTTTTTTTATCTTGCCTCGATGCAATATCAAAATTAATGAAAAACGGAAGGAGCAACCAAAAATGAATACACTATTCAAAACCCAAGAGCTAGCCGACCTCGTCGGCGTGTCGCCTCAGACTATAACGAGGCAGAATGATTACTTGCTCGAGGTCGAGCCGGACCTCAAGAACAAAAAGGGGCCCAAATATCCAATCGAGCAAGTAATAAAACTGGCGGCCGCTTTCAAAATCAATGGCGACAAGTCAAAGCTTTCTAGTCGTATGCATTATGTAATGACGCGACACTTCGCCCATATTTATGACAAAATGGTCGAGTGGATAGCGCACGGCGGCGACATAATACTTGATACGGTTAAGGTAAAATATACCGACACTCAAGGCAAGCCGATAGAATACGACCTCGAGATACAAGGCTTTATTAAAGAGCTCGAGGAAAAGCTTGATATTAAGTTATCAGTAAACAAAAAGGGCATAATCGAGGCCGACCGCCGGCCTAAAATCCGGCCAATCGAAGCCGCGCCACAAAAAGCCGCAAGCGTTGGCCGGGTCGTTGTCGAGATTGACCGCGACATTTTCGACGACGTCCAAAATATTGTGTATTATACCGATTGGCGAAACGAGGGCGCTTTTATTACAAACGCAATCATTAGAGCAATCCAGCGCGAAGAGAAAAAAAACGGCGGGCGCTTTAGTCGTCGGCCCGAATACGGCAAGAGGTCGCAGGCATGAGCAAAGAAATAAACCCGGCCGACTGGGTATGGTTTGGCTATCCTGGCCATTATATATTGGGCGACCGTTGCCTTTTTAGGCTGTCAACGCAAGTTGGCGGCTATCTCATTAGTACGGTTGGCGACCTCGACGACTGCAAAGGGAAAAGAGAGCGAGAAATCGGCGACGGCCGAAAGTATGAGACCATGGTTTTCAAAATTAGCGGCATTATGGATTGTGGCTGTCCAGAAACCGAGCACTTAGGTCTCGACTTCGCCGGATACAACAACCACGCCGAGGCGCAAAGGGGCCACTTGGCAATGTGCCAGAAATGGAGCAAGCAAAAATGAGCGTTGATAACTTCGCGGACTTAACCGGCTTTTTGCCCGAGCGGTATATAATAGACTGCGACGGCATTATAGGCAATTATAAAATGGATATAACCGCCAAGCACGAGCACGAAACAAAACCCAAGGCTTGCCCGTTTTGTTGCAATGAAGCGCCGAGGGTTTCGGTTTGCTCAAGCTGTAGCGGCGACGAGGTTGTTTTTTCTATTCAATGTAGAGCATGCGGGGCCATGGGGCCTTTTATCAATGTTAAGCTCGCCGAGCTCAAAGACTCAGACAGAATAAAAGAGGCCGAAGTTTTAGCAATGTATTTTTGGAATAGACCGCACAAATTAATGGGCATTAGTCCAGAAATAACCGTTGAATTTGAGGGGGCAAAATGAGCAAGGCTAGGATTTGCGCGGATTGCGCATGGTTTAATTTTTATACCGGCAAGCATGGATATTGCCGCCGGGTTACGTGGGGGCTTGTTGCGGGCAAATATCAAGATATTGATCTCGGCCTCGTTTTTGATGACTTGCCAGCTTGCCCGGCATTCAAAGACAAAGACGAAACGCCCGAGAATAGATTAACCGACGATCTCGATTTCTTATTGCATAATTTGTCATTCACTATTAGTAATAAAGGGTCGAATATACAAAAGCAAAGCCAGGGCGACAAATGGCAAGAGCTAAAAAGGGCGGTTGATAGCAAGAGAGACGAAACAAAAAGCGTCGGGTTTCTTGCTGGCTTGGCTTGGGTGCGAGGTCGAATGGAATGTCTTGAGGAAAAAGAGCCCGAGCCTTGGGCTTGTTGTTGCGTATGCCAAGAGGATATAGAAAAACAAAGCGACGCCCGGACTTGCTCAATTTGCGGCCTCGAGTTTTGCGAGGATTGCGGCTCGAGCTCAAGCACGCGGGCAAACCCGGTTTGCTTTGATTGTCACAATAAAATGAAGTTCGGCCGATAAAGCGCCGCCCCTGAAATTCGGCCCGGTTTTTTGCCGGGTCGTTTTTTTGGCCTCGGCCGCATTTTTTTCTTGACAGCTTTTTAATTCCATGATATAATCGAAGATACCGGCCGGCAAGAAAGAAGTTATTTATTTAAGCACTATATGTATTTATAAGACTGTATAGGGTATCATATAGACAAAAAAGGGCCAAATCCAAAAATCGCCAAACCAAAAAAAGCGCCGCCTTTATTTTTAACCTCTAATCTAAAAATACCCCTGATTTCATTAACTAATTTTTGCCCTCGAGTTTTTGCCGATAACTTAAATTATTTTAGTCAGTGGCCGAGCTATCCGAAAATATAGGACATGTGGTAAAAATGTAATATCGCAAATATTAGGGCTTTACAAAATGTAATACTTTTTTAGAATGTTTTACTTTTTGTAATATTTCGCTTGACAACAAAGCCGGCCCGTGATAAGCTGTTTTTATTACCATCCCACATAAGGCGGCGGCCTGGTTTTGAGCTTTGACCGGGTCGCCAATCTTTTTTGGCCTTGACACTATAATCCAAACCTGATATATTGAGAGCAATGCTTTCCTAGTCAAGGCGGCCGGGATTTTTTGAGCCCTTCTTTTTTTGCCCGGCCGCCAATCTTTTGTGGGCCGGTAGCCAAACCGGGTTAGGCAGTCGACTTTTAATCGACTTAATGTGAGTTCAAATCTCGCCCGGCCCTTGACATTTAACGCCAGGATGATATAATTAAAATGTAGCCGGGTTGGCCGCCGGCATAGGTACCGTCTTGGCCGGTTGATTTTTAGCCAGGCTTGAATTGACCGGCCGCTTTTTTGCCACAATCTCGCCATAAAATCGCCGCATAAAAGCCACGCCGAATTAATACCCCAAATCTATAAATTATGCACTCACGGAAATCCGTGTCGGAATAATCATTAAACGTCTTTGGGATATCGCCAAGATATAGCTTTTTTATATTGAATTAAATCAGGCACTTAGAAACAAACCAGAAAAAAAGTAAAAATTTTTGTTGACATTAGACGTCAATTAATATAGGATAATATACAGTCACGGAAAACCGTGTCGGTATAATAAGGCAATCAAATAGTTAAATCTTAAAAAAGGATTGTTTTTGGTTGACATTCAAAAAAGGTCAAAATGGAAGCCATCGAGGCCGGGAAGCAAAAACGCGGCCGCTATCCGCTTTGATGAGAAAGCACTTATTCGAGCCGGCCACGGCTTACCCTTTTTCTATAGAAACCGCCAAAGAGCTTGGGATCGACCCGAAAAAATTTACTATCGGCGAAGTGTTGATATTAAGAATGTATCAACTCGGCATGGCCAAGGGCGATCAAAAAATGATTAAAGAATTAATTACGCGCATGGAAGGCAAGCCGGTAGAAATGCACGACGTCGAAATCTCGGGCATACCGCCGGCCGTCGACGAGGCCGAGCTTAAAGCTAAAGTCGAGCGTTGGCTCGAGATAGACAAGAAGCGAGAGGCCAAGAAATGACCGCGCCCGCCGTCGCCACTACTCAAGACGCTATTGACTTTGACGCCATCATGGCGCGCAAATACGCCGACAAGCTCGCCGAGGACGTATTCACAGACGACCACGGCAACCCGATCAAGCAAAGCCAAATCCATTTAGATATGTTCGACTTTATCAGCGCCAACCAAGAGGGCGTGATTGAATTGCCTCGAGAGTCGGGCAAGACTACAAATCTAATCGCCCTGGCCGCTTGGGCCATCGGCCAAAATCCCGAGACTAGAGTCAAGATCGTTTCAAATACCGATACCGTTGCCAATTCCAGGATTAAAGCCTTACGCGAGGTTTTAGAGTCGGAGAAATACCGCGTTATATTTCCGCATATCCGACCCGGCCGCGAGTGGACCGACGCCCGGCTTACCGTCAAGCGCCAGGGCATAACGCCCGAGTCGACCGCCGAGGGCTACGGCGTGCACTCCAAGGTAACCGGCGGCCGCTGTGACTGGCTCTTTCTCGACGACGTCGACGACGAGGAAGTCGTCGTGTCTGAGGTCAAGCGCCGGCGCAATTGGGACCGAGTCTCTAATGTTTGGCTTAACTTGCTTACGCCGACCGGCCGGGCCTTTGCAATCGCGACGCCCTGGCACGAGGCCGACGTTATACACCGGCTCAAGGAAAACGGCTGGCCGAGCTATCGCCGGCCCGTGGTCGATATGACGCCGGTTTGGCCCGAGCGCTGGGGCCGCGACGAGCTCGAGGCCAAGCGCCGCAAGGTCGGATCTTTGGCCTTTGCCCGTGGCTGGGAGTTACAATGCATTAACTCCGAAACCGCGCCGATCAAGGGCCACTGGTTTAAGCTTTGGCGCGAGCTTCCAAAATTCACAAATATAGGCCTGGCCGTCGATCCTAATAACTCGCTATCCGAAACCGCCGACTATACCGCGATCGGCGTCTTTGGCGTAACCCGAGATTATAAGGTTTACTTGCTCGACGTTATACGCGACCATTTCGAGTTTCCAGGCCTTATGGATACCATCAAAAAGCTTGCCGAGTCGACCGCCGACCGCTACAAAATGCGGCCTTTTATCGGCGTGGAAAACACAGCATACCAAAAGGCAATACCGCAAGCGCTCAAGCGAGAAACGCCCTGGTATATCTTCGGGCTTAAAGCCGATCGGTCAAAGTTTGTGCGAGCGTCGCGGCTTGCCGTGCAAATCGAAAACGGCCGCGTCTATCTCAAAGGCTCAAAGCATAACGGAGTCGACAAAAGCCAGCGCCAGGTTTACGACGAATGCGTCGCGTTTCCGTCGTCGCGTTATGTCGATTGCGTTGATATGCTCGGTTACGGCGTGGAAATGATGTTAAGCCTCGCCCGCAAAACCGGCGCGGTCGTCGGCTAGGAGGTTTTATAGTGTCAACAAAAAAACCGGTCTTTATAGCGGCAACCAAAGCCGACGGCGACTTCGACGTTTTACCGCTTGCCAATCTTATGAAATATGCGGCCGTCAAGGCCGACGAAAAGCCGACCCGCATGGCGGCCGATATCGACACGGCCGAGTTTGCTTATCAAGGCTTAGTCCAACCGCTCTACGACCTCGAGTCCTTGATGGCCTTGCCCGAAATTAATACATGGCACAATAGGTGCGCCCGAGTCAAGGCCAACGACGTCGCGGGCCTTGGCTTTGAGCTTGTGCCCGTGGGCGACGACGCCGACGAGTTCAAGACTGACTCGGCCGACGAGGCGGCCTGTAAAGCTTTCTTTACAAGCGACAATCAACCGCGCCCGATTGACCACATATTGACCGACTGCCAAACCGACTCCGAGTTTGTGGCACAGCTTGGCCTCGAGATTGTGCGCGACGGCTACGACCCCGAGGCCTATCCGGTTTTAATGGCGCATATCCCGGCCCAATATATCTATGTCCACAAAGACGAGAACAAATACGCCCAAAAGATCGGGGCGCGGACAGTATGGTTTAAGCGCTTCGGCTATAAAAAAGACGTCAATAAAAAAGACGGGTCAGAGCACGAGCTCGGCACGCTCGACAAAGACGACCGCGCAAGCGAGATATTATTTGACGCCGACTTCTCGGGCCGCTCGGACTATTACGGCATGGCGCAAATATTGCCGGCGCTCGGGGCCATTGAGGGCATGCAAGCCTTGCGCAATTATAACCTTGACTTTTTCCGCTTTCATGGCGTGCCGGCTTGGGCTATCTATATCACCGGCGACTATGACCTTGGGCCGCTTGTGCGCGTCTTGCTCGAGGCCGACGGCTCGGGCACGCTCGGCGAAGAGTACGACCCGAGCGACCCAGATATGAGCATTGACCGCTTCCAATATCAGATCATATCCGAGGTCAAGCGACACTTAGCCAACATTGCGCGAAATCCTCACACGCCGTTAGTGATGGCCGTGCCATCGACCACGCCCGAGAGCAAAGTGATGATCGAGTTTGTGCCCTTGGCAACCGACGTCAAAGACTCAAGCTTTCAGGTCTATAGAAAAGACAACCGCGACGAGATTATTTGCGCTCACGGCGTGCCCTCATATCGGATTGGAATAGTCGAAACCGGCGCTCTCGGCGGCTCAACGGCGGTTGAATCTACCCGGATATATCGCGATAGCGTGATCAATCCGAGAAAGCGCCGGCTTGAGGCGCTAATAAATAAGCACATAATCCGCGATGGCTTCGGAGTCAAGACGCTAGAGTTTCGCTTTAATGATCTCGACCTGGCCGAAGAGGACCACGAAAAGGACATAGCCGGGTTTATGTTCGACCGCGGCGCAATGCGGCCCGTGGATATCCTTAATTATTTCGGGTCGACCTTTGGCTTGACCGCGCCCGACGAGTCGGAACAACCCGGCCTATATAAATACTATATCAACAGCCAGCCACTCGACCAAGCCGGCAACCTTGAGCAATCCTTCGCCGAGGCGGTCAAGGGTATGCAAGAGCAACTATTACGGCTCATCATTGAAGACAAAAACCGCCAAATCGAGGGCGGCTTTAATACTGGCGGCGTGGTTGATTTTCCATTTCCCAAAGCCGAGGACAAGAAATGATAAGACGCGCTCATAATATCCTGGCGTTTTTCGCCGTCAAGGCGGTCTCGTTAAAGCCGTCAAAATCGGATATTGAATTGGCGCGCAAGCTCGAGCAAGTTTTCGCGAGCGTGCTTGGATTATTGCGCGACGTCGACGAGGCAAAATTGATCGAGCTTGAGGCCATCTTACGGCAAGAGCTCGAGACTACAATCGGCGGCGGCATGGCCGGATATTTGCCCGAGAACCAAATCGCGGGCCGGGCTTTTCGCGCAAGCGAGGCGACGACCCAGCGAGTGATTGGCAAGATTAACGAAACGCTCGCGTCCGGCATACGCGCCGGCTTGACCGAAGCCGAGCTCGGCAAGATATTGACGACCGAAGTCAAAGACATGGCGCAATGGGAGATTGACCGAATAGTTAGAACCGAAGTTAGGAGCGCCCAAAACGAGGCGGCCTTTAATGGCCTGGCCGACGCGGGCGTCGAATATCATAAATGGATTACGGTCAAAGATAATAATGTAAGACCAAGCCACGAAGAGCTCGACGGCTTAATCGTGGCCGTCGGCGACCCGTGGCCAAACGGCCTATATTATCCGGGCGACCGGTCGGGCCCCATTGAAGAGTGGATTAATTGTCGATGTGTGGCCGCGCCCTGGTTTATGCCGGCGGGCAAAATGCCGCCAATCGGCGCCGACTCTTTCAAAGAGTCGCAAATCGTATCAACGACGAGGGCCGCATAATGCCGGATTTTCCGATTAGTTATGATACACTAATGTGGATTAGTATGTTTTTAGTCGGCTTAGCCTTGACCATATACGGCGCGATTAGTTTATATATACATTATTTCAAAAACAAACGAGGCGGCCCGTGGAAGTATTAAAAAGCTCTTATGTTCAATTGATTATTTTAGCGCTCGGCGTCGGCTTTGGCGCTTGGCTTTGGTATCGATACCATAATGATAGGAGGTTTTGACTTATGCCCTTTGGCGAGTATATCGACTTTGAAGACTGCCTAGCGCAAAACGCAGACAAAGACAATCCGGAAGGCTATTGCGCCGAATTGCATAAGGTTATAACCGGCGACTATCCGGCGGCCGCGAGCAAGTCGCAGGCGGTCGAAATCGTGTCATATATTTTGGGCCGATTGCCCGAGAATAAGGATATAACGCTTAAGCAAGTAGAATATATCATCGGCGCTTGGGGCGCTTGGGCCGGGTCGCACGGCGAGTGCGTGAGCTCGCTATCAGGTAAGCCGGGCATAACCGACCCCGAGGCGCTTTGCGCTTGGTTGCATCAAGAGGCCGAGGGCAAATGGCCGGGCGAGAAATCGGCGGCCAAATCCAAAGAGACCGAGCTCGGCGGCCCGATTGTAGTCAAAGACAAAAAGCGCCGAATCGTAGTCGGCCCGGTCTTGGTCCCTGGCGAGGCCGACAGTGACGGCGAGATATTGACCGCCGAGAAAATCGAAGAGGTCGCCTATAATTTTTTGGAGCGGTCGAGATATATAGACAAGTCGCACACGCTCGAGCGGTCGGGCGTGCCAGTCTCTAGCGACGTTTTGCGCTTTGCCGAAAAGCACGAGGTCGACGGCCAGGCGCTAGAATTGCCGGCCGGAACTTGGATGTTAGGCGCTAAGATATACGACGAGGCAACATGGCAAGAGGTCGAAAAGGGCAATTTTAAGGGCTTTTCAATTATGGGCGTCAAGCCCGAAGACGCGGCCGAATTTTATGCCGCCAGTAAAGGCACGACAACGGCCGACGGCGCGGGCGGCTTTAGAAAAATATTACTCTCAGACCTTGGCGAGGATTGGGAGGCGGTCGCCGTGTCGATACTTGACGACCCGGCCGTGCCGAAGTCGCAATTTATCGCCATCAAATCAGAGTCGGCGGGCTGGCTTGATAAAATCTTGGCTCGCTTTGGAATAGATAAACAAGCCGATATATCGACAAAACAAAATCAGGAGGTTGATAAAATGGAATTAGAAGAAATCAAAACATTGATCGCCGAAGCAATCAAAGAAATGTTGCCCACTATTGCCGACGAGGTCAAGGCGCTAATTAGCGCTGAGGCCGAACCCGTCGACGAGGCCCCGAAATCAGAGGAAGCGCCGCCCGAAGAGCCGGCCGCGCCAGAGGCCGAGCCCGAAGCCGCGCCGGCCGAAGAGGAAAACAAAGAGCTCGACGAGATCAAAGCCGAACTCGAGGCGGTCAAGTCGACCAATGCCAAAGTGCTCGAAAAGCTTGACGAGCTGACCGCCGTTAAATCAAACCGCGTAAAAGCCGGCAATTTTGCGCCGGCAAAAGACGCCGACCCATACCCTAGGGATATTTACGGGCGGCGAGTAAATAGGAGGTAACAAGTTATGAGTCAGAATGAAATATTAGAACGTATCAGCGCCGCCATCAAGGGTATTACTACCACCACCACGGCCGGCGACACTTTGCTCGAGCCAGAGCAGTTTGACCGCTATGTGCGGCAACTACAGGTTGCTACTGCCTGGCTTCCCCTGGCCCGGCGTCAAATTATGCGGGCCCCTTTGCAAGATATCGACCGGATTGCTTTTTCCGACGTCTTGCTCGGGCCGCCCGCCGGCGAGGGCGTGGCCATTTCAACAGGCGACTACTACAACCCGGCCTTCGCACAGCACCAACTGACCGCCGTTGAATTGCAAGGCGTGCTTGGTATCACTGACAAGCTCTTGCGCTCCAATCCAGAGCGTGACGCTTTAATGAATACCATAATGCAAATGATGGCCGAGCGGACAGGCCTTGATATCGAAGATCAGGGCATTAACGGCGACACGGCTATCACCGGCACGACCAAGCGTGAAGAGCTTTTGAAGCTTAATGACGGCTGGCTCAAAAAGACCCGGCGTTATGTGACCGACACCGCAAATGACGACTACGACGACGGCTCAACAACTTATTTCTCAACCGGCGTTGGCGAAACGACCGCCACTGTTTATTGGGATATGTTGCCAATATCTGGCGGCACTTGGCAGCTATGGGAAGACGACACCACGACCGGCACTCAAGTAGCCGACGAGGACGGCGACGGCATTGTCGACCCGGTGGCGGCTTCGGGCGTTGGCGGCACAATTGATTATAATAGCGGCAAGGTCGATTTGACCGGCTTAACCGCTTCAACTAATTACGTTGCCAAATATACCGCCGACGGTTACGACCCGGCGGCCTCGGCTTTCCCGTTCTATCCTGAAAACATGTTTGACCGTATGATTCAAGTCGTGCCTCAAGCATATTTTCGACGCCCTGGCGAGTGGTATATTTGCGTATCAAAGGCGGTCTTCTATGCTTACCGCGCCTTGCTTCGCAATCGTGGCACTGACCTCGGCGACATGTATCAAGCAAACGGAAACGCCGAGATCGTGCCATTTCAAAATGTCAACGTCTTGCTTGTGCCTAATATGCCGGACAATCGCGCTTGGCTTACACATCCTGACAATACGCTTTATGGCGTATTTCATGAGGTACAAATCGAGGAACAGCGCGAAGCCGTGGCAAAGCGGACTGACATAATCGTTAACGTTGAAACCGATTACGAGTTTGAAGAGCCCGAAGCGACCGTTATCGCGCATATTTACTAAGCGCTCGCTCGTATGGTTGCTCCATGTTGAGAGCCAGGGTCGGGCTTGTCCACACCGGCTCGGCCCTGGCCGAAAAAATAGCGAGGTCGAATAATGGCGACGTTTTCAAAAGATTATTTGTATGCTCTCGAGCCGTGCTGTCCTTGGGATTGCGTCATTTTTGAGCAAACCGGCGACCCTTGGACTGGCGCGGAAATGAAAGCCATACTACAAACGCTTGGCAAGCTCGATTTTTTGCCCTGGCTCATGGGCGCAAGCGTCGACCTGGCGACCGAATTAATTACAGTAACCGGCGAAAGCGTCGATCTGCAAGGGATACACAATCGCACGGCTTTGCATTGGGCAATAACGCGCCAAGACGCTTTGACAGTCGCTTATTTAGTCGGCGAGGGCGCAAACAAGCTAATCGCCGACGCCGACGGATACACGCAAACCGATTTGGCCTATCTATCCGAAAACGCTGATATAATCTCAGCGATGGGGCTTTGATATGAGTCGAGATAAATATAAAATATTGGTTATTAATCAGCCCGACTTAGTACAGCCCGAGGGCTGGGTTTCTTGCGTGATACCGCCGGGCAAAATGCCGAGCAAATACGAGCAAAGCGCCCAATCGCCTTGGGATATAATCGAGGCCGACGAGAACCCAATCGAGGCTTACCCAAAGACCAAAAAGAATAAGAAAAACAAAGACGTTAAAAACCCGCAAGACTTTCAGATATACAAAAACGGCAAATTCAAGAAAGCCAAGCGCCACGACATAATGAAGGACCATAAACAAAAAGTGCCCAAGCCTAAAAAGTGGCCACACCCGCCATTAAAAGGCGGCTCTCTAATTTGGGATTATGGCACGGGGCGCACTTACTCGACGCCGCAAGCNNCCGCAAGCGGCGCTTGACGCCCTCATTGCTTATTGGGCATTTTCTCAGATTGACTCTAATCAATACGTGAGAGGATATGGCACGGCAACTTATACCGATACTAATTACGTTTTGCATGTTGTCGACGTTAATGTCGGTTACGGTGATCAAGAGTTAATTTTTGACATTGACGAGGGCGCGGACATTACTTTTTCAAGTGGCTACGCTACAATAATCGGGGCGTTAGATGATACTGAATACATGGTGGCGCGTGCGACTTTTGACGGCCTCAAAATCTATTGCGACGACCCCGACGGTTTCGGCGTAGCCGTGCAAGAGCCCGAAGTCGGCGGCGATTTGCCTTTTGATAATGTCGACCGTTGGGAAATCAAAAATTGTTATATAGAAAACACTTCGCCGACGAGCGGCGTAGGCGTCGGATTTTTGGCCGCCGGCTCGATTCGGAGCGTTTTGAAATCATCAATAATCGAGGGCTTTGAATTTGGCACGCCGACCGCCGAGGGCATTGAACGTACTTGGACGGGCTTTATAAATATTTTATCGTCTATTATTGACGCCAAGCGCTCGGCTATTTACGTCAACCCAAGAGAACAGCAAGGCGGCGGCTGTGCTTATCAACAGGAAATATACATGGCGCATAGTGTAATAAAAGCGCCTTATGGGATTGAACGTTTTGGCAATAGCTTTAGCCGAACTTTCGTTTTTAATAGTATAGCAGACGTAGGCTTTTATGTTCTTTACGCGCCCGGCTCGTCGCTCGGCTTTTTCTTGCCCGTGCTGAGTGACGGAAATTGTTATAATTATGGCTCTAATTTCGCATATGATAAAACCGGCGCGATTGATTTTGCGACGGCTCAGGCTTTAGTCTATACCGACGAGCATAGCATAATCGCCGACCCGCTCTTAACCAAGACTGAAATATTCCCGCCGGGCCGCCCGTCTTATTTCGATTATGAGCTTGACTCGACCTCGCCATGCTGGAAAGCCGGCGTCGGCGTCGGTTATGACGGCATAGACGGTTGGCCAATCGGTCGGGGCGTAACAGATATCGGACCCTGGCAAGAAACAAGATGTAGCATAGTCGACCCGCTCGCTTGCGGATATTGCACAGTACCCGACGTTGTAAACTCGACCGGGGCCACGCCCGACGAATTTGACTTTGTATCCGACGACGAGCCGCAAAATCAAGCCGACTTTAATCAGCTTGTTTGTCTTTGGATTAGCCAAGTCAGCGACGTCATAGACGAGTACTGCGAGAAATCATGGCCGCTCGTCGAAACGCCCGACGGCATACGCCGCGCTGCTACTATGATGACTAGCGCCGTGGTCAATATCGCCCGGCAAAGGCGAAAATCGCCAATCATTAAAATTAATGACTTCACAGTCAAGGCCGTCGAAGAGGAAATCTTAACCGAAGAGACCAAGGAAATCCTCGACCTATACGCCGACCCCGGCAAGGCCTCGGTTATACCGCCGGCAATTGGTGAGGAGAAATATCAAGGGCTTGGCATGGGTACCTTGACGGCTTGCGACATTGATCAATCAAGCGAGGACGACCCGTGCGACTGATAAGAGCCGATAGAATGCGCCAGGATCGACGAAACCGGCCCGGCTATACCCTGGCAAGGGGCCGGCCGCTTTCGTGGGTTCTAGGCGATTGGGCGAGGTTTTAGGCAATGATAGAAGTCGACGTCGGCGCGGATTATGGCGAGCTAACCGAACTCGTCAAAAAATACCCCTTGACGGTCGCAAAATTGCTCGACCTTTTCGCCTTGGCGCTTAAGGGCGATATGCAACAAGAGGCCCCGACTCGCTCGGGCGCTCTTCGCGGCTCGATTGGCAACCCGCAAAAGACCGGCACACTTGATCGGTCTATATTAATCGGCGCGGTCTATTGGTCTTTTGTTCAATTCGGCACAGGCACGTACGGGCCCGGCGGCTCGGCTTATGATATTTATCCGGTTGCCAAGCAGTGCCTAAAATTCGAGGTTAACGGCGAGACTGTCTTTGCTAAATACATCAAAGACCACCCGGGCATGAAAGCAAACCCCTTCATTGACCGCGCCATCGAAACGACAAGCCCGAAAGCGCCGGATATTTTGCAAGGCTTGCTTAATAAGGTGACGCAATGAGTCTATATCAGCGATTGACCGATATTAGAGCGACCATGAAATCGCGGATTGAAGAGGCCCTCGGCGATAGAATCAACGCTTGTATAATTGGCCATAAGAGCTTGTCAAAATATCTTAAGCCGCCCTTGATTTGGATTTTGCCGCAAGCGTCGACTATAGATAACGAAAGCTTTGCAATCAACGAGCAATGGAATCTGATATTTATTATTTTTGCCGTCGTCAAGTCGACCCGCGACGACGAAGAGGCCCGGCAGGAAGTCGAAAAGCTTTGCATCGACGCCGTGGGCTCGCTATTGGTCAAGGATACACTACGCGACCGCGACCTCGACGGCTTGATTTCAACTATATATCGCGAAGAGTGGCTTCCCGGTGATTCGAGGATTATAGACGTCGATGAGGCGTTATACGGGGCCGCGCATAGACTGAGATTAAATTTTCAAAATACGGAGGTAACATAACATGGCCGACAAAGTCATTAGGTATTTAGNNTATTTAGGACTCGCCCGAGAAACTGGCGGGTATGGCGTCGATCCTGGCGCCTCAAAAATGGACATTGACGTAACCGGCATTACGCTTGACTCGCCCGCCGATCCTAACATTAGATACGAGGGCGGCCTCGGGCGCATGCCGGCCCGAGTTATCGCCGGTCCTTATTTTCCGAGCGGTGGCGCAGAAATGGGCATTAGCGTGCAGCAAATGGCGCATATCTTCGGCTTGACGCTTGGCGACGTTACCGTCGACACTAGCGGTTACGCCGTCGGCTCGGATA
>JABAHP010000084.1_pt1 | contig 25955 bp, 13 predicted proteins | sample 7062081 | NCBI WGS metagenome assembly JABAHP01 (sample SAMN14534357, study PRJNA622989) | marine sediment metagenome | biome: marine biome [ENVO:00000428]; feature: marine pelagic biome [ENVO:01000023]; material: deep marine sediment [ENVO:00002113] | place: India: Gulf of Kutch | collected...
GGCAGGAGTCTTTTTCGATCGATCTTCGCGAAAGGCGCGGAAGCCAGCTGCATGAAAGGCCGGAATGCCTTATTGTCAAACATCCTCAGAAGAGCGCCGTTTAATCTGGCGAGCTGTTCAAATCGTCCTTGATTTCTCATGAGGCCGAATATGGTCTTACCCAAGAGAGTCGGATGTTCATTCCTGCGTTTTGTAACATAACGTGAAACATCCACTCCCGCCGGACAGACGATGAAACATGATTTACAATTCAGGCAACCACCCAGCTCCTTTTTGGCATGCCTGCGGCTGAAGTTCTCCGAGAGCATGACCCGTACCCATCCACGTGCGGCCATATTCTCGCTTTTATATACCTCGAAACTGGGGCAGTAATTATTGCATTTCCCGCAGGCCGCGCATTCACGCACGACCTTTTCAACATCTATATTCTCAAGGAAATTGCGTTTGGATAACAGCACTTCAGGGTTTGACTTATATTCAGGATCGAGCAGGGTCTTTATTCTCAGGAAAAGATCATAGATTTTATCGCCGTACATTTTCGATACAACTTCCGCCCGTAGATGGCCATCCCCATGTTCTGCTGTGGCTGAGCCGCCCAGCTCGAATATTTTGTCGTAAACCCGGTCAAAAAGGCCTCTGGCGAGCTTCTGGCCGCCCTCTGAGGCGAGATTGATGGCCGGGCGGACATGCAGGTTGCCATCGCCAATATGGCCGAATATGCCGCATGTGAGGCCGTTTTCCTCAAAAATGGCATTCAAAAAGCGGATAAAATCAGGCATTTTTTCTGATGGAATGGCGGCATCCTCGATGAAGCCCCATGGACGCGCGTTTTTATCCAGCCGGTATAAAGTCGGTACAATCGCCTTACGCGCACCCCATAAAGCCGCCTGTCTTTTCGGATCGGTCTCGAATACCGGCTCACTCGATAAACTATATTTCTCGAGATGATCTTTCAGAGAAGTAACTTTATCATCAAATGGCGGATCATCGAATTCGACAATCAGCATCGCCTCGGCCGAGGGCGGCAGATCAAAGCGCTCCCGCCCGATCAAATCAAGCGTATTGCCGTCGATAAGTTCCAGCCCGGCCGGCTCCAGATTCAGGAAATCGAGAGTGGCGTCACCCACCTGATCGAGTTTTTCGAATAGAATTAAGGATGTAAGTCTTTCTTTGGGGAGCGGTAACAGCCGCAGCTTTGCAGAAACAAATAGTCCCAGGGTACCCTCCGAACCGATAAAGAGCTGCGGCAGAGCGAATATTCCCTGATCAAGCTTCTCCACCATCGTCTTCAAATCGTAACCACAGACATTCTTCCTTAGATTCGGGTAGCCTTTCAGAATTTCCTCTCTGTTTCCCGAAATCAGCCTGTAGATTTTTTCAAATTGCGGATATTCTGCAAAAAGGACCTGCATCTGTTCCGAATCAATTTTAACATCGCGGGCAATCAGATCGCGTCCATCCGGCAGTATCACATGGAGTTCCTCCACATACTTCCGGGTAGTTCCGTATTTTACAGAGCGTGCACCCGAGGAGTTGTTACCCAGCATTCCTCCAATCTGGCAGGTGTCGCCGGAAGATGGATCGGGCGGAAAGAAAAACCCCTTGCCCAGAAGATAGCGATTCAAACGGTCATAGACAATTCCGCACTCGACACTGACAGTCCGGGAGTTGATATCACAGGAGAGAACGCGGTTCATCCGGGAGAAATCTATCAACACACCCTCGGATACAGCTCCTCCAGCGAGGCCGGACCCTCCCCCGCGCGGAGTGATCGGCAGGCCGTTTTTGAGAAGTATATCGACTGCGGCTCTGAGCTGTCTGTAATTTCTCGGAATGATAACTGCCTGAGGATAGGCCCTGTAGATCGAGGCATCAGAGGCATATGCCTCAAGCTCCGCATGGGAAGTCAGAACATTAGCCGAGCCAATATTTGATGCAAGCTGGTTTATGATTTTGCGTTTCATCAAAAAGAATACGTATAATATAGGAATTAAATTTACGGAATATCTTTAACTGATACAATTTCAACAAAGTACATGGAAAAGTTTGTGAAAGTTTTATCAAACATTTGCTTGACACAAAACAAGTCAAAATATATATTCTTTATCCAGTGAGCTATGTGGAATATAGTTTTACTCAATAATATTGCAAAGGCGATTCGTATTTTTTGAATTAAATTTCTGACAACGAGCTGTTAGGACAGCCAATTGAATTAGGGGAACTTATGAGATTTACTAAAGCTGAAGATTACGGTCTGTACGGAGTTCTTTATCTGGCCGAGCAGGAAGATGGCCGGGTGGTGCCGTTATCTGAGGTATCCAGAGAACAGGATGTTCCTGAGAAATTCCTGGCGAAGATTTTCCAGTCTCTCTCCAAGGCTGGGATAGTAAAATCACACCGTGGTGTTAAGGGTGGATTCACTCTTGCCAGGTCACCCGAGGATATCACTGTGAGAGAACTGGTGGAGACAATTCAGGGGCCATATTTCCTGGCTAAATGCGTTCACGATCACAGAGAGTGCGACAAAAGCGAAAACTGTCCGGTAAGGCATCTACTGAGCCTGACACTAACATGCATCCTGGAGCAGTTTCAAAAATACACTCTGGCTGACATGCTGAACTGGAAGAAAAATCCTGAATTGATAGCGAATGTGAAATAACATTTTCCTCAGGACTCAAGATTATAATCACCAGTAAACACCGACAGGAGGAACATGCCGATTAAATCTGACAGATGGATCAGGAAGATGGCCAAAAGCGCAGGTATGATCAAACCATTCTCGAATAAGCAGGTTCGCGATAATCGAATATCCTACGGTCTGTCTTCATATGGATATGATATAAGAGTGTCGGATGAATTTCTGATTTTCACCAATGTCAATTCTGACATAGTGGATCCCAAGAGATTTACTAACAATATGCTTAAGAGCGTGAAAGCCAAATCGATTCTTGTCCCGCCCAACTCATTTGCACTGGCGCGTACGGTCGAGTATTTCAAGATTCCACGTAATATCCTGACCATTTGTCTGGGAAAATCCACTTACGCCCGCTGCGGAATAATAGTCAATGTCACACCTTTTGAGCCGGAATGGGAGGGCCATGCCACTCTGGAGATTTCCAATACCACTCCCCTTCCAGCAAAGATATATGCTAACGAGGGCATTGCACAGATAATCTTCCTCGAAGCAGACGAGGAATGCGAAACTTCATATAAAGACAAAAAGGGAAAATATCAAAAACAGGTAAATATTACCCTTCCACGACTTTAATCTCACGTATATAGTTGACAAGCCAATTGAAGGGCATTAATTAGAGATATTTAACAGAAAAGAGCAGATATATGGGTACAGAAACAAAAGCAAAAGAATTGGAGCAAGCCATGTCTTCCGATAAGAAGCGGATGGTCACGATCGACGGCAATACTGCCGCCGCGTATGTGGCCCATGCGACAAACGAGGTAATTGCTATATATCCGATTACTCCTTCTTCGAATATGGGCGAGCTTGCCGATGCCAAATCTGCTGCAGGCGAAAGAAATATCTGGGGAACGATACCGACTGTGGTTGAGATGCAGTCCGAGGGCGGAGCCTCGGGCGCAGTGCACGGCGCTATTACGACCGGCGCACTTACAACCACCTTTACCGCCTCCCAGGGTCTTCTTCTGATGATACCGAATATGTTTAAGATAGCCGGCGAACTGACACCGGTTGTGTTTCATGTTTCGGCACGTGCAGTAGCAACACACGCTCTCTCGATATTTGGAGATCATTCCGATGTCATGGCCACCCGTTCCACGGGATTTGGTCTGATGGCATCCGGTTCAGTGCAAGAGGTGATGGATTTGGCGCTCATCACCCAGGCCGCATCGCTTAGAAGCCTGGTACCGTTTGTACATTTCTTCGACGGTTTCCGAACCTCTCATGAAGTGGCCAAAGTACATGAAATCGCATTCGACGACATGAAGGCCATGCTGCCGTACGATTATATAAAACGGCACAGGGAAAGAGCGATGAATCCGGAACATCCAGTGCTGAAAGGAACCTCGCAAAATCCTGATGTCTTCTTCACCTCTCGTGAGACGGTAAACAAATACTATGACGCTGCGCCTGAGATAGTTCAGGAAGAGATGGATAAATTCGCAAAGATTATCGGACGGAAGTACAAGCTATTTGACTACTTCGGCGACCCCAAAGCGGAGCGCGTGATCTTTATTATGGGCACCGGTGCGGAGACGGTGCACGAGACAGTCGATTATCTCAACCAGCAGGGCGAGAAAGTCGGCCTGATTAAAGTCAGGCTGTATCGGCCGTTTTCGGTCAAGGCTATGGCTGAGGCTTTGCCCGCGACAGTAAAGAAAATCGCGGTGCTCGACAGGACCAAAGAAGCCGGATCTGTAGGCGAACCGCTTTACACCGATGTCCAGGCAGGCGTGGTGGAAGCCATGCACAAGGGCTGGACCAGTTTCAAAGAAAAACCTATCATCGTCGGCGGACGCTATGGTCTGGGTTCGGCCGAGTTTAATCCCGCCATGGCCAAGGCCGTCCTGGACAACCTAAAACAGGATGATCCCAGGGATCATTTCACAGTGGGGATTAAGGACGACGTCACAATGACAAGTCTCGATTTCGATCGCGACTTCGATATTGAAGGTGAAGATGTTTTCCGCGGAATGTTTTATGGTCTGGGTTCTGACGGTACAGTAGGTGCGAACAAGAATTCGATCAAGATCATTGGCGAGAATACTGACAATTATGCCCAGGGCTATTTCGTATATGACTCCAAGAAGGCCGGCGCGATTACTATCTCGCATGTCCGTTTTGGACCGCGAGAAATCCAGCGTCCATACCTGATTACCAAGGCGAACTTCATCGCCTGCCATAACTTCACCTTCCTCGAGAAGATCAATATGCTCGAGCATATTATCGATGGCGGGACATTCCTCTTGAACAGCATGTACGGTCCAGATGAAGTCTGGAACAAGATTCCAAAGGAAGTACAGAAACAGATAATTGACAAGAACCTGGATTTCTATGTAATCGATGGTATCGGTCTGGCCAAGGAACTCGGTCTCGGTGCGCGAATCAATATGATCATGCAGACCGCTTTCTTCGCAATCACCGAGATTTTACCCAAAGATCAGGCAGTCAATGCAATTAAAGATGCCATCAAGAAGACCTACGGCCGCAAGGGTGAAAAGGTCGTACAGATGAACTATGACGCTGTTGATGCGGCGCTAAAGAATTATCATAAGGTCGATTATCCGATGAAAGTCACCAGTGAAATTAGCATGCCCCCGACAGTCCCCGATTATGCTCCGGATTTTGTAAAGTATGTTACTGCCGAGATCATAAAGGGCAAGGGTCATGAACTTCCGGTCTCGGCTTTCCCCTTTGACGGCGCCTATATGACCGGAACCACTCAATACGAGAAGCGCAACATTGCCGTCGATATACCGGTCTGGGAGCCGGACATCTGCATACAGTGCAATATCTGTGCAATTGTCTGCCCGCACGGTACCATCCGGCCCAAGGTCTACGATCCCAAGTATCTGGAAAACGCTCCGGATACATTTAAATCGATCGAGGCCAAGGGTTATAAAAATGGCGAGGTTTATTCTTTGCAGGTGGCTCCTGAGGATTGCACCGGTTGCGAGCTCTGTGTCAAGGCCTGTCCGGCTTATGAAAAGATCGACGGAAAGAAAACCGATAAGCAGGCAATCAATATGGCGCTTCAGGCTCCGCTGCGTAAGCAGGAAGCTGAAAACTGGGACTTCTTCCTGACTCTGCCGGAAACAGATCCATCAACATATAAGATCAAAACCGTCAAGGGCAGCCAGTTTGTGAAACCATTATTCGAGTTCTCGGGTGCATGTTCCGGTTGCGGCGAGACACCGTATGTCAAGCTGCTTTCGCAACTATTCGGAGATCGGGCATTGATCGGTAATGCCACCGGATGTTCATCGATTTATGGCGGCAACCTCCCGACAACACCTTATACCAAACGTGCCGACGGCAGAGGACCGTCATGGTCCAATTCTCTATTCGAGGACAATGCCGAGTTCGCCTTCGGCATGCGCTTGAATGCGGACAAAATGTCCGAGTTTGCAAGAGAGCTTCTGCAGAAGATTGTGCCCGACATGTATGAGGAATTCGCCAATGCCGATCAAAGCGATCCTGTGGCAATCGAAAAACAGAGAGAGCGTATTGAAGCCTTGAGAAAGAAACTCAAGGGCATGGATTCCGAAGATGCCATGATTTTGGATTCCATCGCCGATTACCTGGTCAAAAAATCGGTTTGGGCACTGGGCGGTGATGGCTGGGCTTATGATATCGGCTACGGCGGCCTGGATCATGTCATGGCTTCGGGCCGCGATATCAATATACTGGTTCTGGATACCGAGGTATATTCCAATACCGGCGGCCAGATGTCGAAGGCTACACCGCGCGGCGCTACGGCGCAGTTTGCAGCCGCGGGCCGTCCCAGCGCCAAGAAGGATCTGGGAATGATGATAATGTCCTATGGCAATGTCTATGTCGCCCAGGTGGCGGTTGGCGCCAACCATAATCAGACCGTGAGAGCATTCATGGAGGCAGAATCCTACCCGGGACCGTCAATAATCATAGCCTATTCAACCTGTATTGCGCATGGATTCAATATGGCCAACGGGCTGGACGAGATGACAAACGCAGTTAAATCCGGACACTGGATTCTTTACCGGTATAATCCGACCCTGATCGATCAGGGCAAAAATCCTCTGCAGCTGGATTCCAAAGAACCGTCCATTCCATATGAGGAATATGCTTACCGCGAGAACAGGTGGAGAACGCTGAAAGCCTCTGATCCTGAGAGAGCGGCAACTCTGATGAAGCTGGCTCAGCAGGACGCGAATCGCAGGTGGAATCTCTACCGGCAGCTGGCCCAGATGGATTACAGCATGAATGGAAATGGAAGCGAGTAAGTCTCTAAATATATTTCTGATAATAAAAAGGGCAGTCGTAATGGCTGCCTTTTGATTTTACAGCAACGAGTTAGCTGGAAAATACAGGAAATTTAAAAGCCGGATTTAATCCAAAAATCGGGCAACGGAGGGCCGAAATCAGTGTATAAACGGGAAACGAAAGGACTGCAAATGAAGAGATTCAGTTTATTTACTATGCTTTTTCTATTTACTTTGATGACATGGACTTATTTAGCTCAATCCTCTCAGGCTCAGGCCCCGGAATCAGAATCGATGGGGGAACAGATTGCCTTTATTCGCAACGGCGACATCTGGCTTATGAATCCCGACGGTTCCGATCAGCGGCCCTTCGTGATAGGAATGTCCAACGCCAAGGGCCGGATGTCCTGGGCGCCGGATAACGAACGGCTGGCATTCAGCCGTCAGGGCAAGGTGGATATAAAATTTCCAGAAGGTGGTGGAGGATATCATTATTTGTACGATCTCTTTTACGCATTTCCGGATAGCCTTCCCCAGAGAAACAATTTCTGGATGGGAGTCACTAATACCCTTGGCTCACAATCTCCCGATTGGTCTGACAATGGGAAAACAATCTGCTTTACATACGATAGAATGGGCAACGTCGTCGATGCAAGCTTGCCGGAATATTCAATCGGCTTTCTTGATACTGAAACAGAGACATTCAGCCATATGGAAATGCCCCGGGATGTGAAACAGCTTCATCCCCTCATGCCGTCGATATCTCCCGATGGCAGTCAGGTCTGCTTCGTTCTCGGAGAACTGCAGACGTCCGGCATGAAGAAACTGGGACTGGTTGTGCTTCCGCTCGAGGGCGAGCTTCCCGCAACTGATGTCCTGGTGGAGACAGCATCAAACAATCCCGAGGGCAGTTCCCCGGACTGGTCGCCTGATGGAACCAGGATTCTATTCTTGAAAAGCGACGGTGTTTACATCGCCAATTCTGATTTAAGCGGAGAACAATTAGTTTGCAAACCGGAAGAGGGTCTATGGGTGAGCGGTATTGCCTGCTGGTCGCCGGATGGCAGCAAGATCGCTTTCGGAACTTCCAATGGTGCGATCTATACGGTTAATGTGGGCGGTTCAGGAATGACACGTATTTCCGGTCCCGGCAACGACTCCAATCCGGCCTGGACAAAATAAACGACTAATAAAATATACTAAAAAAAACCGCCCTTAGAAGGGCGGTTTTTTTATCAGGACATTCTTACTTCCATTCGCGTAGAAACTCACTTATCAATCTAACTCCGTAACCGCTTGGGCCCTTGGGAGTGTATGCGCCTTTGTCGAAGACTATATCGACTGCGGCAATATCCAGGTGTGCCCAGGGATAATTGGCGGTAAAATTATTTAAAAATGCTGCCGCCGTACATGATCCCGCAGGACGTCCTCCAGTGTTTTTTATATCAGCAATCGAGGATTTTATCTGTTCCTGATACTCTTTCCAGAGCGGCAGCTCCCATGTTTTTTCGCTGGATTTTTTTGATCCGGACATAATCAACTTGCGAAGCTTATCATCATTCGTAAACATCGCCGAACTGACATATCCCAGAGCCACAATCGAGGCTCCGGTAAGCGTAGCCACATCGATAATCGCCGCCGGTTTAAGACGCTGCGAGTATGAGAGAGCATCAGCAAGAATCAGCCGTCCCTCGGCGTCAGTATTCAATACCTCGATGGTCTTGCCATTCATGGCTGTCAGGATATCTCCCGGTTTATAGGCCGAGCCTGAGGGAAGATTTTCGGTGGCAGGAATCAGGCCAACCAGATTCACCGGGAGTTTTAAACGGGCTGCAACCGCAACAGAGGCGAGCACACAGGCGGCTCCTCCCATATCACCCTTCATCTGATCCATATCCTGAGCTTTTTTCAGTGAAATTCCGCCCGAATCGAACGTGATCCCCTTGCCGACCAGACAGACCGGATCCTTTTTCGAGCCAGGTCCATTGTATTTCATAATGATAAATTGGGGCGGCTGTGTGGATCCAGAATTGACAGCCAGGATGCAGTTCATTTTAAGCTTCTTCATCCGGGCTTTGGTCAAAACCTCGCATTGAAAACAATATTTACGCGCCAGGGATTTGGCGGTATTTGCCAGCTCAACGGGTGTAAGATAGTTTGAAGGATGGCCAATCAGATCGCGGGAAAGATTCTGACCCCAGGCCATGATCTCTCCGATTTTCAGACCGGCATTAAACTTTCGCTTGTCCCAGCTATCCGGCAAAACAAAACTGACCTTTGAAGGCATCGCCTTTCTGGATGGATCGGACTTGTATTTCAAGAGCTCATAGGAACCGAGCAAAAGCCCCTCGACAGCCATCTGAGAGACAACTGAATAATCGTCGTTCAGCTTAAATAACTCCGGAATGTAAACAGCAACACTTTTGAATTTCTTACCCTTTAAACCTGATGCCAGGTTGCCGCCGAATTTTCTGATCGTATCCTGTTCCAGTTCACCTTTTTTGCCGACACCGGCAACATATAAGTAAGCAAAACCATGCTTCTCCCCCACCCTTAGAAGATATCCATCGCCCCCCTTGCCGGAAACAATATCGCTTTTGAACAAAGCCTGAATATGATCGGCAATCGCTTTGGGAAAGGTTTTGAGATGAGGATTGTCACCATATTTGGATTGAAAAACTGGTACTGCAAGGCAATCGGTTTTTAAATGTGAAATCTTTGTGATCTGTGATTCAAAATTCATTGAACCTCCATACTGGTTTATATAAAAATCTCAGTCCGGTATAATAATACTTAAAGAGGGCTTTGGCAAGGAGCGTGAGCAAACCGAATGATAGGCGGTGTAAATAAAGATCAAGGATGAAATAGGGATATAATGGAGTCCGGGGGAAGGTCTACTTGTCTTGTTTGACAGTCTTCTTCAGCATCTCGAGCCGCTGTGTGAAATCAATCTTACTGGAATCCTCTGAGAATTTTTCATCGCCTGGAGAAGTAATTGATTTTAGTTCAGTCAGAACTGCCAGTATTTTCTTCAATGATGTGTCGATGACCACAAGAGCCGGTGCCAGCTTACCCTCCTTATCGACGATCTTGTCGTTTCGCAGGAGCATTTCCATAAGCTGTATCTTCCCCGAGATGGCGGTTGCAGTGTTATTTACAAAATGAGAGATATTGGCCACTGCCGAACTCTTGGATTCGATTGTCCCCGGTTCATGCTCCTCGACGATAATCTGCCTGGAGAGTTCCCGGCGTTCCTTGAGGAGCGATTCCAGTGTAAGATATGATCTCATTATCTGATGATTGGCTTTCTCCAGCAACATCAATGGATCGGCGATTTCAATACCGATATTATTTGCGGCCTCGAAGGTCCTCCGCAGGTTCTTATCGCTGATCTCTGTGGTCACTTTTTCATCCAGACCCAGCGCCTTAATCAGATTTTCAATTTGGCGGATATTTTCCTTTGCATAACATCCAGAATAGCAAAAGACACGTCGGTTGATCAGGTTTGCAAGGGCCACTATCTGATCCAGTTTTTTGTGACTGCCGAAATCACCCTGTTGGGCTATGCGATGATGATTTCCGATGGCGCTCTGAAGTCCACCGGGCAGTTTCCATTTGCGGCTGAGGAGATATCCGACTTCGGCATGATCGGTATTGAAGATTTCACGCTCCATCCTGACCAGATCTTCTCCAGCTTCATATCTCATCAGAAGCTCAATATATTCTTTGGGGGCAACCCTGATCATATAGATCATACCGATGTCATGCATCAGCCCGGCGATGAAGGCCTTTCCGGCTTCTTCTAACCCGCATTTCTCTGCCAATTGTTTGGCGGCCACAGCAGTGCTCACATAATGAGTATAAAGCGGCTTGATATCGAAATTCAGATTGCGCTCAATTTCATCCGGCGGGCTGAAAATGACAAATGAAAGAGCCAGAGATCTAACTGTCTGGCCACCCAGGGCATTGACTGCGCTATTAACTGTTTTGATCTCGCTTCCAGTATCAAAGAAGTCTGATTTAGCAATCCTCACAATGCGCCCGGCCAAATCGGGATTCCGGTTTATTATGGCCCCTAACGACTTGGCCGACCAGTCATCACTGTCCATTTCCTGAATAATTTCAGGGATTGTCGGCGGCAATGAGAATATCTCATCGGCCCGATCTAATTTCGCCAGAATATCAATATTAGACATAGTCTCTCTGCTCTTTACCTTTATCCCTATCCGTTATCGGCAGAATGAGCGCAAAAATTGATATGCAGAAATTGCAGGTGTCCGAAAATAAGACAATGATCAATATTAAAAGCGACTCGATAGCTTTATATTGCAATGCATTTAAGTCGAGGCCTTTGCCACTGAAGCTTTCCTGATCAGCTCTTCGAGCTGTTCCATCCTGAACGGCTTGGCCAGGACATAATCGGCCAGATCGCGGTTATCTTTGACCTGCTTAGTCTTGACCCCCCATCCAGTTATTACGATGACCGGGAGATCGGGATTGATATTCCTTGTCCGCCTTGCCACCTCCCATCCATCTATATCGGGCAGCCCCAAATCGGTAATGAGAATGTCGTAATGATCTTCTTTGAAAGCCTTAACGCCCTCAGTGCCGTCAGCGCAGATTTTGTGAGGATATTTGAGTTCCTGAAGCATGCTTGCCAGAAGTTCCCGGATCATCTCCTGATCGTCAATAGCCAGTATTCTCGGCTTCCGGGATTCCTGGCCCCTGATTACCTCTCCGGGCGGAGCGCTGGAGGGAAATCTTAGTATCAGGACTCTTCCCTGCTCGCTGTCCTCATAGTAATAGTCAATATCGACAACATCTGAATTGAGGTCTGCAATCGAGACTTCAGGGAATAGTTCGAGAGGCATTAATTCGATACTGCTCAAGTCCAGTTCTTTGTCCTTTAGCGGAAAATCCGAAATAACCAGATTGACTCCTTGAGCGGTATTCACAAGCCGCATCGACAGTGGTGAATCAGGACGCCATTCCTTATCGACCCATGATAATACATGTGTGAGGATTTTCACCACCTGGTCGGTCGAAAGATCCAATGCGCCGTTGCGGGCGGCAGCAAGATCGAACCTGATGGATGGCTTTTGTTTCAGATGATAAATATTTTTTTCGGGTGCCCCCTCCGGATAAGCGATCGATTTGATTGCGCTTTCAAGAGTATTTACTTCTTCGGCCCTGGGCCTGCCTGTCTGAATTTTCTCCTGCAGGTTTTTTATCATCTGCCCGGCATCATAAGTCTCTTCTATGACATGTTTGAGGTTTTCCAGCACACGCTCACGTCCGGAAAAAGATTCCCGCTTAAGGCTGACATCCACAAGCTGAGCATTCCCCAGAATGCCCGTCAGTATATTATTTAGATTGTTGAGCTCATTGAATTTGAGATCTTCAGCCCTGCCTGCTAAAACCGGCGCCTTCTTCTCGTCATAAACAACCAACTGTATCGCGATCGCTTTGGAAAGAGCTTTGATCTTCTCAAGATCATCCTGCTTCAGATCAGGACGCCGGGGATCAATCTCGAACAGGCAGACATATTTTCCGTCGTTCCGTTGAAGGGGCATGATCAATGTCCGCTCCACATCTCCATTCGACTCTGTTTTAACCAGGAGCGACTTATTTTGATCGACAGCCCGGCGCAGATGTTCTTTTATCTGACGCGATTGTCCTATCAGGCCGGAACCAGGTAAGACAGGAACCGGATTGCTGCCAGAGAGACGATAAATCTCGACATTCTCGATTCCCAGATATTCTGAAGAGTACCTGGTGAGAGATTTAATCAGCACCTCAGGACTGCCGGAACGCCCGCATATATCCAGTAGGCCGGAGATGTATAGCTGTGACTTTTTTGATTTCCTGGTCACCAGCGAGGCCTCCCGCAATTCGCGTTCCAGGCGTAGTGAGGCCACGGCCGGTCCGAGAATATTAGCTGCGGAATTAATCAACTGTGTTGTTTCGGTGGAATAGAAATAGGAATCCTCTGAAAACAGTGCCGCCACTCCAAAGGAACCGTTCCTTCCCACTAACGGCACGGCGACGGCCGATTTATAATCTGAATCAGAAAGCAGTGACGAGGTGGCGCTGTCGGCGTTAGCTATATTACCGATGACATGCGGACGGCTGCTCTTCTGGGACCTGAAAAAGATCGAACCATCGTTCTCAATACTTTCTAGTTTCTTTTCGAGCTGACGCGGAAGGTCGCGGTGAGCGGCCAGGACGAGCTGTTTGCGTTTCGGATTATAAATGAATATGCATCCAGCATTGGAATCTGTACCGCGCACCAGCTCCCTGACGGAGAAATTCACAAGTTCGATCAACGAGAGGGACTGGCTGGCGGTCTCCCTGATAATATCCAGCAGGACGAACCTGTCCTGTCTCTTTTGCTCATGAATACGCTCCTTGTAAAAACTCAGGACTGAAACCAGAAAAGTAACCAGGACGAACACAAGACCCAGGAGCCGCAAAGCATGTGCAAATCCGTCAGCATAAATCGCGACCGATGGCACAAATAGCTGTGCAAAGGATCTGACCGAAAAAGCGGCCTCGATCGCCCCGCCGATAATAATCAAGATGAAACCGGCCAGCATCCATCCCCATCTTCTGAAACCGGCCATCAAAAAACGCTCCGAAAATAGCAGCGTCAATACAGCAAATGCCGCTGCGATAAACATCTCGATAATTAAGTATGTTGTGCTCATATTCTATTCCTGCCAATTAATGATTTCTCCCACCAAAGTGGAATAACTTGATGAGATTATCTTTACATCAACAAACTCGCCGATATGTTCCGCCCCTCCTCTAACCACCACATTCAGCCCACCATCATTTTTGCCGCGTGCATCATCTCTCGATTGTTTGGCGGGCTGCTCCAGAAGCACAGTCTGAACCGAACCGATATGAGAGGCCATCTTCTTTTCCGCTATTTTCTTCTGTATCTGGATTAATCTGTCCAGACGCGAGAGCTTAGTCTCTTCCGGGACATCATCACCGAATTTCTCGGCCCTCGTCCCGCTGCGTACAGAATACCTGAACATAAACGCCGAATCATATTCGATCTCTTCCACCATATCCAGTGTACGCCTGAAATCATCCTCGCTTTCACCAGGAAATCCGACAATAAGATCTGTAGTTATGACTACCTCCGGAACCGCCTCCCGCAATTTCCTGATCTTCTGCAGGTATTGAGCAGAGGTGTACTTGCGGTTCATCTTCTTGAGTATGACATCCGATCCTGATTGAAGAGGCAGATGAATTCCCTTGCAAATCCTGTCGTCAGAAGCCATTACATCAATCAGTCTTTCAGAGAAATCCTTGGGATGGGAGGTCAGAAATCTGATCCTGGGAATCTCTGTGTTTTCCAGCACATATTCCAATAGAATCGGGAAGTCTATCGATTCATTTTTGTATGAATTTACATTCTGTCCCAAAAGCCAGATTTCCCGGCGGCCTCTTTCATCCAACCTGTTTATCTCTTCCGCAATTCTTTCCGGCGGACGGCATCGCTCACGTCCGCGCACATAGGGGACAATGCAATATGAACAGTAATTGTCACAGCCCCTCATAATGGTAACATAATCGGATAGGCTTTTTCCCGACGGCCTGGATTCATATTCGAAAGGTTCTTCCCGGCAGGATATATCAACGACCTGACCGCCGTTGCCGGACTTCAAGATTTCGGCAATTTTATAAAAGCTGTCGGTACCCAGAACATATTTAACACCCTTATTGATAGCCAGCAGCTCATCCCCCATGCGCTGGGCCATGCACCCAATGACAGCTATTTCTCGGGACCTGCGGGCGGAACTGACGCTCCTGATCCGTCCCAGGGCGCGCTCCTCGGCATGCTGCCGAACGGAACAGGTGTTCAAAATAACGATATCAGCCCTGCTTTCGCTTTCTGTCTTCTCGAATCCGGCCGCTGTCAAAAGAGATTCCACAAGATGGGAATCATATTCATTCATCTGACAGCCGTATGTCTCCAGGTAAAATTTCTTTTTTTCCATTTCAAGTCCCGGGAGGAAGTCAAATGCGAGTAAACTCTTATTGCTATCCGGGTAAAACCTGTCTAATTCTTTTTCTGTTTTCTGAACTGTTTCAAAATCATGCTTATACCGATCAGAATCAAAGCAAACGATATAAACCAGCCCCAGAAATTGCCATGAATCACGCCCAGATTCTTGAGCAGAAATATGATCCCGATCAGTAGAATTAAATTGCCCAAAAACATACGCTCAAGATAAGATGTTTTATTTGGGGAGCAACTCAAAAATTGAGCTTTCGGCAGCGGGAACGCCCCTAAACAGAAAAGGGGTCATGCAAGACCCCTTGAGTATTGGTTTATGTCATTATCCGGGATCAGCAATCTCCTGGGGCGTTTCCGCCCACAAAGACATAATTTATGATCCAGACCCCATCTGAGACATTAACGTTCGAGTCGCAATTTGCGTCACCCACTTCCATTACCGGCTGCGGAGGAGCTCCGCCCACGAAGACATAGTTAATGATATATACGGCATCGGAAACATTTACGAGCCCGTCGAAATTGGCGTCTCCAATCAGCGGTATATATTCGAGAGTAGTTAAAGTCTGGGTAAGCGTATCGACTTTGGTCGGGAAACCTGAATCCTCGACCCTGACCTTGAAATTAAAAGTACCATGTGTAAGAGGGGTTCCAAGCACCTTACCATCAGGATATAGCGCAACACCGTTAGGGAGGCTTCCCCCCACTTTGTAATAGATGAGTGGAGGTGTGCCTCCCCGGGCTATTACTGAGTCTTCATACTCCTGATACTGGTGGGCAGTATCGAGGGGATATTTTATTAGATTAAGCCCATAAGCTTCAAGGCTTGCGCTTTTCAAGATCCAGTTATCAGCATCCAGCCAAAAGAGATATGGATCGCCCGCCAAGTCATCCAGGTACACTATAAAATCCTGCTCCCTCCGATCATTGTATATCCTGGCAGTATGATACTCATATCCGTCATAGAAGCTCAGATCAATCGGCATATCGAACACCTGCGGTTCACTGACCTGGACCTGTCGCAGGTGAAGATAAACAATGTAATCTCCCGGCTGATATTCTTCATAGATATATGAATGTTTATATTGAGGATAATACTCGCCAAAAATCCAATCTTCGAAAAACTCCGTCAAGCGGGAGTCCCCGGAAACCTCAATACATAAATCTCGGAACTGCTCGGTAGTAATGGTCTTCCACTTATAACGAGGATCATCGTAATAGGTCGTCAGAATCTCAAAGAAAGTACTGTCGCCAACCCAGTTCCGCAGCATATGCAGGACCCAGGCGCCTTTGTCGTAAACTCGCGAGGTGAATATCGACCAGACTGAGCTTGTGTCCTGGCACCAGATTGTACCTCCGCCGGAGTAAAACAGATCGTCCATATATGTATGGTAAAATATATCCCCCTGAGTGGTCTCAAACCACAGCGCTTCGGAATATCTCGCAAAGCCCTCATTCAGCCAAATCTCATGCCAGTTCTCGCAGGTGATCATATCTCCCCACCATTGATGGGCGAGCTCATGTGCTATAATGCTCTGATAATAAGCGCTGGAGCTGATGGAGGTATTGGTTTGATGTTCCATGGCACCGCCCCAGCCAAAATGGAGCATCCCATATTTCTCATCGACAAATGGATATTCTCCGAAAATGGCCGAGAGACTATCGAGCATGTCAACTGTTACGGGAAAAGAGGCTACTGCTTGAGTATAATTCTCAGGATAGACATAAAAATTCACAGGCATGCTGTCTCCGGACTGGTAGACATACCAGTCACCAAATTCGACATAATTGGTAACCCCGATTGCAACCAGATAGGTAGAAATGGGATAATTGTGTTTCCAATGCGTGGTCGTGGTGCCATCACCGTTATCGACAATAGACTGCACCAGACCGTTGGAGGCGCAGATATACTCGCTGGGATGAGTTATAATAATGTCTACCGAATCGGCTTTGTCATCAGGATAATCTTTACATGGCCACCACGAATGCGCAAAGTAAGGCTCGGAAAGAGTTGAAACAATCGGAGTAGAACCATGGTAACCAAATTCGAAAGCCTGGAAGCCCCCCTCTGTGGGATGGCCATTGTAATAGACTTTTAAATCAAATGTTTCAGAACTGTCGTAGGTGCCGTCCAGTGTAATTGTTATCAGACTGTCAGCATGAGAAAATGTCAGTAGGGCGCCATCCTTGATAACTGAATCAACGATCATGTTATCGAGAAAATCGAGCTCTATAAAAGAAAGCGAGGGTACCAGGCTGGCCGCCTGCAAACGAACATAACCATCTATGATCTCTGTATCGAAATCGATCCCAAAATTCAGTTCATAATATAAAGCATCCCAGTCGTCCTGTGCAGCAGTTGTGCTTTTGATCAGCCCCTGTTCAGCCATATCTCGATAAGCCTGCAAACGCAGCGCTTTGCCGTAACGGCAGAAATCGCGAGTGGTTTCAATCATCTCATCCAATTCCTGCGGCGTGAGCTTGGATATATCGTCAATTATCAGGTCTTTATCCTTTATTCTTTCAAAGAAGGCCCGAGCCTCCTCGGGACTGTCGGCGGAAACAAAAGAAATCCCAATAAGCAATGATGTAATTATGACCAGGATATAGAAAGGTTTCACAGGGACCTCCATTCATTCACAAATGTGATATTACATAGATCTTTAAAAGGCCTCAATGGCAGATTCATAGTCAGTACGGGCGGAATCAAATGGAATTTTGTCAGCTTCCGCCGGATTAAATACAATATAGCTGAAAAGCCCTAAAAGTCAATCTGATTCTATTTTTGTCCCGCACCGGATCGCGTCTCTAACTCTATAACATTACTATACTTATACTTGTTTCCATTATTTAGGTTCGGGGAATTTATGATTCTCTTTAGTGCTATACATATAGTACACCAAATGTAAAAGCGGCGATGGTAATTCCATCGCCGCTTGAAGAATAATCTTATAAATCTGTCTTTTTATTTGTTCATCAAGGATTTGGGTTAATTAACGGTTTATATTGGCAAATCTCCAGGCCAATGCTGAATATATAAGAAACAAGCCAAACCGCATCTTCAATATTACAGGTAAGGTCGCAGTTCACATCCCCGGCCCAGATCCTGGGCACAGGGGCGGGACCACCGGCGAAAATGTAGTTAATTATGTAAACTACATCAGACATATTGATTTTGCCATCGCAATTGGCATCTCCCAATTGGGCAATATACACATTGAAATTGACCACGATAGAATCATTGGATGATCCGGGAGCATGTACCGTAAACTGCCCGGGTGTGATGCCCAACGGCAACCCGCCACCATTAACGGCGCCGATTACACTATCCGGAGTTGAGCCCGAAGTCTTGTCGAAATTGAGCCAGGGATAGGTATCTGTTATATACCAGTCTATACATCCGCTTATGGCGTTCCCAATATGCAATTTTCCCGCACTGGTAACACCGACTTCGCCTGCCAGGAAAATGAATTCAATAAAATCTGTACTTAGTGTCAATTCTGGCGGTATGGGATTTTCGGTCAATGTAAATGAAACCTCGACATATGTGGAGGGAGTAGTTGACCAGACTGCATCGATTTTAATTGTATCGATATAAGTACCGGCCTCCAATCCGACTTCATCCACGAAAACGTTCACCGTCTGCGCGTTATAACCAAAGGTGGGAGCGAGACTTAGCCATGAAGCATCCCACTCTGCTGACCAGACCAGGTCATTCGGGCTGGGATTAGTAATGTCAAAAGACTGACTCGGAATGGGCGGGATATTCTGGCACTGGAATCCAATGAAATCCAGATTATTCGTAGAAACTCCCAGGGCAGGCGGATTCTCCATAACCCATAGTTGCACATCTATTTCCTGAGGAGATTCAGAAGCATTGTCGGATGAGACTGTTATCGTAGCATACTGAAATCCAAGCGGCAGGCCTGTGGAATGAAAGGTCACCAGAATATCAGCAGTATCGGGCGTGGAGCCTGTCTGGGGATTAAAGCTGATCCAGGGCTGATCGGCAGTCAGTGTATAGTTCATCGATCCGCCGCCGCCATTAATCACCTTCAATATATGATCATAGGGGTCCTCAGTCACCGACCCCGCGACCACGAATGAATCCGGAGAAGTCTCAAGAACTGGGAATGAACTTACGAGTTCGAGCACTACCTCTGCCAGCTGCGGAGAATTGGATGCTTCCGGATCGCTCACCACAATTGTATCATAATAGAATCCATAGGTAAGGCCGGTTATATCGACTATCAGATCGATCGTCTCTCCCGGTCCGCCGGAATAGCTCGACAGTGTCAGCCAGGTACTGGAATTTGAAGCTGTCCACGAGAGTGTCCCTCCTCCGACATCGTTGATCGTCATCTGCTGATTGGGAGGGTTGGTGCCGTCCTGCACAGCGATGAAATAGAAGTTATCCGGCACAAGCTCGATTTCAGGAGGCGGGTCTATGAGCTCGAGTGTGACCGGCACAAACTGGGGCGAGTTGACTGCATTGGGATCGGAAATTGTTATTGTATCTTCATATGTGCCTGCCGTCATTCCAAAAATATTGACACTGACGGATGGGTTTGATGGCGCTGTACCGCTGGAAGGTGAGACCGTCAGCCAGGATGAGTTCCATGAGGCTGTCCAGTTTAGATTCCCGTCACCGACATTCACTATATTTAGAACTTCGGGAGTCGGATTGGATCCGCCAACTTCAGCATTGAAAGTAAATGAGGTCGGGTTCAGGCTGATTTCAGGCTGAGGCGGGGTACCCTCACCAACAACAACTTTCCCCGCTTTAAACTGCGGTTTCAAACTGTTTCCGGCGCTATCAGTTAAAACAAAATCGCCCCCGGGCGGAAAATATCCAGAGTCAATGTTTATCGTCTGGTCGGGCGCATTTGCCGCCAGCGTAAACCATAAGGTCGCCAGAAGGCTATCCCCCGCAGAAACAAAATCAAAGAAGGTACCGGGCCAGTAGAATCCGACCGCGGCCAGATTGGTATCCGGCGATGCGAATGACAAATTGGGAAGGTGCTCAGCCGCCCCTCCCACCAGCGAGACCGAGTCAATCTCAATATCATCAGAGTCATAATAGAGTCCAAGTGAGGCACCGCCCAGTTTCTCATCATTAAAAAGTGTCACCTCAACCGAGAATATCACCGGCGAGGCCGCGGGATCTATTTGAACAGAATCCACTCTTACCGTGTCGGGGATTCCCGGATCTCCTTGTGCCATCAGGCTTGAATTAAATGAAAAAAGTAAGAACAAAATAAACAGAAGCAGGGCTTTCCGATGCATTCGACACCTCCCAATTTTATAAACTATCCATGTTATCCAAGCAAATACTCAGGCTTACCTTTCAGGAAAGAAATGTCCACTGTAATAGTAAAGACAGTATAAGGTCCACTAAGAATAAAATATCTGGCAGGCTTTTTGTCAAGATTATTCTGGTTCACGGAAGATTAGAAGAACGTGAGCGAGGATCTTGAAGAATTACTTACCTGTTTAGGCTTGGAGATTTATTATTTAAGCTCTTCGAACGCTCCCAAAAGCTCTTTATTTTTTGCGGCGTCGGTTGTCCTTTTTCTTCTTCCTTTTGGCCACCATACGCTCACGACGAGGTTTGTTATCTTCATTTTTGAGTTTCTCAATTTCCTGTTTGAGCATAGCTTCCAGACCTGTCTCCTGAGGTTCAAAATCGAGAAGAGCATGGGCAAAAACCTCATCCAGGCTTTCGACGAATATGAACTCCATATCCTCTAAGATCTGCGGCGGCATCTCCTTAATGTCCTTCTGGTTGTCTCTGGGAAGAATAACCTTGAAGATTCCGGCCCGGTGAGCGGCGGCAATTTTTTCCTTGACTCCCGAGACCTGCAATACTTTGCCCCTCAATGAAACTTCTCCCGTTAAAGCTGTATCGCTGGCAATTGGACGGTCCGACATCAATGAGGCAATTACAGTAGAGATGGTAACCCCGGCAGAGGGTCCATCCTTGGGAATCGCTCCTGACGGGAAATGGATATGGATATCATAGTTTACAAAGTCATCGTAATCTATGCCCAGCATATCCGCTTTTGCACGTACATATGAATGCGAAGCCTGTATGGATTCCTTCATGACATCTCCAAGCGACCCGGTATAAATGACATTGCCTCCGCCGCGCATCTTGATTCCCTCGATAAGCATGATATCACCGCCCGATCCTGTCCAGGCCAGGCCGTTGGCAATCCCAATTTCGGATGAGGTCTCAACCAGCTCAGGTATATATATCTGCGGTCCCAGGAATGATTCCAGATTTCGTTCGGTTATCTTCACGTTCTTCTTATTCTTCTGTGTTGCCAGCATGCGGGAGGCTTTACGGCAGATCAATTCGATTTCCCGCTTGAAATTGATCAGCCCTGATTCGAGAGTATAATTCCTGATAATCTTGCGGAGTGCCCCCACCGTGAAGGTCAACTGCTTCTCTGTGAGCTTATGAGCTTTGCGAATCTTGGGGATGATGAATTTCTGGCCGATCTCTATTTTCTCGGAATCTATATAGCCGGTAAACTCAATTACTTCCATTCTCTCAGTCAAAGGCGGCGGGACCTCGTCCAGCGATTCAACCGTGGTAATAAAAATTGCCTTGGAGAAATCAAACGGAATGCCCACATATGTATCGATATAAGATTTATTTTGTTTTGGGTCCAGGACTTCCAGCATGGCTAACGGCAAAGACATATTGCTGGAATACATGGACATCTTATCCAGATCATCTATAACCACAACCGGATTGGCGGACTGCTTTTCAGCCAGGGCGCGCATTATTCTACCCGGCACCGCTCCCGGGAAATTACGCATATCCCCCTTGAGTTCCTCGACAATTGAAAGCCCGGCGGCATTGATATTAATCAGCTTGCGGCCCAGGGCCTGCGCGATCGCCGCGGCCAGAGAACTTTTGCCTGTTCCGGGCGGACCCGCCAGACACAAAATTGGACTCCTGATCTCGGCCGTTAGTTTGCGTATCACCAGATATTCCAGAATGCGATCCTTGATCCGCCGAGGGCCATAATATTCACGATCGATGGTCTCCTCTATCTTCTTCAGGTTGGCTTCATCCTGCGTATATTTCGACCAGGGCAGTTCCAGAACCAGCTCGATATAATTCTTCGTGGCGCCGTATTCCGCCGACGCCACTGATAAGAGCTTGAGTCTCTCAATCTCAAGATTCAGCCTGTCCTTGACATAGGTAGGAATATGTGCGGAGCCTGTCACCTGATCCTTGAGATGTTTTATCAGGCGCTCATTGGGATCATCTTCACCCAATTCTTTGTATATCTGCTTTAGCTGTTCTCTAAGATAGATTTCCCGTTTATTACGTTGAATGGATTGGCTGACTTTTGAATCAAGTTCCGATTGGATCTCATTTTGCTTGAGCTCATCATCGATAGCTTGCTTCAAAACAGTCAGGCGTTCAGCGACATCGAGTGATTCTAATATCCGCTGCCGTGTCAGGAGAGGAAGATGCAAATGGCTGGCGATAGAGTCGCTGAAATAAGAAGGATCGTTGATCGATTTCTCGGCTATATTTAAAAGCTCTGGTGAATACGAATGATCCTGCAAAGTTATCTCTTTGAGTGATTTGATTATTTCAATAAAAGCCTGACGCGGAATTTTTACATCGCAGGATTCATCCACATCATCGGCATAAGCCACGAAATACGGCTCCTCCATGACGAACCTGCCGAGGCGCATACGGTGCAGACCCTCAAACGTAACTGAGATTATATCTGAGGATAGTTTGGTTTCCTGTATGATCCTGGCGGCGACCACAATATCGCAAAAACTGTCAGGCCTGGAATCGTCGTCGCTACTGGGCCTTTTCAAGAGCGCCAGAATAAACTCGTCGGAAGATTCTTTATTATCGAGTAGAAGATTGAGCGACCTGCGGCGGTTGATCTGTATGGTACCGATACATTTGGGGTAGATCAAGGTTGTCCGCAGAGGCAAAACGGGATATGCCTTCCCCCCGGCACTTTTTCTCATAAAACCTCTAGATGTTTTTGACTTACATGAAAAATTGCCATTTATAACATGTATCGGTACTGTTCACGATCTTAACAGCATTAATTTCACAAAAAGGCAATTATCTGCAAAGCCTGCCGCCGAGTGATTAATCTATGAACTAACCTGAAGATTCTCATATCGTTCTGCAATTGACTTCAGCTCGTAATCCTGAATCCGTTTGAGGTTCTCGAGATTCAGTTCGATCTCATCCGGTGTCAGGTTGAGACGATAATAGCCGCTGCGATTATTTTCCAGTAGACCCTGGTTCTTGCTTAACCCCAATTCTTTCTTTAGGTTATAAATGTAACGCGCCTGGTTGAAGCCCGGTTCAAGCTGATCTTTATGGAGCCAGCCGTTGTTTTTTGCATCCAGGTATTTGGCGCAAGCAAGTTTCGCTAAATATTTAAAACTTTTCAAGGTCAGGGGAAGTTCCCGGCCGAAGAACCTGACTGTCAGCCGGTCCCTGTTCGATCTGCCCTCCAGCACCAGTTTACATGCGAGTTCACCATTCATTTTGTCCTCCTTATTTTTATTTTTAGCAACCTCGATTTTATTCCGGATTTTCTCTGCTTTCGATGCCCCCAGATTTTTTTCGAGTGTGTCCCTGTTTGCGGATACCAGATCATTCGAATTCCTTATTCCATGAGCACAAAGCCTGTAATAGTCATCCCGCCCGAGGATTTCACGACCCAGCTTCCAGATCGTGCGCAGTTCGATACACAGGCCATACCGAAGCGTAAAGGCAAACCTCTTGAAAAACAGCCCGATATTTCTGGACAAATTAAGCACGCGGGCTATGGCAGCCGTACTTTCTGAAAGCCAGGCACAGGTTTCGGCCAGGTTCAGAAGACTCCCAGCTGATATCTGATAGGAACTCTCAATCTCACATACAGCAGTTCCATCACACCAATCGATCAAAGCCAGGGCCTGAGCGATCCTGATCATGGCCGCATGATTCATAAGCTCAGGATTCGATATTACCCTGCTTAATCGAAACTGCTGATAGTCCTTCAGCTCAGAATTGCCTTTTAATTCTGAAATAATGTCCGGGCCAATGCGTCCCTGCGTGCTGGATGAATTTCTATTGACCTCCGTTGAATTGACAAATTCAAATAGCCATAAGAGTTTCTCCACAGGAGGTTCTGATCTTAAGAGTAAAATCGCCTTTTCTGCAGATTTTGCAGTTATTCCAAAACCGGAGATAGTGCAGCCCAGCGCAGTTCCCGAGAGTATTCCATTCTCGGATTCGATCCATTTGTGGTTACGACAAACTTCCAGCGCAGCTTCGACTTTGCCCGCAAAATACCCATCCCCGCTGAAGCTCCGTGCCAATATGCAGGTCAAATCTTCCATGCTGCGGCAGCACCCGGAACAAACCAGATCGAGCAGCACATCAAGTATTTCACGAGTGTGAAGTTGACCCTCCAGTCCCGATGGGCGCCCCTCGATAAACTTCGACCAGATTACTTCCTTTTCAAACTCTGAGTTTACCAAAATCATCGCCCTACCCGGATTGCGGACATATCTCAACCGCCCTGCCCGTCCGCACATGTTCTCATACTCGGGCCAGCTTAGATGCTGTGGAAGGGCATGTTCGCCATAATGCCCGGCTGTGAATTTAAACGGCTCCAGTAAAACGGTAGTAGCCGGAAGATTTAATCCCATCGAAAGCGTGGTGGTGGCAAACAGTATTTTTATTTCATCGTTTCGATATCCCTCCTCAATCGCTTTTCTCTGTTCAAAGGAGAGGTCGGCATGATGAAACGCTATTCCTCTCTGCAAGAGTTCATTGATTGCAGGGCTAAGGGCTGTCTGACTGCATAATCGGAGGTTCTCGATCGTCGCTTCTGCTGCAGGCAATTCGGTTCTCTCTGAAAGCAGGCCTGCATAATAACGGCAGGCGGCTTTGCTCTTGAGAAAAACAAGCACCTTCTCGCCGCGCTTTATCAATTCATTGACTGTCTCCAGAAGCTGCTCCTCGGGAAGCAGAGAGTCGTCATCAAGAAGACGCTCGCTTCCACATTCACCGCTGTTTTGTTTTCTATATGCATACTCTCCCCGCCACAAAATCCCCTGGTACAGATCGACCGGACGGTGCCCGTAGATAAACAGCCCTGCATCGAGCCACCCCGCCAGCTTCTTTGCTCCGGACAAAACCGCCGAGAGACCCAGGAGACGGCATTTGTACTTTGAATGCATTATTTTCAGCAGGGCCATTTCCAGGACCGCGCCGCGTGATTGATCAGCAATCATCTGGAGCTCATCGATGACGACCAGATCGATATAAGACAGAAGGTCAAGGCTGGTACTCAAAATCTGGTTCATCTTTTCGAATATCACAATTGCCAGGTTGAAGTCGCCCCTGCTGAAACTCCTGTCGAATTCCTTGCGGTCGCTGGTCGAGATAATTGTCTTTAATCCGAGAGGTTCATATTTTCTGCTGAACTCCCGGTATCGCTCCTCGGCCAGAGCCTTGAGCGGAACCAGATAGACCGCCTTCTGCCCGTTTAATAATGCGCGCGCCATAGCGATTTCGGCGCAGAAGGTTTTGCCTGATGATGTCGGTGCAGAAATGATCAGGTTTCCCTTTTCAAGTAGCCCACGCTCCTTTACAGCAATCGCCTGCATCGGCAGAAGCTCCGAGCCGACATTCTCCTGCCAGCTTTTAATCAAAAGCCTGGGAATGCCATATATTTCGAGATCAGCTACACGCATCGGATCTCCTCAGGAACACACGGACCATCCGCAGCAGGGACAATAAGTACATCCCGAGGACGGCACCAGACGGCATCCGCAATCGGGGCAGGAGAAATAAAGATATTTCTTCCCCGTGATTACCCTGAATTCAGAGACAAAATTTCCAGTCCGAATTTTTAAATTTGGAATTTTCATAATTTCCGTTCCTTGTCTTTTTTGAAGCAAATCCAATATACTGCACATTTGTGCAGGTGTCAAG
>JABAHP010001972.1_pt1 | contig 25887 bp, 21 predicted proteins | sample 7062081 | NCBI WGS metagenome assembly JABAHP01 (sample SAMN14534357, study PRJNA622989) | marine sediment metagenome | biome: marine biome [ENVO:00000428]; feature: marine pelagic biome [ENVO:01000023]; material: deep marine sediment [ENVO:00002113] | place: India: Gulf of Kutch | collected...
TCAGAGGGAAATTCTGTTGTACATTGTGTCCAAGAATAAAAGTATCCGTAGAATGCAACGAACAAGTCGGCGTCACTGAGTACGCAGCGCACGTAGCTACCCCGCCGGGCTCATCCTCCGCATTCAGCAGCTCGACCATCTCGCGCTTGGGTCCTGCTCCGCTGCATGCAGCCTCTTGGTCATTTCGGCAGCGAAATCCTGAAGACCTTGTTTCTTGTCGTCAGTCAGGATCAGTGCTTCCAGGCGGCTGATCAGACATGAATGCGCTCCGTTGTGGGTGAGAGTAGTGCCATTCGGGGTGGCATAGCAACCCCTGCGCCTAGGTGGGGTAGCGCCCTCATGCAGTGTGTGACGCGGGCACAAGAGACGAGCGGCCGAATTGCTGTGGTTGGATAGCTTGGCAGACACAGAAGGGCATTGTCGGAGATCCAAAGCTTGACAAGGAACTAAACTTCTGGTATAATGCATCATGCATGATACATCATGCATGATGCATTATTCTGAGAAGGCGCGACATCGTTGAGTCGTTCATGGCATGGAAAAGGGGATAGACACTATGGGGCTTGGACATGCGACCAGAGCTGATGAAGCCTACGTCTACATCCGGCAGAGGATCAGTGAAGGCACGATTCCCTTTGGCAGCCGGCTGCACATAGACAATCTCGCCCACGAAACGGGGTTCAGCATCACGCCAGTTCGAGAGGCTTTGGCCCGGCTGGAGACCTACGGGTTGGCCGAGTCGTTCCCCCACAGGGGCGTGTTCGTCGTCAGCCCGTGCGAGCGAGAAGTCATGGAGATGTGCGAAGGCCGCCTGTGTCTGGAAGTGTACATGGCCAAGGCCGTAGTCCAACATGCCACTGATGATGACATCCTTGCCATGAGACAGGCTAGCGAGCGGGCGCTCCTGGTAGAGCCCGATGCGGATCTTGCCTTTGAACAGGGACTGCACGGGCGCTTTGCACACGTGGCCCAAAATCGGTTCCTCGAGCATCTGTACCAGCGAGTAATGACGCTCCTGAATGTTCTCTATATCCAGGGCATCCGCTCCTGCCAGGATGCGGACTGGATTCAGGATTTCCGGCAGAGGCACCATGCGGAAGAGGTAGAGATTGCTGACGCTATTGCGGTGCGAGACCTCTCCCGGCTTGAGGAGGCTATCACCACCCACGTGCATGGCTTCCAGAGTTTTCTGCTCGAGACTTTGAGGACCTGGCCTCCTCAGGGTCTGAACTGGGAGCCGTAGGGAGGATGGTATCGACCTGCCGGTCCCGGACGGAGAAAGGGGGTGGTGGAATCATTCAGAGGTTCTGATGATGGAACAGACGGCGGCCTGGCACAGTGTCCAGACCGCCCTGAGGTTGGGTGCCTGGACAATGCATGCGCGCAAGCAGGCACCCGCGGTGAGTATAGCAGTTGGCAAACATTCAGTCAAGGAGGACAGAGATGAAAAGCTGGCGTATCTTGTTAGTTGTGGCTCTGGTGAGCACAATGATTCTCTCCGCTTGTGGGGGGACGCCCGAGACGATCGTCGAAACCGTCGAAGTAGAAAAGACAGTTGTCGAAGAGAAAGAGGTAGAGGTCCCGGTCGAGGCGACCGTCATCGTTGAGGTCGAAACGGAAACCGGACTGAAGGTAGTCCCACGCGAGCGCACACTTTACTACCAGTTTGGCTCCAGTGGCGGCGCCTACGACATGTGGGGTGTTCACAACCCCTACGCCCAGGGCTACACACACCAGACGGGCGACATCTTTGCCTGGGAGCCCCTCGAGTGGTACTCGGCCTTCGCCGACGAGTATATCCCCTGGCTGGCGACGGGTCATGAGTTCAACGACGACTTCACCGAGTTGACCATCAACATCCGGGAAGGCGTCGAGTGGAGCGATGGCGAGCCCTTTACCGCCGCCGATGTGGCCTTCACCCTCAGCATGCTCGCGGAGACCGAGGAAGTTCTGCCCTTCTCGATCAACATGAAGGAGTGGATCGAGGAGGCCACTGCAGCCGACGACTATACCGCAGTCATCAAGTTCAAGACGCCCCAGCCCCGCTTCTACTACGACTATCTGACCTGGAAGTTCGACAATGGCATGATCATCCTCCCGGAGCATATCTTCAAGGATGTGGAGGAGGTGAATGCCTTCACCAACCTCGATCTGGACAAGGGTTGGCCCATCACAACCGGACCGTACAAGGTCGTCATGTCCTCCCAGACGCAGAACTGGTACGACAGGCGGGACGACTGGTGGGCGGCCAAGGCAGGGCTCGCCGATCTGCCCGAGGTGGAGCGCATCGTCGCCCTGCCCAACATCGACGAAACCATGAACTCCCAGTTGATCATCAAGAACGCCGTCGATATCGGCCAGGACCTGCCGCCTGGGGTGGTGCGCAGTATCATGGAGCAGAACCCCAACGTCATCACCCACACTCCCAATCCGCCCTATGGCTACATCTGTCACTGGGCAGTGAATCTGGGCTTCAACATCCAGGAACCGCCCTTTGACAATCCCGACATCCGCTGGGCCATCAGCTATGCCCTGGACCGCGACCTGATCGTCGAAGCGGGCTGGGAAGGGGCCAGCACGGCCAGCGAACTATTCCTGCCTCACTTCCCCGGGCTCTCGCCCTTCTTGGACAACATCCAGGATCTGCTGGCAGAGTATCCCACCACTGAGTACAACCTGGAAAAGAGCGCGGTGTTGATGGAAAAGAACGGCTGGACCAAGGACGGCGACGGCTTCTGGACCAAGGATGGCGAGCGCTTTGCCTTCACCCTGACCACCTGGCCCGTCCTGAACCCGCCTGGCCCGGTGATCGCCGAACTCCTGCGCAAGGCCGGCTTCGAGGTGACCCACCAGAGCCCCGCGGATGCCACCGAGATCATCGGCACTGGCGCCTTGGACAACTCCTTCCTCTGTGGGCACTGGGGTAGCACCTCGGGCGACCCGCTCCTCAGCATGGAGGCCTACAATGGTGCTAAGCTGGCGGAGACCGGCGCGTGGGCGGACTTTTACTCGGGCCTGTGGCGCTACAGCAATCCCGACTACGATGCCATCCTGAAGGAGATGGGGACCATACCGCCGGGTGATCCGAGGGTGATGGAGCTCTGGCACGATGCAATGGAGATCTGGCTCAAGGACCTACCCAGCATCCCCATGTTCCAGTGGATCCACCGCATCCCCATGAACACCACCTACTGGGAAGGGTGGCCGACCGACGAAAATCCCTACGTCAACGGAGCCATGTGGCAAAAGACGGCGCCCCTGGTCCTCCACAGACTTGAGGCTACTCAATAGATAGTTTCAGCCAAGCTGAATAGTTACTATCCGGTGGGGAGGCTGGCGCCGGTCCGTGCCAGTCTCCCCACCGTAGCCAACCGGTGGTGACAGAGTGCGTGGCAAGATCTGGCAGGTACGCCTGTGTCGCCAAGCCAAGCACCTATCCATTCTGGTTGAAGGTGGGAGTAAGCTATGACGGTCTCGTACCTGGCAAGAAGGCTGCTTATGCTGGTCGTGGTCCTCTGGGCAGCAGCCACTATCAATTTCATTGCCCCCAAGCTGACGCCCAGAAACCCTGTACGCGAAAAAATCTTGCAGGCGGGCGGTGGAGGAGGGCAGGGAAACCGGGACATTGCCCCCTTGCTCGAGGCCTACGAGAGGAAATTCGGACTGGACCAGCCGATCTGGAAGCAGTACCTGGCCTATCTGGGGGATCTGAGCCGCGGCGATCTGGGATACTCTATCGCCAATTACCCCGTCCGGGTATCGGATCTGTTGGGCGCGGCGCTGCCCTGGACCATCGGGCTGATGGGTATCGCCACCCTGCTCGCTTTCACAATCGGTTCCCTCCTCGGGGCCTTTATGGCCTGGCCCAAGTGCCCAAAATTCATACGGTGGCTGTCTACGCCATTGATGGCGTTCTCAGCCATGCCCTACTACCTTCTGGCACTCGTACTGATCTACATTTTGGCTGTTCAGCTCAAGCTCTTTCCCATCTGGGGCGGGTTCGAGCTGGGCAAGGTCTATGAGGACAAGCTCACCTACGCCAAGGACATCATCCGCCATGGCATTCTACCCGCACTCTCCATTGTCATCGTTGCGGTTGGAGGCTGGGCCCTCACTATGCGAGGGATGATGGTCACGACACAGGGCGAGGACTATATGATCAATGCTGAGGCCAAAGGCCTCAAGGCTCGGCGCCGTTTCTTTAGCTATGGCCTGCGCAACGCCATGCTTCCCCAGGTGACGACCTTGGCGCTGTCCCTGGCCTTGATCATCTCCGGCTCGGTCCTTGTTGAGACGGCTTTTGGCTATCCAGGCTTGGGCGGGCTCCTGGCCCGCTCGGTCAGGACCCTGGACTACTTTGTGATCTATGGCATCGCCCTTATCATGGTGCTCGCCATCGCCATTGCGACCCTGATCATAGATCTTGTCTTGCCATTGCTAGACCCGCGGGTCCGCTACGAGGATAGTTGACATGACACGAACCTCTGGAATCTTTGGCTACCTGCGGCGAAACAAACAACTCGCGGTAGGGATCCTGCTGCTGCTCTTCCTCTTCCTGTTCGCTACGCTCGGGCGCCTCTTTGTCGAGCCTGAAGAGGCGTACCCACTGGGCGCGCCGATTGCCAAGCCACCCTCACTGGAATATCCCCTCGGTACTGATACACAGGGTAGGAATCTGATAGCCGTGGCCATCGTTGGAACCTACCTCACGGCCAAGGTTGGGGTGATTGCCGGTGCCATCGGCCTGCTCATCGGTACCGTGGTTGGCTTTGTCTCGGGATATTATGGCGGTTTGCTCGACCGGGGCGCCAAGCTGGTTGTGGATACCCTCCTGGCGATACCAGGCTTGCTCATTCTGGTGGTGGTCGCCTCGGCCTTGAAGACCGGCCTTACGCTGGAGGGCATGGCCCTGATCGTGGCGGCCCTGGCCTGGATGTGGCCCGCCCGATCCATCCGGTCGCAGGTCCTGACCCTGCGCGAGCGCCCCTTTGTGCGGGTGGCCAAGCTCTCGGGGATGAGCGATCTGGAGATCATCTTTAGGGAGCTGCTGCCCAACCTGCTGCCTTTCCTCGGGGCCTCGCTGGTCGTTGCCGTGACGGCTGCCGTGCTGGCTTCGTTGGGCCTGGAAGTACTGGGGTTGGGCCCCATGCGCGAACCCACCATGGGCGTGACCCTATATTGGCTGCTATACTATGGCGCCCTCATCCGCGGCATGTGGTGGTGGCTCGCTACGCCCGTGTCCATCATGGTCATCCTCTTTGTCGGGCTCTTTCTCGTGTCATCCGGGCTCGACGAGCTGGCGAATCCCCGGCTCAGGAGGAGAGTATGAACAACGGGGCGATTCTCCAGGTAAAGGACATACGCTTCTACTACCACACGGAAGCTGGCCCGGTCAAGGCCGTCGATGGTGTCACCTTCGATTTGGAACGCGGCATCAAGCTCGGACTGGTGGGCGAATCGGGCTGCGGCAAATCCACCATGGCCATGGCCATCATGAGGTTGCTCAAGCCTCCGGGCAAGCTCGAGTCTGGCGAACTGCTTCTGGATGGAGTCGACCTGGCTCAGCTATCAGAAGAACAGATGCGACAGGCTCGCCTGCGCAAGATCAGCTTGATCCTTCAGGGGGCGATGAACTCCTTGAACCCCGTATCCAAGGTCAAGGATCAATTGCTGGATGGCATGAAGGACCACGGCGTCAAGTTCACCAGGCAGCAGGCTGCCGCGCGGGTTGAGGAACTGCTCGATGCTGTGGATCTGGCCTCATCCGTCGCCGATATGTACCCCCACGAGCTGAGCGGGGGCATGAAGCAACGCGTGTGCGTCGCCATGGCCATATCGATGCAGCCGCAAGTGGTATTGGCGGACGAACCTACCAGCGCTCTGGATGTGGTCGTCCAGCGGCAGGTCATGGACACGATCGAACGGCTGCAGCGGGAGATGGGCATTTCCATGATCCTGATCGGGCACGACATGGGCCTGATGGCGCAGACTGTCGATCAACTAGCCGTGATGTACGCCGGTCGCCTGGCCGAGAAAGGTGGCGTGCCGGAGATATTCGACGAACCGCTCCACCCCTATACCAGGCTGTTGATCCAGACCTTGCCGACGTTGGGCCGGAAGGGGCACTTTGAGGGCATTGAGGGCATCACACCCTCCTTGTTGAACCCGCCCGAGGGCTGCCTGTTCGCGCCGCGCTGCCCGGAAGCGCTGCCCGCGTGCCACCAGGAGATACCTCGGTGGCACGAAGCGAAACCGGGACGCTGGGTTGCCTGCCACCTGCACGAGGTGTCGCCATGACCGCATTGCTGGAACTAAGAAACGCTGCCAAGGTCTACGGTGGTGGACTGTTCCGCCGCCGATCAACCGTTGCCTTGCGAGATTGCTGGCTGGCAATGGGTGGGGAGAAGCCAACTATCCTGTCCATTGCGGGAGAAAGCGGCAGTGGAAAGACGACCATGGGAATGCTCCTGCTGGGATTCATCGAACCCAGCGAAGGCCAGGTGCTGTACAAGGGGGAGGACCTGTGGCATGCTCCCAAAGATGCCTGGCGGGAGTACCGGAGAGAGATCCAGGCCATCTTTCAGGATCCCTTTGAGGTCTACAACCCGTTCTACAAAGTCGATCACGTGATGACGGTGCCCATCGCCAAATTCGGACTGGCCGAGTCAAAGGACGAGCGCCGGGCCATGATGGAGTCGGCCCTCGAGGGAGTCGGGCTCAGGCCCGAGGAGGTCCTGGGACGCTATCCTCACCAGTTGAGCGGTGGGCAGCGCCAGCGGATCACCGTCGCGCGGGCGCTCATGCTCAAACCCAGGATCATCATCGCCGACGAGCCGGTTTCGATGGTTGATGCCTCGCTGAGGGCCACCATCCTGAAAAGCCTCCGGACCTTGAAGGAGGATTTCGGTATTTCGATCCTCTACATCACCCACGACTTGGCCACAGCCTACCACATCAGCGAGGATATCCTGATTCTGTACCAGGGGGCCGTGGTTGAGGCTGGCGACGTCGACTCGGTGATCACCACACCCGAGCACCCGTACACCCAGTTGCTTGTAGGCTCGATTGCCTGGCCCGATCCCCACCGCAAATGGGGTGAGGCGGAGCAAGTAGGCAGAGCGCGCATGGAGCGCGTGCTGGAGGGGTGCGCTTTTGCGCCCCGCTGCCCGCAAGTGATGGATATCTGTCGCAAGCAGCAGCCGCCCATGCACCGGACAAAGGAAAGCCGGGCGGTGGCTTGTTTCCTCTACCAGGACGCGGACGTGATCGAAGCTGAACGTATCGGGGAAGTGTTGGGCGCGACGGCAGGGAACGGACAGCAGCAACCCTAGACGCTGCCAAATTAGCGGAGGAGCACGAAATCCATGGATCTGGGGCTGAAGGATAANNCTGGGGCTGAAGGACAAAGTAGCAATCGTCACCGGGGCTGCGGCCCACCCTGAAGATTTCCCATACAGTGGACAGGGAGAGAACACCGCTCGCCTGCTGGTGCAGGAAGGGGCCAAGGTGGTTCTGGCCGACATCAAGAGGGAGCTGGGCCAGGAGCTGGCCGAGGATCTCACGGCCCAGGGCCACGAGGCCCTTTTCGTCCATACCGATATCACCAAGCAGCAGGAGCGTGCAAACCTGGTGGACCAGGCGCTAGCTGCCTTTGGTACCGTCGACATCCTGGTCAACGCCGCCGGTTGCCACTCTCTCGACGGCAAGGGCACCGGCAACAGCTTCCCGAACGTCCTCGAAGAGGACCTGGATCTGATGTTCGAGGTCCATGCCCAGGGCACCTTTATGATGAGCCAGGAGGTAGCGCGCCGGATCATGATCCCCAACCGGAGCGGCAATATCGTCATGATCTCCTCTCTGGCGGCTCACGGCAAATTCATCCCCACCGCCTATGGCGCTGCAAAGGCAGCCGTCTCCTGGTTTACGGTGGGATTCGCCGTCGCCCTGGGCAAGTATGGCATCAACGTGAACTGCGTCTCGCCGGGCATGGTGCTGACACCCATCTACCGCGAAATCGAACTCAAGGACTGGTCGGTCGGTGACGAGTTCGCGCCCGAGTTCGAAGCGATGATGAAGGGCGAGCGCATGATAGAGATGGAGCGCTTTGGCACTGGCCTGGATATCGCCAGGGCCATCCTCTTCCTGGTGTCAGACCTGGGCAAGTATGTAACTGCCGTCGATCTGAACGTCTCGGCAGGCCAGGTGATGGTCTAGGCCTTCTGGCAGCAGTACCAATTCTCTGGAGATCGGCTTTTGAGTGCAAAACAGGTCACGCCGGCCAGCACAGGTGGCGATCGGGGGTACACTGAGCGTATCCAACGGCTCTACCGGGGCGGGCTAACAGCCGCCCGGGAGTCGTACGATGCTGAGCGCCATCTGGTATGGGCCGGATCGACCAGTAGCTCTGAGGGACGCACCTTCCGCCCCCCGGTGTCCCTTGTATGCGCGCGGGCGCTGCTGCGGCAAGGGGATGCCGAATCTGTGGCGGAGGCGCTCTCGATCGTGGGCGCCGCCCTCGATTCCCAGGAATTGTCCCCAGATCACCCACACCGGGGGAACTTTTTGTGGCTGGCCGACGATGCAGAAGTGGCCGATCTCAACGCAGTCCAGTTCATGCTCAGGCAATTGCTGCCGATCCTTGTCTGGCACGACAAGCTGCTGCCAGACGACTTGTTGGCCAGGTGCAGAACTGCTGTTGCGCTCGCCCTGGAGGAAGAGGAACGCCTGGATGTGGCCCCGAGCTATACCAATATCCACCTTCAGTCCTTGCTCGCGCTCCTCATCGGAGGCCAGTGGCTACAGGACGAGCGTTTCCTGGAATTGGGCAAGGAGCGCTGGGCGCGGTTCGTGAGCTATACCATCAGATCTGGCGCCCCTCACGAGTACAACAGCCCCGCCTATGGCGGTATCGATCTGGCTACCCTGGCCGATCTGTATACACTGACCGACGATCCGCTTGTCGAGTTGCAGGCCAGGATCCTGTACGAGAGGCTCTGGTTGCACCTGCTCCTACACCTGCACCGGCCCACCGGTCAATTGGCGGGACCGCACTGCAGGTGCTATTGGCCGCAGATGCAGAGTGGCCTCGGACCGGTCAAGGATCTGCTCTGGCGCGAGACCGGCTGGGACTGGCTGCTGCCGCCGGAATCGGACGGACCTGCTGGCCTGGGCAGCAGCGTCGATCACCTGGATCTGGCGCTGACCAACCACTGGCTGCCCCCCTTTGTAGAGCCCTGGCTTGAGAGTCAGGAACGAGTTTTTCCCTACCAGGTGTGTGAGCTGGCAAATGCGAAGATGGGTTCCGACATCACGACCCATATGACGGCCAACTATGCCCTGGGCACTGCCAGCCGTACCTACGAGATAGGCACCGATTGCTTCTACATAGAGCACCAAGCTAACTACTTGCTACTGCACTACCGCAAGCCTGAGCAACCCACTGGCTGGGCGATGATGTACACGCGATACGTGGTGAACGACCGGCATTGGGGCACGCTGGGCGCGGCCCCTGACCGGCCCAAGACCTTTAACTTTTACGATCAGGGCCACTTTGCCGGCTTGCAGTGGCGCAACAAGGCTATAGGCCTGTACGCCCTGATGCCGCAGCAGGAAGAGGTGTCATCGCTCAAGACGGTGATTGTCTTCCAGTCGGGTGAGTCCCTGGAAGGGGTGTTCGTCAACGGCGAGCGGGTGCACCTGGAACAGCTTCCCCTGTCGGTACAGCCGGGGGAGTGGGTGATCGTCGAGGATGGTGGCGTGTACGTCGGCCTCTTTCCTCTGGAGCCGAGTTGCCTCGGGCGCGAGGCGCCAATCCTTCTCGAACGTGGTCCTCTAGGAGAGCTATGGTTGACCACCTACAACTACAAAGGACCAGCCAAGCGCTTCTGGGACTATGCTTCGCTGAAAGGGCCGTTCTGGCAGGGCAACCTAAAGGCAGGATACGTCGTGGAGGTGGCTGACCGGGATGAATTCCCATCGGCTGACGCCTTTCTAGCTTATCTGTTGAGCTCCGAAATCAAGGATACTGTCAATGAGGAGTTGATCCGCAACGTGAGCTATCGGAGCGGCGGAGACGAGATCCAGATCGACTATGACCTGTGGTTCACAGAGCCGGCAGGACGATGGATCAATGGTGAGCCCTATGTGGCACCCAACCTAGACTCACCGTTGGCGGCGCAGGGCGATGGGGGCATCCTGCGGGTGGGCAGCGCCACCCTGACGACCAATCCTCAGCAGATCTGGTTGATAGCCCAGGAGATAGATCCAAAGCACCGGACATGGATCGCCGTCAACCCGGAGGATAGGCCAACGCCCCTCAGGCTCCAGACGCCTTTAGGAGAGCTTTCGGTGGATGAGCTGGGCCTGGGCCGCATTGAGTGGCAGGCGCCCGTCGGGGGAGAACAGAAGATCGTGATCGACGCGCTGGCCGACCTGGTGGGTCTGGTGGCCCCCGAGGGCGTGTCCATCGAGCGATCAGGGATGCAGGGATAGGCGAAACCGCAATGGCAGAGAACCCGATGGGTTCCAGGGGCAACTCAATAGCCGAGCGCACGGCCCGGTTTTTTGGATCGGTGTGGGGCGTCGTGCTCACCGGGGGAGTCATCGGCTTGATCGGGGCCCTGCTGCCCGCGCTGGGCAATCCCCCGAATATGGGTATCTGCGTGGCAGGCTTTCTTGGCGACTCGGCGGCCGGCCTCTGGCTGCTGGCTGCCAAACTCGGCATCCAGCTACCCACCGACTTGACCACTTCCTGTTACAGCCTCGACTTGACCGCCGCTGCTCAGCAGCAGGAGTTGAACCCGCTGAGCCTGATCCGCCCCGAACTGCTGGGGATCCTGTTGGGCTCGTTCCTGGTTGCCCTGCTCTTCCGCGAGTTCAAGGCGCGCGCTGGCCTCGGAGCCCTGATCGTTTTTGTGCTGGGCATGTGTGGCATGATGGGGGGCATCATCTTCTGGGGCTGTCCCATCCGGGCGCTGTTGCGGCTGGCGGGGGGGGACATGAATGCCTTGGTGGGGGTTGCCGGGCTGGTGGCCGGGATTGGCGCCGGGGTTGTATGCCTGCGCCATGGGTTTCATACCGGACAGGCTCGCAGCGCCCATCCGGTGGCAGGACTCGCCCTGCCGGCCATCGCCATGGTCCTGCTGGTCGGGCTTTTCCTGACCGTGGAGCCGCGCCCGGAGAACCGCCCTGCCCTGGCGGTCTCTCTGGTAGCGGGGCTGATCATCGGCGTGCTGGCCCAGCGCTCCCGGTTCTGCATCATGAGTTCCTTTCGAAACGTCTTTGTCATGCGCGATGGGCTGTTCCTATGGGGTGTTCTGGCCCTGCTCGCCGTCGCGCTCGGTACCAACCTCGTGTTGGGGAATCTGACCTGGGGCTTTGTGGGCCAGCCCCTTGCCCATAGTGGCCATTGGTGGAACTTTTTCGGGATGGCGGTGGCGGGGTTGTCCTTCACCCTCGCCGGTGGCTGTCCAGCCCGCCAACTGGTGCGCGGCGGAGAGGGGAACCTCAAGGCCGTGGCGTACATCCTGGGCATGTTCACCATGGGCATTGTGGCCCACCGATTTGGACTCTATCCCGCCGCCGACAAGATCTTGCCCGTGGTGACGTGACGATCATCGGGGGACCGGGTACTCTGGGCAAGATCGCGGTTGTAGCTGCAGCTCTGATCGTGGGCCTGATCGCTGCCGCCGGCGTCATCTTGGCCGGTCGAGAACGATCATCTCGTCTGTTTGCCAGACCACCAAACCAAGGGTAGGGAGAACGTATGGCTCAGTCATTCTTCAATCGGATCCTGCGCATAAACCTCAATGATGGGACGGTCCGGACCGAGAAACCGGGGGAGGGTTACTTCCGGCGCTATCTCGGCGGCTGGAACGTGATCCTCGATATCCTCCTCCGCGAGGTACCGGCGGGCGTGGATGCGCTGGGTGCCGAGAACAAGTTGGTATTTGCCCCAGGGGTGCTGACCGGCCTGCCCATTGCCGGCGCGGACCGGATGGCGATCGGGGCCAAGTCGCCGCTGACCGGTGGTTTGGGCGCGGCGGAGGTAGGCGGATTCTGGGGCACAGAGCTGAAACAAGCCGGCTGGGACGCGGTGGTTGTTGAAGGGGTGGCCTCCAAACCCGTCTATATCTGGATCAAGGACGACCAGGTCGAAATCCGGGACGCCTCTCACCTGTGGGGTCAGAAGACCAAGGAAACCCAGGATGGGATCCGCGAGGAGCTGGGGGACGCGCGCGTCCGCTGCACCCTGATCGGTCCCGGCGGCGAGAACCAGGTGCGCTTTGCCTGCATCATGAACGGGCTCTACGATGCCGCAGGCAGGACCGGGCTGGGAGCCGTCATGGGCTCCAAAAACCTGAAGGCGATTGCGGTCCGGGGTTCGGGCAGGGTGCGCCCTGCAGACAAGGACAAGGCGAAAGAGATTGCCCGAGACCTGGCAGCGAGGGGGCGCGAGATCGGCTGGCTGGCCCAGGGAACCGGTTCCAACGTCATGAACTTCCTCGTGGACACCGGCAACCTGCCTGTCCGCAACTTCCGGGACGGCGAGTTCCCCAACGCCATCAATCTCGACGGGGCCACGCTTCTGGAAGCCATGGGCGGCGAGATGGACGGTTGCTTTGCCTGCTCGGTGCGCTGCAAAAAGACTCTGGGCGCCCAGGAGCCCTACCCGATCGATCCCGCCTATGGCGGACCCGAGTACGAGTCGATCGCCAGCCTCGGTTCTGCCACAGGGGTTGAGGATGGCCCGGCCATGGCCAAGGCCGCCGAGCTGTGCAACGCCTACTCGCTGGACACCATCGGCACCGGCGTGACCATCGCCTTTGCCATGGAGTGCTTTGAGAACGGTCTTCTCACTCTGGAGGACACGAGTGGTATCGACCTGCGCTTCGGCAATGCCGCGGCCCTGATGACGATGGTCGAACAGATAGGACAGCGGAAGGGACTGGGCGCGATCCTGGCCGAAGGTCCTGCCCGGGCTGCGGAGCAGATCGGTGGCGATGCGCAGAGGTATGCCATTCAAGTCAAGAACCAACCCTGGCCCGCCCACGAGCCGCGTCTGAAAAAGGCGCTGACCTTTGGCTACGCGGTCTCTCCCACCGGTGCCGACCATATCCAGGGCATGCAGGACCACGCCTATTCCCTGGCTGATTCTCAGGGCTTTCTGGCCGATCCGGTGATGAGAAGCATGGGTATCCTGGAGCCGATGTCCGGAGATGATCTGGGGCCGGCAAAGGTGCGCGCGTCGGTGTACTACTCGATGACCATCGGCTTGCTGAACAGTCTCTGCTTCTGCCTCTTTGTGCAGATGGGCGCAGGCATGGCGCTCGATGAAGAGGTCGACATGGTCCGGGCGGCAACCGGTTGGAACGTGACCACCTTTGAACTGCTGAAAGCGGGCGAGCGGGCCTACACGCTGGCCCGGGTGTTCAACATGCGCGAGGGACTGACGGCGGATGATGACCGCCTGCCGGACCGGACCTTTGAGCCGACACAGGGCGGCACCCTATCAGGGGTCCGCATTGACCGTGACGCAGTGAACCAGGCCATCCACACCTACTATGCCATGATGGGCTGGGACCCGGAGACAGGGGTGCCCCTGCCTTGGAAGCTACAGGAATTGGATGTGCCTTGGGCAGTCGAGTATCTGCCAGGCTAGAGGCGTGGGCTCCTTGGGGCTCGCCGGGCCGGAGGTGAGTGACGAGCAAGCAATACACGGTGATCCTGGTGTGGAGTACCAGCCATGCAATGCGCGTGGAAAAGATATTGAAACAGGATGGCATCGCCTGCAAACTGATCCCTGTGCCCCGCCATCTGAGTTCCGACTGCGGCGTGTGCGTCCGCATCGACAGGGCAGATGAGTCGGCAGCCCAGATGCTGATCGAACAGGCGAAGGTAGAGATCGTGGGGTTGCATCCAGTCTGAGTGCACTCCGAGTACAGGAGAGAAACAGGTGACTCCCGAATTCATCCGATACGACAAGACAGAGCGGATCGCGACCATCACGCTCAACCGCCCTGAGGTGCTCAACGCCATGCACCCACCCGCGCNNAGCAGGACGATGATCTCTGGGTCGCCATTCTCACCGGTGCGGGAGAGCGCGCCTTCTGCGCGGGCGCCGACCTGAAACACAGGGTAGAGGAGGCGGATGAGGGGGAGTTGAGAAGGCCCCAAGAGCATCCACGCTATGCTCCCGCGGATTGCTACAAGCCCATCATCGCTGCGGTGAACGGCTATGCTGTTGGGGGCGGTCTGGAGATGGTTCTGGGCTGTGACATCATCGTCGCCGCCGAGCATGCCAGGTTTGGCCTGCCGGAGGCACGGCGCGGACTCCTGGCCGATGGCGGTGGTGTGGTCAATCTGCCGAGGCGCATACCCTACCACCAGGCAATGGCCATGATCCTGACCGGAAAACTGATTTCAGCCCAGGAGGCGCTGCAGATGGGCTTGGTCAACCAGGTTGTGCCGCTGGGGGATCTGATGCAGACCGCCGAAGCGTGGGCCGGCGAGGTGCTCGAATGCGCCCCCCTGGCCCAACAGGCTGCCAAGCAGATCATGCTGGAGACCCTGGACCTGCCCCAGGATGTAGCGGCAAGCCTGATCGAGAGCCTGTCCTGTGTGCAGCGGCTTCGCCGGTCCGACGACTATGCGGAAGGGCCACAGGCCTTTGCCGAGAAGCGGGAACCGGTATGGAAAGGCCGATAGACGTATGCCGTTCTTGAACATCACGATGACATCAACTCACAGGAGAGCAAGACTATGGATGAGGGCAGCCAGGCGCTACGTGGCCTGCGGATCCTAGATTTCAGCCACGTATTTCAGGGGCCGATGGGCTCCCAATTGTTGGCCGACTTTGGGGCCGACGTGATCAAGGTAGAGCGCCCGGGTTCGGGGGACTGGAGCCGGCAGTGGGGGCCGTTCATCGACAGCGTAAGCCTGCCCTTCGCTGGCCTGAACCGGAACAAGCGGAGTATCACTGTCGATCTCAAGAACGAGTCGGGCAAAGAGATCATCCTGCGTCTGTCCGAGTCGGCTGACGTACTGATGCACAACTTTCGTCCTGGTGTGATGGACCGGCTGGGGCTGGGGTACGAGGATCTGAAGAAGCGCAATCCCAGGCTCATCTACGCCTATTCGACCGGCTGGGGGGACGACGGCCCCTACGTTGAACAGCGCCGGCCCGGCCACGACCTCCTGGCCCGTGCCGCAGCCGGCTGGTTGCTTCCCGCGGATCCAGACCAATGCCCTGTCGTGGTCGGCATCTCGTCCGATTATCCTGCGGGTCTGATGTTGGTGATCGGGATCCTGATGGCGCTGCAAGCACGGGAGCGAACCGGCCAGGGTCAACTGGTGACGACCGATCTGTACAGTGTGGCCCTGCATGCCAACACCTGGGAGAGCAGTCCCAGCCTTAACCGGTCGCAGGTTGAGGATGATGGTGGCATCTGGGCCACTGAAGCAGCCATCGACAAGGTATTCGAGACGGAAGATGGGTATATCGAGTTCTCTCCCGTGTTCTCCGCCGACTCGCTGCGCGACATCTCTGTTGCCATGGGCCTTGAGGACCTTTCCCAGGATCCCAGGTTCGGGCGGGTGCAGGACCGCCTGGCCAACAAGGGTGCGCTGAACGCAATCCTGGCCGAGCGCTTTCGCCAGAAGACGACTGCCGACTGGATCGCCGCCTTGGAGCCCCAGGGCATCCTGTGTGGCGAGATCAAGAGCTTTGAGCAGGCCGTCGAGGATCCGCAGACGGCGGCGAATGAGATGGTGATAGAAACGGACGTCCCATCCTGCGGGTCGCTTCGACTCCTGGGGACTCCTGTGCGGCTTCACGGAACCCCCGGGGGCCACCGCACGCCTCCGCCGAGGCTCGGCGAGCACACTGAAGACATTCTCCTGGACCTGGGCTATGCTCGAGAGCAGGTCGCCAGGCTTCGCCGGGACGGCGTCTTGGGATAGGTAGGGAGAGTAGACATGCAGGTGCAGATCACGGCTCACGGCTTTCTCAAAGCACCCATTGGACACGAGCACCTCGTGTTCGAGGTCGAACCAGGGACGACGGTCAGCCGCCTGCTGGATGAACTGGGCCTGCCGGGGGATCTGGTGCTCACAACGGTGATCAATGGCAAGATAGCAACCAGGGAAAGCGTCCTGCAAGATGGGGACGAGGTGAAGCTCGTGCCCTACACCGGCGGCGGCTGAGGCAACAGACCAGGCGCTGAAGGTGAAGCAAAGCATCCTGAAGCTGCCTCGGGGTTGGGGATACGCGCGACTCGCGCTGGACGCAAAACATAGACATCTAGGGGGCAATTAGCTATGGGTGACAACTTTTGGGTAGTTGAGCTGTCGATCAAGCCGGGTGAGCTTGGCAATTTCCGAGCGCTAATGAGTGAGATGGTGGTGGCCATAGCGGCCAACGAGCCCGGCACGCTGAACTATGAGTTGTTCATGAGCGAGGATGGGAGCACTTGCCACATCTACGAGCGCTATGCGGATGGATGCAGCCGCCGTCAGGGATCATCTGGCGAACTTTGGGAAAGGCTTTGCCGATCGGTTTGCGGCTGCGGTGGAAGTGACTCGCTTCACGATCTATGGCGATCCGGATGACGAGATAAGAGCAGCGGTGAGTGACTTCGGCGTGATCTATATGGTCCCCATTGGTGGGGTCACGAGATAGTGGAGGACTCGACTTGATGCTGCGGACTCCCAAGCTGGAGATGGATACCTACGACCAGGTCCGTGACATGGCCCGGAGGTTCTCCAACGAGGTCGTCCGGCCGGCGGCCGAGGAACTGGACCGGGAGGAGAGCTTCCCGGCAGAGATCTATGCTGAGATGGCCGAGTTAGGATTCTTTGGCATTGCAGTGCCAGAGAAGTTTGGGGGAACCGGCCTGGATTGTTATGCCTATGCTCTGATTATGGAGGAGCTTTCCCGAGGGTACGCGTCGGTCGCCGATCAATGCGGCCTCGTCGAACTCATCGGCTCTTTGCTTTCCACCTATGGAACCGAGGCTCAAAGGGAACGATACCTGGCAAAGATACTGAGCACTGAGGCGATCGTGTCCTACTGCATCACCGAAGCTGAGGCGGGCTCGGACGTATCAAGCATCAAGTCGACGGCCACCAAATCCGATGCTGGCTGGCGTCTGTCGGGCAGCAAACTATGGATCCATAATGCGCCTGTTGCCGACCTGGGATTCGTGCTAGCCCGCACCGACCCGGAGTTGGGCCACAGGGGCATGAGCATCTTCATCGTCGATCTCCACGCCGAAGGGGTGTCCCGGGGTGTCAAAGAGCACAAGATGGGACAGCGCGCTTCGCAGGTGGGTGCCCTCTACTTTGACAATGTGGAACTGCCTGAGGATGCCCTTCTCGGAGACCTGAATCGTGGCTTCTACATCATGATGAGCATCCTGGACCATGGTCGCGTCGGTATCGGTGCCCTGGCGGTGGGAATCGCCCAGGCGGGTCTGGAGGTGGCGCTCGAATACGCCCAGGTCCGCAAGCAATTCGGCAGGTCCCTCTCCGAGAATCAGGGCCTACAATGGATGCTCGCCGACATGGCGACCGAGATCACTGCTGCTCGGTCGCTGGTCCATCGCGCGGCAGTCATGCTCGACAATGGGGAGCAGGCAACGGCTGCCTGTTCAATGGCCAAGTGCTTCGCCAGCGACATGGCTGTCCGCCAGACCGCGAACGCGGTCCAGATCTTTGGCGCCAGCGGCTACATCCGTGGCTTTGAGGTAGAGCGTCTCTACCGCGACGCCAAGGTGACCCAGATCTATGAGGGGACCAACCAAATCCAGCGCACGATCATCGCACGCAACTTGCTGAAAGATGGACCTCGCTAGCATGCCGGTCGCACTCATCACCGGAACAAGTTCGGGAATCGGTCAGGCAACCGCACTGCACCTGGCTCGCCACGGCTATTGGGTCTTTGCCAGCATGCGAAGCCCGGCTACCGGTGCCGTCCCACTGGAAGAGGCAGCCCGCCGGGATCGACTCGAGCTAGCCGTGATCGAACTCGACGTCACCGATGCTGAATCCTCGGAGCGTGCCGTAGGAGAGGTGCTGCGACAGGCCGGGCGGCTTGACGTGCTGGTCAACAATGCCGGCATTGGCGGGGGCGGTCCGCTCGAAGAGGTGTCCGAAGACCTCTTGCGCCAGATCTTTGAGACCAACTTTTTCGGCGCCATGCGTCTCATGCGCCTGGTTGTGCCGGTCATGAGACAGGCCCGGAGCGGCGCGATTGTCAACGTCACCTCCATCATGGGCCGGCTGGCACGGGCAGGCGCCAGCGCCTACGCAGGTTCAAAGTTCGCACTGGAGGCAGCCAGCGAAGCCCTGGCGCAGGAGGTGCGGCGTTTTGGCATCCGGGTGGCGATCATCGAACCCGGCGTGGTCCAAACGCCGCTTCATACAAAGGGAGGCGGGAAGGCGGATCCAAGCTCTCCCTACCACGAGTTCTCCTTGCGGGGCAGCCGGTTGTTCGGCGCCCTGCTTGAGAATCCATCTTCACCCGAGTTGGTGGCAGCGACCATTCAGCACGCGCTCGAGACCGACCGGCCAAAACTCCGCTATCTTGTGGGCGAGGATGCACAAAAGTGGGCCGCCGGCCGCCAGTCCATGACCGACGAAGAATGGGTCGATGTAGGACGGGAGATGACCCTGGATGAATACGTAGCCATGTACGGCGACCGGTTCGACATGGAGATCTAGGGGGAGCAGGAGCAACCGAAAATGAACGAGTCCATAAGCGTGATCCCGTGCGGGGATGAGTATCTGGATGCACTTCGCGCCCAGGTTCTCGAACAGCCCACAGATGCCGGCAATTTCCGGGAGCGTGCGCTGGCGTTGAAGCTCTGGGTGGCGACGCTGCAACAGATTGGCCTGCATCTGGAAGCCTACTTGCCCATCGAAGAGGCTCTTGCCGCACACAAGTTCCACGCCTACCGGTATACCACCGACCCCACCGAGGAACAGTTGGGGGCAGTCGATCAGGCCTTTGCCCTTCTCGAACAGCTCCTGGCACGCGATGGCTTTGTGCTGCCGGGCGAGCAGCAACAGGCGGTCCTCTCGCCACAGCCGGAAGCATCCCCCGCTGACGACAACGATTGGCCTGGCTACCAGAGAGACATGCACCACACCGGCTGCACGACGGAACAGGGACCTACAGAGGGCGAGCAGTTGTGGCGATTCCCCGTCAGTTTGGGTTGGCGGGCCCGGCCAGTCATTGAAGGGAACGATCTCTACGTCGCCTCACCGGGTATGCGCGTCTCATTCTACAAGCTCGACAAGAGAACGGGGCAGGTCATTTGGAAGTGCCGGCGAGAGATCGGGATCGTGGATGATCAGCTCTACCACACGCCCAGCATTGCGTCCACGCCGGTCCTGGTGGGCGACGATGTCGTGGTGCGCGAGACGGGGAGCCGGGGAAACACAGGTTGGGCGCGCCATCTGGTCTTCATCGACAAAGAGTCGGGCCAGGAGAAGCGGACGTTGGAAGCTTGTCACGTCGACTATCGCGCAGGGTATGCGCCCTTTGCGGCGGATCAGGACCGCATCGTCTATCCCCATGGCACCCACGATATCGAGAAATCCCCGCCCATCGCATCGGCCCTGGATACTCTCGTGTGCAAGGACTATGATACAGGGGAGGTTCTCTGGAGCTATTTCGTCGGTGCTATGTTCGGCGAACCGGTGCAGACAGCAGACTCGGTCCTGGTGGGAACGCTTCACGGGGACGTCTTCTGTCTGAAGGCAGCGGGACCCTGGACTCGCCAGCGGCGCGCTCGCATCCGCTGGTACTTCAAGTGCGATGGCGCGGTAAACAACACGCCGCTCGTGTCGGGCCAAACTGTCTATGTCGGCTCGAACGACGGGCATATCTACGCGCTGGATCTGGATACAGGCGACCTCCAGTGGTCCTGGCATCCTGGCAGGACCGAGTCCAGAGCGTTTCGGCTCTTTTCCGTGCCGGTTGTCCGCAATGGCCGTTTGTATGTCGGTTCTGCGGACGGTCACTTGTACTGCCTGGATTCCGGGAGCGGCCAATTGCTCTGGGAGTTCGAGATCGGTGAATGGGTCCGGTCTGCGCCGGCCTTTTCGGGAGACACGCTGGTTGTGGCAGCCCTCGATGGCACATTGTACGGCCTGATCGATAGAGGACCCCACGCCGAGCAGCTCTGGAGCCACAAGATCTCGACGCACTATATCCTCTCCGATCTGGTTGAATCGGAGGGAGCCATCTATGTCGCCACTGCTGATCTTTACCTCTATTGTGTCGATCCCGAAGGTCAGGTCTTGTGGAACCACAGCCTCGTCGAAAGCGTCGAGCTCGATGGCGTCCGGATCCTGACGGACCAGATTGCCGGCGGGGGGTACTATACGGGCAAACCAACGGCTGTGGGCAGCCACGTCTATGTAGGATCGCCATCCGGCTTTGTCCATGCCGTCCACGAGGCCACCGGAGAGGAGATCTGGCGTTTTGAGTGTGGGGCGGCTGTGTCGGCCGCACCGACCTACTACAAGGGGCGCATCTACTTTGGCCAACAAGGAGGCGAGGACTGGTACTACTGCCTCGATGCCAATACCGGGGCACTGGTCTGGAAGCAGACTATTGGTTGGGACTGGGGCTCGGCCAACGCAGCACAGGGCCGCATCTTTGTGCCGGGCATCGATGGCTTTGTCAACTGCCTGGATGCGGATTCGGGCGCCATTCTGTGGCGCTATCGTACCTCCCGGTCCACCTGCTCCGAGCCGGTCATCGATGGTGACACCGTCTACTTTGGCGGCTGGGATCACTATGTCTATGCCTTTGATCTAGCCAGCGGCAAACTGCTGTGGAAGTTTCACGTGGATGGAGCCTGTGACTCGGGAACAGCCGTGGCGAAAGGCGGGCGCGTTTATCTACCCAGCGGCGACTCCGATTGCTTCCGCTGCCTCGACGGAAAGACCGGGGAGATCGTCTGGGAGTTCTGCCGGCCCAAGACCAACTTTAACGCAACCCCTTCTTTTGATGGCGAGCATGTCTATATCTCTATCAATCAGGGGACAGGCTTGTGTGGCGTCTGGGTCACCTCAACCATCTGCTGCTTGGATGCAAAGACGGGAAAGTTGGTATGGGAGCACGAAGGGGGTGGCATACCCGGTTCGGTTGTGGCCGGTGACTCTGTCTACTTTGGATCGTCCGAGTCCCCTTTCCTCTATTGTGTGGCCAAAAGCCCGGGTCCGGATGGCAAGGCGCAGCTCAGATGGAAATTCAACCTCACAGATAGGATGATGGAGACCACCCCGGCGATCAACAATGGCAAGGCATTCGTGCTCAGCGCCAGCAGATACCTCTATGCCATAGTGTGAACCCGGCGTGATCTGCCTGCCCTGATTGAGGCACCGTCGATGCCTCAGATATCTGCGAACTCGGTGCGCCGGACGATCTCGTTCTGCAGCTCAGAGTCCAGCTCGGTGAAGTAGGCGCTGTATCCTGCCACGCGCACAACCAGGGAGCGATACTCCTCCGGCTCTGCCTGTGCCCGCCTGAGCGTCTCGGCTGATACGACGTTGAACTGGACGTGGGGGATTTCCAGTTTGCAGAAGACGCGCAACAGCGAGACAAACTTACCTAGCCCCCGTGCGCTATCAAAGATGGATGGCAGGAACTTCATGTTGAGCAGGGTGCCGTTGGAAGCAAGTCTCAGGTTTAGTTTGCTCACCGAGCGAAGCACCGCAGTAGGACCCTTCTGATCCCGCCCGGACATCGGTGACAGGCCGCCATCGGCTAGCGGCTGCCCCGCACGCCGCCCATCGGGCGTGGCGCCCACGTTGGCCCCCATCGGAACGTGCGCAGAGACGGTGTAAAAGCCCGGTTGGTAGATGCCGCCCCGGATGGTCGGATAGCCTGCGACCAAAGCGCTGTACCGTTCCGCCCACTTGCGGGCGAGGTCATCCACTCGATCGTCGTCGTTTCCAAACTTGGGCACGCGGCTAATGAGGCGCTGCCTCAGGGACTCGCAGCCGTCATAGTCTGCACGGAGGGCGGCGAGCAGGTCGCTGGCAGGCAGCCAATGCTTCTCAAAGACCGCCTGCCGGATGGCTGCCAGGCTGTCGGCAACGTTGGCAATCTGTACCCCCTGCACCCCGGAAAAGTTGTACCGGGCACCTCCCGCCGTCACGTCCATGCCATGCTCGACACAATCGTGAATGACTACGGAGAGAAAGGGTGAGGGCAGCACCTGGGCATGGATCCGATCCACCGCGTTGCAGCCCTGCACCATGAGGTCGACAAAGTGGGCCAACTGGCGGTCGTAGGCTGTCTCCAGCTCCTCGAAAGATCCCATCTCGGTCAAAGGACAGGTATCGAGCCCTACCTGTTCTCCAGTCTGTGGATCTCTGCCGCCAAAGAGGGTCAACTCGAGCACCCGCGCCATGTTGAACATGGCAGCATCGCTCCAGCCCAACGCCTTGCCCGGCGTCGACAGCTCGACACAGCCCACCGCCGCATAGCCCAGCGCATCCGCGGGCGCGATCCCGCGCGCGATCTGGCCCGGCACGATCACCTCGTCGTTAAAGACCTGCGGCATGCCGCTGCCGCGCCGGATCACCTCGCTCGCAGCCAGCAAGAAGACCTGCGGGCTGCGGCGATGCACGCGGATCGNNCGACACAGCCAACCGCGGCATAGTCCATGGCATCGATCTCAGCGACGCCGCGCCCCAACTGTGCCGGGATGATCACCTCATCGTTGAATACCTGGGGCATGCCACTGCCCTTGCTGATGACAAAGGCAGCCGCCTCCAGAAACTCCTGTGGGCTGTGCTCGTGGATGCGGATCGAGAGGTTGGGCTGGGTCAACCCCAGGTCTGCCTGCGCCCGCAGGCACATATAACTCAGCAGGTTTGTAGCATCGCAGCCATCCGTTCCCTGTCCACCAACCACTATGTTGAAGCCAATCGGGAATCCGGCAAAGTAGCGGGCGCTACTGGTGCTGCGCAGCAGGACGATCTCGTTGAATCTGAGCCACAGGTGTTCGAGCAATTCCTGCGCCTGGTCGAGTGTCAGAACACCGGTCTCCAGGTCATGCTGCAGGTAGGGCAGCAAAATCTGGTCCAGGCGGCCCGGTGAAAAGCTGCTGGCATTGGATTCCATCTGCAGGAGCACAAACAGGAACCAGACAGCCTGTAGAGCCTCGTGATAGTCCCGGGCGGGATTCTCTGACAGCCAGGAACAGACCTCGGCGGTGTGCGCCAGTTCCAGGCGCCGATCCCTGTCTTCCGTCCGCTCCTGAAGGTTAAGTGCTAGGTCAGCATAGCGAGCCATGAACTCCTGAGCTGCCTGTAGCGAAATGAGGGCAGCCTTGTAGAACTGGTCCTGGCTTTCGGTCACCCCGCCGGGCCGTCCGCGGGCGGCTCTCACTTGCCGTTGTAGTTCACTCACACCCAGCCGGAGCCAGCCCGCTACATCGGGCAGAATGTGTCCCTGGGCATGATCGGTCTGGTTCAGCCCAAACGCCCTTGCCCGGACAGCTCGCTTCACCTCGTCCGGGATGCTGCCGGCGACCATGTTCTCCAGGGTTTTGCCCTGCCAGTAGGGAAAGACCTGCTCTCGCAACTCCTGGATCTGCTCTCGCTTGACCTGGAACTGATCCTGGGGGCGTGTGGGCAAGGTCTCCAGCTCCCGGTCCACCCAGTCCACAGCCCCCTCCGGGGCGATTACGCCCATGCGCGGCAGCAGGCTGCGATTGCCCACGATCAACTCGTCAGGGTGGATGTCGATGCTCAGATGCCGGGCCAGGTGCAGGAGCATCTTGGCCCGGCGGATGGGCATTGGTTCGCCCTCCGTGAGACAGTAGGACTCGGTTGTGAGCCGGGCGCGCTCGACGTCGAGTTCGCGTTCGTTCTGGAGCAGCCGTTCTTTTCTGCGCTTCACGCGCTCTGTCGCTGTCGAGGTACGCCACGCTTGTCGGGGGAATGCCAAAGCGGGCCGGGTCTTGAGTTGCTGCACTGATGGTTGCTCTCCCATCATTCAGCCGCCGGGTGATCTCGCAGGGCCTGACGGGCCAGCCAAGCACAGCCCAGGATTGGGCCATCATCCCACAACTCGGCAGGCACGATGCGCACTCGCTGGCCCACCGACCCGTAGCAATACTTTGGCGCCGCCTGGCGTGCGGGTTCGAGAAGCAGGTCCCCGGCCCGGGCAACGCTGCTGCCCACGACATAGAGTTCAATATCCAGGATCATCGCCATTGTGGCTACTGCGGTTCCAAGCGCCGCCCCCGCGCGGGCGACAACCTGCTGTGCAACAGGATCGCCTTGAGCCGCCCGGCGAGTGACCAACTCCCCCGTTATGGGCATTTTCGAGGACTCCTGCCCGGCGCGTTCGAGGGCGTGTTGATAGTGATGAACCAGCCCGGGGCCAGACATGTAGCTTTCCACGCAACCACGCCCCCCACAGGCGCAAGGCTCACCCAGGGGATCGAGGGTGATATGCCCAATCTCCCCAGCAGTGTTGCGCATTCCTCGGTATAGCTCCCCATCCACGATGATCGCCCCGCCGACGCCTGTCCCGATGACGATATAGACCATGCTCCGCTCGCCGCGTCCAGCGCCGTGATGGTACTCGCCCAGGGCTGACGCTTTGGCATCGTGCTCCAAGACGACTGGCAAGCCGAGGCGCTCGCCCAACATCTGGCCCAGGGGGGCATTGTGGAGTCCAGGGATATTCGGCGGATCCAGCAGCGTGCCGGCTTTGTGGTCCACAGGGCCGGGGGTGCAAATGCCGATGCTCCCGATCGCCGTGTCGACCGGCAGTTCTCTCTCCAGTTCGCCAATGCTCCGAACTATCCGCTCAACGACCCGCTGGGGACCCTCGTCCGCGTGTGTGGGGATGCGCTGGCGGGCGATAATGGTGTCTATTGGATCGACCAGGCCCAACGCAGTCTTTGTTGCTCCCAAGTCAATACCGACTACCCAATCACTCATGCCCTATCCTTCAGAGAAATGTTGCCCATCATATCACAATGGATACGGTCGCCAGCAGTCTGTTCCGTCAGTGTCACGCGAGCGACGACCCTTACAGCACTGTCGGGGTTGCCGAGAAGGGTAGCGTCTGGGAATGGTCACGGCCCAGAGAATGCTTGCCTTTCGCAGTATAGCACGGGTCTGTTCCCAGGGCAAAGCCGGCGGTCTAGAGCCTGGCTGCTGCGTTGTGCTTTCCAGGGAGATCGCCGGCCTAACATCCTCTCCTGTTCTATTCCGCACCTATTGCATCAACACCACCGCTGGGGTCAATCCTGATCACCCCGATTTGACACGCCAGGAAACATGTGATATACTGGTGAGCAGATGTTCAGGGCTGAACGATTGGTCACTTTGGGGGATGATGTGGCGGTAAGTAGCGAGCAACACCGGCTCCTATATCGAATCGCCCAAGCTTACTACGTTGACGGTCTGACCCAGAAGCAGATCGCCGATCGTTTTGGGTTATCCCGCCCCAAGGTCTCCCGCCTCCTCCAAAAAGGCCGGGACAACGGCATCATCAGCATCACCCTCACGCCCCCACCCAACGGCATGGCCGATCTCGAGCACGCGCTGGAGCAAAGGTTTGGCCTGCGAGAGGCAGTTGTTGTGCCCGTCAGCGATCCCGATGAGCATCCCACCGTAGTTCGAGAACTCGGGCCTGCGGCAGCAGAATGCCTGCTCCGCTCCATCTCGGGCGACGAAGTGATCGCCACTGCATGGGGCACCTCCATCCTGGCCATGACCGAGGCCCTTCCCTACGGTTCGTGGCCCGGTGTCACCGTTGTGCAGCTACTGGGCGGCCTCGGACCAGTGGACACTCTGGAGCACTCAGCGGAACTCACTCAACATCTCGCCCGCAAGCTGGGAGCCAGG
>JABAHP010000648.1_pt1 | contig 25841 bp, 18 predicted proteins | sample 7062081 | NCBI WGS metagenome assembly JABAHP01 (sample SAMN14534357, study PRJNA622989) | marine sediment metagenome | biome: marine biome [ENVO:00000428]; feature: marine pelagic biome [ENVO:01000023]; material: deep marine sediment [ENVO:00002113] | place: India: Gulf of Kutch | collected...
AACGAGCAGCTCCACAAGAGTAAAGCCAGGTCGAAGTGTCTTCACCTCTGAGCCGAACCAGGACCGGCCCGTATCGGATATTTCGGTTCTAAACATCAAGCAAAAAGTCTACTCGACTGTAACGCTTTTTGCAAGGTTTCGAGGCTTGTCAACATCGTGGCCGCGAAGCACAGCCGCGTGATAGGCAAGCAGTTGCAGCGGCACAACGGTCAATAACGGCTGTAAAAGCTCCGGCACATCTGGGATAGTAATTAAATGGTCGGCGTGTTTTTTGATATTTTCATCCCCTTCTGTTGCAACGGCGATGATTTTCCCTCCTCGTGCCCGCACTTCCTCGATATTGCCCATAATTTTGTCGTATTGCGGCCCGGTCGTAGCAATAAAAACGGCTGGCATATCGTCGGCAATTAAAGCAATCGGGCCGTGCTTCATCTCCGCAGCCGGCAGACCCTCAGCATGTATATAACTAATTTCTTTCAGTTTCAGAGCCCCCTCGAGGGCAACCGGGTAATTAAAGCCCCGGCCTAAAAAAAGCCAATTATCCTTGTCGATATTTGCTGAGGCAATCTCCTTAATATGGTCGGACTGCTGTAAAATTAGGCTTATCTTATCCGGTATTTGGGAAAGCTGCTCGATGTACCTGCCTGCTTCGTCACTGCTTATATGTCTTCTTCTGCCCAGTTCAATGGCCAGCATCGTCATCACCGCAACCTGAGCGGTAAATGCCTTTGTGCTGGCAACGCCGATTTCCGGGCCGACATGAAGATATATCCCCGCATCGGTTGCCCGGGCGATGGAAGAGCCGACAACGTTGACGATACCGAGCACCGTCGCGCCTCGTTCCTTCGCCTGCTCTACCGCCGCAAGGGTATCGGCGGTTTCGCCCGACTGGCTTATTGATATAACGACGGTGCCGTCCTCAATGATTGGATTGCGATATCGAAACTCGCTTGCGTATTCGGTATCCGTCGGGATACGTACCAGCTGCTCAAACAGGAATTCCCCTACGAGGCCGGCGTGGAATGCAGTGCCGCAGGCAGTGAGAATAAGATGTTTTGTACGTGTCAACTCGCGGAGATATTCGGCTATTCCGCCAAGTATAATTTTACCATTCTGCCTGTCTATTCTACCACCCATACAGGTGTTCAAAGCTGTCGGCTGCTCGGAAATCTCCTTAAGCATGTGATGCTGGAAGCCGCCCAGCTCGATTTGTTCCAATGAAAATTCAATTTGCGTCAGGTCCTTGGCGATAGCGACGTTGTCAATCGTTTTGGTATGAAATCCATCCGGATTGACGGTAACCATCTCGTTGTCGGAAAGATAAATTGCCTGAGTTGTATGCTCTACGATTGCAGCTGCATCAGAGGCGAGGATATACTCATTATCACCGACTCCCAAAATCAGGGGGCTCCCCCTTTTGGCACCAATAAGAGTATCAGGAAAATCTGAGCACACGATCGCCAGGCCGAAGGTCCCGTGCAGCTCGCCAAGGGCCTGCTGAACCGCCCATTCAAACTTGTTCTGGCCATCGGATAGATTTTTTCCCTTATCCTCGTCGTTCTTAGTATAGAAATAGCCGATCAGGTTTGATATCACTTCGGTGTCGGTTTCGCTTGCGAACTCAGCCCCGCCGTTTGTCAGCCAGGTCTTCAGTGTGCTGTAGTTTTCGATAATGCCGTTGTGAACAACGGCGATTTTACCCGTATAGTCAAGGTGCGGATGTGCGTTGACGTCGCTCGGCTCCCCGTGCGTAGCCCAGCGTGTATGACCGATACCGAACGTCTCAGCGGCGGCAGGTTCATCCAAAATCTCTTCCAGGGCGCTTATCCTGCCGCTTCTCTTTTTGACCCTTATCGCACCGACGCCCAGCAGCGCCACGCCTGCTGAGTCGTATCCCCGATACTCCAGACGCTTAAGTCCCTCTATGAGAATCGGTTGCGCAACCTTTTTACCCAGATAAGCTACTATGCCACACATTTACATCTTCCTTGGGGCCCCCAAACGCATTCTTTCGCGTTTGGGAAAACCCCTTAATCCTGACAGGCTCAACAAAGTAAATCGGCAAAAAATACAGCCACCAATAATATATAATGGCAGCGGAAGAATAAGTTTTGACAAATTTCGATTAAAGCACACTTATTATAGGCGGATTTAGCTTATTGAACAAATCAATTCTACTTAATCAATCTATTAGATATTATCACTTGACGAATCATCTCGAAAAGTGAATATTATTGGGCTTTCAGTACGATAGTATCTGGTCAACGATAAAACAAAGCATAAGGCCTGAATTAGCGAATATGTTAGTTGTTATCGATTACAATGTCGGAAATGTCAAAAGCGTATGCAATGCATTCAGCCATATTGGCTGCAATGTGAAGCTTAGCTGTGAACCGAAGGATATTGAAGCCGCTGCCGGGATTGTATTGCCCGGGGTAGCAGCATTCGGTTATGCTGTCAACGCTTTAGGAGCTACTGCTGAGCTAATAAAAAAGGTTGCTTTAAGCGGCAAACCGCTTCTGGGTATTTGCGTCGGCTTCCAAATGCTTTTTGACAAGAGCAGCGAATATGGCCGGCATAACGGCCTTGGATTAGTTACAGGCGGCGTCATTCCCATTCCTTCTTCGCAGATAGTCCCGCACATGGGCTGGAATCTGGTCAAGCTATCTGCAGAAATGGATTTATTTGATGGGCTGGAAAAAGAAAAACATTTTTATTTCGCGCACTCTTTCTATGCCGACGTAACCGACAACGAAGCCAAAGTCGCATTTACCGACTACGGTTTCGATTTGCCAGCATCAGTACAAAAGGCAAATATATACGGCACACAGTTTCATCCTGAGAAAAGCAGCAAGGCGGGCCTTAAAGTCTTAAAGAATTTCGCGCAAATTTGCGAGGGAACAAAACAGTAATGTTGGCTAAAAGAATCATTCCCTGTCTCGATGTTAAAGATAATCGCGTGGTCAAGGGTGTTCACTTCTTAAATCTTCGTGACGCAGGAGACCCCGTCGAACTCGGCGCAAGATACAGTGAAGATGGCGCCGATGAGTTGGTTTTCCTTGACATAACTGCTACTATTCGCTCCCGCAAAACAATCGTCGAACTCGTCGAAAAGGTCGCCGAAAATGTCTTCATCCCTTTTACTGTCGGCGGCGGCATACAGACGGTGGAGCGAATGGATGAGCTTCTAAGGAGTGGAGCAGAAAAGGTTTCGGTGAATACCGCCGCAGTCCAAAATCCGAATTTGATTACAGAAGCCTCCCGGCGTTTTGGAAACCAATGTGTTGTTCTGGCAATTGATGCCCGCCGGTCAAAGGATAAGCCGGACAAATGGCAGGTTTGCGTAAAAGCAGGCTCAGAACCAACCGATATTGATGCAGTCGAATGGGCCGCAGAGGGCGAAAGGCTGGGCGCGGGTGAAATCCTGCTAACCAGCATGGATGCCGACGGCACGAAGGCAGGCTACGATATAGAGCTTACTAAAGCGGTATCCGATGCAGTTAATATCCCGGTTATAGCATCCGGCGGGGCCGGCAAACTTGAACACCTCTATGAAGCTATCATCGATGGCGGAGCTGATGCCGTTCTTATGGCCTCAATCACGCACTTCGAAAATTATACTATCAATCAAATGAAAGAATACCTCGCCGGCCGCGGCATACCTGTAAATCTATAACGCTTAAAATTCCCGCGATTCGGAAGCTTACTTGAGCCATTCGTACAACTCGTAATGGTCTCTGCTCATGCCAAGTTTTTCATATATTGTTTTTGCCGATTTGTTTTGCTTGTCCACATACAAACGAAGGCCCACAAGCTCCGATGATTGCTCTACCTGCTTTTTCAGGTTCAGATACAGTTCCTTAAATACTCCCCGCCCTCGTGCCTCCGGAACGACATATAGCGAATGTATCCACAGCACGGTCCCATTGCGCCAATCACTCCACTCAGGAATTGCCAAAAGCACTCCGAGAACCTTGTCCTTTTCCTCCACTACCCAGTAAGTACCACGCGCAGGCTCCTGAAATACACCGCTGACTCCCTTGATTACTACATCTCTATTCAGGGCCATTCCCTCCGTCTCCTGCGCCATCTTCAGTTGCAACTCAACAATACGTTCGGAGTCACTTGATTTTGCTTTTCGTATCTTAATCATGCCACCGAGCTTGCCATTGGCCAACGATAATACGTCCGCCATGCAGCTTTGACCGCGGGATTTAGAAAATATCTAAATACGTGTCGATTTCCCAGGCGGTCACCTGCTTTTTGAACTCGTCCCATTCTTTTGTCTTCACATCAATGTATCTTTCAAACAAGTGCTCTCCGAGAACTTCCCGGATAAGCTCGTCTTTTTTCAACTCGTTGAGGGCTTCCTGTAATGACGTAGGTAAAATACCTATATTTTTCTTGACCAGACTTTCATCATCGAGTGTATATATATTTTCCTCGACCGGCTCAGGGGGCGTGAGGTTATTTTTAATACCATCCAGGCCCGCTTTCAACATAACTGCAAAGGCCAGATATGGATTGCATGCAGGATCCGGGCATCGCAGCTCGATTCTCGCAGCCTCCTGCTTGGCTTTGAACCATTTCGGCACCCTCAATAGAGCCGAACGGTTCATCGCGGCCCAGGTGACGTACACAGGCGCCTCAAAGCCGGAAACTAATCTCTTGTACGAATTCACCGTCGGGCAAAGAACCGCGCACATCGCGTTGATATGTTTTATCTGACCGGCAATGAAACTAAAGGCGGCCTTTGACAGATTGTATTCGTGGTCTTTATCATAAAAGGAATTTTTTTTGGTTTTAATATCAAAAAGACTCTGGTGAATGTGCATTCCCGAGCCGGCGGCATCCATTATCGGTTTCGGCATAAAAGTGGCGTGCAGATTGTGCACTTGAGCAATCTTCTTCGCACAGTATTTTAGCGTAACCACCTTGTCGGCTATATCCAGACAGGAGCCATAGTGGAAATCTACTTCATATTGACCGAAGCCGACCTCATGATGGGAGGTTTCAACATTGATGCCGAAATTCTCAAGCGCCGCTATTATCTCCTTAATGGCCTTGTATCCCTCGTGAGACGAAAGGTCGAAATAGCTGCCAAAATCTATGGGCGAGGTCCTGTTTTCACCATCGACTCTAAACAGATAGAATTCCGGCTCCGGGCCGACGTTATATACGAATCCTTCTTTTTCCGCCTCGGAAGCCGTCTGTTTAAGAACGAATCTCGGATCTCCCTGAAAAGGTTTGCCGTCCGAGCGATAGATATCACATATCAACCTTGCAGTCTTGCCGTTTTCGGTCAGCCAGGGAACAACCGCGTAAGTTGTCAAGTCTGGCTTCAAAAACAGGTCGCTCTCCTGTATCCGGGCGAAACCCTCAACTGAAGAGCCGTCAAACCAGACCCCGTTTCGCGAGGCATCCTCAAGCTGCTCAACGGGTATGATTAGCTCCTTTATGACGCCGAGTAAATCGGTAAATTGCAGGGTAATAAATTTTATATCGTCTTTCTTGACCTGCTCTAAAACCTTCTTAACTTCCATTTAGATTCCCTTCTTTTAATCGACAAACGACACTTTACGGCCGCAATCTCTTGAAGTTTACAGCGTAAAAAACTCGTAATGTGATATGGCTTATTCTGGCCTTCGCAGAGAAAAGTGCAAGATAAATTTCAAAAAAAAGGACTCAGGCTCCCTTAACTATCGCTGGACTATAAAAGTCACATCCACCGGAGCGTCAGAGCTGGTCCTCTCTCTCGATTTTTCTTTGCCGCCGTCATCATTTCCATCCTCACCTATGCTGTAGACGACAAAACCGGTCTCAAGTTTCTTATACCGCAGGTCTTTACCATCGAACGGATCTTTGACAACCGCATCCAGATAGGTTGGGGTAAGCTCTGCAAGTGTATCAGGTAGTTTACCTGTGGCGAGGCGATAACGCTCGACTGTCAGGCCAACATGAGCGGCGCGGACTTGAGAAATACTTCGCAAATCCAGGGTTGTCACACGTGAGAGTGCGGGCATTAATATATGCACAAGCATGTGGATTCTGGATGTTTTGTCAAACCTGGCGTCGACGGCATCGGCGGCCTCCTTACGCTGCTGTGGGGGAAGTTGAATAGCTTTGATGTAATCACCCATAAGGTCAAGGTAAATGGCTGCATCCATATCAGCCAAACCTGCAAACCTGTAGAGCCAAATCGCAAGTACGCCGAGCGGATGCGGACGGTTACTTGCCATATCAAGCAGAGGGGGGATTTGAGACGCGGGCATTTTCATAACACCGACAACGGAACACCGTTCACCTGTAAACGCGCGGATCATAGCGGAAGGGTCCTCGGCATTAACAAGTGTCTGACTGAGGTCGGCCAATTGCTCATCAGTAAATTCGGTCCTGTTAACAATATGTTCAAGAATCGATACAGCAAGAGCCTGACATGCGATGCGAACAAGCTGTGAGATGAGTATCGGCTCTTTGGAAAGTGAGCGGGCCAGGCCGAAGGTCGATTTTATTGAACGGGCAGCCGACCCCGGCTTGCCATTTTCAGCATGAAGGACGGCCTCAAGTGCAAGTAATCTGGCACCATGGCGTATATCGCTTAGGTCGGGCATAAGGGTTTCAAAGCCTTTGCTAAGATCCACAGGATAGCGGCTGTGCTCTATTGCCGCGCCCTTATGTAACAATCCGAGGGCCTCCTTGTTGTCGGCAAGATACTCAGTGATAAGGGCTTGGGATTCCATAGCTAACGGTTCTGTTCTCAAGGGCAATAGCTGCGACTCACCTATTATCGGCAACAGATGCCGCTTTTCATCCTTTTGCCATTTTTCGTAGAGAGAAAAGGATTCTCTGAAGGTATCGGCGGCGTTCTCGGCTGACTCTGGTATTGTATACCACGCGTCCAGCTCGGCACAGGTGGCAGGATACCCTTCCGCCCTTATGGCGTCGAGCCTCTCATGAAGTTTTGCTTTCAACATGAGCCTGAAAGCCAAAAAGCCGGCAATAATAAAAACGAGCAATAATACCAGTATTTTAAGAACTTTCCGTTCCTGACGCGGTTTTTCGACACTTTCCTGCTCGGCCATTTCAAAACCTCCCTTTCAGCATTCAGTTAATATAGATTCGCAGTATGATATGTTCTATTCTCGCCTTTACGGAAAAAACCGCAAGATAATTTTCAAAGATTCAGTTTCCACTATCTACCGGATTAGTCTTTAAGAAAGGCATTTCAATTGTGACCACCTTGCCGTCTTCGGTCAGGGCCAGGTCATCACCCTTTTGGTCTTCGATTCGCAGATACAAACCCCATCCTCCGGCTCCCTGCGAGACCTCCACAATGAGTGTGTTTTCTCCGGCGCGGATTTGGGCGCTATTGGATTCCGAATCAATCCTAACTGAGCGGAGTGCCAAAACTTGGGTAACCAGTTTACCGTTCAGCCATACCCGCAGCGCATCGTCGCTGCCGGTAAAGATTCGGACTTCACGGGCCTTGTCACTGGTAAAGGTCCGGAGTGCATAAGCGACAACATTCCGGTGTCGCTCTGGGGGATAATGTGTAAGAAAATCTACATAAGCAGTCTCGGATTTCGAAAGCCTGGCCGAGGCAGCCGAAGCTGCGATAACCCGGAGTCGTTTACTGTCGACCGGCACGAAGCATTTTGGATTATCCCATGGAACGGTGAGAGGAGAAAATCTCCAGGACCGAACAAATGACCGGGGCATAAGCTCCCTGAGCGTCACAACAGTGGAAAGCCCCTGTGTATCGATAACGCGAATGGCCGGGCGTTCACCAGCCAAATACTTTCTATATCTGGCCACAGGAACATCTACTCTTAGGGGAGCCGGCTGATTGTAGTCGATAGGTATATGTGCATAGGCGTGCTCCTTATCGGCAAGGATAATCCCACCGATGCCGTGAGCGGATGTGACCAGGATATTGCCGGAGTCCCTTTCCATCGTGATAGTGGTCTTGTTTCGTTCACAATAGTCCTTTTCATCGAGGGCAAACCATCGGTTGAACTTCAACCAGGCGGCACTTGGCCCGGCCCAAAAGGCAATCTCATTTTCCTTGAATTCATAACTTCCTTTGCGGCGGGCATGGGGTGGTTCTATCAACGTAAATACACGATTGAACCTGTCAAAGCCGCGCGTCATAATATCGTGACGATTCCGGCTATGGGGCATGCCGAAAGTATGGCCAAGCTCGTGCAATGCCGCACCGATGGTTGTGGAGGCCGTCGCCCAAAACGTGTGCCTCCCGACTGAATCGCTGAAAAACTTCTTTGTATCAATGATGCGTGTATCCATGAAAGTCTTTTGAGCATCGGCCAGACTGCTCGGCCAGGTGAAAAGATTGCCACCGCCGAACAGAGCCAAAGTTCCACCCCCTAAAGCCGTGTGGGCGTATGCTTTGCCGGTGTTGGGATCGAAACGAGTAAAAGCCGGAATCACCAGGTCTTTCGCCTTAGGGTGCCCCAGCCTTCGGGAGATTAAACGGCCTGAATAAGACCAGAGCTTCAAACCGTCCATTCTGTGATAACGGTCAGCCCCGTCGTCGGTACGCAGCTTGTGGACCTTAACTCTACCATCGGCATCGAATTCGAGATTAAACGTCACCCGGCCGAAACCCATATCGTTCATCCGCTCAGCATTAAACGTCTGCATGAGCTTCATTGCCGTGTCGAGTTTACCGCGGTAGTCCTGAAGGTCGTTTTCAATGGGAGTTTGATATTCCGTATTTCCCGTCTTATCGGTTAAATAGAAGACACGCACAACGTATGGATTGGTTTGCGGCTTATAATTCAGCGTCAGGCCAAGTTCGTCCCTGCCTGCGCGGATAATCAACTTATTGCTGCCGCCGACAAGCTCGGTAAGGACCTTGAAGTTCCCTTCATGAGCCAGACCCTCCATTTCACGAGTGCTGCGGTTCGACGAGGTGTTTATAACCTTGACAGACGTTGCGTTGGCATCAGCCAATGCCCCCCGGATCAAAGGCACGGGATAGCGAATGGTTGTATCATTCGTGTAGTTGGTAACCGAAATCGCCGGTTGTTCGGCTGAGGCCAGACCGGTATTTTTCTGGCTCACCGCAGCCGTTGGACTTTCCGCACAACTAAAGCAAACAACAGCCAAAATAACTATAACAGTTAACAGCTTATTCATTGATGTCTCTATCACTATGAGCGTCACCTCATAGCTTGCATAGCTTACTAATGGTTTCTTGGCCAATTATCTTAGCGGTCGTTTCCTGCGTGGGGATTCTCGTACCAGAACAGCCCCAGTCCTTTGCCGCTTTCCCGTTCCTCGCAGGCCAGAACATCCGGGTCCCCGTCTTTATCGACGTCCAGCAATTCCATACGATCATATTTGATTCCCCTGGGACCGCTGATGTCATGTGCCTGCCAGTCTCCGTCGAACACTCCCTTTCTGCGAGCCAGCCACATCAGCCCCGACCTCGGAGACTTCGCGTTCTCGCAACTAAACACAATATCCTTTTTACCGTCCCCGTTCATATCTCCGACCGCAACAGCCTTGGCCGTGCCCGTTTGTTCCGGAAAGGCGATTACGAACTCTTTCCAGAGCCGTCCCCTGATGCCAAGTCGCCGCAGTATTATAATCTCACTTGCTCTTCCGGCATTAGCCGCCGCCAGAACGTCCTGCAAACCATCCTCATCGATGTCGGCCACAGTCAAAAACATCACTTCCTTATCTCGGCAGCCTATGAAATGATTCGGCCAGTTCTTTTTCTGCGACTTACCCCCTCCGGGATTCTCCAGCCATCGGCACCCTCGCATCTTGCCTTTTCTATCCGAGACCAGGATATCCCTGTCACCGTCACCATCCATGTCCACGCTTCGAAGTGACATAATCCAGCCGGCCGGGCTGATAGTGTGCCACCTATATGCCTTCAGGTTGCGGGCATCTCTCGGCACCTCAAACCAGCCGATTTGAGCGTTCGGTGCCTTCGAGCCGGCGACCAGATCAACCCCAAACTTCTGATCCACCTGCATCGGAATACAAAACATCCATCTCGTCATACCTTTTGATATCGGGATAACCTCCGAGCGCCATTTTGACCCCTGAAGATACTCATCCATGTTTTTCGGCGCCCATTGCACAATTACGCTTTGATTATTCCCCTCACAACACGAAACAACATCAATGAATCCGTCCTCATCCAGATCAACAAACACGGCGTCTTCAACCGACCGCGTTTCTCCCGTTGTCACAAAGGGCCATTTCACTTTTGCCTTCCCAGGTCCGGGATTCACGTAAATCCTTGTAAGGCCGCTTTCCTCCCAGCCGGTCGTGATGTCCATGAATCCGTCACGATTCACGTCCGCCAGTTTTACACCATCAGCGCCCCGTGACGTGTCATCTATAATGTGACATCTCCACGGAGATCTCCCGGCAACAGTTTGGGATTCGGCCTGCATGAGCAGAAAACTAAAGGAAATACAAACCACAAACAGAAACCTGGCAGCGGCATAAGAAAAACAAACAGGCATGCTCGACCCCTTCATCTGATATTTTCCATTCAAGTTATCCAAGAGTTCAATGACCGTTAGAATCAACAAAGGTTTGTACTGTCAATATTCTACATTTCTGTTATTATATCATTTTAGTATTGAAAATGCAGGGAATTAACTGAGAGATGAAAACCTTATTTTACCCAATAATCTCTATGGCCTCAAGTGAGAAGGGGACCGTGATGACAAAAAACAACAACCTTCAAGTCTGGTTCTGCATTGTTTTACCGGCAATTACTGTCTTGTCGGTCTGGAGCGGACAAGCGCTTTCGACGGAACAAAATAATTCAGGCACATCCAAAACAAAAAAAGCCATCGCTTCGGCTACAATTGAAGAACCGTTGGCCATTACCATTCATATTCAGGGAGTGAAGTTTGAGTTCGTTAGAATACCGGCGGGCCGATTCAAAATGGGCTCGGAGGCCGGTGACAGTGATGAAAGACCGATACACCAGGTCAGGATTAATGAGAGTTTCTATATGGGTAAGACCGAGGTGACGGTTCGTCAATTCCGTGCATTCACAAAGGCAACAGGATACAGGACCGAGGCCGAGAAAGGTCGATGGGCGGCCAATTATGCCTGGGGATTCCCCATTGTTCCTGCCCGTGACCTCGATTGGCGCAAGCCGAAGTTTCCACAATCCGAAGATAATCCGGCGGTATGTATCAGTTGGAATGATGCCGTCGCTTTTTGCCGATGGCTTTCCAAAGAAACGGGCCTAAATCATCGATTGCCATCTGAAGCTGAGTGGGAGTACGCCTGTCGTGCCGGCAGGGATGGTGATTTTAAAGAGAATATCGATAAGATTGGGTGGTACCGTGATAACTCGGGGTACAAAACGCGCCCCGCAGCACAAAAAAAGCCTAACGCCTGGGGACTGTATGACATGCACGGCAATGCTTGGGAATGGTGCCAGGACGTATGGCACAGCAATTACAAAGGCGCTCCAACCGACGGCAGTCCATGGTTAACTGAGGATTATTTACCTGCCGTTGCAATTCGACGTGTGCTGCGCGGGGGTGCCTGGTGCAGGCTCGGTGTTGAGTCGACTTGTACCTATCGCTACCGTGGTACTCCGGATTTCAGAAGTAACGGAAGCGGTTTTCGCATCGTGCATTCCCCCGCAAAGACCTCCAATATCGATAAAGAACCAAAAAATAATAAGCATTCCTCCGAAAATCCAAAAGGCCGGGGCGTACCGCCGAAGACTAATCAGATCGGTACAGACTCAAAATTAACGGTTAATGTAGATGGAATAAACTTTGAATTCGTGAGAATACCGGCTGGGAAATTCATGATGGGCTCGGAGGCCGACAACGAAGAAAAACCGATTCATCAGGTGAGCATCGGCTATAATTTTTACATTGGCAAAACAGAGGCGACCGTACGCCAGTTCAGTGCCTTCATAGAAGATACGGACTACCAAACCGATGCCGAGAAGGAACGATGGGCATGGACCCGAACGGGACTGCGGGACTGGGACCCTGAGGCGCTTATCTGCTGGTGGAACCTTCCGTTTACACAATCCGAGGATCATCCCGCAACATGTATAAGCTGGTACGATGCAATGGAGTTCTGCAAATGGCTCTCCGCTGAAACGGGCATGCAAATCCGGCTGCCCAGTGAATCGGAATGGGAGTACGCCTGCCGTGCCGGCACTACATCAGATTTTGCCGGTGACATAAACCAAATGGCGTGGTACCGTTACAACTCAGGCCATAGAACTCACCCCGTAGCACAAAAAAAACCAAACGCATGGAATTTATATGACACTCACGGCAACGTATGGGAATGGTGCCTGGACATGTGGCACAAAAATTATGAAGGTGCCCCGGCCGATGGCAGTGCCTGGACCGAAGCGAAAACTTTTGAGCCGGTAATGCGTGGCGGGTCTTTTGTGAATCCCCCTTGGTGGCTGCGGTCTGCAAACCACATGAGGAATAACCCGGGAAACAGGTTCAGCTACAACCAGGGGATTCGATTGGTCCTGTCGTCGGAATAGACCCGCCTTTGACGTATACTCCTGGCATCAGACTTTATCGAATGTAAACTTGTGGGCGTCGGCATTTATCTTTATTGTGTCACCGTCGGTGAATTTGCCGGCAAGAAGCTCGGCGGCAAGGGAATTCTCCAGCCGCTGCTGAATCGTCCGCTTCAAGGGCCGTGCGCCAAAGACAGGATCGTAACCCTCATCCATTATCTGGTCACGTGCCTTATCCGTGAATTTAAGCTTTATCTTGCGTTCACCCAAACGCTCGGCAAGATAATCTAATTGAATATCCACAATCTTTCTCAAATCCTCTTTGGTGAGCATATGAAAGACGATTATCTCATCGACGCGGTTCAGAAACTCCGGCTTAAAAATCTGCTTCAGGGCGTCTTTAACATGGGCCTCGATTTCCCAGTCGGCGCCTGATTCTTCGGTTAGCTGCTGAATTTGCTGGCTGGCGATATTGCTGGTCATAATGATAACGGTGTTCTTGAAATCCACGGTCCGGCCTTTGCCGTCGGTCAACCTGCCGTCATCGAAAACCTGCAGCAGCACATTGAATACATCGGGATGGGCCTTTTCAATCTCATCTAACAAAATCACCGAGTACGGCTTGCGGCGAACGGCTTCTGTCAGCCTGCCGCCTTCTTCATAGCCGACATAACCCGGCGGAGCGCCGATGAGTCGGGCCACGGAATGCTGCTCCATAAACTCGCTCATGTCAATACGAACCATGGCGGAAGGATCATTAAACAGAAAATCCGCAAGCGCTTTGGAAAGCTCGGTCTTGCCCACACCGGTCGGCCCGAGAAACAAAAATGTCCCTATCGGCCGATTAGGATCACCTAAGCCGGACCGGCTCCTGCGGACCGCGTTGCAAAGTGCTGCAACAGCTTCCTTCTGCCCGACTACTCTTTTAGCAATCGCCTCCTCCATCTTCATCAGCCGCTCCCGCTCACCGCTCAATAATCTCGCAACGGGTATCCCCGTCCATTTGGATACGACGCCGGCTATGTGCTCCTCGTTGACCTCGTTATGAATTATCTTGGCCCTGTCGGACTTGGCAAGTTGTTCCTCCTTTTCTTCAAGCTCCTTTTTCAAATCCGTCATCGTACCATATTTCAACCGGGCCGCGGTCTCCAGGTCCCCTTGGCGCTGGGCGTTTTCGAATTCCGTCTGAGCTTCCTCGATCTTTTGCTTAAGCTCTTTTATCTGGTCGATGTCACCCTTTTCATTTTCCCACTGTCCGGTGAGTTTCTTGTCCTGTTCCTGCAATTCCTCCAGTTGCTTTTCGGTCTTTTTTAATTGCTCTTTGCTGGCCTTATCGCTTTCTTTCTTCAGCGCCTCGCGTTCGATTTGAAGCTGGATAATCTTTCTGCGGATGCCATCCAGCTCGGCGGGAAGTGAGTCGTTCTCTATTCGCAGCTTTGAAGCGGATTCGTCAACCAAATCTATTGCCTTGTCCGGCAGCCACCGGTCGGATATATAGCGGTTTGACAGAGTCGCAGCCGCAACAAGCGCAGAATCCGTAATCCGCACCCCGTGGTGGGTATCATAGCGGTTCTTCAGGCCCCGAAGGATTGCAATAGTCTCTTCAACGCTGGGCGGGTCAATAACAATCGGCTGAAAACGCCTCTCCAATGCCGCGTCTTTTTCAACATACTTTCTATACTCGTCAATCGTTGTAGCACCGATACATCGCAATTCGCCCCGCGCAAGTGACGGCTTTAGCAGGTTGCCTGCATCAACCGCGCCCTCGGCCTTGCCTGCCCCTACGACGGTATGCAATTCGTCGATGAAAAGTATTATTTGTCCCTCAGCGGCGATGACCTCTTTAAGCACGGCCTTGAGCCGGTCTTCAAATTCACCTCTAAACTTCGTGCCCGCTATCAACGCCCCCATATCCAGTGCGACGACCCTTTTATTCTTCAGGCCCGTGGGGACATCACCTGCAACTATCCGCTGGGCAAGCCCTTCGACGATTGCGGTCTTGCCCACGCCCGGCTCGCCGATTAGCACGGGATTGTTTTTCGTCCGCCGGTTAAGGACCTGCATACACCGCCGGATTTCCTCGTCCCTGCCGATGACCGGGTCGAGCTTTTTCTTTCGTGCCATCTCCAGAAGGTCTATCCCGTAGCGTTCCAGCGCCTTGTACTTGCCCTCGGGACTCTGGTCGGTTATTTTTTCACCGCCTCGAACTTCTTTCAGGGCGCTTTCAATCTGCTCTGGCGTAATCGAGTTAAGCCGAATAATCTCTTTGGCGTCACTTTGTACCGAGGCAAGTGAAATAAACAGGTGCTCCACGCTCAGGTATTCATCCCCCATGGCATCCGCCCGGTTTTGGGCGTCAAGAACTATCTGGTTAAAAGCCGGCTCAGGCATAAGCAGACTGCTGGTTTGTCCCTTTGGCAGCCGGCCAAGTTCGCTTTCGGTCATCTCTTTTATTCGCGAAATATTGGCGCCGATCTTTTTCAAAATCATAACCACAACGCCTTCCTCATCATCGCAAACGGCGCTGAGTAAATGCAGTGGTGACAGAACAGTATGCGATTTGGCCATCGCGGTCTGCTGGGCCGTCGCCAGTGCCTCTTGGGCCTTCAATGTGAACTTGTCGAATTTCATAACACTATCCTTCAAAACTAAAATATCGGACATACTCTAATACATTATTAAATAGCAAACAACGTGCCCACCAAGCCCAAAATCATAACTATAGTATTAAAAGGAAGTTACAGCTCCACCCGCTTCCAACCCTATGCCAATTTGGCAGTTGTCGCCTTCGATAATACCCTTATCATCCAACCGTCTCTCCCTTTCCACTTCATCATTCGAAATTCCTTGTTCTCCTAATGGGGACGGCCAAGCCGGATATTCGCTATTCATTACTCAATCACCAATCTAAGCACCCCACTTTTTAGCCTTGATGTTTTGCTCGATACATGTACAATTAACTCGGTTAAATACAGGAGGCAGTGTGGTAAATGCGACACCATAATGAGGATTATGTTAAATTTAACGAAAAGGTATGAGTGCGCATGGTGTGCGCCGTGTAATATTAACCCTTGTTTGGAGCAAAACAATGAAAACGACACGGATTTTGACAATTATGGTTGTGGCCTTGGGTCTGATGATCCACTTCGCAGAGGTAAGCGAGGCAGTGCCAATGGGCACTGCCTGGACCTATCAGGGACGTCTGATGGATGACAGCAATCCAGCGGACGGACCGTATGACTTTCAGTTCAGGCTCTTTGACGATCCATGTACTGGAACACAGCAGGAAGGGACGATTGAAGTAAATGACCTCGAAGTAATCGACGGCTATTTTACGGTGGAACTGGATTTCGGCAGCAGCGTCTTCGATGGTGATGCCCGCTGGCTGGAGATTACTATTCGGCCGGGTGACAGTAACGACAGTAATGATTTTGCCACCTTGAGTCCAAGACAGAAGACAACGCCTGCGCCATACGCGCTTTACGCCGAGAGCGCAGGCAGAGATAACGACTGGACGATTTCGGGAAACGATATGTATTCGGCAGTATCCGGCAACGTCGGCATCGGGACGACGAGTCCTTCAGCGAAATTGGACGTTGAAGCAACCAGTGGCGGGGCGGCTACCATTGGAAGCAGTTTTAATTCCGCAACTGGAATTTATGCCATTGCAACGGGTTATAACACAAACGCCAGCAAAGGGTGCTCAACTGCAATGGGTTATAACACAACCGCCAGCGGCGAATACTCAACCGCAATGGGCAGTAGTACAATCGCCAGCGGCGATCACTCCACCGCAATGGGGGCTCAGACAACCGCCAGCAACTTTTACTCAACCGCAATGGGCGCTTCCACGACCGCCAGCGGCCAAACTTCGACTGCAATGGGTTATGCGACGACAGCCAGCGGCCATTGCTCAACTGCAATGGGGGCACGTATCATTGCTTATGGGGATTATTCATTTGGGATTGGGTTATATGAAAGTCCGTACTTCATTGAGCAGGATAACACAATGGCAATAATGGGCGGTAACGTCGGCATCGGTACGACGAGTCCGGCAGCAAAGTTAGAAGTGAGTTCGGGCACATTGAGCACTCAGTTTACCGGTAATGATATTAAGTTTAATCGAGATGGAACAGCGTATATATCAAATGTAAATACCGGTCCTGGAAGTTCACTGGCTTTTACCACTAAAGGTGATTCAGGTAACGTAAGGATGCTCATCGATGACAGCGGCAACGTCGGCATCGGGATGACGGTTCCCGAATACAGATTAGATGTTGCAGGTGGAGGAGCAAGGATTACCAATCAAAGTGATGGAGCTGTTGTATTGGATTTGAATACGGAAAGGAATTGGCAGTTTAGACAGTTAGGCACGGGTATGGACACGGCTCTGGAGCTTGCCAGTGTCGACGGAGGCGGCAACAAGAATTTTGTCATCAATACCACCGGCAACGTCGGCATCGGGACCACCAGCCCGACGGAGGAACTGACGGTGAGGGGAAATATATTATTACAGAGTAAGAGTACGGGTGCTTCAATCCTGGAATTGGGAGAGGGCCTGGACTATGCCGAGGGCTTCGATGTATCAGACCAGGACAAAATCAATGCCGGTTCGGTTCTCATTATTGACGAGGATAATCCCGGCAAACTGGCCCTGAGCAACAAGTCATACGATACAAAAGTAGCAGGTATTGTGGCCGGCGGCAAAGGGCTTGGTTCCGGTGTGCGTCTGGGAGCCGGTCAGTTCGATTACGATGTTGCTCTTGCGGGCAGAGTATACTGCAAGGTCGACGCGACCGATGAAGCTATAAAGGCGGGCGATTTACTTACCACGTCTGCGACGCCGGGCTATGCTATGAAGGCGATGGATTATATGCGTGCTCAAGGGGCCATTTTAGGAAAGGCAATGGAAAGTCTGGAAAAAGGCCAAAAAGGACAAATATTAGTTCTGGTAACCCTGCAGTAATGTAAGGAGGTAACGAACATGAAAAATATAAGAAATACAATTTTAGTTGCCTTGCTGCTGGTTGCAAGCCTGACGATGCCGATCCGGGCGAAGATAGCTACTACGAATGAAGTATTGACCGTAGCGAACAATTGGATCAGTGTTATCATCCAGGAAAAAGGCTGCTGGGGTGATGCCAAGACGGCCTATGTGGAAGATATACAGGAATTCAGACGCGGCCGGCGGATGATCGGATATTTCTGTAATGTGAAGCCGAGAGGCTACATTGTGATTTCGCTTCGCAGAGAACTGGCACCTGTAAAGGCATACTCGGTAAGAAGCAATCTCGATCCTAAATGTGAAGAGGGGATGCCCGACCTGATAAAAGGCCGTATGGAGCGGATACTCGATACGATAGAAAAACTGGTCGGCCCGGTACAGACGGCTCGAACTGAGGATGTCGCCAATATTGTTGAAATCGACTACAGTAGTGCCTGGGCTGAGCTTGAAGGTGATATTTCAACAGTCGAGTGGGACCTGGATTCTAACCAGGGCGATATCGGTACTGAGAGCTATCAGGAAGGTGGTATTTTGCTTACAACCCATTGGAGCCAGGGAGAGCCTTACAACCAGGACTGCCCGGCACCACCGGGAGGCGATGACTGCAAGGCTGCGCGCTGCGCCGTGGGCTGCGTAGCCACCGCGGCTGCTCAGATTATGCGTTACTGGTATTGGCCGCCTTATGGTTCTGGAGATCCTCCTTACAATGACAATTACGACTGGACAAATATGCCGAATACCGTGATCGATACCTCGCCGGCGGCACAGAGAATTGCCGTGGCTGAGTTATGTCGTGAGGTGGGAATCGCAGTCGACATGCGTTATTGTGAAGGTGATGGCTGTCAGTCAAGTGCCTATCTCAGTGATATAGAGGACCTTTATGAAGTCCATTACCGTTACTCGGGCGCATGCGGCCAACGCGATCGCAGCGACTATAGTCCGGTGGAGTGGTTCGATCTCATAAAGCTCAACCTTAATGCAAACCATCCCATACAATATGTGGTTTTAGGCCATTCCATGGTGTGCGACGGCTGGCAGGAAATCTACCCCGGACCTGCACGACAGTACCATATGAACTACGGATGGGGCGGGACATGTGCTGATACAAACGGATGCGATACGTGGTACACTCTTGATGAACTATATCAACCTGACGACGAGGGCACAATAGATGATGAATCTATGATGGTAAACATATATCCGGTTACTTCTGTTCGATGGACCATATCGGGAACCTATCCCCAGGAAGCGTTCAATTTCCGATATTTTGACCAGAATGCCAGCGGCAGCAGCGCGGTCTTTGAGGCGGGTCAGAACCTGCAGTTTATGCCCAATATATTAGTAACCTCTACGGGAACCATAAAATTCGGAGGCTCAAGCCGGTTTTTCACTCGTGGTGACATGTCCATAGGCATACGTACCGACAGCGGCGGCATCAGCATGTATTCGGGCGGGCAGATGAGACTTTACTAAGTGAGTAAAAAGTTATGAAGAATATAAGGATGGCATCTATAGCCCGATTGGTTGTTTCGACAATCTTGTTGATTACCTTGGTAGAGTCAAGCGCCAATGGCCAGTATGAAATAAGCTGGTATACAATTGACGGCGGCGGGGGACTAAGCACCGGCGGGCAATATACAATTACCGGCACTATCGGCCAACCGGATGCCGCCTACAGCAGAGGTGGTAACTATGAACTATTAGGCGGCTTCTGGCCCGGCGGACCTTTTTGCTTTGTGGATTTTGAACACTTTGCAGGATTCGCTGATTACTGGCTGTATGAGATTTGCGATGAAGGAAATAATTGGTGCGACGGGGCCGATCTCAATCATCTCGATGGCGTTAATGGTGTAGATCTCAGGTTATTTGTCGAAGAGTGGCTCTGCTATTGCCCGGCCGGCTGGCCGTTGAAATAAGAAAAAAAGCTGGAGCGGCAATTAAAGACATAAAGGTTCAATCAATTCCCAGGATTGGTTCTTTGATTGCTCTCGGGAGATTTTTTCCAAAAAAAGTTTGTATTTCATTGAACATTCCGGCCAGGTTTGGTATAATTACAATCGCCAGTAGCTTGCCCCTACCTAATTGGGGGGAAGTGGCAGATAGCGGAGAACCGCAAGTTTANNCTGGAAAAATAAAGATTTAATCCTAAAAGAGTTTTGGGAAAGCAAAGATTACCCGGAAGCGGCCTCATGGCTTGAAGAGAACCAAAAAATAATTGACCAATTATTGCTGGCTTGCAAAAAGAATAAATGCCGTTTTCCAATAGCGGCCGATATTAGTTCTCCTGATTTGAAGCCACCTGCTAATTTTAAGGAAGTTACCCAATTCTGGTGGATTCTTGAGGGCGAGCGGGTTATTCCAATGAGACACTGGGGTGAACTATTAATAATTTCAGCAAATAATGATATTGCTGATGGTCGTTTTGATGAAGGACTGGAAAAATACATCGCCACTTTGCAAATAGCGAAACATTTACGTCAACAGCCGACGCCTTTGTATTTACTGATGGGGATTTCTATTAACCTGCAAGGGCTTAATCAAATAAATGAATATGTCGTGACAGGTAATTCTAATGATGAGTATCTCCAGCGTTTGAATAACGTTGTGAAAAGTTCTGAGTATGACTGGCAATCTGATCTGCATCAAATCCTTGATCGTGAAAAGCTGATGTTCAAGAGTTTCATGTGTGCAATGTTTTTCCAAACAAATCAAGAGGGCGAAGTAAGATTGAATCGTGATCCAAGGTCGACATTAAGATTTCAGATCGGATGTATAATGGTTTCTGATAAATCAACATGGAAACCAATGAATCCCGATAGTTATGGTCAAATAAAGTTAACCAAAGCAATGTCCGTACTATGTAGGTTTTTTGTACCATCCACGCCACAAAAAACCGCTGTTATCATTGACGATATTTATGAACAGTATTATTCAATGGCCGACACTGAATATGACTGGCAGGAAAAATGGGGTAAATATTCCTTAAAATCAGTTCGATTTAATTTTCGTTGTTTGTTAGAAATGATGTCTCGTATATGTGAGAGTAATTGGCCAGGCATTCATGACAGATATCTTCATGCAGTTACCAAGCAAAGAGGCTCTCAGCTATTAATTGCTTTAAGAAGCTATAAAAATAAAACAGGTCAATGGCCCCAAACACTTGAAGAACTAAAGCCCAGAGCCCCTGTGGAATTATTTGTTGACACAATTAACAATGGTTCATTCGTATATAGGCTTACCGAAGAAAACTTTATGCTATATAGCAAAGGTAGAAATAACGTTGATGAGAGCTGTAAGCATCAGGGGCTTACTTACATTCGACCATGTTGCAGTTTACCCCTTTCAATAGAATTCGTTGAAGATAGAGCAGACGACATATCGATTTGGCCGCCTGAATAATAGATAGATTTGTCTAAATCAGATATTAATGATTAATTGTCTGCCTGCGGAGGGGAAATAATACTTATATTATTTTCTTAACATATTCATGTATACCCACGCCCGCAGCAAGTATAAAGCGGTCGCAATAGCCACAGCACAAACTGCACTGATTGCTTTGCGATTAATCCCTTCGACAAAAAAAATGAAACAGGCCATCCCTGTAGCAAATATCAGGAAAATGAACACTCCAATAATACGATTTCTTCTTAATGCCTTTTTATCGCTTCGGGGAGTCATTATACGCTGACTGTTGATTGCTTTATATAATGAAATGACTATAGCGGCCAACCCAGCCCCATAAATCACATACAAAATAATCATTCCTTCTCGCATACCATATTACTCAGGTATATCTGCTTATTTGTTATCTGCTCTTTCTTAAAGCCTGAATCTGTTCTATTATTATTACAATTATTATGCCAATACCATGTATATCGAACTTCCTTTTACTGCCCTTGAGCAGATTATATCATAGCTTTATACAAATTTATCCAAACTTGAGAAAGTTACCTTTCTTATACACCTCAAGGGGCTCCACAGTTTTACATTCTGAGTTGTGGTTTTACACTTTTCACTTTCAACTTCTCACTGTTTCAGGCCACACACATCAAAAAGCCCGAAGAAATTTATTTAAAAAATGTTGAAAATATATTGAACAATATGATTATGTTTGGTATAATTACAATCGCCACAGAAGTGGCAGATTAGGGGGGCAAGTCGCCCACGACACAGTATCAGCAGATACAAGTAAAAACGCATTATTTTGTATCAAAAATGACAAGTTTTTGAACATTTTGGGATATAAATGACAAATAAAGCGCCCTTTTGTGCCTTTTTGTGGCTGACAATAACCGTTCTTAGCTGGCAAATACAATCCTTGCCTGCTTATCAAGTGATTCTTTGNNTTTAGGCGTTAGCCTGTGCAAAATTGGTTCAGGGCGCAAAAAAACTAATATTTGTCAAAAAAAGCAGAGTTTTTGTACATTTTGGAGTAAAAATGACAAATAAAACACATTTTTCGCCGACTTCTGTAAAAGGCCATTTCGGTGGCATTGTGGACGATGGCAAGCATTTGCGACAAAGTTCACTTTACAAGCAAATCCTGCCGAGACCTGTCCGCCGTAGCTTTAGCGAAGGCGGAACACAAAGCCGGTCAAAAACAATCTGTGTAAATCCTGTTAACCTTGTCAAAAAAACTTCGTGTCTTAGTGTCTTTGTGGCAAAAACTCAGCGTAATCTGCGATTAATAAACGACTTACGTGATTGCAATCCGCTCTACATCTGTAGAGATACCTTTACAGATGTCATGAGCGCACTACAAATCGCACCTGTTTTAACAAACAAACCCAATTTACTGGATGGCCAAATGAATGTAAGTTCTTTTATAACAACCAACTACGAACAACGAACTATGAACTATGAAATAAAAACAAACCCAATTCAAAGCCAATTCAAACCCAATACAAAGCCAATACAAACCCAAAACAAACCCAATACAAAGCCAAACAAACCCAATTTCAGATGGAAAAAATGCTGCCAAAAACTCAGGCCCGTGTTATATTAAAGGCTGCCTGCTGCCTAAAATACGACATTGCTATTAATTCTTGGAAAGGAAACTATTGTGGCTGATATATTTTTGAAACGACGGGATTTTGTGAAAATGGCCGGTTTTGGAGCGGCCGCACTGGCTGTGCCCGGGTTGTTGTTTGCCAAAGATAAATCCAGGAAAAAACCTAATTTCGTCTTCTTTCTCATCGATGATATGGGCTTCAAGGACCTCGGCTGTTATGGCAGCAGCTTTTACGAAACGCCGAATATCGACAAACTTGCCGCCGAAGGAATGCGTTTTACTGATGCATATGCGGCTTGTCCGGTCTGCTCCCCCACGCGGGCCAGTATTATGACAGGAAAGTATCCCGCCCGGCTGAACCTTACCGACTACCTCGTCGGCAGGCGCCGCGGCAAGCTCATACCCGCTGAATACATCCACCAGATGCCTCTCGAAGAGGTCACAATTGCCGAGGCATTGAAGGAGGCCGGCTATACCACCTGCTTCATAGGAAAATGGCACCTTGGCGGCAAACCATACTGGCCCGAGCATCAGGGTTTCGATGTTAATATTGGCGGCACCCATACCGGGGCGCCGCGTAACTACTTCTGGCCCCAGTGGCGTGGAAATCCTCCGATTGAAGGCCGTGACGGTGAATACCTCACTGATCGTCTTACCGACGAGGCCATCAAGTTCCTCGAAACCAAAAAAGACAAGCCGTTTCTCTTGTATCTATCGCACTATGCAGTACATATCCCGCTTCAGGCAAAAAAGCAGATGATAGAAAAATACAAGGCAAAGGCCGCAAAGCACCCGGCCAAAGAGCCGCGTTTTCTGCCGGAAGGCCGCAGCAAAGCACGCCAGATCCAGGACCATCCGGTTTATGCGGGTATGGTCGAAAGTGTTGATGAAAGTGTCGGACGAGTTATGAAAAAGCTTGAGGAACTGGGCATGGCGGATAATACCGTTGTAATATTTATGTCTGATAATGGAGGACTGTCCACGGCCGAAGGTTTGCCAACGTCGAATGTGCCGTTACGGGCGGGCAAGGGCTGGCTGTACGAAGGCGGCATTCGCGAGCCGATGATTATCAAGTGGCCCGGCGTGGTCAAACCTCAAAGCAAGTGCAGCGTGCCTGTAACCAGCACAGATTTTTATCCGACGATGCTCGAAATGGCCGGCCTGCCGTTCAAACCAAAACAACATATCGACGGTGTAAGTCTGGTGCCGCTTCTCAGGGCTAAAAAGACACTCAAGCGAAAGGCGATATTCTGGCACTATCCCCATTACGGAAATCAGGGCGGCAGCCCCGGCGGAGCGGTTCGGGAAGGGGATTATAAACTTATCGAGTTTTATGAAGACAACCGCACCGAACTTTATAATCTTAAAAACGATATAGGCGAGAAGAAAAATCTTGCCGAAAAGATGCCCGACAAAGCTGCGAAAATGCTAAAAATACTACAGACCTGGCGGAAGGATGTGGATGCGAAAATGCCCAAACCAAATCCGGATTACGCTCCGGGAAAAGGCGGCTGATATCGAGAAAACCGGATGTAATTTCAATTCTCGAAAACAAGGAAGCAATTTTCTTTATTGGTTCCAGCTTTCAGAACATTGTGCAAAATCAAGGAAATTAATAATGCCATCGCCGCCGGGCGGGGCGATATCTACTGAAGGATCGTCCATCAGCCAGGAATTTAGGAGGGTTCTCAGGTCTTTGAAATCAACCACGCCATCGGAATTAAAATCACATGAGATATGGAAATAGTTCAGAGCTGCATAGGCGTCAATGAATCCCCAGCCGTACTCTACATCTTTGCCGGGGGCTCCGAGGTCTTGAGCAGTAGCTTCCAGTGCTTCTCTTACATCATCCGGGTGGGTTACTCCGGTGGATATTAACAAGGCTGCGATTCCGCTTACGTGAGGGGCGGCCATAGAAGTGCCCTGATAGAACCAATATCCCCAATCTTTGGGATTAAGGCCGAAGGTTTGCTGCAGGATACCGTCGGCGTAGGTGTCTTGGTTCTGGTCGACGTTGGTATCTCCTCCAGGCGCAACAATGTCCACGAAGCTGCCGGTAGTGGAATAGGGTGCCCTTGCCTTGTCATATCTGGTGGCAGCCACTGCGATGCAGTAATCATCATAGGCGGCCGGGAAACTTTTCGGGGCGCCGGGACCATCGTTTCCTGCCGAGCAGATAATGGTAACACCCTGGTTATAGGCGTATTCAATAGCGTCTCTTAAGGTGTTTGAACCGCTGGGACCTCCAAGGCTCATATTAATAACGTGTGCGCCGTTGTCGGCGGCAAAATAAATGCCATCGGCAATATCCGCGTGGCTGCCGGAGCTAACCGGGCCCCGGCTGGCCAGGACCTTTATCGGCATAATAGAGCAATCGAAGGCTATACCGGCTACGCCAAGACCATTGTTTGTGCTCTGTGCGATTGTTCCTGTAACGTGTGTTCCGTGGCCGTCATCGTCGTTGGCGTGCTCGTTGCCCTTGACAAAGTTATAACCGGCGACGAAGTTAGTGTTGGCTAAGTCGGGGGCCAGCTCAAAACGGCCGCCGTAGGTTTCGTAGGCGACTCCGGTGTCTATAACTGCAACGATAACGTTTGGATCGCCGGTGGTAATGTCCCATGCGGCCTCGATATTTATTCCGGCGAAAGGGTCATTTAAGTGCCACTGAAAGGAATAGATTGGGTCGTTGGGCACAAACATGGTGTAGGCGTAATAGTTTAGTTCGGCGTATTCTATTTCAGGTTCGCGATTATAGATTTCAACCAACTGTTTGGGTGTTCCTGTCGCCGGGACTTTTATCCTTTTAAATCCGGCAAAAGGACTGGTTGATAATACATGAGTTCCGTGCCGTCGATTGACCAGGTCGATGTGATTTTTCGAGACGCCATTTCTGAATTTTACGATGATTTCGTTGGGGACCCACTGTGGTCTATGTGCATTTGTCGATTCTGCGGATTTAACGGCAAAAGCCGCGAATCCGGTTCCGGATAAGCACAAGAGCAAAAAAGCCGCTAACAGTGCTGGAAGGTTCTTATTCACCACCCGCCCCTTATGTAAAACTGAGTTTTTATGTCTGTTTTTTAACAGATTATCCATTATTTTACCAAATAGGAAGCTATATTTCAAGTATAACCTTTGGTCAACAATTTCCCAGATAAACTCCTGAACGACATAATAACATCGGTACGAAATCCCACAGCAAAAAGGTAAAAAATAGCATTTTTTGCCTCTGAAATAGGTTCGACCCCTTCGAATGCGCTCCCTTTGACAGGCTCAGGGCAGGCAAGCTCACTACAGGTTGGGTTTGTTTGGGTTTG
>JABAHP010001871.1_pt1 | contig 25838 bp, 26 predicted proteins | sample 7062081 | NCBI WGS metagenome assembly JABAHP01 (sample SAMN14534357, study PRJNA622989) | marine sediment metagenome | biome: marine biome [ENVO:00000428]; feature: marine pelagic biome [ENVO:01000023]; material: deep marine sediment [ENVO:00002113] | place: India: Gulf of Kutch | collected...
ATCATCGCTGAGATAATACTCCATTTTCTTGCCAAAGTCTCTGACACGTTAATATTGTACGAGACTAAACAAAGTTTAACTAAGTCAAATTACCCAAATAATGAAAAAGAAGTGATTGAAACTCTAAAAAAGGTTTTTCAAGGAGTGGATCCATCAATATCTCTAATAAAAGGGAAAATACGTGAAGTATTTATTTCCTATTCATCTTAATGGTTAAAAATAGAAAAATTCTAGCACTAATATTAATTGGAATTTATAGTCTCTCCGTATCCAATTAATCTATAGCGTCTGTTTATAATTCTCGAAATAGCGTAGATAAAGTCTCCTGGAGGACATATTGGAGGATTTAATTTTAGAATTACACTATTTTTTAGTAGTTTTGTAACCGTTCCACCTGTTTTTTCAGTTCCTACTACTAATAATAATTTTTCATTGTGTTTAAGTGAATGTACTCTGAGCATTTGTTCAACACCAATTACTCTATCCAATAGAGTAACTTTTAATTCCACTTCATCAAGAACATCTGGTAAAGAATCTGGTTTTCCAACTAAATGCCCTATTAAGTGATCACCCTTGGTCAAAGAGGGATCTAATTTTGTTCCTAAACCTATAAGCCCTCCTGGTTTAGCGTTATCCAATAGATTGCTTCCTTGACTAATACTTACAATCGTAGATCTTAGAGGGATGTAATTATCTTTAACTCTTATCCCTGGTCGAATTTCAATTTGATCACCGACAGTAATTTTCCCTTTTAAGACTGAGCCCCCTATAACTCCTCCCTTTAACGAGTCAATTTCTTTTCCTGGACGATTAATATCAAAAGATCTTGCAATTAAGAATTGAAATTCTCCCTCACTAAGTTCAGGTGAAGGAATGATTTCTTCAAATGCTCTCAAAACTAGTCCCATATTAGCTCCAAAGACTGCTGAAATTGGTATAATGGGTGCTTTTTCAGCAATAGTACCTTTAATAAATGCTTTTATTTCTCGATGATTTTCTATTACTTGCTCTCGTGATACCGCATCAATTTTATTTTGCAGGATAATTATGTTATCTATACCTGCAATGTGCAATGCTTCTAAATGCTCTCTTGTTTGTGGCTGAGGACACTTTTCATCAGCAGCAATTAGTAAACATGCCCCATCCATTAATGAAGCTCCGCTTAACATTGTTGCCATTAAGATTTCATGTCCAGGAGCATCTACAAATGAAATATTTCTTTTGAATTCTACCTGTTCTTTACATTGAGGACATAAAAAACGAGATTCTCCTTTTTTTCTTGCTTGTTCAGAAAGATGATATGTTAAGTATTCATCACATTTGGGACAATATAATATAGTAGCATTTGAATATCCTAATTTTATTGAAATTCCTCTTTCTTGCTCTTCTGAATGCCTATCTGTCCAATCACCTGTGAGAGCTTTTACTAGGGTGGTTTTACCGTGATCTACGTGACCTACAAGCCCTATATTGCATTCTGCTTGTTTTTTTATTAAATCTTTAATTTTGGAAGTTTTTTCTTTTGGTTTTGCTTTAGCTTTCGATTTTGCTTGAGGTTTCGATTTTGCTTGAGGTTTAGATTCTTCTAGCAGTTTTTTTGCACTAGTAATATACTTTTGTGCTGTTGCTTTCCCAACACCTTTAATCTTAAGTTTTAGTAAAACCTCTGGTTTTGCGTTAGCAAGCTTTTCAACAGAATCAATTTTAGCTGCCCTTAATCTTTCTGCTGTTGCTTTTCCAATTCCACTTACATCTTCTAATTTATAAGGCATTTTGGTTTAATCTTATTGTTTTTGACTACTATATATTTAGTTTCCTAAGAACAATTAAGGTAGTATTTTTTATTAAATTATTCAATATATAGAGTTTTTAAAAAAATTTAGCTATTAAATCTATTATTGTGTTTTAATCGTCTTAATAGCTCCCGGTTTTTTATCGAGTTCTTTATAAGATACTCGTAAGAAACTATCTACATAAAATGTTGATAATTTATTACATAACTTACATAAAATATAAACGGGAGCAGGATACTGGCTGGAATTAATGTCGTTGATTTCGATTTCAAAAACTATTTTTTTATCACAATGTGGACAATAATTAAATCTTATCGGCGGCATGATATTTTGAAAGCTTTTTTTTATAACAATTAGATTCTTATTTTTAAATCTTTATATCCTATAATATATATATTGTTAAAAAAACGTCATCTTGATAATTAATGGTTAGGCTTTTTACTAAAAAACTTATCTACATATTTGTTCTATTTTTAATTTTTTCCCCACTATTCAATTTATTTCTATCTATTGATTTAGAGGGAACAACAGAATATTACACTAAGGAAAAACCAAGAACTTCTAATGGATATGGGAATAATCTTGCATCAGTTTTACCAGATATTGATTATACGCCATTAAATGATCTCTGGTATGATCCAAAAATCGAAATGTTAATTATTACTCCAAATAACCAAAATTTTATTGATGCTGTTACTCCCCTCATGGAATGGAAAAATGAAAAAGGTGTAAAAACTATCATTTTGAGTAATTTCTCTTTATACCCAGGGATAGATGATGCAGAAAAAATTCGAAACATGATTAAATCATATTATAATAAAGAAAATATACGATGGGTCCTTTTAGCGGGTGATGCTCAAGATGATTTAATTCCAATTCGGAAAGTATACAATCCCGATGTATTAAGGTGGGAAGATGGAAGAACTGAAACTGTGGGAGGAGAATATTATAAACCTACCGACTATTACTATGCAGACCTTAACGGGACTTGGAATAGTGATGGTGATGCGAATTGGGGAGAAGGTCCAACTAATCCAGATGATCCAAATAATCCTGATAATGCATATGGATTAGATGAGATCTCTTGGGATCCTGAAGTGTATGTAGGGCGATTTCCTGCAAATGATGTTCATGAGCTCGAAATTATGATAAATAAAACCTTAAAATATGAGATCAATCCAAATTTAGGTGATTGGATGAATCGGATGCTATTAGCTGGCGGAATATCTGATTACCCTAGTGGTTCTGATCCTGATGGCGAATATGAAAGCGATTTAACAAGTTACATTATAGAGAATTATGCTAAAAATGAAATTAATTATACTCATCTAATGGAAGGATACAATCTTACTCTATCAAATCTTGATAGTAATTTTGATAATGGATTTTCGACTGTCCTGATGGCAGGTCATGGAACCCCTACAGCTTACTATAGAAATCCTAGTACAACAGGTTACCGCTCATTAGAGGCTAGTAGTAGTTCGAATGATAATATGCCTTCTTTAGTATATTTAGATGCTTGTTCAACTTCAAGCTATGATTTTAATGATAATAGTATAGGTGAAACATTAATAAAAAAGCAATTTGGAGGGGCGATAGGGGCTATTGGTGGATTAAGAGTTACATGGTATTTTTTAGATGATTATGACTTTGAAATGTTAAATCGTGGAAACGCTAAATTGTTTTGGAGAGAATTTTATTTGAATAAAAAATTTCAACAGGGAAGAGCCCTTTATGATTCAAAGGTTTCATATATGAATAGTGAACATTATACCGATAGTTTTGGATCAACGGATTTAGATTTCGAACGCAAACAGCTTTTAACATATTGTCTTTTAGGTGATCCCGAGCTTGATATCTATACGAATGAACCAAAAGCTGCAATGAATCCATTTATTGAGGATATCTATGAAGGTCAATTAGTATCTCTTACGATTAAAGATATTAATGGTAAAGTAGTACCTTACGCTAGAGTTCATTTAACAACTCTTGATGGAAAATATCATACAGCATATGCGGATGAGAGTGGTTTAGCGAAGTTTCGAGTTCCTGCTCAGGCTAATGAGTTTTATAATGTGACAATTACAGGACATAATTTAATTCCATCTTACTTTAATTTTACAACACAATCAGATGTTGATAAACCGATATTCTTAGAGTCAGAATGTAGCCCCTTATATCCTAAAACTTCAATAATAACTACTTTCAATATCGATGCTCAAGACAATAAATCTGGGATTGAATCCGTATATATATTTTTATCTAAAAATAATTTCACGGATTATACATTCTACGGTTTATCAAATAGCATTTACGAAAATAATATTATATTTTCTATTGATACTGAGAAGCTTACTCCCGGCAGGTATTCGTATTCAATTTTTACAAGAGATTATGCTAATAATACAATCATGTTCCAAGATTCTTTATTCACTCTAACAATACCCAATCCATTAATGGAATATATATCAACGATTTCTATGATTGTCATTATTGGGATTATTGGAATTTCAGGGTATATTACTTATTATGGATTAAAAAAAGCCACTCGTACTGTTAATAAGAATTGATTATTATCTTTTAAAACTTCTAAATTACCCCTTATTAGAATTATCTTTCTTCAAATCTAATAAATATATAATTGAACTAATAGCTCCAAATATGCCTTGGATAATTAACACTAATGAGATTAATAAAACAGCAATTAAATCATTAAAAACAAACAAAAAAACAAGTATTAAAACTCCTGCCAAAGAAAACTTCAATAATGATGTTAATTCACTGAAGACAATCTTCCATGTTTTAGATTTGCTTAATCTATCTTTAAGTTCTCTTTGATATGCTTCTTCACCAGCTTGCTTAATATACCAACTTCCTTCAATATTATTAGCAAATAAAAAAATACTCCACCAAAATATAAAGAGACTTAGATAGAAGTCCAATAAACCAAGAATTATTATTGGAATTTGCATTAAAAGCATTCCTTTCCACCCGATTTTTCTTGCTAATCTATTAGTTTCCAACTTTAATTCTTTAGTGATATATCTAGTACTCAGTATATCAAGAGCCCTCCCTATTGTTGTAATGGTTGCGTTTAATAAAAATTGGTACCATTGAGTATCTTGGAGAATTAATTGAAATAGCATAAAAACATATATCCTCCTTGATTAAACCTTTTAAATTTAATGTTCTTTATGGAAAAGTTTAAGTTTAATTATAATTTTTCCTATTTACTTGTAACCATATATAAGTAAGTATTTTCATATAAAATAACCGACCTTATAAAATGGTTCAAAATATAGTTTATAACCACATAAATTAGTAGCAATTCGCTACTGCGCTGGAACCATCCGAACCCGGAAGTTAAACTTGTTTCGCGTTGTAGATAGTACTGTAGTTGCGATCTATGGGAAACTACAAACTGTAAGTTTGCTTACGGTCATGGCATACAAGGAAAATACCCGGTCACGCTTTTTTATGTGGTTATATGCGGTTTTTCTTTATATATTCCTCTAAAAGTAAGTTTTTAAGCAATAATTTATATAAATAATTAATATAGAATAATTCTTAATCTGAGACATTGCCAAAAAAGTATATAGTTATTATTAAAACAATCGGTAGAAAGTGGTTTCTTTTTCTCGTAGCAATTATCTTAATCGTAGCCATTTATGATGTAATAGTTGCTATTTGGATGCTAGGTATAACATTAATATTATTTTTGTTATCTTATGTTCCGAGAATACTGTTTAAAAGAAAACTTAAAAGTTTTTTAAATAGGTATTATAAAATTGAGGATGAGTTAATAGCAAGAAAGTTTAAGAAACCTTTGCAAAAAATACAAGATGATATGTTTGAATTATCTCAACAACAAGAAAAACGAAACTGGCTAATCGTGTTCTTAAATAAACAATATGTTTTTTATCATGACAAAACTATCTCTAAATTTAAAGAAGTTTATAATAAGGGTTTTACTGAGAAAGAAATCCTTGATAACTTAAAAGATTATAAAGTGACTACCAGATTAGAAATTAAAGTTATAAAGGAAAATTTAATAAAACTTAATAGACTTAGTGAAAGAGAAATTTCTGTAAAAGAACATAAAGACAAACTAAGATTTGCTTAACATCATAATTATGCATTTAACGTCGTTTTCTTCCTTTTTTAACAGCAGAAAATTCCACAATTATTCCTAACAAGGATTCAGTATCCATAAAGGCATACTTTAAACCTATTATTTTACCAAACTGCAATACCTCAATACCTTCTTCCTTAAATTTTTCTATTATTGCTGGTAAATCTTCGACAGCATATTGTATGTGATGTAATCCTTCTCTTCCTTGTTCTAAAAATTCTTTATGAATAGATTCCCCTCCTTCAGGTTGTATTAACTCAATTTCAACACCATCAAAAAGTCTACTAAAACCTCCTGTTGCTGTCCATTTTGTTTGTTTTCCTCGAAGGGAAATTTCCATAACTAACGGACCTAAAATATTGAATTGGGGTATACCAAAGAATTGTTCCATAATACTGGCTTGTTTTCTAATATCTCTATACACATACCCTAATTGGCAAATATTTAAATCCTTAAGAATTAAATTAATGTCATTTTCCATTATTTATCAAATTAAATCTTATTTCAATTGATTATATTTGATTAAATTAGTATAAAAAATTTTATTTTTGAATTTAAAAAAAAGAATAAAAATATGATTTAGTCAATTTCACCAAAATCCAAATCAAAGCTATAATACTTTCTTATTGGTCTTTTCACATTCCAGACACATTTCAAACCTTTTTCGAATTGAACAAGATCTCCTTTCTTAAATTCAATTTTCTCTCCTGTATCTGAATCCGTGACTTCCACTTCTCCATCCAAAATAAAACAAGTTTCCGTATCTCCATAAGACCAATCAAACTCACTGACTTCTTTACTCCATGTACCCCATGAGTTAACATTAAATTTATTAAGTTCTTCTTCAGTTGGAATTTTCTTTTTCATTTTCATATAAATCACCTTATTTAGATCTATTAATGTTTCTAAAAAAGACTAGCGGTAATTATCATATTGAAATTAATAAAATTTATTATTAAATTCTTTTTTATTGATTTAAATTGAATAATCAATAAAAAACAAAAACAAAAAATTATTATTCAATTTAATTAATTTCAAAATATCTTTTCAAAAAAGAATATTAATAGGTTTTTTGATTATTATTATAACATAAAATTTTAACAACCTTAAAAAAAAGCTCCAGAAGAGAAATAATTTAGATATAACACCCAAAAACTAAGAAGAGAAAATCAACAATGCCACAAAAGTTCATTCTTAAGATCCTTACTGCCGGAGAAGGAGGGGTAGGCAAAACAACACTTCTACATCGTTATGTGGAGGGGAAATTCTCAGCTGAGACAAAAATGACAATTGGAGTAGAATTTTTCCTCAAAGAGACAGAAATTGATTCCAAACATTGCACATTACAGCTTTGGGATTTTGGAGGACAAGAAAGGTTTCGATTTTTACTTGAAAGTTATGTTTTAGGAGCTAAAGGGGCACTCCTAATGTTTGACCTTACTCGAATAACTACTTTAGAAAACTTGCAACAGTGGCTTGATATTGTAAGGAAGGGTGACCCAAATCTTCCAGTTCTGTTTTTAGGCACGAAAGTAGATTTAGAAAGTGAAATTATGGTCGAAGATGATTATGCGAAATCATTCTTAAATGAATTTAATTTGATTGATTATATGAAAATATCTTCAAAAACAGGTGAAAATGTCCAAGAAGCTTTTAATCTTTTAACAAGAAAAATATTAGAGCGCCAATCGTATTGAATTCGAAAAAAAGTATAATAGTCATTGATTCTAACTTCATTTTACTTCCTTTTCAGTTTAAAATCGATTATTTTGATGAAATTAGATTTAGTATCGAAGGAGAAATAAGATTTATAGTATATCAGCAAATTTTTGATGAATTAGAAGCAAAAAGAAAAAAACAGCAAAAAACTGCTAAATTTATCAAGTTCTTGGAATCTGGATTAATATATTTAGAAAAAAACAAAGAAAGATATAATATTGATATTTTGGAAGATACAAAAAACGAAAATGAATCTACTGATGATTTTTTAATCAGAATGTTAAAAGACTTAAAAAAGGAAAATCAAAACATATATATCGCAACAAATGACTCAGACTTGCGTAGAAAAGCTAAAAAAATTAAGATAAATTCAATATTTATGAGGCAAAAGAAATATATATCAATTGATTGAGCGTAAAAAAATATAAAATAGTTAGTACATTTTAAATTTTCAATAAAAAATTTTTATATTCTACTAATTCCAAGAACTATATATCAATAAATTTTTACCTATTATTGTATTTGAGTGAATTCTATGACAAAATCTATACTCTTGAAGGTTGTCACAGCTGGAGAGGGTGGTGTTGGCAAAACAACGCTTCTTTATAGATATATTGAGGGTAGATTTCTCGCAGATACTCGAATGACAATCGGAGTGGAATTTTTCTTAAAAGAACTCAACGTAGAAGATAAAAAAATATTACTCCAAGTATGGGACTTTGGTGGACAAGAACATTTTAGACCTCTCTTAAGCAGTTATGCAAAAGGTGCAAGAGGTGCTTTGATACTTTTTGATCTCACCAGACCATCAAGTTTAGGTCGAATTGAACAATGGGTTAACATTTGTAGAAAGGATAATCCTGATATTCCAATCATTTTCGTAGGAACAAAGTTAGATTTGATAGACCAAATTACTATCGATGATGATGTAGCTCTTCAAATTAAAGAGGAGTATGGTTTTTTTGATTATTTAAAGATATCTTCTAAGACAGGTGAAAACGTCCAATTAGTTTTTGAATTATTGGCAAAAAAACTTGTAACAAAAATATAAGGCTTTGAACTCTTTTATGATTTATTCTTAAAGTCTATTTGCTACTATATTTTTGATTGTTTCATTATTTAACTTAACTGGATTATTTTTTAATCCTGCTTTTTCTACAATTTTATTGATATGTCTTTCTTCAATATCATATTTTCCTAAAGTATCTATCTTTAAAACTTTAGTCCATTTTTGTAGTATCTCTATTAGATCAAGACAATATTCAAGAATCTTAATTTCTTTTAGACTCTCTTCTCCCATTAATAAAGCCCCAATTTTAGCATACTTTCTTAATACTAAATCTCCTTCCCGTCCTAGCTTCTGTAAAATTTCAATATTCGTCTTAGTTGCTTCAGCAAGAAGAGTACCACATACAACGCCATGAGGTATATCGAAGAAACCCCCTATTGGAGATGCTAGGCCATGTACTATGCCTAAACCCGCATTAGCAAGCGCAATTCCAGACATTAATGAACCATAGGCCATACCTGTTCTGACATCTACATTAGAAGCTCCATCAGAACATGCTTGTAAGATATTTTCTCCAATGTATTCCATCCCACTAAAAGCTAAAGCATCTGTTATTGGAGTCGCTTTTGAAGAAACATATGCTTCAAGAAGTTGTGTAAAAGCATCCATTCCACAAGCTGCTGAAATCGATCTCGGACAAGATATCATTAATTCAGGATCGATAATTGCCATATCTGGGATTAGATTATCATGTCGAAGTGATTTTTTAAACCCTTCAGAGCCTATTTCACTAATGACCGCGTTTTTTGTTGCTTCACTCCCAGTTCCAGATGTTGTTGGGATTGCGATGTATGGTATTTTCTTACCATCGTGGATTTTAGAGCCGACACCTTCAAGATAATTAAAAATTGAATCATCTTTTGTCAGCATAGCAGAAATTGCTTTTCCTGCATCAGTTACACTCCCTCCACCAATACCGATAATTAGGTTAAGCCCCTCATTTCTATATTTTGACACAATTTCATCAATAATAGTTGGAGATGGTTCTCCTGGTATAGAGACATAAGAAAATTTAATTGATTTGCGTTCAAGGTTAGAAGTTATCTCATTCCACTTACCTGATTGTTTTAATGAACTACCTCCAATAACAAACAATACATTATTTCCGAATTTTGGAATAATATTATAAAGTTCGATTAACTTTCCAGCACCAAAAACGATATGTGGGATACTTGTAAAACTGAAAGGAGGAATCATTATATTAAACNNNTATTATATTAAACTATGAATCTCTTTATAATAGGTAAGATTTATAATTTACTCTAGATAATTTGTTTTATAACATAATTAGACCATTGGTGATTTACAATTAAAAAAGTTCATGAAACAGATTTTGAATACAGAGGTGGAGAATCTGGTGTAAAATACCTTATGAGAGGGCCTTCAATAGATTGGGGAGTTATATTACTTAAACCTGGTGAATTAATGGGGGAAAAGGCTCATGGTCATAACATTCTTGATGAGACATTTTATTTTACGGAAGGTGATGGAGTTATGATAATTGATGATAAAGAATATGAAGCACCTCAAGGAAGTGTATTTTTATGTGAACCAAAAGAAATGCATAATATAAGAAATGATTCTGATAACCCAATTAAAGTAGTGTTTATTAAAGGAGATTATAAACCTGAAGATAAAATCTAAATTATATAAATTTAATAGAAGAGAATAATCAAAAATGGCTAAAAAAAAGGGAAAAGGAAAAAAGAGGGGGCCTCAAGAACCACCCGTAGTCACTCGAGTAAAATTCCCTAGTAGAAAATTAGGAGAAATGTTTGGGCGTGTAGTGGGGATTCTTGGCAATGATCGAATGGAGGTTTTCTGTGAGGATGGGAAACATAGAATTGGCAGAATACGAGGAAAAATTAAAAAGAGGGTTTGGATAAGAATTGCTGATCTTGTAATAGTGAATCCGTGGGACTGGGAAACGCAGACTGATGGTAAGATGGGTAAATGCGAAATAACATGGAGATACATGAAACATGAGATTTCATGGCTTGAAAGAAACAGGAAGATTCCTGAAATTTTAAATATTAATAATATTCCACTCTAACTTAGTTGATTAATCAAGCTACAATTTGTTTTCATAAATTGAATTTTTCTCTCAAAAAATCCTAAATACTAGTATAAAAAGCAAAAATTTTTAATTTTGTAATTTATTACTAGTATATACTTATTTTCCAAAACAATTTCAAAATAACCCAAATTCAAATAGGAATCGTGGTAAAAATGGCCGATCAAGAAGAAGATGCAAATAAAGTTGATAATGGAACTTTAGAGCTAGAATCACTAATTAGTAGAGAGGAACAAGAAGATAAGGAAGATCTAACAACTCTTTTTGCTGTGAGAACAACAATAAACCAAGAAAGTAATATCTTAAAACAAATTTTCTATAGATTTAAGATTTTAGATATAATTCCAGATATAAGGGCTATGCTCGTATCTCCTTTACTTCCAGGTTATGTATTCTTCGAAGCACCTCAGAAAAGAGATGTTCAAATAGCTGTTCAAGGAATACCTCATATTAAAGGAAGAATAGTACAAAATATTAAACTTTCAGAACTTAAACATGTGTTATTACCAAGAAGTGTGACAGAATACTTAGAAGAAAGCGATACCGTCGAAATTATTAGTGGTGTTTTCGAAGGTTCTAGAGCGATTGTTATGCGGATGCCTCATGATTCTAGTGCAAGTGAAGAAGTTGTTGTTAGGCTCTTACAGGAAGAAACTCCAATAACTATTAAGATTCATGGAGATTACCTTAAATTAGTTGAAAAGAAAAAACCTTTAGAAGAACCTATTCCAGAAATAAAGGTAGCTGCCGATGTTATTTCAGATTTAGAGAAATCAATAACATTTGAAGATGATCTTGAAGAATATGAAGAGGATATTTCAGAAGGTATTAAAAGTGAGGCAATAGAAGAATATGTTGATGATGAAGAGGAGGAGGAAGAAGATGAATGGGCTAAATTTGATGGATTTTAAATCTAATATTTACATCTACAAGTAAAATCTATATAAATATATTTAACTTTACTTTTATTTTTAGAGGATTCTTTTAAAGAAGCCTCGGAAGATTTTGTCGCAATTTTGTTGCGTTTACCTAAAGAAACATATTAATAAAAGAATTTTTATAGCTAAACTAATATTAATGAAATTAAAGAATATATTTATCACTAATTAATTATCTCAAAGTTAAAATGATAAAAAATATCTTCATAATGAAAGGAAACACTGGAGAATTAATTTTCTATAAAACTTATGAGGATATTTTTAATGTAAAGCTAACTAGTAGCTTTTTAAGTGCGATTTTTTCTTTTGTAAAACAAACACTGAAAACTGAAGAATTATCTGAAATTGAAGTCGGTCTTTTTAGATTTATATTTGAGATTGAAAAAATAGGTAATGATGAATTATTATTTGCTCTTTTTAGTGACCGAACAGATAATCTTGTCGAGCTTAGAAATCAACTGAGAGAAATTAAGAAACAATTTATGAATAAATATGATCTTGCTTTACTTACAAGTAATTTCGATGGTGAAATTTCAAAGTTTTTTGAGTTTGATCAAAACATAAATGAGATTATGGAGAATCATGGCCAACTAGTTTCGGATGAAATCAAAAAAGAACTGTTAAATGTATTTAATGAATTGCATACTTTTTCTTCATTCGTAGTATCCTCCGCTCTTTTAACCCAAACTGGAAGAGTGATCGTTTCTTCCTTAGAACCAAATATTCTTTCTGAAATAATTAGATTATTAGAAGGGAGATTTATTTCAGGAAATTATAGAGTAAATGAACTTATCTCTTTAGAAAACTTTGGTGTACTATCTTTAACTGGAATTGATCAACATTTTATTTCTGTGATTCAATTTAAAAGTAATTGTCCATTTGAAACTGGGTTAATTATCTCAAAACGCTTTTCAAATAGAATTCAAAAATTGATTTGTTGAATAAATTATACTATTTTATTTGGAAATTGATCATTATTAATGATTTCACAAAATCTTTTTTGAAAACTAATTATGATATTTAGAATATCGTATTATTGTTTTACAAAAATTAAAAAGTCAATGCACTTTTTCCCTAGTATAATTAATTATTCTAAAAATTAAAAAGATTTAAAAGTGGGGTAAAGATAATGCCAAAGTTTATGGATCAAGCTATTAATGATGAGATTCTTGATAAAATGAGTCTTAAAAATCGATATAATTTCATTAACAATAATTTAATGGCAATTTTGTCACCTGAGCAGTTTAATTTCTTTAAAACAGTTCAAAAATTTTGTATGAGATTCGAAAAGAAAAATGGGATTACCCATGGTCCTGATGAGGATGTTTATGATTGGATTCCCACATTTGGGGCAGAAGGATATGTTACAAGGGCACATAATTTTGATATGGTTGATGTCAATTATGAATATTATGGCGCTGTAGCAGATTTTCTTAGGACTCTCGCAATAGACAGTTTTGACACTCAATTTGGTATGGGGATCGGTGCTACGGTATTAGCGATAAATCCCGTTTATGAGCATCATGAAAATATTCCGGCAAGGCTTGAAGCGTTAAAAGATTTGGTGACGGGTAAAGAACCAGGTTGCATTTGCATAACAGAACCTGAAAGAGGCTCCGATGCTGTTCATCAGCTTACCACCTGCGATGAGCAGGAAGATGGCAGTTTTATTTTGAATGGGGAAAAAATTTACAATACTAATGCCCCTAAATCAAAGTGGGCTGTCGTTTATGCTACCGCAGAAAAAAATAACGGGAATCTGATGGCCCAGTTTTTAGTTAATACTGAATGGGAAGGATGGAAGTGTAATCGTGTTTATATACCGTATGTTCCAAAACTATTTTTAGGTCATGAATGGCTTGATAATGTGAGAGTTCCAAAAGAGTATATACTAGGTCCTGTTGGTAAAGGAAGAGAACACTTATTTGAAGGCTTAGTTCCGGAGAGAATTGGGATCGCGTATGGAGCTATTTCTCAATGTTGGGGAGCAGTATCCCATGCTGCAATTTATGCAAATATGAGAAAACAATTTGACCAGGAGATCTTAAAGTTCCAGGGTGTCGGTTTTCTACTTACTGATATTTGGGCTAAGACTACGAATTTAACCTTAGGTTTACTTAAGTTCTGTGAAGAATATGATAAAAAAATGGAAAAATTCGAAGGTCATATACCAACCAACATTTCCCGAGCAATGGTTGCATCTGCAAGTCAATTTAAGTATCATTGTACCAGTCTTTCTAAACAAATATGTTATGAAGCAGCCAATTTAATGGGAGGAGCAGGATTATCTGACAATACGTTAATGCAAGATTATGTAAATATCTCTAGAATTCAGGAAATAGTCGGTGGAAGCAGACAGATACAGCAATATATAATGAGCATGGCTCTAAGGCAACTTTTTAAAATGCTTTAAAGTCTTTCTTTTTCTTTTTTAATTTTTACTAGTTTGTGTTTTAACGCTCATCTTTTCTGCTGTAAGTTTCTTTATTAGTAAAAATCCACAAATAATGATTCCAGCTCCAAGGAACATTCCAATAAGTCCAAAATTAGGTAAATAGCGAAGCCAAAAACTAATACCATATAATTGCAATTCTGCAATTTCCATCGTTATCATCCATATGGACATAATAATAATTATAAAAATAGAGGGCAAAATTGAAGTAAAAGGATTGATAATCCCACTTTTCAACTTATCTCTATTTTTATAGAAGGAAGTAATAATAATCAGAAGACAAACTATAATTATTATTGTAGCAAATATAGATGAAAAAAGTTGAAGAGGATCATTATAAAACCTTCTGATAACTACATCTGAGGGTAATTTTTCGTAAAAATAACCCCATAACCAATTATAAATTAGATGATTCCAAAAAGTATTTTCAAAAAAGGCTGTTGGAGTGAGTAAAGATGTAAAACAGATTATGATTCCTATAAAAGGAAGAGTCCATAAATGGTTTTTCAAATCCCTCATTTAATATCACTTAGATTTTTTTAATAAAAAAGAAGAAAAATAAAAATAAATTAATTATATTATGAAACAGACATCTTGTATAATGTTCTCAAAGATAGAGACATTATGTATTGTTGTATTTGTCTCGAGCCTCCTACAATCTCCTGGATTCTTGAAATATTCAAATAATCCTGCATTAAAGTGTTATCCGATAATCCAGCCCCTCCCATAAGATTTGCAGCCTCATAACATACTTCTTTTGAAAGTGCTGTAGCTTGATATTTGAATTGAGAAGCACTTGCGACCATTGCTTGGGATATATTTCTGGGGATATGACCCTCAAACTTCTTGAACTTCTCATCAAAACTTTCACAGAATTTAAGAAGCCCAAATGTTAAATTAGTGGTTTTAGCCCAGAGGTCAGCCAGTAGAAATCCTACTCCTTGAAACTTTAAGATCTCTTGGTCAAATTGCTTTCTTAAGTTCGCATAAATTACTGCATGTGAAAGAGAACCCCAACATTGGGCAACTGCACCATAAGCGATAGCGATTCTCTCTGGCACTAAACCCTCAAATAAATGCTCACGTCCTTTCCCAACAGGACCAAGAATATACTCCTTAGGTACTCTTAGATTTGTGAATGTTTCTTTTCCTAGCCACACTTTAGGAGTCCAGGGGATTCCCACTCGTTCGCATTTCCAACCATCCCAATTTGTATTTATTAAGAATTGAGCCATCATATTCCCGTTGTTTTGCTCTGCGGTAGCATAAGCCACAACCCATTTTGATTTGGGGGCGTTTGTATTAAATACTTTTTCTCCATTTAATATAAAGGAACCATCTTCCTGCTCATTGCAGGTGGTTAATTGGTGGACCGCGTCCGAGCCTCTTTCCGGTTCTGTAATCAGAATTGCTCCAGGTGTTTGACCTGTCACCAATTCTTTTAGCGCTTCAAGCCGTACCGGCACATTTTCATGGTGTTCATAAATAGGATTAATGGCCAAGACAGTTGCGCCACCTGCCATAGAAAATTGTGGATCAAAATTATCAACTGCAATTGTACGTAGCATGTCTGCTGCTAATCCCCACTCAGGGTAATCCAAGTCTATCATTTCAAATGCGTGCTGTCGAGTTATGTACCCCTCAGCTCCAAACGCAGGTATCCAACTATAGAGATCATCATCTGCAGCATGAACAATATTATTCTTCTTCTCAAATCTCAGACAAAAACGCTGTACCTTTCGTAAAAAATTAAATTCTTCTTGAGATAACAACGGAGTTAAATTATTATTGACAAAAGCATATCGGTTCTTAAGGCTCAATTTCTCAAGGATTTCATCATTTATTACTTGGGTTTCAAATTTTCTCTTTTCAGACATAATCTTTTACCATCTTAATATCGTATTTTTTATTTGGTCTAATTTAATTTCAAAGGTAAATATACATTTTAAGTATAACTCAAGATTCAATAATAAAGTTTGTCCAAATTTTATAGGTAATCTCTAATTTTTATATTCATTTATGCTTCTCTTATCAACATATTTTATATAATCATCTATTTTCTTTTCCAATTTAGGGTCTAATACATAGGATTTATGGGCTGCTAAAATATCTTTGATTTTTATTTGAGTTTTTTTAATAAGATTAAGTGCTCCTTTCTTAATCCATGTGTTTCTCGAATTCCTCTCACCTAAGCTTGGAATGAATAGCTCATTTTTAATATTTTTAGCTGTATGTCGTAATCCAAGATATAATAAACTATTTTTTTCCCCTAACATAACCGATTCAATTTCTTTTAGCGCGAGGGTGTCATTATCTACTTTTATACCTTCTAAAGCACGAGATACCATACCTGCTAACTCATTATCAATTACCAATAATTCTAAACTTGAAGCTAAACCACATTCGTATGTACCAGCACAAGTGATATAATTTATCCCGGCATACGCTGCGGATGAAAGAGTATTGAATCTTTCAAATCCATTTTGCATGTCAAAAATATGAGAATTTGTGATACAACCTGAAGCTCGAGAAGGGATATTATAGAATTTTGCTAATTGTGCAGATGCTACAGTAATAAGACTAGTTTCTATTGAACCCCATGCCACATTCCCAGTTCGAGGATCAATGGGAGTATTTACTGTACCATATAATACAGGAGTTCCTGGATTAATTAATTGGGTTAGAATGATTGATGATAATACTTCTGCATTTGTTTGAACCAAGAGTCCAGCGAGAGTTACAGGAGCGTTTAAGCCTCCACTAGCAGAAGGTGCAATGATTAAAGGTTGTTTATATTGAGCAAAAATAGAAAGACCCCCAAGCAATATCCTTGGTAATGTGAGAGGACTGATTGGGTTGAAAAACCCTATAATTCTAGGATTTTTAATAATCTCTTCTTCTCCATCAGCTATTATAGAAACTAAATTCATCAAATCTTTCGACATTATTTTTCCTCTACATCCAATTCCAAATGGTTTCCGGCTGTGTAAGATCCATTCTTTAATTGCCTGACAATGTAAAGTAGTGTAAGGAATATCAGTTGGCCACACATCTAGATGAGAACAAGAGATAAAATTAAGTGAATTTACTATTTTTAAAAAATTCCTATAGTCAGTCAATAAAGCATCTCGAGTCTTTAATGGATTATTTTGATCGTATATTTTAGTCGGCGCACCTTGGGTTGCAAAAGTAGTTGTATTCGTATCAATACTAACTTTAAATGTTCCATCTGGACCATACAAAGAAAAAGAATTGGGAACTTTCTTTAAGATATCTTTGACTAAGTTTTCAGGAAATTTTGTAAATTTTGTCTTATCATCAAAAATTGCCCCATTTTCTTGAAGGAGTAAGCTAGCTTCCTCAGAATCTATATTAACTCCAATATTACCCATTAAATCCATTGTGGCACGGTGTATCATTAAAATTTCATCATTATTTAATACTTTTAATTTGTTAAGCCTTATGATAAATCACTTTTCAAATTGAATCTATCTGTAAATTATTCTAATTAAGAATAGAAAAAAAAGGAAAAAATCTTATTTTTATCTTTGACGATTAATAATCCTTTCAATTAGGAAAATTATGATTACTATAAATGCAATGGGAGGAAAAATTAATAAAAATAACCGGAACGCTAAGACTTCTGCGATACCATCTGCAAATACAAACATTAATCCATCGATAAAAGTACTAACCAAGGAAAGACATGTAAATATAAATAAAATATTATTCATTTTATTATCGCTTAATTCTTGTAATCTTTCTTTACCTCTATCATGTAAATATTCAAAAACATCTAATTTATTCATAAAAAATTCTTCCATTTGAGAATTCCTCCAACTTTCAATTGATTCCTCATATACAAAATGAGCAAAAGGTGCTAGATTTTGTAAATAATTTGACTTATTCACAGAATACAATTCCATTTCCATTCTTAGTTTATTTATCCATCTAATCGCTCTTCTAACACGTCGCTTTTGTAAACCTTGGTATTTAGCAAGTTGATTCAAACGCCTATACAGAATTTCATTGAAAACTTGAAGTGTACGCCATTCAATTTCTAAATATCTCAATATTTCCTTAGCATAATTAAATTCTTTATCATTTAATCCTGCCCATAAACTATTCCCCCATCCAATATGGACAAAACCTTCTGTATCCTTAGCAAAATTAATTCGCCCTTCTGGATGACTAACTTCGATAACTTGACTCATAATTTCCTCTATGGCTATTTTTTCATTACTATTTATCTTATTTCTTATAAGTACTATATGCCCCCATAATGGAATAGCAGATTTTTGAGTACCAAATAATTCTTCATAAGTTAGTATCGGTTTTGCGATTTCTAATTCTTGTAAAATTTCTTTAGATAGATTATAAACATGCTTACCAATCACGGTACTTTCTTCCAAGAGAGCTGGAAATCTTACAATTTTATCAAGTAAATTTGCCATTATTTTTTTTGGTGCAATCTCCTCAATTTTAATAAAATCCTGTTTAAATTCTATATCTAATTTACAATAGATCATTCCAATTCCATATTCATGAAAACTCATAGTTTCAAAAAGAAGTGTAGGTTGAGTACTAAAGATATCCTTTCCAATTATGTCTAGTGGTAAAGAATATTTCTTATCGACATTAATTGTGATGATACTTTTATCTCTTTGAGTTGCTCCGCTACCTCCTGTACCTTTAAATAATAGCTCGTCAATTTCTCCATGAATAAGTTCTTTATCTTTTTTCACCCAATTCTTGGTACTTTCAGAGGGATTGGGATCATTTTGAAAGTTTTCTATTATAATCTGGTCTGGATAGATTTTAATTAATTTTGAATATAGAAGTTTTCTTATTTCCTCATATTTTCCTATTAGAGTCGTATAATCAAAAACCATTCTTGAATTGAAGGGAGTGATTACATAGAAGCTATATTTCGAGTTACTTATTTTTTCCATTCTTTCTTCACAATCTTGATTCTAAATTTAATTACTAATAATTATATATCGAATCAATAAAAGAATTTGGATAAGAAAATTCACAACAATGGAAAAAAAAGAACAGATAACAACAGGTTTTTATCAAAAAAATAAAAAAGATAAAAATTAGTTAAAAATAATTTATTTTGTACAAAGAATTTAAGATCATATAAGAATATTATCAGTCAAAATGCCGTTTTATTAAGATTTAAACATATTTATCTCTTAATCGTCTTCTTCTTCTCCCATTAATGATTCAATTTTATCTTCAAGTTTTTCAATTTTTTCTTCAAGTTCTTCTATTTTTTTATTAGTTTCGCATGTTGCGCATGCGTCATCCTCATTACATTCCGGAAGTGTGTCACATATTTCTTGAAGTTCATCCATTTCTTCTAGTAATTTATCGACTTGATCTTGTAATTCATCAATACTCAAATTTCACACCTTAATTTTTTAAGATAATAAGGATATGATTATTTAATTTTTTTTGGTTTAAAAACTTAAATTAATTAGGGACTACTGTTTTAAATAATTTTTAGACACAATATGTGAAATAATGCCAAAAGAAAAGGAATTCGAAGAATTATTCAAAAATTTTGCTAATAGCAACACAACAAATAAAGCTGCTTCAGTTTCAAATAGTTCTATTAGAATATTAGAAATTAATAAACAACTTGGATTTATCGATGCAGAAATTCAAGGAAATTCTATTCTTCCCTATAAATTATCTATAGATATATCAAAAAGAAACTCCTATGATGTTATTAATCATAACTGTCCTGACTTTTTAGCAAGAAAAAAGCCTAATAATAAATTTTGTAAACATATTGCAAAATTTTTCCTTAATTTAAACGAACAGGATTCTGAGTTTGCGACTCTTTTATTAACTGAATTTAATTCAAAAATTAACAGCCAGGTTCAAATAGATGATATAGATTTAGAAGATATGAACCACTTTGTGAATGAAGACCTTAAAAATCAATTGGATTTTGATTATAAGGGATTTGACTTTTTCTTTGAGCTTACTAAACTTGGAGTTGATTCAAGGGCTTGTTTAAAAGAAATATTAATGGAAGCAAAAAGATTACCTGCTGCATTGAGAGGATTTCATGGTGGTTATGAAGGAGGATTATTCGATCACATTCTATTGGTAACAAATTATACATATATCATGGGCAAATCTGAAGATTTCAATGTAGACATTAAAAAAGCGGTTTTAACTGCGATATATCATGATTTTGGAAAAATTTCATATTACTCTTTTAAGAGAAAGAATATAACTTCAAAAATTGCAGTTTCACGTGAGGAATTAGAGATAATACATGAAGATATTTCGAACAAGTTTAATTATGAAGGTAGGCATTTTCATGTAGAAGAAGCTATAGCAGTTCTTAAGAATCACAGCCCTATCCTATTTTTTGATGATGAAATGTATAAAGCAATAATTTTCCATCATGGCCAATGGAGTAAATATTATCCTATAGAAATGAGCGAGTTGGCAACTCTAATACACACAGCAGACATGATAGCAAGTCAGACTCATTTTGTATAAATTAGGAGTTTCTTTTTATGACTCTGAAACTTCATGTAATTCTTCTTTCTTATGCAATTTTTTAGTTATTTTTTTATATGTTTTAATGGATTTCTTAATTAAATCCAGAGTTTCTTTGGGAAGATCATTTTCAGGAATCTTCATCTTCTGTGTCATAAAATCCAGACCCACAGTTAATTTGTAATTCTCCATAAAGCTTTTATCAGCAAAAGTTCTAATTAGTGATGATTTCCCCACAGCTGCCGCACCTGTGAGTAAAATTTTAAATCTAAAGTGGTTAGTATCTTCAATTTCTCCTAATCTTGCTTTAAAATCTAATAATGCCGTAATCGTTAGTCTATAAAATAGACTTTGAACATTTTTATTATCTAATGCAGAAGTTTCTATGTATTCAAATAGATAGTACTGATTCACTTTTTGGAGTATTTTTTCTCTAGGGATTGTTTCACCAATATCTTTTATCAGATCATATTTATTTCCAATTAAAAATATAGGTATATTCCCCGAACGTGTCCTAATCTCTTCGAAATATTCATCTATCTTATCAAAAGTATCAGGACGGCTTAAATCAAAAACTAAACCAACAGCGGCAACACCTTTAAAGAAATCAGTTTTAAAAAAGTCAAATCGTTCCTGTCCTCCAGTATCCCAAAGTGATAATGTAATATTTAGCATAAAAAGAAAAAACACCTCAATTTGATCTTAAGTCTCCCAAGTCGCAATATATTCATCCATAATTTTCTGTATATTATTGAAACCCATAGTTTTACAAAATTGTTTTAATCTTTTTTCATTAAGATTCCATTGCGATCTTCGGTGATAAGTATTAATTCCATCATTATCTAAAAATAAAAAATCCACAATTTTGAATAAAGGTTTCGGCAAGTACTTGCCAAAAAATATTATAATTTTAAATAATTTATCACGAGCAGAAATTTCTGTAGGTTTAATCACATATGGTTCACATATAATGATTTTATGAGCAATTTTTTTTGCTATGTTTATTAATTCGATGTGCTTAGGGTAAACATGATGTAAAATATCACATATAACAATAACATCCTTTTTTTCTCCCTGATAGTCTTGAAAATCGAAAATGTTTTTCCTCTTAATTATTATCCTTTTTAATTTTATATTTCTTTTTTTCAATTCTTTGGTTTTGATTCGCTTTAGAAATCGATGATTAAGATCTACACCTTCATATTCGATAGCAGGATGCAAAAAACGCATTAAATATCCAGTACCACATGGTAAATCTAATATTCTTTTTGGTCCTTTACCGATAATTGAAGCAATTGTATAAAATTTAGTGTCCTGATCATATAATCTACGTGTTACTGCATTATAGAGCCATCCACTGCGGTAGATTAAGCTTCTAAAAGTTCTAAGGTTAGTATTACCTAGCATCCTTAACAAAAATAAATTAATTTAGGATTTAAATTTATAACAAAAAAAAGAATATATTTAAATTTAGGTTGTAGAGAGCTTATTCATTTTATTTTCAATATCGGAGTTTAACTGTTTAATTTTTTTCTCTAAAGTTTTCAGTTCTTTATTAATTGCTTCAAATCTACTCTCCTGAGTATTCAATTTTTTTATGTATCGTTCTTTTAATGATATAGATTGACTATCTTCTCCTAGAACTGAAATATTTTCTCTAAGTCTTACTTGTTCATCAGTCATAAGGTCTCTTTCTTCATTCAATTTATCTTCTTTAGATCTCAAATCATTTAGAGTTTGAATTAAATCAGCAATTTCTTTTAAATTGGTTTCTAGTTCAGGGTCAATAAATTTCTTTTTTACATAAAATACTACTCTTTTTAATAGGTCTTCTTTGTTATAATTCCATAGATAATTACTTGAGTAATTTTCTCTTTGTTCTTTTAATTTAAATACCACAGCATCTTTAGGTTTTAATGTCAATTTAAATCGCCAATAGTTTGCGGTTTCTTCTGGATCTATTGGCTTTTCAATAAACTTGTAGTCATGAGTTTTTGGATGATCGAGGTATAATTTCTTTTCTTCGTCTGTTTTATTCTTTATTTTATATGTGGTCATCATATTGGTGTAATAATATTCATAAGAATACCCACTCCCAAAAGTAACCCTATGAACGGACAAATTCTCAGATTTTTGTTCGTGAGTAACGATTACTGCTTGTTCTATAGCATAATTTAGTAAGCGGGTATCATCTTTGTTTAGGAAAGGAATAATAGCTTCACCAGCAAGATTGTCATCATAAATGATTGTTACTGGCCCTCTTTCAAGTGTCAAATTAGTATTATTGGTGATTTCTAAACAAGCATTAGGATTTTTATCTTGTTCTATCTTATTATAGAGTAATATTTTCTTTGCTTTAATTGATTCTGTGAGAATTGGGACCAGCGCAGATTGTTTTCGCTTAATAGTAACGGGATTTGATATATTATATTCAAATAATTCTCCTAAATCTTTAGTCTGAGCCTTAACTTGGGATTTAACTTTATCAAATACTGCAGTATCAGACATAACACCCTGATAGCGTCCAAATCCCCCAGCAGGTGCTGCAGGAGCTGGCATTCCAGTTCTAAGAGCTTTCGCTTTTTTCATGGCAGTAGGCTTTAATTCATCCATTTCTGCCATAGCGTAATCTTCAAATCTTTCCATTTCTAATCCCTCTTCGATATCTGTGGGTTTTGCACTTAAAACTTTAGGTGGTTGAATAACAGGTCTTTGAATGAATATTGGTCTATAAAATTCATAAACGAAAGAAACTGGCATACCTGCGACCAAAGAGAGCTCAATATCCTCCCAATCCTGGTTTGTAGTGTTTTCAATCAAACTCCACCCAGATAATAAGCATTTTTGTTCTAATGCTTGTTGTTTACTCATGATTAATCTGTATGAAGTTTTCCAGATTGGGCTTTCACGAATATATGACACAAATATATTTCTATCATTAGTATCATCTCCACCAGATTCACAGTTTATAATAATTTTCTTAGCGTCCTTTTTCTTACCAGCGATTACGGTATCTAAGAAGAATTGTAAATCTTTTCTAATCTCTTCATTTTGAATTTCCAATGATCGAATTTCTGTAAAACTATATTTAGTCACCAATCCATCATCTTGAAGTAGAGTCAATAATTTCTCAATTATTTTCTCATCTTTAGTTAATCTTTCTATAAATTCAATACCCATTATTTTTCCTGAAATTTTCTTAGCACCACCAATCGTTAAAATTACTTTGGCTCCTTTAATCTGAGTTACAAGAGAGGAAAATGAATTTTGGTCAGGAATGTTCAACATTATAGATTTAAGTAGTTGATTTGTTTCCAAAGCTGCGTCGTATGATATTGATGAGATATATCCTTTCTCACTTGTATCTAAANNCATCTCATCAATTTTGAATTCAAGTTCAAATTTACCTGAACCTTTTTGAATACCTTCTAATATATAGTAGGATACCCCGTGTTTGAAAATTATTACTTTTTTTACTTTTAATTTCGACATATCATTAATATGGCTTATTTATAATTTAAATTTTCACGAGCTATAAAGAAAAAATGAAAAATAAAGCTATTAAATAGGATAAAAATTAGTTATAAATATCTTTTTAAAATCTTCAGAGTGTCCTCTTCTAATGTAGATTTATATTCTGGATTTTCCACAATTACACCTATATACTCACCAGAATTATTGAAGAAGTAAAAAGTCGGGATGGCTCTCAAATCAAATTTAGGATCAGTTGCTTCTGGAGGAGAACGTTTTTTATGCCAAATAGTTTCTTCCGGTTTATGCAAGGCATTTACCATTATACCATATAATATTTTTAACTTGAAATCATCGGTGTTGAGTTCTTTTGCTATTTTAATCATGCTAGGTACATTTCTTGAACAATCTGGACACCAATCAGCACCTAAAGCTACGATTTTCACTTTTAGTTTCTTATTATTTAATACTTCTTTAATTTTATCAAGTACTTCTGATTTTGGTTGATATTTATCATAAACATTCTTAACCTTATTACCATATTTCTCTAAATATTCATCTGGGGTTAATGTTGGAGAGACTAGATCTTCCCATTTCAGTGAATTATTCAAAGTCATAATTATTATTCAATAAGAATGTTTTAAAAAAATTTATTTAATAATCCATAAAGCACCAGCATTTAAAATTTAATAAAGAAAATTAAATACTGCAAAAAATAAATAAAAAATGACTTTTTAACTTCAAAATAATTTTTATCTAAAAAAAAAGGCGGATATCATTTTATATTCTTATCGCGGGAAAACAATAAAGCTTAACCTCTCAAATAAAACTATTTCAGAAGTTCCTCTTAATGAAGAAATTGCCAATAAATTCTTAGGAGGCGCGGGATATGCTTGTAGATATCTGTATGATAAACTAGAACGAGAAACTGATCCATTATCTCCTGAAAATATAATAATGATCATGACAGGCCCGCTAAATGGAACTTTTGCTCCAAATACAGGGAGATGGGTGGTTTGTTCTAAATCTCCTTATACAGGAATTTGGGGAGAATCAAATTGTGGAAGCTGGTTTGGAGCGGAAGTGAAGAAAGCAGGTTATGACGGGATTGAAATAGTAGGCGCTTCAGATAGACCTGTGTATATTGAAATTGAAGATAACGAGGTTAAAATAAAAGATGCAGAGTTTTTATGGAGTAAAGATACATTTGAAACAACTGAAAAACTTAAAAAAACTTTTGGAAATGAAAAAGCAAAGGTAGCTTGTATAGGTATAGCGGGAGAGAATTTAGTGAAATTTGCGAGTATAATATCTGAACAAAGAGCCGCAGGGCGAACTGGTATGGGGGCTATTTTTGGCTCTAAGAAGTTGAAGGGAATTATTGTTAAAGGATCCAATATAGAGCTTGATGTAGCTAATAAAGACAAATTAAAAATTGCTATTAAAAAGGCGAGGGATTACGTTAAAGAATCCTTTGCAACCCAAATGTTAGGTGAATATGGAACTGCAGCAGCCCTCGATATGTATAATGTTACCGGTGAATTGCCTTTAAAATATCATACAGAATCTAAATGGGATAAAGCAAGGAATATTTCGGGGGTAACTATGGCAGAAACAATATTAATAAAACAATCATTTTGCCATTCATGTGTTATAGGATGTGGA
>JABAHP010002034.1_pt1 | contig 25668 bp, 22 predicted proteins | sample 7062081 | NCBI WGS metagenome assembly JABAHP01 (sample SAMN14534357, study PRJNA622989) | marine sediment metagenome | biome: marine biome [ENVO:00000428]; feature: marine pelagic biome [ENVO:01000023]; material: deep marine sediment [ENVO:00002113] | place: India: Gulf of Kutch | collected...
CTCCAAAATGACACCACAGATACTGATTTTACATCAATCGAGTCCCAAAATATGTAGTTTTTTAGGCCGTGGATCCAATTTATAAAAATAATTTCGTATTCAATGTACGGTGCTAAAAATAACGTAGTGGGAAGTGAGAATTACTAATTGAGAAATCTTAAATTCTTAAGTAAAATGTCCCCTGATAAGATAGTTAGAATTCGTGTATATAGCTGAAGAAGTCTTAACGCATTTAGGAATCTGCAGCTGATGACCGTGCAATATTAAGAGGATATCTGATTCCAAATCAACATATGAATGATGTAACTCGGATTTTGAATGCGATTGAGGATGGGGACGAAAAGTCTTCAGAGAAATTGCTGCCGTTGGTGTATGAGGAGCTGCGCCTTTTGGCTGCTCAGAAAATGGCTCAAGAGAAACCCGGGCAGACGCTTCAGGCAACGGCTCTGGTCCACGAGGCATACATCCGATTGGTCGGATCGGAGGCTAAAGATTGGAGCTGCCGGGGTCATTTTTTCGCTGCAGCGGCCGAAGCAATGCGTAGGATTCTTGTAGATAATGCTCGTCGCAAGAAGAGTCTCAAACATGGAGGACAAGGCCAAAAAGTCGAGCTGAGTGAGGCGTTTTTAGCCATCGAAGGGCCTAAAGAGGATCTCCTCGCTCTCAATGATGCTCTCGATAAACTTGCCCAGGAGGATGAAAAACTTGCCGAACTGGTGAAGCTGCGCTATTTTGCAGATTTGACACTCGAGCAGATAGCCACAATTATGAAGATCGGTCGGCGGACCGCCGACAGGTATTGGGCTTTAGGACGTGCGTGGCTTTTTCAGGAAATGACAAAGGGTGAAAAAGCATAAAGATCTTGTTCTCCGATAAGACACAGGCTAAATGGCAAGACATGTCAGCCAGCTATAAATCCTTTAATTGTGAGGAGTTGAAGTCAGGTTTGGTTCCATTTTTACGGCGTAAGAACCTGTCAATGTATCGTTTTCAAAGAAAAAAAGATTTTTTGGCGCATTGGGTCTGTAGATTACGCACTGTAATACGAAAGGAAATCGACATATTGAGTTAGGCTATGAGTGATTTAGAACGCATCAAACCGATTTTTTCAGAAGCGCTCGACAAAAAAGGGGCTGATCGAGAGGCCTATCTGAACGAAGCTTGCGGTAAGGACCATGAACTCAAGGCAAAGGTTAAGGCCTTACTCGGAGCTCACGAAGGGGCTGGTGATTTTCTTGTGTCCGGGGCTTTGGGTTCTGCGGTCACGCTGGAAAGCAGCCCTTTGACGGAGGGACCCGGAACGACGATTGGTCGTTATAAGTTATTAGAGAAAATCGGCGAAGGAGGCATGGCTGTTGTCTATATGGCCGAGCAGAAAAGGCCAATTCGTCGCAGAGTGGCCTTAAAGCTCATCAAACTGGGGATGGACACTAAACAGGTCGTTGCCCGCTTTGATGTAGAGCGTCAGGCCCTTGCGATGATGGACCATCCTAATATCGCCAAAGTGCTCGATGCCGGGAAAACAAAAACAGGACGACCTTATTTTGTGATGGAGCTTGTTAAGGGCGTTGCCATTACCGAGTACTGTGACAAGAACAAGCTGGATACCAAGGAACGGCTGGACTTGTTTGTGCAGGTATGTAATGCTGTTCAGCATGCACATCAAAAGGGGATTATCCACCGCGATATCAAACCATCGAATGTTATGGTTACACTGCGTGACGGCAAACCTGTGCCGAAGGTAATTGATTTCGGTATCGCCAAGGCCATCAGCCAGCGACTTACAGAAAAGACATTATTCACGCGATACGCCCAGATGATAGGGACGCCGGCCTATATGAGCCCTGAACAAGCAGAGATGAGTGAGCTTGACGTTGATACACGAACGGATATCTATTCGCTGGGCGTCCTGCTGTATCAACTACTGACCGGAGTTACACCTTTCAGCGAAGAACAGCTTCGCGAAGCAGGCTATGTTGAAATGCAGCGTATAATCCTTGAAGAAGAACCCAGCAGGCCTTCCACGAAGTTGAGCACACTTGGGGATTCGCTGACTTATGTTGCCGAGCACCGCAAGACAGAGCCAGGCATGCTGACGAAACTGATACGCGGCGATCTTGACTGGATAGTGATGAAGTCGCTGGAGAAGGATCGGAGCCTACGTTATGAGACGATCCACGATTTGGCTCAGGACATCCGGCATCATTTGAATGATGAGCCCGTCCTCGCGGGGCCTCCGAGTCTGTCTTATAAAATGCAAAAGTTTATTCGCCGTAATCGCATAGCTGTAATAACAGGCGCTATAGTTATGGTTGCTGTAGTACTTGCCGTGGTTGTTCTGTCGTTGAGCACAGCATTAATATGGCGGGCACAGAGTCGAACGCAAAAAGCACTGAGCCGGGAACAACTGGCCGTTCAGGATGCGCAATACAATCTGTATGTGGCCCGGATGCATTTGGGTGGGCAGTACTGGGAGGCCGGACAGATTGCAAGCCTGTCGCAGATGCTGGATAATTGTGTGCCCGAAACCGGCCAGAGAGATCTGCGTGGTTGGGAGTGGTATTACCTCCTTTCTCTTTGCCATCAGGACCTGGCCACCCTGTGTGGAGGCACTCCAGCCGTCAGGCGTGTGGCATGGAGTCCCGACAGCAGTAGGATCGTTGCCGGCAATTCTGACAACACAGCCATAGTATGGGACATCCCGAGCCAGACAGAGCGGCTTGTACTGAAGGGACACACAGGCGAAGTAATGGCAGCCGCCTGGAGCCCCGACGGTGCGACCATCGCGACGGGCAGTGGGGATAGAACGATAAAACTATGGGATGCACATACCGGAAAAGAAATGGCCACGCTTACCGGGCATAACGACAGGGTGACTTCTGTGGTATGGACTCCCGACGGCACCCGGCTTGCATCAGCAGGATGGACTGATCAGACAGTCAGGATATGGGATGTGAGGGCCGGGAAAGAGCAGATGACACTGAAAAGTCCCGGCAACGCCGTGACTGGACTATCACTTAGCCCGGATGGCGAGTATCTGTCAAGTGTCGAATACCTGGGGTGGATGAGGATATTTGAGATGGATACGGGTCGTGAGGTACGATCATGGAGGGCTCAGGAGCATAATCTCTGGGCGGTGGCATGGAGTCCTACCGGGGATAAAATCGCAACTGGAGGCTTTGGCCCGGTTAAAATATGGGATCCCAACACCGGGCGCCAATTACAGAGCCTGCCCCACGAAGGAGGCGTTGACTGGCTATCCTGGAGCCCGGACGGCAGGCATATCGCCTCGGCTACGAGGGATCAGCAGATTCGGATCTGGCAAGTAGATTCGGGACAGCAGATACACAGCTACCGAGGACATACCGGCTGGATCAAATGTGCTGCCTGGAGTCCAGATGGAAGCCGCATCGCTTCGGCAGGCGGCGATGGGACTGTCAAAATCTGGGCAACATACAAACTTGGCGGTGGTTCAGGCTTAGGGCATTCGGATGTGATGAAGATTGCATGGAGCCCGGTAGAGGAACTCCTGGCTACATCCGGCCGGGGAAAGATAAGGATGTGGGACATGGATGCAGGAAAGTGTATTCGCTCCTGGGATTCCGGGCAGCCAGCAGTTGTTGAGACGAGCTGGAGCCCGGACGGAAAGTACCTTGCATCGTTTTCAGAGTGGGGTGGGGACCGGGAGACGGTGAAGATCTGGGAAGTGCGCACGGGTGCTGAAGTTGCCTCCATTGCAACGCCCGGGGCTTGTCTGTGCTGGAGTCCAGATGGGAGGAACCTGGCTATCGGATATCGAGGGGATAGCCAGGAGGATACGATCATATGGAATGTCGCCGGCAAGGCCGAGACAATGCGTTTGAAACGCCATGGCGGAGGGACACGTAGTGTAAGCTGGAGCCCGAATGGACACTGGCTCGCAACAAGTGGAACGGATGGCCTGATCCACACATGGAACGCCAAGACAGGGAATCTGGAGCATACTTTTCAAGGTCATGTACGAAACAAGAACGTTCACGTGGTTGCCTGGAGTCCTGACAGCCGGTTCTTTGCTACCGGAGGCTGGGATCAAACTATCAGGATCTGGGTGGCAGATGAAGGCACGGAGAAACTTACGCTTCATGGGCACACAGGCTACATCAAGTCGTTATTGTGGAGTCCTGATGGTAGCCGCATCGCCTCAACTGGTCGTGACGAGATGGTGAAGATATGGGACGCCCTGACCGGACGTGAGCTAATGACACTACCCTACAGCAATGTCGGAGTAGAACATACCATAACCTGGAGCCATGACGGCAAGAAAATCGCCGGAGCACTGGCTGACGGGAAAATCCGTGTATGGGATGCTTCGGCCGGTTATGAGATTGACTCGGATAAATCTGATAGGATCTCATTGACCGGCAAATAGAAAAGTACAGGAAATGAGTTTAGTAGGATGAAAAGGTAAAGATTCAAGAAAGAAAGCGGCCGGTGAGCCATAGCTACCAGGCAATTACTCACCGGCCAGGCCCAGCAAGGGCGGTTGGTTTGTGCGCCCAAGCCGGTGCATATTTAATAATACAACAAGCCAAGAACAGAATCAATCAGTAAAGATATTCAATTTTGTATTGCATGATAAAAACAAGTCTCAAAACCTGTTGTTGCGGTGACCCATTGTTACGTATCCGGCGACGTTATGGTAAAGGCAGGTGTATGCGGGCCGGAGGAAAGGTGGTGGTGCGTATGAGTGTGTGAAATTTTATACCATGTTTTTTTTGGTGAGATTGTGGAAGTATCCAAGAAAGTAATTTGGAAAGAGACTAGTAGGTACTGAAAGTTAATATAATTATTTCATAACATCTTTTGAGAAAGGAGTATTCCGATGAGAAATTACAAAAAATACAGCGTATTGATTTTAGCCGTGGAGGTACTGGTGATATGTGCCATAGCAATTCAAAAAGTTCAAGCAAAAGTAACTTTCCAAGAAATTATACAGTGGACGCAAGTAATCACGAATAATAGCTGTTTGCCGGAAGAGACGGTAATGTTGATCGGCCAATTGAGCATATTGGAAACCGTGACCATAGACAAGGATGGCAAGGAGCATTGGACGCTCCATAAGAGGCCAGTAGATGTCCAGCTTTTCTCAGCGGAATGGGTGCCGGACTCGGAGCACCCCGAAGGTGGCTACTACATACCCGTCGGAGATCCATGGCCATACCAGGCAGTAGGTATTACTCAGTGGGCCAACACGGTAGATCCCATTCCGCTCAATGTGGTTGAAGTCTGTCAAAACAATTTTTTTCTGATTGGCAAGGGTGATCTTCCAAACTACAAAGTCCAAATGAATTATTCTTTGAAGGTCGAGTTAGATGAAGAAGGCAATTATGTTTTGGATTACAAAGTAATCAACGTACATGTCACGTGCAATTAGGCATTAGGGTGCTGCAATATCGGGAAATAGTGGAGCGTCCCGAGTTGAGCGACCTGCAAAAGAAAGAAAATGCCGGCATTCCCGGATAGAAGGAATGCCGGTTTTTTTATGAGGTGATAGATACTCGATTTATGAATGTGTGGATGCGATCACAGGAATATTGTTGATTGATTTATCAATATTACAATCAATATCCCTTCATTTTTTGACTGAAGCATTTGAGTAGGAGACTATTCCACAATATACCCTTCTCCTGAGTTGCAAATTGTTAGAATTCTTCGTTAAAGTTATGTCTCCAAAATGACACCACAGATACCGATTTTGCTTATATTGAGCCCGGAAAAATGTTATTTTTTGGTTCAATATTGAAATTTGTAAAAAATATCGGACCTGTGGAGGATTCAATTTACGATTCCAAACTAAAAGTGCTGATAGTGTCTCAAGCTGCTACCCTTGCTATCGAAGATTACTAATTGTGAGAGCAGTGAATATAGAATCTTGAATCCAGGAGCAAGGAGAATCACGGTATTGGGAACGAGTTTTCACTTGCCTCGAATTCCATGGCTCGGCCTCCGACGATTTCCGATGTTATCGACAAGAACTGCGATGGCTGCGCATACTGTGTCGATTCCTGTCCCACACGCTCGATTACCCTGCTTGAGTTTATGCTGCGTGGTGATATCAAGAAGGTGGTAGAAGTCAGTGAGCGTACATGTATAGGATGCGGAATCTGTATGTAGACGTGTCCGAAGAAGGGCATTGATGTAAAAGACTTCAGGCTGGAGTATTTTTCGAAGATGGTCAAGGCGGCGCTGGAGAACAAAGGCGATGAGCCGGTGATTATCAGCTTCTGCTGCAACCGATGTGCATATCCCGGTGCTGATGCTGCCGGTTCCGCCGGGATTCAGTACCCCGCAAGTGTCCGGATCATACGAACCGTGTGCTCGGGTATGATACATCCCAATATAATCATGGACGCTCTGACCCAGGGAGCGGATGGCGTCCTTTTATGTGGGTGTCACCATGGGAACTGCCGCTCCCGCGAGGGAATCCGTAAGGCCCTGGACAGGAAAGATGCAATAGAGTTGATGTTGGAGGATTTCGGTTTAGAGCCTGAGCGATTCCGGCTGGAGCATATCGCCGCATCGGAAGGACCGAAATTCGCCCAGGTAGTCTCGGACATGACCGATGAACTCTCGTCTCTCGGTCCAAGTCCCTACCGATAAAGTTTATAACAGCAGAGGCCACAAAGCGGAGCCTGATAGAATCTTCTGGATCGGTCCTGCCAGCAATGTCACAAAATCCACAAAACGTCCTGCAACGACCAGTTTGACCACATCAACTTTCGTGGCGAACATAAAATCGCAGAAAACCCGAAACTCCATTATTTGATCATGGCAAAATAGCTTATGGTTCAAGACACCCTTCTCATGAGTTGCAAAAGGTCAGAATTCTTCGAAAATTCTTAATTGATTCAATGCACTATTCAAAAAAGAGCTGGCAACTCTCAAGCTGCCGGGCTTCTTACTATCATTAAACGCTTTGTATCGTTCTGAGAAAGTCTACTGTGAGAAGGCTTCTATTGCCTCTGCACCGGGGCCACATTATATACGGATTTCTTGTCGAGAGCGCACAAACAAAGGCCGAGCCAAATTGGCCCGGCCCGTTTGCGACCTCCAATAAAGGAGGACTACCATGTCTCTTTTTAATATTATGTCAGAAGTTATATTTCTTCGTATTCACCGGTGCAGCACCGATCTGGCCAAACCTCCGCTAAAACAACAGCCCTGTCCTATTCCACTTTCTTGAGAACCATCTGCCGCGGCTCGCCCGAGACGTGGAAACTTCCCTGGGGGTAAATCATTCCTTTATCCACGATAAGACTACCATCTTCTTCAAAATATCCCCGATAGTAGTAGTCGGCGCCGTGAGGGCTTTTATCGTTGATGTCTATGATTATTCCATCCGTTGTCAGCAACCACGTGCCCGGTACGGTCGTCCCTGCCTTTATTGCCCCCGGAGTTTTGTCTTTGCCGAATCTATCGCCCATCGTGACATGACACACTCCTTCGGGCCGGACATCAATCTCATGAACATCACCTCTACTCTCGCCCCGCCATCGACCCAAGAAGGCGGTCTCAGGAACAGGATTTACAAGAACCATCTTGACATCCGCCAAGTCGTCAATACCCAGGCCCTTGACAACGGCTTCGGTCTTATCAGCGACCTTTTTTGCCAGCGAGGCGCTTGCCTGGTCGTGTTCGATTCGGAAAGTCAGTGGCACATTTTTCGGTTTGGTTATACGCCACAGGATATGTTGCTCGAGGTCTTTCAGATTAACCGGACCCGATGCCAGAGGTTCGGGTCCTCCGTCCGGCCGTTGCATAGCATGTGTATAGAACGTGGTGATCTCGCCCTGCCTGAGGTAGAACGTGGCGTTACCATCACCCACATTATTAGTCGCCGAACTCAGACGTACTTCGGTATCCATTTGCGAGCTGGTCTCTTTTGCCACCGAGATGATTTTGTTTCGCAGATCTCTGGCTACATCTTGTGTCTCCCTGGAGTAGTAGATTTCAATTCGTATGGGCAGACTATCGGCGTCAACGAGTTTGCCCCGGAGGTAGTCCAGTGTCTCTTTCTCGGATAGAAATCCTGTCACTTTCCAGCGTTGAACAACCCAGTAATCGATGAATGGTTTCTGGCATTCCAGAACAAACAAGCGCTTCCCTATTATCTCGAGAGATATAAACGAATTGAGAGTCTCTATCGGCTGTACGGCCAAAGGAAGTTTGGGGACAATTCCCGCCAACTCCCTCAGATTCGCCAATTCCATCGCGCGTTTGGATTCGAGTTCCGCTTTTGCCAGCAGTAATTCGTAACACATGTCGGCAGGTCCACTCGTAGATTCGACCCTGTGCGCGAGCTGTTCGATCTGAAGATCAAGCAGCTTTATCTGCTCAAAGCTTTGCGTGATCTGACGGACGACATCAAAAGCCTCTTTTTTACTGACTTTTCGATTCTCCATTGCCAGCCGGATGAGGTCACCCAACTCAGGATCTTCCACCTTCTTAACGCGGTCAAGTACGCTGGTCGTTTCGCTTTGAGCCGCTGCAACCGCTCCGAGGATCATCGGCAAAGCCAGGCCAAAGACACATAACAACTTTATGATTTGTTTGTTTCTCATTTTTCAATCTCCAAAAGACTGTGCAAGAATATGATTTATACTCTCAACCGACGGGTTCGGGCCCGATATACCCATCAGTTCTACACGTTCTGTTTGATTCTCGATAGACTCGGCGGCGAACACTGGCAAGGTCTGACCACCTGCGATGAATGAGTCAGGAGGCAACAGTCTGCCCGCGCGCTCGACGGCACGAGCCATACGGTCTTCCATACCCAACTGCCTAAAGAGACGGGCGGCCTCCAGCCACGCTACGAGTTCACCCGGCACGTATACGCCATCGGTTTTGGTTTCCACACGTGTAGTAAAATCTACGGTTGTTGGCAATTTAGGTTGCATCGATAGTCGTCCGCCAAAAAATGCGATGCCGGCGATCAGGACGGCGGCTGCCGCAATTTTCGCTCTTCGCCATGCGGAACGTCGCCGCCAAACACGAATAAACTCGGCCGTCGATTCATTGAGCACCTGTTGCTTGAACGCTTCCCGCGGCGGCTCGCCCGACAAATGCCGCTTTAGATTTGTATCTGCATCTATATCTTTCATTTTATCACCTTGTACAATAAATCATTCCAGAGTTCTTAACTGTTCGTACTCACGGGCAAAGCCTGCCCTGGCCCGCCGCAGCAGCGATTCTATCGCCTCCACGGATGCACCGTTGTTTGCGGCGATTTCGTTCATACTCAGCCCCCTGAGGTATTTTTCATCGAGTACGATGCGATAATGAGAGGGCAACCGGGCGAGGGCCTCATGTACCCGCAAGTCAGTCCCTCGCTGTGTGACCACTTCAGAACTGCCCTTCGAAGACGATTCCTCATGTCGCTTCCGTCGCTGCTCGTTAGTCCGGTTCGACATATAGCGGTTCCTTGCTATACCGAACAGCCATGCTCGAAAGGCCGCCCGATTGGGATCGAAACGGTGAATCCGGCGAGCCGCAGTGACGAAGACCTGCTGGGTCAATTCCTCAGCCAAGTCATGCCGGGTTCTCGTGAGCACGAGACAAAATCGATAAACTGCATCAAAGTGCCGGTCGAATAACTGACGCCATGCCTGCTCGCTGCCATTCTGGGCGGCATATATTGTAAAAGCCTCAGAATCTACATCCATACTCGATTGCTCAATCGGTCGTTCGGAGTTCAGCATACAATTGTCGATCACGTCTCTATAATTATTTCTCGTCCCATCCTGCAAATCCGTCGTAAATTCCGGAAAAAACTAAGAAAATTCTAACACAGCAATTCCGGTCGTGCACTACAAATTACATCCAAAGAAACGCTACTGGCCTGTAAAGTTGACGTGCTAAGGGCCAGCATTATTCACATACCTACCCACACACTTTATAGTTGTTAAACAATCCAATCAAACTCTACAAATCCTGGAAAATGCCTGAAATAACCTCAGAATGGTGAGCAAAGCTTTCATTAGCAGGTCTGAAGAATGTCTGATCTGTGAATCCGACTTACAAAATGCCTGTCTCGTAAGTAAAGTAATATCAGTGAGTTACATAAAATCGCCGGTATTCTCAAAAAAAAAATACTTGAAAATGTCCCCTAAATATGGTATAAAAACACATAATATCTTATTTGGAGTAGGATTATACTTATATTACCCTTTTTAGCGCGAGAACTTGGCTATTACTGTGTCGGCGTCGACACAGGAAAAGTAAACGGTAATTAGAAAGGAGATGATGCAATGACAAGGAAAATGACTTATCTGGCAGTACTGAGTGTGCTTTTTGTGATGGGTTCAACAGCACAAGCCGTCGTTATCGACATGAATTCACCACAGGATGGCCTGACGGTAGGACGTGGCGACACCATCCAAATGACTGTCAAGCTAACAAATGACACTGATATAAAGGATGTTGTCAATGTCAGGTTCAGGATGACTCTGACCGGAGATGATAAGTCTATCGTTCTGCAGGGACGGCCCATGAGGCTTAGAATGGAACCTGGCCAGGAACTGGAATGGACGGTCGAAACCACCATACCGGAGTTTTTGCCGCCTTTGCCAACGGGTCCAATTGACATTGTTATTATCGGCAGAGCAGAGGGCCTCAAGAGCGGAACCGAATCCAACGATACGGTCTCTTTTATTCTCGACTTAAGCTAAAGCCAAAGTTTCTGAGAGTCGATTATATTTCCATGCAGGCAGGAATCGTGTTTCCCGGCCTGATGTATATAGATTTACTAAAGAGGGGCTTTTGTAGTACCCATAGAAAGGGGGAGGTACGTGAAGAAAGTCTTTTTAGGCGTAGCGGTCTTTGTCTCGACATTAGTGGTCGTGTCGTCGGCAACCGCTCAGGTGCAGTGCAACGATTTTGAGATACTGCTTTTCGGCAGGATCTGGCGTGTAGTCAGCTACTACGTTCAGGATGACATCCTGCAAAATCCTAACGAATTTGTTTTCCTGGAACCCGAAGGACTGGCTTACAGGGACGGTGTGCTCTATGTGTCTGGTGACAGAGGCGAAGACGAAGCGGACGGACGTTTGGCCGTTTATAATTATTCCGTCAGCGGCCTTTCTTATAACGGTTTTATCCAGATGCCCAACATCGCGCCTGACTGGTGGGGCCCGGAAGGATTGACATTTAATAACTCAGGAAGCGGATACGGCAGCGGGCTGAACCAACTTGTTTCTGTAGAGGTAGACGAGCCTAACCAGGCGGCAGTTATAGATTTGACTACAGGTAATATCAGCGACAGGCAGCCTGTAGAGAATCCTGAAGATATTACCTTTCTGCCGGGGATTACGCGGTTTGCGACTTTGACCGATAAGGCCTCATCAATTGAAGTAACTTACTACGACCAATCCTTGAGTCCTACCGGCAGTTCGTTTGAAGTTGCACCTGCAAGCAATGGTCTGGCCGGTGTCAGCGCTTCCTTCGGTTCATGGTTTACTCTTAGCAGTCAATCCGGTGAAGTCCTGATAGTAACTACAAAAGCCAGTCCCGGCAACGCCATTCTGGCTTACGATACCAATGGAAATCAGATTGGACGCCAATACGATTTGCCACTCGAACCTAAGGCAAGGATCCCGTTTGATGGATTTACTTTATTGCTACCTGCCTTCGATAGCGTGGAGGCCATTGCTGTTGACCAAACAAACAAGGTTATTTTTCTCGGTGACGAAGGTAACGCCATGATTCATGTCCTTACTCCCGTCCGATTAGCTGCCGACCTTTTTGAGGATGGCACTGTTGACAAAAAGGACCTTGGAATTTTTGTTACATACTGGCTCGATGTGGATTGCGACCTTACAGACTGGTGCAGTGGATGTGATATTGACCACAACACCGTAGTAAACTTTCCTGATTACGCGATACTCGCTGAACAATGGAAGCTGATTGAGAGCTATTGATCTGACTCTTTTTATCGAAGCTGACATTAGCACCTGCAAAGAATGGGGTGATTTTGACACTGGCATACAAGGTATCTGTCAGGAATGAGACAACTATATTTTCTTACTACTCGGCTTTGGTGTGGTGCTTTTCAGAAACAAAAACTTGTAATGAAAATCTAATTTATATATTCAATCTTGCATTTTAATCCCTGTGGATTATCCCGCTTTCTCCTTTGGCTTCGCGCCACACGGGCCTTTTTACAATGTATGCGTCAAAAATATTCGCAAGAATTAAGGTATTTTGTTTCTCAATTATGAAAATATCAGCTCATACTTCCAATAAAATGAGGCTCTATGGTCTATTGACACCGACATTATTTGCTTAGATGTCATCGTTCATATAGACATCCTCTTTTCAATTGAAAAAACACCCGAATTTCGTTATAATACTTAACTGGAGTTCAAAATGTGGTGTTCGAGCAAACCCGACAGAATATTCCCTGTTGTTCTGGTTTTAAGTTTTGTTTTCGGTGGCGCAAAGCTTATTACAGCTGACTACCATCTCGATAATCCTACAGGTGTGATGCACACACCTAAGAACATTATATTGCTGATTTCCGACGGCTGCGGCTACAACCATATTGACGCGGCAAGTCTTTATCAATATGGAGAAATATATAACCAGGTTTATGAGGACTTTCCCGTGCAGTTAGCGATGAGTACATACGCCGCCGATGGTGGATACGACCCAAATCTTGCATGGGAACACTTCGACTACGTCAAATCCGGAGCTACGGATTCGGCAGCGGCCGCAACAGCCATGTCAACCGGCCTTAAAACATACAACGGAGCAATAGGAGTCGACGTAGACCGCAATCCCATATTGAATATCGTCGAGCGAGCTGAGGAACTTGGCAAGGCAACCGGTATAGTGACAAGCGTTCAGTTCAGCCACGCTACACCGTCTGCTTTTGCAGCCCACAATGTCTCGCGAGGAAATTATGAGGATATCGCAAAGGAGATGATATACGACAGTTCGGTCGATGTAATCATGGGCTGCGGACATCCGTTTTACGATGCCAACGGCAACCGGAGGGAAACACCAAAGTATAAGTATGTCGGCGGTATGACAACCTGGAATGAACTTGTCGCCGGTACGGCCGGAGGCGACGCCGATGGTGATGAAATATCTGACCCATGGACACTCATCCAGACTCGTTATGAATTTCAAGCCCTAATCCATCCTGTACGACCGATAGCGGACTTCAACCGGGATGGGAAGGTAGACATGCAGGATTACTCGATACTTGCACGATGCTGGCAACAGAACAAATTATTGGTCGATATTGCACCACTACAACAGTCTGGAGATGGTATTGTTGATTCTAAGGACCTGGCTGTTTTTGCTGAACACTGGTTGACAAGCACGAAGACACAACTATTGACTGGTCAGACAGGCAATCCAAATCCAGGTAGCGGAGTAATCAGCAGCCCTGCACCGAAGCGGGTCCTTGGGGTAGCACAAGTTTATTACACTCTTCAGGAAATGCGCAGTGGCGACACTGATGCTGCTCCATATGTAGTGCCTCTAAATGAGACCGTCCCAACTCTTGAAGAGATGACCAGTGCCGCACTGAATATTCTGGATGAGGACCCCAATGGTTTTCTCCTCATGGTCGAAGGGGGCGCAGTTGACTGGGCAAGCCATTCCAACATTTCCGGCCGGGTAATAGAAGAGCAAATCGATTTTAATCGGACCGTCGAAGCTGTTGTTGAATGGGTCAGATTTAACAGCAACTGGGGTGAAACGTTAGTAATTGTCACGGGTGACCACGAGACCGGTTATCTGGCCGGTCCCGATTCCGGTGACGGCTTGTATGGCCCAGTCTGGAAAACGCTTATTAATAACGGCATTGGCATCGTACCCGGTATGGAATGGTATAGCAGAAGCCATACCAACTCGCTTATCCCCTTTTATGCCAAGGGTCGTGGCGCAAAACTGTTCAAGTTGAGAGCAAATGGTTATGACCCGGTTCGAGGATATTATATTGATAATACCGACATCGCAAAAGTTATCTTCGAACTATTAGAGGAGTAACAGGCAAATTTATGTCTTTATGTCATAGACTCCGTATTCATGCCCGGTTTCATACATTGCGCAGACATTCTCACTCGGCACATCAGTCTGTAAGACATGGCAGGGAGCAAGTATAAAACCACCGCCGGAACCAAGAACATCTATCATATGCCTGACGTTATCTGCAACCTGAAGCGTAGTTCCCTGCGGCAAAACGTATTGTGTGTCAATCGATCCATGCAGGCAAATACGCGAGCCGTATTTGCTTTTGATTTGAGCAGGATCCATATCAGCGGCACTTACCTGAATGGGATCGAGTATGTCGACGCCTATCTCAATCAGCCCATCAATAAAAGCTGTAATGCCGCCACAACTGTGGAACATCACCTTTGTGTCATGACTGTGGGCGAGGTCTACCAGCCGTCTTAATCGCGGTGCGATGAATTGTCTAAACATGGTCGGGCTGATCAATGGTCCACGTTGTGTGCCGATATCATCACCAATCCGAAACAGGTCAATGCGTCCCTGTGCTGAGTTCAGCATCTTGTCATAATAGGTCACATAGAAATCTGTAAACTTGTCAAATACGGCACAGGCCAGTTCCGGTTCAAGTGCCATATCCGTCAGAATCTTGTCCATACCACATAGAAGTGTGGGGTGCTGTAACACGCTTGCTCCGGAGGCCATGATGGCAAAGTCCTTCCATGGCTCCAAAGCGTCCGCAAATCCTTCGAAGTCAAACCAATCTGCACTGGGCCACACATGGGCCTCAATTTTCTCAAGACTATCGGCATCGGCGAGAGGGAAATCGACGTAACAGTTCTCCGGCCCCGTCGCGGTTTGCATGACCTTGCGCCGCATACCCCAGCAATCCTCTAAATTTCCGCTGCTCAGGTTGCGATCCTTTGAAGTTGGCCCGCAGTAGACCGGATCGACAACACCGCGGATGTCTACGATATCAACATGGAGTTGTAGCAACAAATCCCTTAGAGAGGATACACCAAGGTCCTCCAGAAGCCGATTCATCGTGGCAGGATTAGCATTGAAATCCATCGGGACCCTATCAGGCCGGCTAAGGGCGACCGCTGTCATAACACGTTCTTTTGAAGTCATGTAAATGCCTTAGTCTTTGAGAAACTTTCGCCAGTCTTGTCCTTTTGTTAGCCATTCAAGGTTGAAGCGGGCTACAGCGATGCTCTCGTAAAGCTTTTTTCTGCCTCGCTCGAAAAGCAGAAACACGGTTCCATTCTTACCGGCCGCCAGGGACGAATAGGCACTGTGTCCTTCATACACAAGCCGTTTGACCGGCCAGGTCTTTGTGCCATCGAAACTCGCCCATACTGTCATGCGCACACGCGAAGAACCCGGATTGTCCGGCGTGCTGAACAAAAGTACATCCCTGCCGTTCGTTGCTTCAAGGGGCAAACGAACCAATCCCGCATTGCATCCATAACTTGGCTTGGTGCCGTATTTGAAGTAGAATGGCTCGCCGACTTCACGGAGGTGTTCGCAGACCTGCCAATCCGTCCACATGTGTCCTCCGTCGTAGCTCCAGGCGATTCGCCTGCGATGGTCTACCGCCATATGACAACGTGAGTTATAGTAGATATTACCACTGGATAATTCAGCAAGTGTTCCCTCTCCGGTCCCGCTCTGTACCGGTCCGCTTGTCTGCCAGGTCTTTCCGCCATCATCGCTGTAGATTGCCGTGTTGTGGTTGTACGGCCACCACTCCTGGTCGTTGTTGCCCTTGGGGGGCTGTATTCGAGCGGGCATAAGCAACCTGCCCTTGTGCTTGCCATGCTGTAGTGTTATTCCCGATTCGGAACATGCCGTTTGCACGGGTATTGAATCCGGGCTTCCGTGGCCGAGCGCATTGGGCTTTATGACAATCTCTTTCCTTGTCCAGGTTTTCCCATGATCCCGGCTTCGCCAGAGGTATCCACCCTTTGCGCGAACCACCATTACATCGCTGGTGTTTTCATCTACGATAGCACTGCCCCCGGCGTCAGAGCCGATTTTTTGGATTGGCCCCCAGTTCCTGCCGTTGTCTTCGCTACGACGAAGGACCCGGCCGGACTTGGCAAAAGCCAGAACCGTTCCGTCAGTTGCCACGACAATGTTTGGAATGCGCATTGAAGTGAAGAGGTCCTGTATTTCAAAGAATGGTGCAGCGCTGGGCCGAGTATTTTCTTTCTCAGCGAAGCCTGCTCCTGAAAATAATAAAACCATCATAAAACTGATAATGAGAACCTTTTTGCTAAACATATATTCCTCCTGTCAGTGATTGCTCTCTTGTCGTCAATCCACCGATATGGTAGAACTTTGCCTGATTTGTTTGATTTCGAAGGCATTGAGGACCGCCTTCGAGCCTTCGCGTCCTGGTCTGGCCGGGTCGGGATAGTCGTTATTGCCGCCGTCGATAATTACCAATACATCATTGGAGCCATCAGTTTTGAACCGGATCACAGATGTGCCGACCTCGGCGTCCGAAGTCGTGCTGGTCACGTCGATATCACGTGCTTCCCGGATGGATATAACACCTGTACCCGTACCTGTGCCAATGTCCCATCCGCGATAGCCCGACAGTGGTTGGGCGGGCAGCGGGACAGCACGCACCTGCGGCATGTTCGGCATGCGAGAAGGCTGATCAAGACTGTTGCGCGTGCTCTGCTTCCTTGGCTCCCAGTGGTTGTGGTAGCACGTCATTTCATATTCGCCGGCAGGCAGACCATTGATGCGCATAAGGATGTCACCTGTTCGCTCTCCACCCCAGTCGATGTTGTGGAACCAGCCGTTGGCGATAGGATCTCCCTTCGGCTTGCCGGTCGGTCGTCCACCGCCTCCGAGATTGTCGCGGCTCATACCGTAAACGGCGAATCCACCGTTGCCATGGCTGCCGCAATCGAGCATAACGTGCACTCCCGTACCGTCGAGACCGGCAGTGTTCGGCGGAATTTTACCGCCCGAACCATCTTCCCAAGTACCGTCGTGCATGTACATATCAGCCCATCGACACGCCACGAACGGTGTCCAGCCCGGCTTGAGTGTGCCGGCCACGGGGGTGGGATCTTTCTCACTCTTTGGTAACGCCAGGTCGACCTTCAAAGCAATTATTGCTTTGTCTTTTTTCCCAGTCTTTATGGCATATAGGGCATCCACTTCTTCAATCTTGAATCTTGTACTGACCACCGAATGTTTATCTTTGCCCGGCCGATACTTGATGTAAGTGGTGGCGACAATAGTTCCATCGGGCAGCAACTCCATCCCGGGATAACCGCAATCCGAGCCGGCATAGCTATGCAATAACTTGATGCGATACCGGCCGGGACATCCCGTCCGGATGTCCTTATAGGTCCCCACCCAAGCAACGAAATGGCCACGAGCGGGGCTTTTTGGCGCCATATCGCGGAAAGCGATTACCAGTCTCCCATCATGTGTGTAAACACCCATGTGCCGGTCGCCGGTCAGGCCCCAGGGCGTGTCAATCGGTTTGCTCCAACTTTTGCCTTCATCCCGGCTGAACATCATGAGGCTATGACCCTTGTGCGTGTTCTCGCGCATCAGACAACACAGTTCCTTGTCGTCCGGGGAATGGAAGACGAAGGGTTCGCAGGGAACTTTATCTTCAACCTCGGCAATGACCTGAGGTTTGGACCAAGTCAGGCCGCCGTTTTTGGTTATTGTCTGAAGAACCTGAACAGAACCGCTAATTCGGCGATGGTAAAATCCGGCATAAGTGCCGTCCCTTAGGCGGGTAACGGAACTAAATGTCATTACGCAATGGAAATCCTCGCCCAGCGGTTCCATTTCGCGCCAGGTTCTTCCGCCGTCATCACTTACGATTCGTGGCATGTTCGGCCGGGCCGAAAACACCCATAAGCGTTCCCGGCCTTTCGGATCAACCATTCGATAGATGCTGGGACAATTCCAATGTTTTTTAAAACCTTCAGGCAGTTTGTCATCCAGGCGTGTCCAGTTCAGACCACCGTCGTCGCTGCGGGCCATGGGTCCGGCGTGGCCGCCGTGGCCGATACACCAGACCGCGAAGATAGTCCTGCCGTCCGGCATCAGAAGGGTGGTGGGGTGCCCTTGGTATATTTTTTCGGTGCCTTCGGCAATAATTACATGGCGGCCGGTATCTTTGGAAATATCGACGACGGACAATTGTTGATTGCTTCTGATTGATGACACCGGAAAAGAGGCAAAAACAACCGATTGTGGCGTATGGGCCTGAACGATTCCATACAATAGAGGAGAAGAGAAAGTCAGTAAAAGACAGACAATTGTGAGAAAGAATACTCGGTAATTCATAGCAAGCCTCCTGTTATAGCAGAACAAAATCCACTGAGATTCTCTGTCCGATTATATCAGATAGACCGCATTTGTCCATCAATATAACGCCATGGAAAGAAACCTGACATAAGTCTGCTTTTCTGTATTTCCTGGAGCTTACTTTTAATTGCTTAGGCGTTCTTTTCAAGAGAACTTCAATTTGTATGCGGATAAGAGGGATTATGCTATAAGTATTTGGACTGGTGTTCGAGCGGAAGATTCGTTAGAATATGTTGATGTAAGCATATATGAGGATCGATAAACATGAGAAGGTTCTGTGTATTAAGATCAATTATTTCAGTTTGGATTATTCTGCTAAACCTTCTTATCTTTTGTCCGGCAAGTGAGGCAACACTTAAAGGCGGCTGTGCGAAGGTAAATATCACTCCGCCTCTTGGGATTGAACTCATCGGTTCGAAAGGTAAGCCAAGTGACGATATACTCGATGAACTCTATTCCAAAGCACTGGTTCTTAATAATGAGAATACTACCATAGCAATTGTATCGGTCGACTTATTGTACACGCCTCTGGAGGAAATCACCAACCCGGTGCGACGGATTATCAAAGAGAAAACCGGAATCCGCGAGCAGAATGTCCTTATCTGTGCTACACACACGCATTCCGGGCCGGAGGTTTTCACAAGGTCCAAGCATGGACCCGATAAAGAAGTTCCCATCTCCAAAATTGACCAGATCTATTTGCAGATATTGATAAAAAAGATAGCAGATACGGTACTTATTGCTCATAGGAACATGCAGGAAGTCAGGATAGGGGGGGCGAAGGGTCAAATTCCTGAAATAGTGTATAATCGAAGGCCAAGGACCGGCGATGGTTTGGTAAAAATGGCATTTACCCTTCCACCCGAAGTCATTGCAACCCAGAAAGTAAAGCGGGGGCCTGATGATTCCGTGCGGGTCACATTTGACTATACGCACGAGGATGAAAAGGTGGATTTCGGCCCCATTGATCCCGATGTATGCGTGCTGAGAGTGGAAGATGTCAACGGCGGAATTATTGGTTCACTTGTAAACTTTGGCTGTCATCCCGTTTGCATATATCCTTATTTGAATACCTCAATATCGGCCGATTATCCCGCGTACGCCACGGGTGTTGTCGAGAAGGTCGAGGGGGGAATTTGCCTGTTTGCATTAGGTTTAGCCGGGAACATAGTTCCTGTTCGAAGGGGAGTCAAGCCCCGGCAGCAAATTGGCAAAGCCCTTGGCGCCGAGGCGCTTAAAAGATTGCAACTGATTACCACTACCGGAAGTGTCACTTTGAAGGCGCTTAAAAAGGAAATTAAATTTCAAACAAAGAAGGCGCTCTCGCCAAACGGAAAAACAAATGATAATAAAACCATAGATTATATAACAACTGAGATACAGGTCCTCAGACTGGGGGACATTTATATTTTGGGGCTGCCCGGAGAGATTCTGGTTGAAGTAGGTCTGGATATCAAAAGAAAAACAGGCTTGGAGAACCTCTTTATTACTACAGTCAGCAATGACACAATCGGATATGTTTGCCACAGCCGGGCCTACGAAGAGGAAGGATATGAATCCGGTTCGGGGACCAATCTGGCAAAGGGAGCCGGAGAGATTATGACAGAGAAGGCGGTGGAACTCATCAATCAAATCAGAAAAACAGATGATTAACCCATTGACTTGAGACAGGTTATTAAGCTTGGGATTGTTTACCTATATATATTAAATCTGCAATCAAGATTTTGTTGCGTTCTTCTTTTTGATGCGTTAATTTATAAAAAACCACCATCTTTCTTATAACAAGGTGAATTTGAGTGGAGACTGATCAATTTATAAAAAATGAGCCTTTGGTTGTTACTTGTACGGAAGGTCTTGATAAGCTTATTGGTCAGGTACATGACGAATTTTTTATTCTTGATAATATTAAATACGATAAAGATCAGCAAATAGTCGAGATTCCATACCGACGAATGTTTCATGGAGGTCCTTATCGGATAATCCGGAATATTTTCGGCATAAAAAGAATTGAAATCGAATTAATCAGATCTTTGCTTATTATACGAAATGTAAAGATTATTATTACAATGATAGGTCAAAAATTGGAACATATTCTTTTAATACGATTGAGTATGATGGTACAAATCTGCGAATAATATGCTGTGAAGATCTTGAGTTAAACATGGTTGTTTCGGAAATTAAGATCGAGAGCCATGATATAGAAGTAAGAGGAAAAACGAGATTAACAAAAGGATGGTTTTGGGAATCAAGTACAGGAAGAGTTTACGAATAAAGGTTTTTTAGCAAACCACAAGGCCCAATCTTTAATAACTTTAAATAACAAAGACTTATTTACCAACTCTACAAAGAACTGCTTTTAACTGCTTGGGATGAATAATCACATTAGTTTGTACGATGAGAGAGTTGCTCTTAAGGCATTGCCAGAGATTCTACCTCATAGCGACAAGGGCAATGAAGCAAGTAGGGCAGTTGATCAGAGGACCGGAACTGATGATCTTCCTACTGCAACGGTTGGAAAAACCGTTGCAAAAACTGTCAAAAAAACTGCACAAAAACTGCCACAAACAGCTTACTTGGCCGGACAAGCTATGTCAGAGCAAGTCAACAAGAAGGATCCTTCTCCAGGTGGTGATACCTCTTTTAGTCAAACTCATAAGCCTATAAAAAANNCGGAGAGGGCGGGATTCGAACCCGCGGTAGGGGTGTATACCCCTACGACGGTTTAGCAAACCGTTGCCTTAAGCCACTCGGCCACCTCTCCGAGTAATATGTCATAATCTATATTGTACGAACTCATATTGCAAGAAGATAACTGATAAACTGCATTTTTTTACGACACAGTGCAAAGACTTCACCCCAATAAAATCTCAATTGAGCTAACTAAAAAGGTTTATATGCACACCTGTGATTTGGGCCTGTTTATAGTTTAGCGGCTCTACTGCCCCCCCTAAAATTCCTGCTTTCGGCCAATCCGGGCGCTGCCCCTGCACAGCATTTCAATATCCCTTGCTACAATCTCAGCGATGATTTGTCTTTGTTCTGATAACGGCGACTTCAACTGCCCGGCCGTATCCTTAGCCGGTTCAGCTTCACGCTCCTGCTTTTGGTCTCCATCTTTTTCGCCGGGCGCTTTTCGACGTATAGCCGTGATTTTTCGATGCTCAGCCATAATCTTTTCGGCAAGATTGAATTTGGGTATTTCGCTCGTTTTTTGGTCCGTTTCAACCGGTGTGTTTTTCACGGCAGGGGGGTAGGGGGCATTTGGGATTGTTTCCTGCGAATTCTCTTCCTTGTCGGCTATGTTCCTGTATGGCGAGGCTGACGGTATAATATCTCGTGCGCGAAGAACATCTGTTTTGCGAGGCTCGCTATTAGTGTCAAATTGTTTATTATTATTGACCATACTGACCGCTATTACATTTGTTAACAACTTCTGACTATAATTGGTTTTTAGAATTAATCAAGAATAAAAAAATCCATGTCTATTCCATCAATACAAATAGATACTTTTAATTCGTAATCGAAAGCGTATCACCGGTTTCTTTTTGTAGTTGTTTGAAACGCTTTTTGAGCTTTCTGATAATTCCCGCATTTGCCGGGTCATCTGCGATGTTTTTCGTTTCCATGGGGTCGCTCTTTAGATTATATAACAAGGTCTTATCGATTTTGGGGTAATATATCATCTTGTAATCGTCCATGGTAATCATCCGCTGGAGGTTAATATAGCCGCCGTAAATAGCATCATACGATTGTTTGCTTTTGCCTTTGATAAGGGGCAGCAGGCTCTTAAACCGGACCTGGGCCGGCATTTCTACTCCGGCCAGATCGAGTGAAGTTGCCATTATATCTTGTAGGTAAACCGGGGAGGCTATTCTTTTGTTTTTCGGTATATTCGGGCCTTTGACCATCAAGGGCACTCTCACACTGTGGTCGAACATGTTTTGTTTGCCGAACAGGCCGTGATGACCGACCGCGAGCCCATGGTCGGCGGTGAAGAAGATGTATGTGTTGTCGGCTTTGCCGGATTTTTCGAGAGCGTCGAGAATGCGCCCGACTTGCGCGTCCATGTGTGTGATTATGGCGTAGTATTCCTGCCGGTTAACTTTGACGGCATATTCGGTTCGGGGAAACGGGCCCAGTTTTTCGTCGCGAAGATTTTTGCCGCATCCGATCGCGTCCTTGTACTCGTATTCGTCCTGATAGTTTACAGGCACCTTAACCTTATCCAGCGGATATTTGTCGACGTATTCCTTTGGCGACTGTCTTGGATCGTGAGGGGCGTTAAAAGCCAGGTACATAAAGAAGGGATTGTCTCTTTTTGCGGCTTGTACGAGGAACCGTTCGGCGTCGTCACCTAAAACTTCGCTCCAGTGTTTGCCGCCTTTCCAGAAGCCGCCGAACTTCGTATCATAAGGGCTCCATACATCTTTTTTGCCCTCGATGGGGCGGTTATATCCCTGCTTTGTCTGGTTGGGCATACCGGGCCGGACGTTGGTGACGTTGTCGAAGATTTTCTTAGGATCGATTTTGACGTGCCACTTGCCGGTCATATACGTATCATAGCCGGCCTTTTTCATATATTGCGACCAGAACCTCCCCTTTGCTGCTTCGTCCTTGAGAATTGGTTCAGCATTTTTTGCGTGCCATAGAAATCGTCCGATGTTAAGCATGGTACGGCTCGCAACGCAGACCGCACCGTGCCATGCACCCTGGTTATAAGCGTGGGTAAATGTCACTCCGCCGCGGACGAGCCTGTCGAGGTTGGGGGTTTGTATCTCGTCACTGCCGAGGGAGCGCAGGGTTTCGAAACACTGGTCGTCTGCGAATATAAAGAGAATATTAGGTTTGTCTTTTTCCCCACCAAATGCCCGTAAATCCGGTAATGTAAGGGCTGTAATACCTGCCCCCACAAACTTCATAAAACTACGACGTGTACAAGAATAACTCATGAAACTCTCCTGACTTGGCATTTACAAATTATAAACGTTACAAAAGATTTTCTCCGTCCGACATCAATAGTCTTTTAATCAATCCTGCGTAATTTCACGGCCTTGAGGTCAAACGCATTGTCACCGGGTATCTCCAAAGCTCTCACGATAAGTTTCGTTCGCCCCTTGCTCAGCTTAACATCACCAAGGATCAGAGGTGCCCAGATTTTTTCGTACACTTCACCACGCTCAATCCGGTCAGGACTCAGTAGGGGGGCAGGATTGTGCGCCTTGTTAACCACACCCTCCAGCCTCTTGGCGCCCGCCTCAACTCGCACTTTTACGCCAATGTTTTCCCTTGAACATATATACATCAATGTTACCTCATAGCGGCCGCTTTCTACCACTTCAATATCCCACCAAGGATACGCATCGGTGCTTGTCCAGTTGGTAACATAGTCATTGGCCCAGCCTGAACGGCCCTTATAGCTAATTCCCTTTTTAAAACCAGGTTCCAGAAAAGCCTCATGTCCCGGCAGAGTGACAACTGGCCATTGCAAATAGCCAATGGGAATTGGCAGGGGGGCAAAGCCGGATTTTGTCACATCCGCCGCCGCAGCCTCGAAGGCCGCGCTAAGCCTTTTCACAACCTCCTGATGGTCTTTTGATACATTTTTCTTCTGCCCCGGATCATCGACCATGTCATAAAGTTCCCAGCGATTCCTGCCCTTAACAGCTCTCCATTTCTGTGTGCGAACCGAGCCGGGAACATTTGATCCCCTGGGACTTCTAAACGTAAAAATCATTCGATCCGTCCAGCCTTCGGTTTGGTCTTTCAACAAAGGCATTAAACTAACGCCATCCTGCGGTAATGTTTTCGGCATATCCAAACCACACATTCCTATGATTGTAGCGAACATATCGATGTGGGCGGCAATTTGAGTAACTTTGGTTCCCGGCTTGATATGTCCCGGCCAGCGGATAAAAAGCGGGACGCGTATCCCGCCTTCATGCACGCTGCCCTTACGGCCTTTCATACCGCCATTATAGCGGTCGGAATTGGGACCGTTATCAGTCAAAAATAAAACGATTGTGTTGTTGCTCAATTTCAATTCATCGAGGCGCTTTAGAACTCGGCCGATATTGTCGTCAAGATTCTCTACCATCCCGTACACACAAGCTGTTTTATCGTCGAGGCCTCGATTCTTGTACTTGTCGAAGTACCGGTCGGGGACCTGAAACGGCGAATGCGGAGCGTTATAAGGTATATAACAGAAGAAGGGCCGCTGTTTGTTCTTTTCTATGAAATTTATCGCCGCATCGGTAAAAACGTCGCTGATATATCCTTTTGTCTTGATGGTCCGGCCGTTGTGTTCGAGAGTTGTATCGAAATAATTGTTCCAGTGTCCACAGCAGAAGCCGAGGAATTCATCGAAGCCCTGCCCGTTTGGATTATGTGGATAATGCGCGCCATTGTGCCACTTGCCGAAACAACCCGTAGCATAGCCGGCCTGCTTAAGAGCTTCGGCGATTGTAACTTCCTCGCTGCGCATGTTTTCCCGGCCCCGAGTAACGCCATGCGTTCCCGTTCGCAAGTGATATCGGCCGGTAAGCAAACTCGCACGCGTCGGCGCGCAAACCGGACTTACGAAGAAGCGCTCAAAACGTGCTCCGTCAGAGGCGAGCCTGTCCAATATCGGTGTATCGATTTTATCGTTACCATGTGAACTTACGTCACCCCAGCCCTGGTCGTCGGTCATTATCAAAACAACGTTCGGCCGCTTTCTTTCCCTAACAGTTGCTCCCCATGCGCCGGCAGAATCCGGCGATATTGACAATATCCCAGACAAAATCCCTGCCGAGCCTATTGTTTTCAAGAATTCTCTTCTCGTCTGACCGAACATGCCGTTACTCCTCAGGCCCTTTTCTTCTTTTTCTTGTTTTTCCTATCACTTCTTTGATACCCCCGGGCGTAGTCGGACCGGCATCGCTGCTCGGTCCTGTCCGGTTCCTCGCCCAGTTCTTTAACAAGAGCGGCGTGCATCATACTGACCTGCCTCTTGTACTTCGCCTGCTCCGCCAGGTTATTGAATTCACCAGGATCACTCTCAAGGTCATACAGCTCCCGCTCCGCCGGGTGGTTCTCGTCAGCGACAGTATGATATACATACTTATACTTACCCATGCGAATCATCGCAAATCCCGAGGCGATGTTGTGAGCGTAGTATTCGCTCACGGCAATGTCTTTCCAGTCGCTTTTGGCATCATCCATCCACCGCACCATGGAATCGCCGTCCCAGTCATCGGGTACTTCCGCTCCACCCAGTTCTGCGATTGTCTGAACCACGTCCACCAGCGAACAGGCCTGCGTTCGTCGCTGCCCGCCTTTCCA
>JABAHP010007212.1_pt2 | contig 25580 bp, 17 predicted proteins | sample 7062081 | NCBI WGS metagenome assembly JABAHP01 (sample SAMN14534357, study PRJNA622989) | marine sediment metagenome | biome: marine biome [ENVO:00000428]; feature: marine pelagic biome [ENVO:01000023]; material: deep marine sediment [ENVO:00002113] | place: India: Gulf of Kutch | collected...
ATAAACAGGGGCAGGGAGAAGCTCCTTCGCGAAATGCTGGAAAAACACAAAGGAAAAAAAAGGACAGCTCTGGTGAGGGGGATAATCCGGGCTTTTGTGACACCAGCCTTCGAGGAGATGGACTCGATCGAATCTGTGAGCAATATATCTTCCATAGTTATGACATCCATCTCCGAGAAGAACAATGTTGTGGGCGGGATTGTAAATGAGCTCATGACGCCGATCTTCCAGGAATTTCAGAAGGCTCTCAGGCTGGCCCTTCCCGGACATTCCGATATTGAGCTCATGTGGAAGATACATTTCATGATAGGCATCTTTCTGCATACGTTACGGCTCGCCCGGATGGAAAAGATATATGGGCAATTCCATAAGGAAATGGACAGTCAGGGAATCGTCCAGTCAATGGAGCGGTTCATAGAAGCGGGGATCAAGGCGAAGTGAAACTGCGCAGAATCATTATTGCCCTCATGACCCTTTGGATACTCTCCGGCTGTGTTCCAGCGCTGAAGGGCGATGTTGATCCCTCCGCCGGGCTTCCTGAAATAAACGGGACCGATACCGGGGATAAACCCATCTATGGCAAAACGAATAAATGGTGGGAATCGTTTAATGACCCGATGCTCAATGAGCTAGTGGAGGAAGCCCTGGACAATAACCTCGATATCGCGCAGGGGTATGAGCGAATGCTTCAGGCAGGCGCTTTGGCGCGTGAGACCGGAGCGGCCAGGTATCCCTGGGTGTCAGCTGAAGGAACTGCCAGACGCCAGGGGGCCGAAGGCCCCATGGGCAACGAGGTCATCACGACCACCTACAGCGCTTCCGTCACTGCGCGGTATGAGCTGGACCTGTGGGGGAAGCTCTCCTCCCGTTCACGTGCGGCGGCGCTCGAAGCCCGGGCCTCTCGTGAGCAACTCAAGGCATTATATATGACCATATCGGCATCCATTGCTGAGAACTATTTTACGATTCTGGAACAGAAAGAGCAGCAGGAACTCACAAGGCGCACCATGGATGCCATGGAGAAGACCAGAAAGCTCGTTGAACTCAGATACGCCAAGGGTGTGGCAAACACGCTGGATGTGTATCAGGCTAGGCAGAACCTGGCAAACGCATCGGTGCAGGGCCCGGTGTTCGAGAGCAGCATTGCTTCCTCCCTTGCAGAGCTGAACCTGCTTATGGGCCGCGATCCCCGCCTGCCACTTGAACTCGACCGAGAGACATTGCCCGATGCACCTGCATTCCCCGATTACATTCCTTCGAACCTGCTGGAGAGACGGCCCGATGTTCAGGCGGCACTTCTTGCGGTGCAGGCGCGGGACGAACGTGTCGCGGCGGCCATCGCCGACCGTTTCCCATCGTTCAATCTTGTAGGTACATACGGGGGGGCAAGCGATACGCTGAGCGAAGTGCTCCAGTCAGAGAACATCGTGTGGAGCATTCTGTTGGATATTGCGCTTCCTGTATTTGAGGCCGGAAAGCGGAAAGCAGCGGTGGAGCGCAACCGCGCGGCCTTCATGGAAAGCCTCAAGGCATATCATGAAGCTGTGCTCACGGCCCTCAAGGAAATACACGTCTCTCTTCTGCGAAACTCCCTCACCCGCGAACGGGTGAGCCTGCTTGAGGATTCAGTAAGCTCGGGTGAGAACACCCTGCGCGTGGCCCGGGAACAGTACCTGCAGGGGATAAGCGATTATCTTAATGTCCTGAACGCCCAACAGGCACTGTATTCGGCAAAAAGCTCACTGCTTTCGGGTAGACGGCAACTCCTGTCAGACCGGATACAGCTTGCGCGGGCGCTGGGTGGGGCATGGATGGAAGACGAGGTTGTCTCAATGGAAAATAACAGGATGAACGATAAGGCGGAGCACGATGGGAACTAAAGCAAAACTGTTGAGAATATTCATTCCTCTGTTAATACTCACGCTGGGGGCCGGTATCATGCTCGTACTGATAAAGAGCAGAGCCGCACCCCTCAAGCAGGGAAGGCAAACACCGGGAGAGCTGGTCAGGACCGTAACCGTTTCCCAAAAGGACTGGACCGTGACAGTGCATTCCACCGGTACCACTGAGGCGGCGATGGAGATTTCCGTTATCCCCCAGGTCAGCGGCAGCGTGGTCTGGATGGACAGGGACTTCAGGGCGGGACGGTTCTTTTCAAAGGGGGATGTGCTGTTCAGGATAGACGATACCGATCATCGCCTTGAGCTTCAGAAGGCAAAGGCCGCGCTTGCCCAAGCTGAATACGAACTTGAGAAGATAAGAAGCCAGGCGGATATCGCCCGCAAGGAGTGGGAGATCATGTCCGAGGGACAGGATTCCGGGACACCAAGTCCACTGGTGCTCTATGAGCCGCAGCTTAAGAACGCTGAAGCCTTTCTGAACTCTGCCAGAGCTTCGGTCGAGCTTGCCCGGCTGAATCTCAACCGTACCAGGATACGAGCGCCCTTTGACTGCCGGGTTCGCAGCAAATCGGTCGATATGGGCCAGTATGTCAGGGCGGGTAATCAGGTGGCTGCCGTCTCTTCCACTTCCTCTGCCGAGGTCGTGGTACTGTTGAGGCAGGACGAGCTGCACTGGCTGGACATCCCCGCCTCCAGCAACGATACCCCAGGTTCAAAGGCTACCGTGACAGCCCGCGTTAACGGGGCGAATGTTGTTTGGGAGGGGAATGTGGTGCGCATGGCGGGAGAGGTCGATCCACAAAGCCGTACGGTGCAGGTGATTGTCTCCGTCAATGACCCGTACGGGCTCAGGCGCAATGGGGATAAAAAACTTCTCGACGGTTCCTTCGTGACGGTCGCTTTAGAGGGCAGCCGTCTGAACGGCGTGTACGCGCTTCCCAAATCGGCGCTCAGGGACGATTCCACTGTCTGGATAATGGACGAGAACGACACACTCAGGATTCGCGATGTTCATGTAACAAGGACCGAAGGGGAGCAGATAATCATTGACAAGGNNGAGAGAAGGTCGTTCTTACCCGTCTCAGCGGCGCGGCCGACGGAATGAAGCTGCGTGAGACCGGAGAAGAGCTGAAATGAAAGGTCCGATAACATGGATGGCCAAAAACCATGTGGCCGCGAACCTTCTGATGATGGTATTTGTTATTGGCGGGTTCGTTATCGGCACGTCGGTCAAGCAGGAGGTCTTTCCCGAGATAGCGCTTGATAAGATAACCGTTTCGGTGCCTTATCCGGGCGCGGGGCCGGAGGAGGTCGAGGAAGGCATCATCCTGAAACTTGAGGAAAGCCTGAGCGGTATCAACGGAGTGAAGTCCATGAGCGCGCGGGCCGTTGAAGGCAACGGCACGGTAACCCTTGAGGTTATGGAAGGGGAGGATGTCGATGAGGTTCTCTCTGACGTAAAAAGCGAGGTGGACAGGCTGGTGACGCTTCCCGAGGAGGCTGAGAAGCCGGTGGTATCAAAGCTTACCCTGCGCAGCGAGGTTATCTCCATCGCCATTTTCGGGGATATCCCGGAGAGGAGTCTTCATGAACAGGCCGAAGATATTCAGGACGACCTGCTTGCCCTGAAGGGTATTACCCAGGTGGACCTGATAGGTGTCCGGCCCTACGAGATATCCATTGAGGTCCCGGAGGATACCCTGCTGAGCTATGGGCTTACGCTGAACCAGGTGGCTTCCCGTGTCCGTGCCGGCTCCCTTGACCTTCCGGCAGGCGCGATTAAGACCGCCAGCGAAGAGATACTGCTCCGGACAAAGGAAAAACGCTACCGGGGTGAAGAGTATTCGGATATCGTTATCATTGATGGCCCCGAGGGGGAAAGTGTCCGACTTGGTGAGATCGCGAACGTCAGGGACACCTTTGAGGATACTGACCTTAACAGTCTTTTTGACGGAGAGCCCTCAGCCATGCTGACCGTGTATCGTGTCGGTGACCAGAAGCCAGGTGATATTTCGGGGGCCGTGCTGGAATATGTAGAGAAGAAACGGAAGGAGCTTCCTGAATCCCTGAGCATCACTACCCTGAATGACCGTACAGAGCTTTTTCAGGGGCGTAAGCAGCTGCTTATCAAGAACGCAATCCTGGGACTGATTCTGGTGCTGTTCATCCTCGGATTGTTTTTACAGATGCGGCTTGCCTTCTGGGTCATGCTCGGGCTTCCCATATCGTTTCTCGGTGCCATGATGTTCCTGCCTGCAATGGATGTCTCCATCAACATGATATCCCTTTTTGCTTTCATTCTGGTGCTGGGTATTGTAGTGGATGACGCCATTGTAGTGGGCGAGAGTATTTTCGAGCACCGGAAGAAGGGAAAACCCTATATGCAGGCCGCTGTAGAAGGGGCTGTGGAGGTAGGCGGCCCTGTTATATTCTCTATTCTGACCACGGGCGTGGCCTTTGCCTCACTGTTCTTCATAAGCGGCACCATGGGCAAGTTCATCAGTGTTATNNAGTGTTATCCCAGCTATCGTCATTACCGTGCTTGCGGTCTCGCTGGTGGAATGCCTTTTCGTGCTTCCCTCTCATCTTGCCCACGGGCGCCCCAGCGGCGAGAACCCCCGTGGCCTCAGTAAGTTCTTTCGCCGTATCCGAGAAGGTTTTTCAGAGAAACTCGACGCGTTTGTCATGGGTCCCTTCAGAAAACTCCTTGAGTTCTGTCTCTGTCATCGCGCCATTACCATATCGACGGCCATTGCTGTGCTGTTTGTCAGCTTCGGGCTCGTAGGCGGAGGGATAATCAAGTTCAGCTTTATGCCTGATGTTGAAGCGGACGAGATCCAGGTCTCCCTTCGGATGCCGGTGGGCACTCCTGTGGATGAGACGCGGAAGGTCCATGATTTCATACTTGATCAGGGAATGCAGGCTGTCTCCGAATTTAAGGAAAACGAGGGGTCTCCACTGGAGAATATGTACTCCCTCATTGGCGGGAGCTTTGGGGGGGGGCCTGATCAACCAGGTGTTTCCTCCGGTGACAGTAACATAGCATCCATATCCATGTTCCTTACTCCAAGCGAGGAACGTGAGGTGAGCGCGTCGAGTATTTCGGAGCGGTGGCGCGAACTGGTGGGGGAGGTTCCGGGAGCCGAGTCCCTGACCTTCAAGTCAAAGCTTATGGACTTTGGTGCCAACATAGCGATCGAACTCTCTCACAGGGATTTTGATGTGCTCAGCAGGGCCACAAACAGTCTGAAAGAGATGTTTGCCCAATACCCCGGTGTTATCAACATACAGGACAATTACTCCCAGGGCAAAAGCGAACTCAGCCTGGAACTCAGGCCCGAGGCTCGTCTGCTCGGGATAACCGAGACCGATCTGGCCACACAGTTACGCGCGGCTTTTTACGGTGAGGAGGCGTTGAGGATACAGCGGGGCCGCAATGAGGTGAAGGTCATGGTCCGGTATCCGGAAAAGGACCGTAAAACACTCGAAACGCTCGAAAGCATGTATATTCGCTCACGGGATGGCTCGCAGNNACTCGCCGCCAGGATGATCGAGGGAAAGGGCTACAGCGAGATCAACCGGGAGGACCGGAAGCGGGTGGTGAGCGTGACCGCTGACGTGAACGCCATGGTCGCCAACGCGAAGGAGATAAATAAGGACCTTGAGGAAACAGCCCTGAATATCCTGATGCAGGAATATCCCGGCCTTGAGTATTCTTTCGGAGGAGAAGAGGAGGAACGGGCGGAGTCGATGAAGGGTATGATGCGTGGTTTCCTGCTGGCCCTGTTCATTATCTTCGCCATGCTGGCCATGCCATTTAAAAGCTATTCTCAGCCCCTTATTATCATGAGCGCCATTCCCTTCGGCATTATCGGCGCGGTGTTCGGACATCTGATAATGGGTTACGAGTTGAGTATGCTGAGCCTGTTTGGCATCGTGGCCCTCTCAGGTGTGGTAATAAACGATTCCCTGCTTCTTATCGATTACATTAACCGTCAGCGGCATCACGGCATGGGTCTGTTTGAGGCAGTGGTGGCCTCGGGACTGCGGCGCTTCCGTCCCATACTGCTTACATCGCTGACCACTTTTTTTGGGCTGATGCCGATGATACTCGAGACGAGTCTTCAGGCGCGGTTCCTTATTCCCATGGCTATCAGCCTCGGGTTCGGCATTCTCTTTGCCACCGGGATAACGCTGCTGCTGGTGCCGACCTTCTATCTGTTGCTTGAGAACCTGAAATCAGGGAGTGACGTTGTCAATAAAGAGGTCTGCGGCGTCATGGAGGAGAACTGAAGGCTTCCGGGATTTTACTGAGATTGAAAAAGGAAGGGGATACTGGATGTATCCCCTTCCTTTTTCTCTTATGATGTTTTTATCGCCTTGGAGTTTTCCCACAGGTCGTGGATGTTACACAGGCTCATGGCAAGCAGGGTGCCGGACTGTTTGACCGACAGGTTCACCGTGGCTGAGTGGTGCGTGACCACCGGGCCCTCGTTGGCGCCAGTGGAAACCAGAGCGTTTGTCAACAGAAAGGAATCTGACTAAGCCTTATGTTCTTTGGTGAGACTTCCTTTCCCTTAAGAAGGCTGGGACAATGCCGAAAGATCTCCTCTGTTTAATAAAANNGGCCGGATGCAGGAGAGGTCTTCCTGCTTCCGGCCCTTTTCATTTCAGGCAAGATGATTCAGCTCAGATTACTGTCCGAAAACCGCGGCGCATTTCTCTGCCCACTGCTTGATGGCGGCCTCATCGGCCCCGTCCTTGATAAGTTCGTTGGCCCTTTCCTGTTCAAGGCGCACGCCCGTACAGTAACCGATGTTCTCACCAACACCCCTCAGTTCATTTTCTGTGTATTTGCCGGCGTTGATCTCGGCCATGGTTGGCAGAATCCCCTCTTTATCTGCTGCCTGGGTGCAATCGTAGATAACCGCCCTGGCGTGTTCGTCACAATCGGCATTGAAGCATTCGCGGTATAAATCCTTGTCATGGCATAGCTGCTGAGCGAAGGCATCCATGAAAGCGGTTGCGAAGGGGTCGTTCATCCTTGATTCCTGCGTGGAGGATTCTGAAGCTTTTTCGCTTTTGGTCGTTCCGCTTGAGGCGCATCCGCCTACTGTCAACAATATGGCCAGTGAAAAGACTGCAATGAGGTATTTCATGTGTTGCCTCCTGTAATAATCTAAAATTTCTTTTTTTCTGAGGGATCAAAGAGTTATTAATGCAAGTAAAAATCCCTGAGCCATATTATACACAAATGAAAAATAATTTAAAAACATCTTTAAGGGTCAGTATATTCTTAACAATATAAAAAACCAGAAGGCGTTTGTCCTTCTGGTTTTTGAGGTGAATGCTGGAGCCGGGAAGGGGATTCGAACCCCCGACCTGCTGATTACGAATCAGCTGCTCTACCACTGAGCTACGCCGGCTGGACTATTATGATACTACAAACACCCCAGATTTGAAAAATCACATCAACGGGCCAGTTACGGTCCGGTTACCGCAACCGGGATACGATGTCAGCTCCTGGTTCTGAACTTCCGGGCGACCTCGTTAAGCTCTGATGACAGGCGTGCCATGGAGTCCGCGGCCTGGGTGATATCCTCCACGTTCATCACCGTTTGCTTGGAGGCCATGGCCATATTCTCAATGTCGGAGCTTATGGTTTCAGACGTGGTGGACATCTCCTCGGTCGCCGAGGCGATCTGCGACACCATGGTCTGAAGGGTGTTGACGCTTTCCACGATCTCGTTCAGTGCCCTTCCCGCCTGTGAGGAAAGCTCCGTGCCGTGCTCAACACGCTGGATGCTTTCGTGCATGGAGGTCACCGCGCGGGAGGTCTCGTCCTGTATCGCGCTGATCATCTCGCTTATTTCCGTGGTTGCCCGCCCGGTGCGTTCGGCGAGCTTGCGGACCTCATCGGCGACAACCGCGAAGCCGCGTCCCTGCTCACCGGCCCGGGCGGCCTCGATGGCGGCGTTCAGCGCCAGGAGGTTCGTCTGGTCGGCGATCTCGTTAATGACGTTTATAATATCCCCTATCTGGGTGGAGCGCTCTCCAAGGGATTCCATGAGCCGTGCCGAATCGCTCACGGCGCGCGAGATCTCCTGGACCTCGTTTACGGTCTGCTCCACGACCTCAGCCCCTTTGCGGGCGACGTTCAGCGTATCATCCGAGGACGTGGCGATGTTCGAGGCGTTCTGGGCCACGTCCATAACGGTCTGCGACATCTCGGTGGTGGCGGAGGCCACCTGGTCCGCACGAGAGGTCTGCTGGCTCATGCTCTGCTTGATCTGGTTTACCGTGGATGAAAGTTTTTCCGATGACGTAGCCACCTGGCTCGAAGTGGAAGCGATGCTGCCGAGCATATTGTTCAATGAATGTTTCATGCTGTTCAGTGAAGTTATGAGCGAACTGATCTCGTCCTCGGCACCTGTGTTGATATCTGCGCCGCTGAGGTCCCCGTGGGCGATACGGTCGGCTGTCGCCGCAACATTTTCGATGAGTTGGCGGGCCTTGCCGGATATGACGAAGGCGAGAGCGATGCCTATGCCTACAACCAGAAGAGTGACCAGGATGGAGGTGTTGCGTGTTGCTCCTGAAAGCTTGTCCATGCTCTCAAGGGACTTCCTGAGGTGGTCTTCTCCTATGACATTCAGTTCCTCGATCTTGATGCTGACGGCATTACTGGTTTCGTTGAACCTTGCCAGCAGGGCTATCCCCTCCACATCCCGCTCGGTCTGGAAGGCCACGGCCATTTGTTGCCCGGTGGAAAAATAATTTTCAAAGGACCTGGAGAGTCTGTTGACATATTCATTTATGTCCATTGAGGTGGTTTTCACATCATGACAGGAGTTGCAGGTCTGAGGAAGCTGCTCCAGCATTTTCCTGAACTCATTGGCAGCGATTTCGGCCAGATCACGACCCTGCGTGCTGCCCATGAGCCCGAAGGAACTGAGGCCATCATAAATCGTCGACGACTCTTTCGACAGTCTGTCGATGATCTCGGTGTTAATCTCAGTGGTCTCCTGGATGAAACGTGCCTGGCGGTCTATCCTGAAAGAGAACACCAGGGTTATGATGCCGGCAATAACTATTAGCAGCATGGGTAACGCGAAGGCCGCAAGCAGTTTGCCCTGGATCCTTAAATTCGCCATTGTAGCTTTTCCCCCGCCTCATTGATCAAAAACATGAAAAAGTTCAATAATTATACATCGTCAGAAGCCCGATATGGAACCCTTTAGGTACTTTTTCGGTTACCGGAGCGTATGAATAATATCATGCTGCCCGCCCCTATCATCAGAAAACACAGTATTTGCCCCATGCTGAACGGTCCCAGAACGGTTCCGAGCTGTGCATCCGGCTGGCGGAAGAATTCCACGAAAAACCTGACTGCTCCATACCCTATAAGGTAAATGCCAAGAAGGAATCCTTCGAAGGGGCTTCTTTTTCGCAGGAGCCAGAGAAGCAGGAAGAGGAAAAGCCCTTCCAGCCCTGATTCATACAGCTGTGAGGGATGTCTGAGCGCGCCGGATGGGTCCTCAGGAAAATACATGCCCCAGGGAACGTCCGTGGGGCGGCCATAGAGTTCACCGTTTATGAAGTTTCCGAGTCTTCCGAATATGTACCCTGCCGGTATGGTGGGGATGAAGAACTCACTGAAGTTCCAGAAGGAAATGCCGCGTTTTCTGAAGAAGAGAAATGAAGTGATAATGACACCGATGAGGCCCCCATGGTAGGACATCCCGGCAATACCCGTAAAGCGCATGCCTTCTTCCTCAAATCGTATCGGAAGTATGATCTCGAGCGGATGCGAAGCGTAATAGGAGAAATTATAAAAGAGCACATAGCCTATCCTGGCTCCAACCAGCAGTCCGACAGCGGCCCAGACCATGTAGTCCTGCACCTGTTCCTTTGTATAACTGAACCCTTCATGACGGATCCGGTGTTTTGCAATGAAATACGAGACCACGAAGGCAACGAGGTACATGGTGCCGTACCAGCTGATGTGTAACGGTTTTTCGATAACATAAGGGTCAAGCCCGGCAGGTATGTACTGCCACCACTGCCAGAAACCACTCATGCTTCATCTCCCGTTTCTGTTTTGGCCGGGTTGCGACGTGTTTTTTCGAGAACTTTTTTCACGATGAAATAGCTTAGCACACCTGCTGCGACCGCTACGACCGTGGAGCCTGTCAGAAAAGGCATGAACAGTGCTCCCAACTCGTCTCCGATCGTGGAGAGTTTTATGTTGTGCCAGTCTATGACGGACAGGGAATCCTCGACCCCGAGTATTAACGCCCCTGCCCATGTACAGAAAGCGTAGATGGGAACAATGGTCCAGGGATTGGTCACATAGACTCCGGTGAGGGTAACCACACGGTTTAAACGAAAGACCGAGGCCAGAAGGAGTCCCAGAAGAGTATGAATGCCCAGAAGCGGAGAGACGCCGACAAAAACTCCTATACCGAACGCCAGAGCCGTGCGATGCGGGGATTCACGTGCCAGAAGGAGGTTTCTGAGCCTGCTGCCAATCATAGCGCCTACCTGAAATGCCGGTAACCCTGGGGGGTGATCTCCGCCTCGGAACCGTCGCGCCGGACGAAAACCAGCCCTTTCCCGGTTACTTCACCTATTTTTTTCGCTTTTGCCATGGACTTCGTGGGGGCCGTGAAAAGAAGCTCGTAGTCTTCCCCGCCTGAAACGGCGAGTTTAAGGGGATCAAGGCCCAGCGCCGCCGAAGCAGTAAGCATTTCCGATGAGAGGGGAAGCTGGTCCTCATAGATCCGGACTCCCGTACTACTTTCTTTCGCCAGCCTCCAGGTGTCGATGAAAAGGCCGTCGCTGAGGTCTATCATGGCGGTGGCTTTCTGTGCGATCGCTCCCGGTTTGCGTACCTCGGGCATGAGATGACGCTCCAGCAGAGGCTTCATGGTCTTCCAGGGAACGGGGCCCTTGACTGGCCTGTTCAGGTCCACTGTCCGTCTAAGCTTCTTCAGTATCGCCATGCCGCATGCGGAATCGCCCAGTTTGCCGGTGACATGGATGGCATCCCCCGGACGGGCACCTGCCCTCAGGACCGGCCGTGCGGCCCGGCCCAGAACAGTGGCGGAAAGTGCGGTCTTCCCCTTTGAGGAGGATATGTCTCCACCGACAAGGGCGGCCCCATATTTTTTCAGGGCGCTTCTGATTCCGTCCAGTAGTTCATCAAGAAACTCCTGACTGGTCTTGGGGGAGAGGGCCAGTCCCAGAAGTATGTGTTCCGGTGTGCCGCCCATAGCATAGATATCGCTGACATTTACCGAGATAAGTTTGAATCCGAGCTGGTAGGGAGTGGTGTAGTTCAGGTCGAAGTGTATACCTTCCGTCATGAGGTCATTAGTTGCCAGAAGCCTGCCCTTTCCGGGCATGAGCACGGCGCAGTCATCACCTATGCCGGTGATGACCGATGAACGGACTGTTTTGAATCGGGCACGGATATTCTCTAAGAGCGAGAGTTCCCCGGCGTCCCTGAGGCTCATTAGCCCTAACGCGTCCTCTTGGCAGTAGCCTTTTTCTTAGTCTTTCTGGAAGAAGCTTTTGTTTTCGTTTTAGCTTTTGCCTTGATTTTCGTCTTAGCCTTTGTTTTGACTTTTGCTTTCACCTTGGTTGAGGTCTTTGCCTTGTGTTTTGTTTTTGTGGGTTTTTTCTTTGCGAGCCTTTTCTTCAGCGGAAGGGCGACCTCAAAAACCTGATCCAGGTCCTCAGCGAATATGAACTCCATGTCCTTTTTGACATACTCGGGCATGTCGTCCAGATCTTTTTTGTTCCGTAGCGGGACAATGATACGATGGATGCCAAATCGTTTTGCGGCAAGCGCCTTTTCCTTGAGTCCGCCGATGGGAAGCACCCGTCCCCGGAGCGTGACCTCTCCGGTCATGGCTATTTCCCTGTCTATGGGCTTTCCGGTGAGGGCGGACGCGATGGCCGTGGCCATAGTTATGCCTGCCGATGGTCCGTCCTTGGGGATTGCTCCGGCGGGCACATGGATGTGCAGGTCATTCTTGGAAAGGTTTTCCTCCTCTATACCAAGGTCCTTTGCTTTCGACCGGACATAGCTTAACGCGGCATGGGCCGATTCCTTCATGACATCACCCAACTGACCGGTGAGCATAAGGGCTCCCTTGCCCTTCATGGTCGTGGCCTCAATGAATATGATGTCCCCGCCTGTCTCTGTCCAGGCCAGGCCGGTGGCCACCCCTACGGCATCGTGCTGCAGTTCCTCCTCAGGGAGGAATTTCGGTGATCCAAGGAACTTCGGCAGATTACTGATGGTGATTTGGAAGGTTTTCTTCTTTTTCTCAGCTATCTCCCGGGCCGTCTTGCGGCATATGTGGGCTATTTCGCGCTCGAGGTTCCTGACACCCGCCTCGCGGGTATACTGGGAGATGACCTGCATAAGGGCGGCGTCAGCTATCTTCAGTATTTTGTTGGTAATGCCGTGTTCATCAAGCTGCTTCGGCACCAGGTAGTTCTTTGCGATGCCGAGCTTTTCCTCCTCCGTGTAACCAGAGAGGTAGAGGATTTCCATCCGGTCCCGGAGCGGTCCGGGAATAGTGTCGGCCCGGTTGGCGGTGGTGATGAACATGACGTTCGAGAGGTCGAAGGGAACTGCAAGGTAATGGTCCATGAACGAATTGTTCTGTTCAGGGTCGAGCACCTCCAGCAGCGCGCTGGTGGGGTCTCCGCGGAAATCCATTCCTACCTTGTCGATCTCGTCAAGCATGATGACGGGATTGTTCGTGCCCGCCTGTTTAATATTCTGGATGATGCGGCCCGGAAGCGCGCCCACATAGGTGCGCCGGTGGCCGCGGATTTCCGCCTCGTCGCGGACGCCGCCGAGGCTCATGCGGGAAAATTCGCGTCCCAGCGAACGGGCGATGGACCTGCCCAGTGAGGTCTTCCCCACCCCCGGAGGACCAATAAAACACAGGATGGGGCCTTTCATCCTGGCCTTAAGCTTCCGGACGCTCAGGTATTCCAGGATGCGCTCCTTGACCTTTTCAAGGTCGTAATGGTCTTCATCCAGGATCTTTTTTGCTGCCTTGATGTCAAGCTTATCCTTGGTGCTTTTGGACCAGGGTATCTCCACAAGCCAGTCCAGATAGGTGCGAATGGTCCCGGCCTCGGCGCTGTCCGGATGCATCTTGTGGAGCCGCTTGAGCTGCTTTTCCGCCTCCTGCTCGACCTTTTCGGGCATTCTGGCGGCCTTCAGTTTCTTCCGGTATTCCTTGACCTCTTCGGATCGTTCGTCTATCTCGCCCAGTTCCTTCTGGATGGCCTTGAGCTGTTCGCGCAGGAAGTATTCGCGCTGTGAGCGGTCGATCTCTCCACGCGCCTCGGTCTGGATCTTCTGCTGTACCAGGAGCAGTTCTATCTCCCTCCCGAGAATATCGTTGATTCGTTTCAGGCGAAGCGCAGGATCGGATATCTCAAGTATTTCCTGTGCCTGTTCGGTCTTCAGCCCCAGGTTTGAGGCGATCAGGTCCGCAAGACGGCCGGGGTCCTCAAGGTTCTCGATGACCACCATGATGTCCGGAAGAATGTTCTTGCCCAGGGAAACGGACTTGTCCATCTGCTCCTTTACCGTGCGTACAAGCGCTTCGGTCTCGATGTTGACGTCTCTGGATTCTTCCTCCGATATTTTCTCTATCTTTGCTGCAAAATAAGGTTCATCTTTCGTGAATTCCGTGACACGGGCCTTGCTCAGCCCCTGCACCAGGACCTTGATGCGTCCATCGGGAAGTTTGAGCATGCGCATGATGAGCCCCACCACACCGACCTCGTACAGTTCCTCAGGCCCCGGATTCTCAACGCTCACGTCCCGCTGAGTCAGCAGCATGATGGTCTTGTTCGACGCCAGAGACTCCTCAATGGCCTTGATTGACATGTCCCTGCCCACAAAGAGAGGGAGTATCATGTACGGGAACACGACGATATCCCGTACCGGAAGGACGGGAAGTTCTTCCGGGATCTCTACGTCTTTTGCCGCCTGTTCGGCATTCTCAGCAAGTTCAGCCATTATGCCTCCGTATATATATTGCCTTTAGATGTAATAACTTTAACGATAAATGAGCAGTACGTCAACCGGGAAAGCTCTACAGGCCCGGCAGCCGGGCATTGAATTATGCACTGTCCCCGTTCCAGAGGGGAGAAGAGGAAAGCTTCTCAGGGGGAGATCAGCCCCTCAGCGATTCGGCGGTCTTTATGATGAACGACCTGAAGTCGTCTGATACGTTGTTGTTTTTCAGCGCCAGTTCCACCGTGGCTTTCAGGAATCCGAGCTTATCCCCGGCATCGTAACGGACTCCTTCGAATACAAAGCCATAGACCGGTTTTTTGTGCAGGAGTTCCCTGAAAGCATCGGTGAGCTGTATCTCCCCATTGGCTCCCGGGGGAAGGTCTTCGAGTATCTCGAAGATTTCAGGGGTAATGATATAGCGGCCAATGATGGCAAGGTCCGAAGGCGCGCTTTCCACGGGAGGTTTTTCAACCAGGTCGCTGAGCTCATAAACGCCCGGACTGACCTCCGTGCCCGCAATAACACCGTAACGGGAGGTTTCCTCCTTCGGCACGCGCATGAGGGCGATCACGGGACTCTGCTTCTCTTCATAAAGTCTGATCATATCCTGAAGCAGCTTTTCTCCCGGCGCAATGACGTCGTCGCTGAGGATGACGGCCACCGGCTCGTCCTTCACGAAGGGGTTGGCGCAGAATATGGCATGGCCCAGCCCCAGGGGCGCCCCCTGCCGGATATAGGCGAAATTGATGTGCCTGAGGTGGTTAATTTCCTCAAGCAAACTTATTTTCCCCGCTTTCCGCAGATTTTCCTCAAGTTCATAGGCCATGTCGAAGTGGTCTTCAATGGCACGCTTGTGCTTGCCGGTGATGATAATGAACTCCTCGATACCACAGGACTCGGCCTCTTCGACCGCGTATTGTATCTGCGGCTTGTCTACAAGGGGAAGCATCTCTTTTGGAGAAGCCTTTGTCGCGGGGAGAAAGCGCGTGCCGAGGCCCGCAGCCGGAAGGATAGCTTTTCTGATAGTGTGTTCCATAGGGCTTTATTTTACTTGCCGAAGTGGTTAATATCAATGTTATCAGGATACAGGCTGTTTTCTGCTCATTGCGGAGAAATCCTCAATACGATAAACTCGTGGGAGAATCATGAAAAAGAAAACCATGTGTATTGCCGTTATCGGAGGGAGGGATGTTACGGATGACCTCCTGTCGGAGGCCGAGGAGGCGGGACGTATTATTGCCCGCACCGGCATCGTTCTGGTTACCGGAGGGCTTGGCGGAGTGATGGAGGCCGCCTGCAAAGGGGCCAAGGCCGAGGGGGGCACCACGGTGGGAATCCTTCCACAGGAGGACAGTTCTGCGGCCAATCCATATGTGGACATACCCGTTGCGACCGGGCTTGGGATAGCAAGAAACGCCATTATTGCCCGCACCGCGGACGCGATGGTAGCTGTGGGAGGGGCCTATGGGACCCTTTCAGAGATTGCCTTTGCGCTGCAGCTTGGGAAGCCCGTGGCCGGAATCGGAACCTGGGACATTGAAGGTGTGATCCAGGTTTCCAGTGCTGTTGAGGCCCTTGATGCCGTATTCGTGGAGCCCCGGTAAGCATCCGTGGATTTCCTGATAACCGCAAATTCCGGCTCCGCAAGGGCAGGCGAGCTTCGAACACAGAGGGGCTCTGTCCGCACCCCGGCATTCATGCCTGTGGGAACGCAGGGCACCGTAAAGGCAATGAGCCCTGATGAGCTTCGTGATATTGGTGCCGATATCATTCTTTCCAATACGTATCATCTGTTCCTGAGACCGGGGCACGAGCTTATCAAAAATCTGGGCGGCCTGCATTCGTTCATGAACTGGGCCGGCCCCATTCTCACCGACAGCGGTGGATTCCAGGTGTTCAGTCTTGCGCAGCTGCGTAAGATAACACCCGATGGGGTCAGGTTCCGAAGCCATCTGGACGGGTCGGAGCAATTCCTCAGTCCTGAACTGGCAATGGAGATACAGTTCGCGCTGGGGGCGGATATAGCCATGGCCTTTGATGAGTGTACTCCCTATCCCGCAACACGTGAATATGCTCTGAACTCGCTGGAGCTGACAACCGCCTGGGCAAAACGATGCAGAGCCTTCCAGGTCGAAACTCAGCCTCCGGCCTCTGAGGGCGGCCCTGCGGTCTTCGGTATTGTCCAGGGAGGAATGTACCGCGACCTTCGTGAACTGAGCGCACAGCAGATACTGGACACGGGATTCGACGGCTACGCCATCGGCGGTGTCAGTGTGGGGGAGCCCAAGGAACTCATGCACGAAATAATACATTACTCAGCAGATATGCTTCCCGCAGACAGACCGAGGTATCTGATGGGGGTAGGGGGACTGGATGATTTTCTGGTGGCCGTTGAGGCCGGTTTTGATATGTTCGACTGCGTCATGCCGACGCGCAACGCCCGGAACGGGACCCTTTTTACCTCGGAGGGGAGAATAAGCATAAAAAGGGCCGAGTACCGGGATGACCCGGACCCGCTGGACCNNTACCTGCCGCAATTACTCGCGTGCCTATCTGAGGCACCTGTTCCTTGCCCGCGAGATACTCTCCATGCGCCTCAATACGCTCCATAACCTGCATTTCTATCTGAACTTCATGCGTGAGATGCGCGCCTCGATCGAAAATGATTCTTTCGGGGACTTCCGGGACAGGTGGAAGGACACCCCATGGTAGAACGGAGCCGACAGATACGCCGTGTCTTGTTATATACCTTTGTCGCAAATGAGGCGGTGGCGGTCATCAAGATCACCTGGGGTTTCTTGAGTGGCTCGCTCGGGATGATCTCTGACGGTTTCCATTCCCTTTTCGACGGGGTTACAAATATCCTGGGATTGATCGGCATCTGGATCGCTTCTCATCCGCCGGACAAGGAACATCCCTACGGCCACAAAAAATACGAGACCGTTTTTACTCTTATCGTGTCCGGAATGATCTTCCTGACCTGCTATGAAGTTCTCAAGGGAGTCTGGCGCACCATGCATACCGGTTCCAATATCACGGTGTCTGCTGAGAGCTTTATCATCATGGGATTGACCATTGTGGTCAATTTCGTGGTCATGCGGTATGAGTTGAAGAAGAGCGGTGAGCTGAAAAGCGCTTTTCTGCGCGCCGATGCCTTGCATACCAAAAGCAACCTGCTTTCCTCTGCGGGAGTTGTCGGAGGCCTTATTCTGTCGGCAGCAGGATTCCCCATGGCGGATGTGATAGCCGGCGTCGTCGTCGCCGGTTTTATTGCCAAAATAGGATTTGAAATCATGAAGGAGGCCACTGGTGTTCTGGTTGACAGCTCCTGCCTTGATACTACCGCAGTGGAAAAGGTCGTCCTGTCGGTTGAGGGGGTTCAGGACTGTCATCAGATCCGCGCCAGGGGCACGGTCGACTATATTCATCTTGACCTTCATATCAAACTGAATCCCCGGACCCCTCTTCAGGACGCTCACCGAATTTCCCATATCGTTCAGGACAGGATACGGGAGGAGTTCCCACAGATCGGGGACATCGTGGTCCATGTGGAGCCGGCCTGACTCCTCATGATATCGCAATATATTTTTCCGGCAAAAGCAGGATGAAAAACAGGATGAAACTGATAAAGTAAATAATTATCATAAAAATATATTATAATTATATGGTAATAATGTAATTCCCTATATGCTGGCGGGGAGAAAATAAATACAAATCTTTCATTGCACCTGTATACACAGACTATGCACAAGGAAAACCATTCAGTTTGTGTGAGGCGGGATGTAATGATATTGGGAAGGACGTTCAGAGGAAAGGGCTGTTTTTAAAGGGGCCTGGGCAATACTGAAATGGCGCTAATGTGTTGACCATGCCTGCGGGCAGCCTGCATACTTATAAGTATCTATCCGAAGCTGGACGACTGGGAACAGCCCTGGCTGGTTGTAAAGGAAAACGCACTGGGGTATTCTTATATTGTGATGACGTGGAGGAGCGCTTTCCCTGACAGAACAGACTGAATATATCGCAGAACTATTCGACTATAATAGATTTTTCATTATGATGTGTTCGTACGCGAAGCCCTGCGGAGGGCAATAAGAGAAGATATGTCTGAAAGAAGCAGAATACTGATTGTAGAAGATGAAAATATTGTGGCCGTGGATATCCAGGACCGCCTGGAGAACCTGGGCTATGAAGTAATAGGACATGTCGTTTCCGGCGAGGAAGCTGTCGAGACGGCCATAAGGGAAAGACCTGACCTTGTGCTCATGGATATCATGCTCAAGGGGAATATAGATGGTGTGGAAGCATCTGAGCTGATTCGACAGAAGATCGACGTGCCGATAATATTTCTGACGGCCTATGCCGATGCCAAGACGCTGCATCGTGCCAAGATAACCGAGCCCTATGGCTATATCCTGAAACCCTTTGAGGAGCGCGAGGTTCACTCGACCATCGAGATGGCCATCTACCGCCACCGGATAGGTCGGCGACTCAGGGAAAGCCAGCTCTGGCTGACCGCCGTGCTTAAAAGTGTTGCCGAAGCCGTGCTGACGACGGACATGGAAGGGTATGTGACATTCATGAATCCGCATGCTGAGACCCTGACCGAGGTTCCACAGATAGAGGCCAGCGGGAAGAAACTTTCAGAAGTCCTGATCTTGCACGAAGAAAAAAGCTTCAGAAAAGTGGAACTGGAATTGCCTTTGAATGAGGAAGACCACGCATTGAAGATCAGGGGCTACGCTGTTGCGCTCAAGACGGGAACTCAGGTTCCGGTAGCCCTCAGCGCTTCGTACATCAGGGACGAGAACGGAATCGCTACTGGCGTGGTCATAGTATTGCAGGACATCTCTGATCAGAAGTTAGCCGAAGAGGAGATACGCCAGGCAAGGGACCGGGCGGAACTCATCTACCGGGTCACTCCCAGCGCTATTTTTACCATAGACAGACAGTGTAATATCACGACATGGAACGATCGGGCATATGAAATAACCGGTTACAGTCCGGATGAATCGATCGGGAAGAAATGCTGGTTCTTCGAGAAGGACGAATGTGCACAGCAATGCATTTTCTTTCCTGAGGGACGCTCCACCATGCCAATGACCGGCGTGGAAGGAACGATTGTTACCAAAACGGGAACAAAACGGGTTGTCTCCCGCAATCTGGACTACCTGAGAAATTCTTTGGGGGAGATAATCGGCGGGATCGAGAGCTTTGAGGATATTACCGAGCGCAGGGTTACCGAGCAGGAACTCAGGGAGTCAGAAATGAAGTTCCGTTCGGTCATTCAGACGGCTGGTGACGCCATAATTCTTGCCGACAGCGGTGGGCGTGTCATTTCCTGGAATCGCGGGGCTGAAATCATCTTTGGATACAGTGCCGAAGAGATCGTTGGACAGCCGGTCAATATCCTCATGCCGGATCGCTTGAGGCATCTGCATGATAAAGCAATGGAAAGGGTCAGAGATGGAGCAAAACCAAAGCTTACAGGCAAGTCACTTGAGCTGACCGGTCTCAGAAAGGACGGGGCCGAGTTTCCCCTTGAACTTTCCGTTACTACCTGGGAGGCAAAGGGCGAAGTATTCTTTAGCGGGATCATCCGTGATATCACTGAAAGGAAAAAAGCGGAGGAGGAACTGGAGAGTACCCTTTCTGAGTTGAACATTATTTTCGAGAACGCTACGGTCGGAATTGCCTTTGTTCTGGATGACCGGATCATCAGAGTAAACCGGAGGTTCGAGGAAATGTTCGGCTATGGCCGGGATGAGGCCGAAGAAGGGACGGTGGCAATGCTCTTCCCTTCGAAGGATGACTACCTGGCACTCAGGAAAGATGTCGGTGGTCAGGAGAATGCTGCTTCTTATTTCAGCGGCGAGTACAATCTCAGGCGAAAGGAAGGAACCCATTTCTGGGGGGAGATCATTGGTAAGAACATAGACCCCTCGGATATGTCCAAGGGGGCCATCTGGATCCTTGAGGATATTACCGACCGCCGTAATGCACAGGAACAGATGAAGGCCGCGAAAGAGGCTGCCGAGCAGACCAGCCGTGCCAAAAGCGAGTTTCTGGCAAACATGAGCCATGAGATACGTACGCCCATGAACGGTATCCTTGGGATGGTGGAACTCATCCTTGAGACGGATATGACGGATGAGCAGAAGGAATACGTCGCTATCGTCAAGCAGTCGGCGAACAATCTCCTTTCGCTTCTGAATGATGTGCTTGATTTTTCAAAGATCGAAGCTGGAAGGCTTGATCTTGAGAACACGGAATTCAACCTTCGTTCAACCATGTTCTCGACTGTTGAGTCCATGTCTGCCCAGGCGCATAAGAAAGGACTGGACCTTTTCTGCAGTATTGATCCCGAAGTTCCTTTGTGGTTGATAGGAGACCCCGGCAGGCTCAGGCAGGTAATTATGAACCTGTTGAGTAACGCCATTAAATTTACCGAGAAGGGGAGCATAATCCTGGGCGTAATGNNTCCCGGAGCGAAGGGGAATGAAGTTATCCTTCATTTCAGTGTCAAGGACACAGGAGTAGGGATAACCCCGGATAAGTTGAACATAATCTTTGAAAGTTTTACTCAGGCCGATGGTTCAACGACACGTAAATATGGCGGCACAGGGCTTGGCCTTACCATCTCCCGGCAGATAGTAAGTCTTATGGGTGGAGATATCTGGGTCGAGAGCGAACCTGAAGCCGGCAGTATATTCAATTTTACCGCTGTCTTCCAGCTTGATACCTCAGACAAGAAACATGAGGTGGCTTCAAAGGAAACGGGATTTCAGGGGACACATGCCCTCCTGCTTGGAGACGATGATGCCGGGCTGGGCGCGTTGAATAAAATGCTTCAGTCCTGGGGCTTTAAGACGTTTAAGGCCTCTGGACGCGACAAGGCACTTGAAGTTGTCAGGCGGGCGGTCATGCCCTTCGACCTGCTTCTTTTTGACTGTAACGTAAATGAAACGGAGCCGTTCTCCCTGGTCGAGGAACTGAAGTCGAATACCCGGATGGAACATGCCGCCATTGTGGTCCTTATGTCAGCAGGCATGCGGGGAGATGGGGCAAAATGCAAAGAGCTTGGTGTGTCCGCCTATATTCATAAGCCTTTCAGTATGTCTGATCTGATGGACGCTATTGTGAAGGCCATTCACCAGGACAGGAAAGGCCCGTATGACCTGGTCACCCGTCACAGTCTCAGGGAGCATAAGGGGTTCAATGTTCTTCTTGCCGAGGATAATACCATTAACCAGAAGCTGGCCGAACAGATACTACTGAAGGAGAACATCTCGGTAACGACGGTGAAAAACGGTCTGGATGCTGTCAATGCCTTGAAAAGTGGAAGATTCGTGACTGTTTTGATGGACGTACAGATGCCTGTCATGGACGGGATAGAGGCAACCGAGGCTATCCGCAATGGTGAGGCCGGAGTAGACAATATTAGCATACCCATTATTGCCCTCACGGCTCACGCCATGAGCGGCGACCGGGAAAAGTTCCTTTCGGCGGGCATGAATGACTATGTTTCCAAGCCGTTTAAACCCAACGAGTTGATCGGTACCATTATGAGAAGCATCACCGGCTCTGTATCTGCAAGAGCGGATACACTGAGAGGGTATATCTCTGGAGGTGCTGAAAGCTCCGGTACTCCTGAAGAACCAGGGGAGAAGAGGGACAATAATATTATCGATGAAGAAAAAGCCTTAGACCTCCTTGATGGCGACCAGGACCTTTTACATGAGATATGGCAAGATTTCGTCGATGAGTCAAAGGGCTGGATCGAAATAATTGAAACCGCGATGGACTCACAGGACCACAAGACCCTGGAGCGTGAATCCCATTCGTTGAAATCTTCGTCCGGCAGTGTGGGGGCTGAAATGCTCAGCGAGTATGCCTATCGGTTTGAACTCGCGGCAAAAGAAAAAAAAGTTGAGGAATATGAAGAATTGTACGGGACATTGAAGAGAGAATTTGGTAAAGTATTAGCTGTTATAGAAGAAAGGCTAACAGGCAAGTAGGGGGAAAGTCAGGAGGACTTCATGAGGGTGCTTATTGTTGAGGATGATTTTATCAGCCGTAAACTTCTTGTTAAAATGCTGGGACATTATGGAGAATGCGATGTGGCTGTAAACGGTATGGAGGCCATCGAGGCGTTCAAGCTGGCTCTTGAGACAGGGGCTCCTTACGACCTTATCTGTATGGATATCATGATGCCCCACATCGACGGACAGCAGGCGCTGAAGGAGATTCGCAAGATCGAGAAAGAGCGCAGTATCGGTCCCGCCGATGAGGCCAAGGTCATTATGACCACAGCCCTGGATGACCCCAAGACGGTAGTAGAGTCTTTATATAAGGGGGGAGCAGCTTCTTACGTGGTAAAACCCCTTGACCGGAAGAAGCTCATGGACGAGGTCAAAAAGCTGGGACTTCTGGATTGATCCGCGATTTTGTCTGCCGTGCGAAGGCTGNNCGGTGGCTCGGCAGGCAAAGAGGACTCGTCAAAAGGTAATACTCCCAACTGTTCAAGAATCCTTTCGGCCCCCGGAACAAAAGAGGCCGGGGCTTTCGGAGGGATATCTTCCTCCATGGCCCGGTGGGCCAGAGAACGGAATCCGATAAAATCGAACCTGCCGTCAAGTATGCCCGACCGTATGAGAACCGCGTACTGTACCAGTTCATCCCCGGAATCGGCGTTGGGGGGGATACTGAGGCGCTGTCTTCGTTCAGGGTCTTTGAAGTGCCATTGCATGCCTGATAACAGGGCATCATAGAGGGTAACCACTCCCAGGGACGTTTTACTCTCTCTGAGCCTTCGCCGCGGGCGGCGCGAAGATGAAGACGGGCCCGCTGCAGAGCGGCTGTGCTTCCCTTGTCATTTGTGTCTATCAGTCCTGTATGTGGCATAGCGACAATTATAGTGGAGTATGAGGCCGTTTTGAAGCTTTTTTTGACTGGCTTTCTGTGTGCTCATGATAATTTTCTTCCACTCCGTATAAAATGAAGTACTGAAATATGATCCGGGAAGTGAGCGATGAACCATGAGAAAGTAAAAAAAGAGTCAGGAGAGTTCGAACCGTTCAACAGAAAGAAGATACTGAATTCCCTGCTGAGTTCCGGACTTGAGCGCGAAAAGGCCGATGCTGTCATCGAGCAGGTAGTCCGTACCGTTACCCCTCCTCTGACCACGAAGAAAATTTTCCGGTCGGTCAAGAAGTTCATGCGTTCGGCCGATCCCCGTTCTACCATGAAGTATTCCCTGAAAAAGGCAATTTACGCACTTGGGCCATCGGGCTATCCGTTTGAGAGATTTATCTCGCGTATCATGGAGGCCGACGGATACCGGACGCGGGTGGGGCAGTTCGTAAAGGGCCGCTGTGTGACCCATGAGGTTGATGTGGTGGCACATAAGGACAGCACCTGTTATGTGGTCGAGTGCAAATTTCATCACAATGGAAAAACACAGTCGAATGTCAAAACGGCTTTGTATGTTCATGCCAGGTATCTGGACATTCTTAATTCAGGGAAAGCCTGTCCGGGTAACACGGAAAATGATATAAAGGGAATGCTTGCCACCAACACCCGCTTTTCTTCAGAGGCCGTCAAGTATGCCGAATGTGTTGGGCTTGAGGTGCTTGCCTGGAAGTATCCCAAGGGAAGAAGTTTGGAGAACCTCATCGACCTCCATAAGACCTATCCTATTACAGTTATCCCGTCTGTCAACCGTACGAACGTACAGGCCTTTCTACAGAACGGCCTTGTGCTGGCCAGGGATATTGATTCCATGGACGAAGAAACGCTTATGCGTGTTACCGGACTTCCCGAACCGGTTATTTCCCGCATTTATCGCCATGCCTGTAAGGTTTGTGAATAATTCAATCGACGTGCTTTTACTTCTGTCTTCTTCACGTGAGTTTCCGTTGTTTTTTGTAACAGACATTCTCTGATATTCCCTGATGGAGTTTATTTATACCTGTTAACTCTTCTTTACACAAAGCCACGTCAATATTGGCTTTGCACGAACATTACTTTTCAGCCTTTGAAGGATGCAGTTAATAAGCCGTGAAGTCCCTGTTTTTATGATGTTTTGCTTCTGGTCAATCACTGTACACTACCGGGGCGGAGGGCGTATTTTCGCCTTTCAGGGCGTTTTCAAACAAGGTTCTCAACAGGTTATTCACACTTGTGGAGAACAATACAATAGATGCATAATGTTTTGAAAATAAAGGATTAATCATCCTGTTTTTCATGTGGATAATCCCTTTTTTCCCTTCCACGGTTTTTGTATTGTTAAAAAAGTTACCGCACCAGTGTACAAAAGAGTATACGAATGTATACCAGTGTCGTGTCCTGATGTCCTTATTCCTGCTTTTCACGGGAGGTCTCTATGGGAGGCAGTGTAGGGCCTGAAGTATGCAAAACCCTTCATACAGTCCTTATAATAATAAGGATGAAGATACACCTCCTGAGCCTTGGATGTTCCAAGAACCTCTCCGACAGCGAACGACTTCTGAGACGGCTCCGTTCCGCCGGGGCCGCATATGTCCCTTTTCCGGCGCAGGCCGATATGCTTATGGTCAACACCTGCGGCTTTATCGGGGACGCCAAGCGTGAGAGCGTGGACGAGATACTCAACTTCGCCTCGCTCAAGAAAGAAGGCACCAGGCTTGTAGTTCTGGGTTGTTTGAGCAAGCGTTACCGCGATGACCTTGTCAGGGAGATTCCCGAGATCGACGCGGTCTTCGGCGTGGGAGAGGACGACGCTATTGTCCAATATATAAAAGGATTTGACGAAGACCTTGCAGGAGAGGCTGAACATCCTGTGCTTACACTATCGGTGGATGGCGTGGCCCCGCTGAAGATATCCGAGGGCTGTAACCGAAAGTGTACGTTCTGTGTCATCCCCGCGATTCGGGGACGCCATGAAAGCCGTTCGCCGGAGGAACTTATCCGTGAGGCCGGGGCCTATGTACGTGCAGGAGTGAAAGAGATAGAACTGGTGGCGCAGGACCTGACGGCTTATTATGGAGGGGAGAAGGGTTACGGTGTTGCTTCCCTTATTCATGAGCTTGCGGCCATCGAGGGGGACTTCTGGCTGCGCGCCCTGTATCTGTACCCTACAGGGGTGGACGATTCGCTTCTGGATGCCATCGCCCGTGAGGAAAAGGTCGTAAAGTATATCGACATCCCGCTTCAGCACAGCGAGGACCGGGTGCTCAGGGCAATGGGCCGTCCGGGAACCCGCAGGGAGTACATTAAACTGCTCAACAGGGTACGGAAGGCAATTCCGGGCGCTGCGGTACGCACGGCCTTTATTGTTGGATTCCCCGGAGAGACCGAGGAGGACTTCCAGGGGCTTCTGGACTTTGTTGAGGAGGTACGGTTCGACCGCCTGGGGGCGTTTGTATATTCCCAGGAGGAAGGAACAAAAGCGGCGGGCCTGCCGGGACAGCTTCCTGATGAGGCCAGGGAGCGCCGCCGGGCGGAACTCATGAACGTGCAGGCCGAGATATCGCTGGAGCGGAACCGGGAGCTTCTGGGCCGGAGGTTCAGGGCGCTGGTGGATGAAGCACCGCCGGGCGAGGGCTCCATTGTTGCGCGTATCCCGACCCAGGCGCGGGATG
>JABAHP010001204.1_pt1 | contig 25578 bp, 27 predicted proteins | sample 7062081 | NCBI WGS metagenome assembly JABAHP01 (sample SAMN14534357, study PRJNA622989) | marine sediment metagenome | biome: marine biome [ENVO:00000428]; feature: marine pelagic biome [ENVO:01000023]; material: deep marine sediment [ENVO:00002113] | place: India: Gulf of Kutch | collected...
GTAGGCGTTCAGCCCAGCCGCTGTTGAAAGTCCGAACGCGGTCGCCAGGCTCAGAAACGCTTGTGTTGCCATTTCCTTCCTCCAGATAGACGGTAGGGACCACCGTCGCCCGATCTTCGGGACTGACTTTCAACCCCTCGTGATTATAGCCCAGATACGCGCACAGGGCAACTGCTACTGCAGCGGCGGGATGCCGGACAGTGTACCGGTGAGCGTGTATCTCAGGAGGTCGATCGCGCCGACCTGGATGAGGCTCACCGTGAAGCCAGCCAGCAGCGGAATGATGGCACCCCGCCACGTCTCTGCCACGTTCTCCCGCCGCACGATGATCAGCACCAGCATACTGTTGACGGTGGTGAGCAGGGCTAGCACCCCCAGCGCGCTCAGCAGAGCCAGCGGGTAGAGCAGGAGCGACCATTGCGTGAGCACCAGGCCGACCATGCCGGCTTCTAGCAGCAGCAGGAGGCCCAGATCGCGCGAATTCCGTATCGCGCGCTCGGAGATGGGGCGTTGCCACAGGGTGAAATTGAGGACCGGGTAGACGATTGCGCTCATCGTCAACCCGTTTAGCGCGCCGGTGGTCAATCGTAGCCAATTCTGGGGTTCGTAGAGGTGCGGCCCGTTGATGAGCGCCATGTAGGAGTTCAGGCCATCGGCCGCCCACACCAGCGTGAAGCCGACGAGGATGACGATGATTGGGGTGGGGGGGAACTCCGCAGCGCGGCGGCGTCGCAGCACCACGGCTTGCCCGAAGAACGCGGTCAGCGCGCCGATGAACGTGCCACTGCAGCGCGCGCAGAGCGGAGGTTGGCGTCCGGCAATGGATAGCGAATGACTTCCGATGCGATGGCACACGGCGTAGCCGACCATGTCCGCCTTGGTCAGGAGCCCATCCGGCGTGGCGATGAGAAAGGACAGCAACGCTGCTGCCGCAAGCGTGACGACCAGGCGTGGGACCGGGAATGCCGGTCCGCTAGGCTCATTGGGGGTTGGGGAGGTCTGTGTATCCATGTGCCTTGATCGGTGCGATTATAGCCGAAGGCGCGGCGGGCGCAAGCAGCCGCCGTGCGCTGTGATCAGTTCTCCATCAGCTCTCTGGAACCTGCGACAGGGAGCTTCTATTCCCCCATCACCTGCACCACCAGCCGCCGCGACCTGGGACGCGTGTCGAAGTCGAGAAACACGATCTGCTGCCACGTGCCCAGCGTGAGACGGCCCTCGACGAAGGGCACTGTCAGTGAGGGGCCGATGAGGGCCGCCCGGACGTGGGAGTGGCCGTTGTCGTCCCGCCAGCGCAGGTGGTGGCGGTAATCCCGGTCAGGCGGCGCGATCTCGTCGAACACCTGCTGAAGGTCTGCCAGCGCGCCGCTCTCGTATTCGATGGTGGTCAGGCCCCCGGTCGATCCGGGGCAGAATACGGTGACGATACCTGCCCGCATACCTGCACCCTCCACCGCTCCCGCGACCTGGGACGTGATGTCCTGAATGTCGCAGTGACCGCGGGTGTTGAGGGGGATCTCCTGTGTGATGACCATCGGCTGGCCTCCTTCCAATTTCAGACGAAAGCATGGGACTCGACGCTCGGTGCTGGATGCTTGAGGCTGAAGGTGCATCCAGCAGCCAACCTGGGCAGCGAAGTGTCGTGTGCGGCTCAGAGTGGTCCTCTGAGGTGGTGGCTCACTGCTGCGGCTACCCGTGAGGCTCTACTGGACCCGCGCCGCCCGCCGCACCAGCTCCACGAAATCCGTCCTGAGGCTGGCCCCGCCCACCAACGCGCCGTCCACGTCCGGCATGGTTACAAAGGAGGCGATGTTGTNNACCTCGGCGATGGCCCCCCGGATGGTGAGTCCGATGACGCGGTTCGCATCGGCCGGGGTCGCTGCCCTGCCGGTGCCGATGGCCCACAGCGGCTCGTAGGCGACGACGCACCGCTGGGCCTGCTCTGCCGCCAGGCCCGCCAGCGCCGCCCGCACCTGCCCGCCGACGAACTCGTGGGTCTCCCCGGCCTCGTTCTGCGCCAGGTTCTCACCCACGCAGATGATGGGAATGAGACCGTGGGCCAGGGCGGCGTGGACTTTGCGGTTGACGGCGGCGTCGCTCTCGACGCTGCCCCCTGGGTCATCATCGGGGCAGGCGACGCGCCCGGTGCGGCGCTCGGAGTGGCCCAGGATGACGTACCGGCATAGCCCTGCCAGCATGGCCGGGGAGATCTCGCCGGTGTACGCGCCCCCATCCTCCCAATGCATCGTCTGCGCGCCCAGGCGGATGCGCGTGGGGCGCAGCACCTCGGCCACGGCCGCGAGCACGGTGAAGGGGGGGCACAACACCCGCTCCACTCCCTCGATCTCGTTCAGTCGGTAGCGGATCCGGCGCACGAAGGCCAGTGCCTCGTCAACCTGGCCCAGGTGCATCTTCCAGTTGCCGGCGATGATGGGGTAGCGCATCCCTTGCTTGTCCCTCTCACGGTCGAACCTGTTGGGCTTCGTCGTTTGGTTGTTTGGTCATTTGATCCTTTGTCGTTGATCCCTCCCATTCTACTGGGGAGGTGAGGAAAAGTCAATGATGGCCTGCCCCTCGTTCAGTTTGTCTCCTTATCACACCTGTACTATAATGCGCAGCCTGTGCTATGACGTGCACGCTGGATCGCTAGGTGTTGGTTGCTGAGCGGGTGAGGAAGGAGACACGATGAACCGGACATTGGCCACATTGATTGCCGCGGTCACCTTGCTGGCGGCAGCGAGTTGTTGTTGCTGCGCGGGGTTCGATTGGGATGCCTGGGATTGGGAGAGATGGCTGGAACCGACGGTGGTGTTCGTCACCCCCGCCCCCCCCATTGACGAGACCACCACTCCCGAGCCGACTCCCGTCATCACCCGGGAGCCGGTGGGTGACGTCGGGGCGGAGACGGAAAAACTGCTGGAGACGACGGAAGTGCCGGTGCGCGACCTGCACGACCTGGCGATCCGGTTGCGCCATCTGCCCGCTGACACGCCGCGCACCATCAACCCTGGGGGCTCCCCCGATTATGCCGTGGGAACCCGCCGTCTGTTCTACGTCTCCAACGTGGACACCGACGAGCAGTTCGACATCTACGCTGTTCTAGAGTACAAGACCGAGCACGTATACATGTGGGTCGAGGAGGGGGTGCGCTTCGACCGGGACGACCTGATCGCGGCAGCGGAGCTGTTCGAGGGGGATACCTACCCCACCGATCGGTCCTTCTTCGGCTCCGAGTGGAGCCCCGGGGTGGATAACGATCCCCACCTCTCGATCCTCCACGCCCGCGACCTGGGCAACTCGGTGGCAGGATACTATTCCAGTGCCGATGAGTTCGTCTCCCCCGTGCGCGACGACTCCAACCAGATGGAAATGTTCTACATCAACATCGAGAACGTGACCGTCAATGACTCGTTCTACAACGGCGTGCTGGCCCATGAGTTCCAGCACATGATTCACTGGTACAACGACCGCAACGAGGAGACCTGGCTGAACGAGGGTTTCTCCGAGCTGGCGATGTATCTGAACGGCTTTGACGTCGGTGGCAGCGAGTGGGTATTTGCAGGGACACCCGATACGCAGCTGAACTCCTGGCCTGAGGGGCCTGGCGCAGCAGGGGCCAACTACGGCGCGGGCTACCTGTTTACCTCCTATTTCCTCGACCGCTTCGGCCCCGAGGCCACTCAGGCGCTGGTTGCCCACCCAGAGAACTCTTTCGCCAGCGTGGAGGCCGTGTTGGAGGAGTTGGGTGTCGGACTGACCTATGAGGATCTGTTCGCCGATTGGATCGCCGCCAACCTGCTGGACGACCCCACCCTCGCCGATGGGCGCTACGGCTACGAGGAGATCGATCCGCCCTCCTTCGATATCGAGACCACGTATCGCGAGTCCAGCTACCCCGTCTCCGAGAGCAGTACCGTCCATCAGCACGGCACCGACTACGTTGAGTTGCGCGGTGAACAGCCCCTGGCGTTTCGCTTCACCGGATCGACGCAGATCGGACTGGTGGACACCACCGCCCACAGCGGACGCTACTTCTGGTGGTCGAACCGAGGCGACGACTCAGATATGACCCTCACGCGGGGGTTCGACCTCGCGGGCGTCAGCGCGGCCACCCTCGAGTTCTGGACCTGGTACGATCTCGAGGAGGACTGGGACTACGCCTACGTGGAGATCAGCACCGACGGGGGGGAGACCTGGGAGATCCTCACCACTCCCTCTGGCACCCCCACCAACCCCAACGGCAACTCCTTCGGCTGGGCCTACACCGGCCGGAGCGGCGGCGGAAAGACGGCGGAGTGGGTCCAGGAGCGGGTGGACCTTTCCCCGTACACGGGGCAGGAGGTGCTGGTCCGCTTCGAGTACATCACCGACGACGCGGTCAACCGCCCTGGCTTCGTCCTGGACGATGTCGCCATACCCGAGATCGGATACTTCGGTGACTTCGAGGAGGATGCGGATCAGAATCCGGGGGATGAGTGGGAGCCGGGCGGCTTCATCCGTCACGCCAACGTGTTGCCGCAGCGCTGGATGGTGCAACTGATCCTCTTCGGCTCCGAGACGACGGTGCAGCGGCTGGAACTGAACGAAGACCAGTCGGGCGAGTGGGTCGTTCCGCTGGATCGCCGCACGGACCGGGCGGTGATCGCCATCTCCGGCCTGGCGCCCGTGACGACGGAGCTGGGGTCATACGGCTACGAGATCGAGCAGCAGCGATAGTTGGTAGATTGGGAAACTGGTAGATTAGGTTAGGGTTGTCTGCGGACGAGACGGCGCCCCAGGGACCACCTGGGGCGTCGTTTGTGCGAGAGGATCTCAGTAGTGGATGTTGACCAGCGTCCCTACTTCGGCCCAGTTGAAGAGCCATTCTGCCTCCGACGTGGGCAGGTTGACGCAGCCGTGGCTCATCGGGTGGCCGAAGTTGTCGTGCCAGTAGGTGCCGTGCAGCCCGTAGCCCCGATAGAAGTACATGACGTAGGGCACGTTGCGCAGATAGTAGTCGGGGCCGCTCATGTCGTCGTAGCGCAGCTTGGTCCAGATGCGATACCGGCCGGCCGGCGTGGACGTGCGCGGCAAGCCAGTAGAGACGAGGGTGGTGCGGACCGGCGTCTGTCCTACGTAGGCGGTGAGGGTCTGGTGGGTCAGGTCCACGTCTATCCAGCGCACGTTGCTTCGAACAGACAGCGGGGCCAGCGTCGCCTGGGGCGGGAGCGGCGGCGCGGTGGGCAGGATCGGACGCGGCGTGACCGTGGGGGTGAGGGTGGGCGTGGATCTGGGCGGCTCGGTCGGGAGAGGTGGTTGGGTGGGGGCCAGCGTGTGTGTGGCCGTCGGCGAAGGGGTGGCCGCACGTGTGGGTGGTTGGATGGGCGTAGGTGTACGAGTGGGACTGGGACTGGCCGTCACGGTCGGGGTCGGGGAGGGGGTGGCGGCCCGCGCGGCCAACACTGGAGGGTCGCGCGGCAGGAACCAGGCCAGCACACCGCCGAGGGTGACGATCAGCAGGCCCAAGGCGATGGCGAACAAGGGGCGGACCCACGGGCGGCGGGACACCGACGGAGTGGGTGGGGATTGGGATGGGGGTTCTTGGCGCGCAGGAGAAGACACCGCGCGTCGGCGTGCCCACCGCAGCGCAGCGTGAGCACGGGCATTATCAGGTTCACAAGCCAGCGCACGGGCGACGTAGGCCAGACTGGCGCGAGGGTCAGCGCTGAGCCACGCCAACCACAGCAGGGCGGTCACGTTGGCACGGTCGAGCGCTAGCGCCGTGCGGAATATGCGCCGTGCTGTGGCCTGCTGGCCGGCGCGAGCTGCGGCCTGACCGTCCCGCAGCAGGGCAGCCACGCGGTCTTCCGTCGTGAGTCTACGGGACGCCATCGCCATGCATCAGAACTCCCTCAGTCTCTGTGCCAGTTCCTGTGGCGTTTCCGCCACGAGGGGGACGTAGAGAACGCCCGGGTAGTGGGTGTCGAAGAACTCGCGCAGGGCTGCGGCAGGTTCAGCCGAGCTTTCATCGCCCCAAGCGGCGGGGTTGACGGCGACGACGCGCCGGAAGTCTAGGTCGCCGATGCCAGCGTCGTCGGCGCTGCCGCCGACCGTTAAGCGGTGCGTGTCCCAGGTCGCCTCCACCGTCGCCTGGGCCCACGCGGCATTGGCCTCTCGCGGGAGGAGCACGTAGGTGCGGGCGTAGGGGGCGCGGGGCCTCCCCCGAGGTGGGTCGGGCTGCACCGGCGGCTGAGCCGGCATCTCGGGCAGGGCCTGCAGGGTGGTCCTCAGCGCGCCTGGGCTCTCTGCCGCTACGGGGACGTAGATGGCGCCGGGATAGTGGCCCTCGAAGAAGGCCGACAGGTCTCCATCCCAGGCCTCGGGGTTGACGGCCACCACGCGTCGGAAGTCCAGGTCGCCGATGCCAGCGTCGTCGGCGCTGCCGCCGACCGTGAAGCGGTGCATATCCCAGGTGGCACCCACCACTGCCTGGGCCCAGGCTGCCTCGGCCTCCGGTGGGAGGAGAACGTAGGTACGGGAGTACGGAGCCCGGGGCTGTCCCCGCGGCGACGGTGGCGGGTCGAGGTAGGGACGTGGATTGAGGTAATCCACATTGGCGGGCAACCTCAATCCCTCGATCTTCAGCGAAAGATGCAGGTGTGGGCCGTCAGTCGCGCCCGTCTCCCCGGCGGTGCCGATCACCTGCCCGGCCTGCACCGTCTGCATCTCCTCCACTGGCACGTGGGTCATGTGGGCGTACAGCAGCGCCACCTGCCCGACCCCCTCCACCTGGCTGCTGACGGTCACGTGATGCCCGTACCCAGTCTCGATCATTTTCTTGAGGGTGACGACGCCATCCAGACAGGCGCGGATGGGGGAACTGGGCGGATCGTCGCCTTTGACCTGCAGGTCCGCTCCGTTATGGCCGCCGTGCAGGGAGTGCGCGTAGGAGCCGTCGTAGTAGTCCTGCTGATTCTCGCCGTAGAATTGGGTGTAATGGCGGAACTCGGTGGGCCAGGTGAAGCGCATAGCAGCCGGGTCAGGCATGCGCGAGCGCGCTGCGACCCGGGCGACGACCGACCGGGGCTGACCGTCGGCGTCCAGCCAGACCTGCGGACCGTACGCAGGATCGGGCGAGCGCAGGATGAACGCGTAGGCCGCCTGGATTCGCGGCCAGAACGCCTGATACCAAGGCCAGTCGTAGCGACACTCATCGTACTGCGCGCAGGTGAAGTAGAACTCGGCGTACTGTCGGCCCTTTTCAGCGCTGTTGGTGTTGGGGTTGACGTTGGCGAATTCCGAGATGACGAGCGGGACGGTCGGGAACGCCTCCAGATACTGGCGGATGAAACGCATGCCTCCGTCGAAAGCGCGCAGCCCCTCGGCGGTATCCCAGTAGACGTGGCAACAGACAAAGTCGGCCGCCTGCACAGCCTCGGCGCAGGCTCCCAGGAAGTTACCCTGGGAGACAGCGGGCGTGGCCCCCGGCTGTCGGGGCGGCGGTGGGGTGAGCCCGGGGAAGCCCGCCCGCACCTGTGGGCCAAAGGTGGTTTTGAGCGTTTCGGCGATGGCGACGAACCATTCGCCAAAGGCCGTGGGGCTCTGCCAGGAGGTGCCGTATCCGCGCTCGGGCAGGTTGGGCTCGCCGTGTATCTCGAAGTCCCGCACTCCGGCCCGGACGAACGCCTCTACCGCCGGGGCGAAACCATCCACGAACTCCTGGGGCGAGGTGGGGCGCTCGCCGGGTCCCGGGCTGAGGAGTTGGACCAGGAAGGTTTGGATCCCGATATCCCGGTAGGTGGATAGGTCGGAGGCCGGGTTGACGATGGCCCGCAGCTTTAGCGCCCCCAGTCCGGCCTGGCGGATGACGTCGAGATCGGCCGGGGTGGCGGGGCCATCCCCGACCAAGAGCCCAGCTTGGACAGATGTCATTTTGTGTCCCTCCCGTTTCCGAACGCAGGCGATGCGTGTGCCGGGCAACCTACGGTCTCTCACCCTCGATGAAGCAGACCAGGCCCTGTACGATGGCCTGAGCCACCAGATCGGGCTGCTGGGTGAGCACGTGGCGATCGTTCAGCATGAAACCGATCTCGATGATGGCGGCCGGTGTCTGGCCGTCAATCTCGTAGAAGGTGTGGTAGCGGGTCATATCGTATGTGATGCTGTTGGCGTGAAAATACATCCCGGTGCGGGCGGCGTAACACTGCGCCAGGCAGGCGACGAGTTGCTCCTCTGCCTCCGGCACCATGCTGTCCTCAACGCTGGCGACCTTGAACCCGCTCGCCGGTGGGGTGGCATTCGGATAGGCGTTGCAGGAGTCGGCGTGAATGGATATGAGTGCAGCAGCCCGGTAGCCCTGCAGGCGAGGATCGAATTCCTTCAGCAGGTCGGCCTGATAGCCGAGCGCCTGCAGGGTTTGGACCACTCGCTCAGCGACGTCGAGGTTTATCTCGACCTCGGCCAGACCGTCGGGGCACGCTGCGCCCGTATCATTTCCCCAGTGACCGGCGACAACGCCGATGCGGGGAGTGGCTGACGTTGTTTGACCAAGGGATTGCGTGGCAAGTGGGGGTGCATCGGCGGGAGGGGTGGCGGGTTGGGCGACAGACTGACCGGCGGANNCCCGAGTCCCCACAGTCCCTGGACCAAGGCACCGATGGCGGCTACACAGGAGACGATGACGACCAGACGCAAGGCTATGGGGGGAGTGCCTATGCCCTCGTCATATGCGGATGATGCCCGGCCAAGCTTCCGACGCGCCACGTTGCTCCTCCTGCACGTGTATCTTACCCTGGAATGCGGAGGAAGTCAATTTCCTCTTGCTGGATGGGAAGAGGGTTGCGTGGCTCATCTCATGTGCGGCGTGAGGGCCCACNNTATGCCCCGGCTCTCACCAAAAGGAGGAGAAGAAGAGAAACCGTCCCTGACTCTGGCCACATACTACCATATCTTGCGCTGCAGGACTTGACGCCATCCATATGCTAACCCTACGCCAACCCTACGAAAACCCTATGCGGGTTGCAGGGTCGCGGAGAATGCTCCCGATGGAGACCCTCAGCCAGTGCGCGCGATGTGATAAGCACGGCGACGACGAACACGGGCAATTCCGTTCCTGCACCCTTCATGAGCTGCCTCAGCCGCCTCCCATGATGACGAGCACCTTTATGGTTTCGCCATCACGCGGCCGATAGTCCTTGGGCACGAGTTCGCCGTCCCGCACGACTCCGGCTACCACCGCCGGTGGGATACCCGCCGCCTCCAGCATCTCGGTCACGGTGGGACCGGCGACCAGCTCCAGCCGATCCTGGCCGCCGGTATACTCCTTCAACATCCCTGTCGGGATCAATGTGACCGCCACAGCGGCTACACCTCCACGAGTTCGGCCAACCCCAGCCGCTCCAGCGTCTCTGGCCTGGGGATGCCTTCGTCGTCCCAGCCCCGCTGCTCGTAGTAGTAGTCGAGCATCTGCTGGGCCGCCTCCGGTGGCGTGAACTTGCCATCCGTGGCACCACCAATGGCCGGTTCCTCCACAAAGCGTGGCGGTGGCGCATCCCAAGCGCGTCCGAAGCCTTCCACCTCCCGCACCCAGATCATCCGCGTCAGATTCCACACGCGCTCCGAGATGTGCAACAAGCTCTCCCACGAGTACTCAACCCCGGTCAGCGCCGTCATTGCCGGGGCGTAGTAGTCCAGCGACATCCCCAGTTCGACCCACTGGAGCCGACAGCATCCCAGGGCATCCATCAATGGACGGATGTGTTGCAGTTCGATCACCTTGGCTGCCTTTTCCGGCGTCACCAAATCGCGCCCGGCGGAGATGTCATAGGTGATGGCCCAAGCCCGGTTGTGGTGCGCGCCGACGTCGGCGGTCATGTAGGCCAACAGCATCGAGGTGGCGTCGTGGGTGTCGTACGCGCTCTGCTCCATCCCCTTGACGTGGATGGCCCATTTCTCGCTGCCCTGCCCCACCTCTACCGCAGCCCGCTTGACCCCTTCGGCCAGCAGGTTACCCAGCCACCCCTCGCGGCGGGCGATCCGTTCGATGAGGGTAAAGACCGCCTCAGCGTTGCCAAAGTGCAGGTCGAGCCCCCCCGTCTGCTCCCGGTCCAGGACGCCTTTCTCGTAGCACTCCATCGCCCAGGCAATCGCTCCACCAGCCGAAATGGTGTCCAGGCCCAGCTCGTCGCAGAGTTGGTTGGCTTTGGCGATGTCCTCGATGTCGCCCACCCCCAGGTCGGAGCCCATCATCCCGTTGGTCTCGTACTCCGGACCTTCCACGTAGACGTCGTGCTTCTTGGAGTAGGAATACTTGCCGCACGGGCATGGGCAGCCAAAGCAGCCCTTGTCGGTGACGACAATCTTCTCACGAAAAGTGGGCGCATAGATATTGGGACCCTGCTCGAATGAACCGGACTGGAAGTTGCGCGTAGGCAATGCGCCGCTTTCGTCGCACCAGGATGTGATCATCATTGTGCCGTAACGGGTCCACACATCGAGCAACTCCGCCTCTTTGCAGGCCCGGTAGGCTTCTTTTGCAGTGCGGGCGAACTCGGCTGTGTCCGCTATGGGAATGCCACCGCTGCCGCGCACGGCGATGGCTTTGAGCTTTTTGGCTCCCATTACCGTGCCCACACCGCCGCGCCCGGCCTGCCGCCCAAAATCGTGGTTGATGCAGGCGTACTTGACCAGATTCTCCCCGGCCGGGCCGATGGTGGCAATCTGGAACTCCTCGCCTAGTTCGTCTTTCAACCGCTTCTCCAGCGCGAACGAGCCCATGCCCCAATAAGCCTCCGCATCACGCAATTCTACTGTATCGTCGTCTATGTAGAGGTATACCGGTTTGGAGCTGATGCCCTCCAGGATGATGGAATCATAGCCGGCGTACTTGATCTCAGCCGTCAGCATACCGCCTACGCTGGCTCCGGCGTAGCCGCCGGTCAGGGGCGACTTGGTGGTAAAGTCCATTTTGCCCGCGCCGGGGAACAGAAGGCCCGAGAGNNGGGGCACCTCGGTCCACAGCAGATAGGCCCCCAACCCCCGACCGCCCAGGAAATCACGGATCACCTTTTCTGGCGTTCGCTCCGTGGTGATGGCGCCATCGCTCAGGTTCACGCGCAGCATACGTCCCGCATAGCCGTCCATAGTTACACCTCCTCCCGTTCGGCGATCCACAACGCGCCGGGTCCACACACGTCCACGCACTCGCCACACGCGTCGCATTCCCAGACATAGTCTACGTCGGGCCGCGTAAAGATCACGCCCTCGGGACATTCGTCCACGCAGGCCATGCACAGGGTGCATTCGTCCGGATCGACGTAGTAGGCTCCTTTCTCGTTCTGGTGGATGGCGTCCACCGGGCAGACCTCCGTGCAGTCGCCACACTGGGTACAGACCTGCACCTCGAACGTACCCGGCGCAGGAAAGTGCGGCACGATGGCCAGGGCGGCCTTCTTGGGGTTGTTCTCGCCGAACAGGTGTAGGGAGCACGCCACCAGGCAGGCGCGACATCCCGAGCATTTTGAGTCGTCAGCGTAGAGTCGCATTCGTTGTTCTCCTTTGATAGCCTCCGATTGTCAATCTGTCCAGTTGGGACGACTTCATCTTTGCCCAGCAAAAAGATCTGCTACTCGTTCACTCTCCACCGGGAGGCGTGAACGGGCCAATATGAACCACTCGTGGCATACCAGATTTCGTGCTTCGTGGAGCGGATCGCCGGGATACGGCGGTTCCTGGCTGGCGTGAGCCTGCATCGCCCGGACCTTGGCCTCCAGGTGTGCTCCCACGTCGACGCCGACGGCATCCGCCGGCAGCGTCCCGTCCCGATACCCCAGGAACCGCACTTGGTTCGCGCCCAGCTCGGCGGCTGCCTGGCGCAGCTCCGCCTCGCGGATGCGGGAAGCCTCGGCAGCGTCCAACCCCCGGATGCCGGCCTCGCCTCTCGTCGTCGAGACGATGGCGACCTCGACACCCTCAGCGGCATACTTTGCCAGCGTACCACCGGCCGCGAACGACTCGTCGTCGGGGTGGGCAAACACGGCCAGTGGCGTCAACGGCCTGGCAGATGCCGCTTCATCGGCGCTCGACGGCGTGGACTCGTTCCAGATCATCTTGGTCCCTCACGCGAATCGTTCTCACTGCCAACGAATGACTCGACCAACCGCTGGGTCCAGGCTTGCAGACAGCAGTGGTTGGCCCTGTAGTACGCCTGCCTGCCCTGCCGCCGGGTCAACACCAGCCCCGCCCGGCGCAGCAGGCCCAGGTGGTGGGAGATGGTTGGCTGCGTTAGGTCAAAGCAGGCCACGATCTCGCTCGCGCTCATCTCCCGATCCACCAACAACTCCAGAATGGCCTAGCGTGTCTCGTCGGCCAGGGCTTTCACGAAGTCTTCATACCGGCAGCAGGTGATCTCAGCCACGTTCACGCCGTCCGATGGCCGGCATCTCTCCCGGCAGCAGACGGAGCAACTGCGCCCACTGCCCGGCGTACGCCGGTTCCTGGAGCACCAGGCAATCCGCCAGCCTCAAGTGGCCTATCACCAGCTTGCTGGCGAAGATGTAGCAGGTCGATTGCCCGCAGCCTCGGCAGTTGGTTCGCGGCAGGAGTTTGTATATCTCCAGTGGCCCAGGCCGCCGGCGCATCTCGTAGTCCGGCTCGATCTCCTCCCGCCGCTCCCAGGTCCGGTTCACCAGATCTACCAGCCCTTGGGCCACTCTCTGTGCTTGCCCCCGGTCCTCCAGGTGGCCGATGGCGATCTTGTAGGGCCAGAAGGCGATATTGCGCCCACCCTTCTTCCACTGCAGTGAGGGAGCCTGAGCGATGTACCTCGTGCCACGCAAGGTTCGGTTCAGGTAGGGCAGGACCGGGCCGATGTCTGCGTTAAGGCGCAGGATGGCGGCAAACGCGTCACTGCCCGGTTCGCAGGGTACACTTTCGACCTCCAGGTCGTAGTCCTCGATCAGCATTCTCTTCCTTCTCACACGGTGATGCAAGGCTGCAGCTTTTCGCTCATTACTGAGCCGGTCCTCTACTGCGTTGTTGCGCGCCGTGCCCAGGTCAGGGCAGCCGCGATCCAAGTATGTAGCTCTTCCCTAGTGGGCACCTGTCCTTCTGGAACCAACTCGCCGTTGATGACTAGGCCCGGTGGCTCGGTCAGTGCGTAGCGGTCAATCTGGCGGGGGTCCTCTATCCGGGTGAGGTTGCCCTCTATCCCAAGGTCACCCAAGATCTGCCCGACTAGGAGTTCCGGCCTGAGACAGTTGTGGCACCAGCTTCCCAGGACTTTGATGTCCATGGCACACCTCCTCAAGAGTAAGCTGGAATATGTACCTACATTCTCCTCCTGGCACGGGCCGGATCTCCAGATAGGACCTGGTGCGTGAGCTACCGTGCGTCAGCAGCAACGACAGGGAGTGGGCGTTTGATACGGTACCCGCGTCTACGATGGCACAGGCAATGACACGATCGCCTGCATTTCCTCACAGCATGCTCCGCCGAGTGTTTGCTATGACATTCGAACTACCACCGGCTATCCCGTTCAGAGCCTCTACAGTCAGCCAGTCCCAACGCGCCCACGCATTGGATAAGCCGTCAAAGTTCTATCGTCTCGGACTAGGTAGACATCGTTGGATCACGGGAATCGCTCGGCTGGGATCGGACTGTTGCTAGGCCTTGACCCGGTCAGCCCGTGCCTCCTGCGCCTGGCAAAGCCCTGCGGTGTTTGTGCCAAAGAGCTTCCACTCGAACTTTCTGGCCAAATAGACGATCGTTAGCATCAGCGGCACTTCGATCAGCGGGCCGATGACTGTAGAAACACCGACCATTGGACGCGACGCAAAGGCAGTTAGAGCGATGGCGATAGCCAGCTCGAAATTGCGGCCCGTGCAGTGGAAAGAAGTCGTCGCCGAGTCGGCGTAGCAGAAGCCCACCCTGCGGCTGACGACGAGTACGCCGAAGAAGAGGACGAAGAAGAAGAGCACGAGCGGCGTCGCCATCAACCAGATCAACTCAGGCTGTTCCAAGATCACGTCGCCCTGGAGCGCGAACATAACGACCAGCGTCAGCATTAGGGCAATGAGTTGCACATCCTCCAACACCGGAAGCGCTTTCTTCTCGAACCACTCCTGCCCTTTCGTACGCAGCATCCACCGCCGAGAAAGGGCTCCGGTCAACAAGGGCAGCCCCAGATAAAACAACACGCTCTGCGCCACTAGGCGCAGGTCAACGGAGACCCGTGCGCCCAGGATCAGCCAGATGAAGAAAGGGGTGGTCACTATCTGGATCAGCGAGTTCCAGGCCATCAGTACGATCCCTAGAGGGCCGTTGCCCTGGGCCAGGTCGGTCCAGACCAGCACCATGGCGATACAGGGGGCCACGCCCAGCAGGACAAGACCGGTCCACAGATCGGGGTGGTTGCGCAGAAACATCCAGCCGAAAAGGTAGAGCAGGAAGGGATTGAAGGCGTAGTTGAAGAAGATCACGATGGCGGCTGCCTTCCAGTCACGAATCGCGTGGCGAATCTCTCCAAGCTCCAACTTGGTCATCGCTGGGTAGATCATCACGAAGAGACCGAAGGGAATGCCTGGCTCCAGAGCTTTGCCCACCCGCGGCAAGAACTTGCCCAGAAGCAGGCCAGCTGCCATAGCCAGTATGATCCACACGGGCAAGAGCTTACTGACCAGGCTGAGGGTGGGCTGTTCTTGGGCAGATGTCGTTGTTGCGTCGCTCATTTGACTTCTCCTTGTCATCGGATTTGTATGCATCTGTGGGAAGCTATTCCTTACTCACTCTGTCTGTCCAGGGCCTCTCGCAACCAGCCGATCACTTCCTCCACCCTAGGGACCCGACCGCTGCAGACGACCTGCTCGTTGACCACCAAGCCAGGAGTGCCCAGTATAGTATACTCCATAATCTCGGCGTAATCCGTCACGTGCTGGATGGTCGCCTCCAGCGCAGGGCTCTCCTCGGCCAGCGTTTCCAACGCTGCCGCCGCCCGCTGTTCGACCCGGTGACAGTTCGCACAGCCAGGCCCCAAGACTTTTATGTTGAGCATTTGACGTGACCTCCTTGAATAGATTGTAGATTGTCTTTTCACAGGCCCGAAGTCTTCTCACATTCCATACATAGATTTGTGTCCCGGTTGGTCCAGTAGACCAACCCGCAGCCGGGACAGGTGACCTTGCGCAGGCTGCTCTTTTCCTGCGGGCGCGGCCTCAGTTCCGGCGGCAGCGCTGTGAACGGATCCGTCACGCAGGTGCATTGCACCGGTCCCGACTTCCCCTGCTCGTCCGTTTTCTGCGTCATCTGTTCTCCTCCCATAGGCTCCCTACTTACGCGCCCTCCACCACTCGAACCTGCCGCTGGCGCCGACGGACCATCGACGATCCCAGGGCCAGCAGAGCGATACACACCGCCAGAATGACCAGGATCAGCCAGGCACTCATGCCGTTCACCCATGCGCCAAAGAGCAAGCCCGACAGCGTGCTAAAGATCGTCACCAACACCACGTACACCGCCGTCTTCTTCCTGCCGATCACCGAGTTGGTGATCAGGATCGACTGCAGGCTCAGCTCTGGGTCGGCCAGCAGGTAGGCCAGCAGTGGGCCCCGGTGCATGCCGAGCGAGAGGAACGTCTGGGCGATGGGCACCTCGACCAGTGTCGGGAAGTACATGAAGACGCCGAACAGCACGCCCACCAGGTTGGCCCACCAGGTGTTCTGCCCGGCAAGCGCCTGAATCCACGTCCTGGGGATGATGGCCCGCGCCATCCCGGCCAGGAAGACGCCGACGATCAGCAGCGGGATGATCTGCTTGACGAAGCGCCACATCTCCCACAGCCATTCCTGGACTTCATACGCGTCGAACCGACTGGCGGCCATCCACCACACGACGGCGATGAGCAAAATCTCGGCGATCAGTTTGCCCGTGATGCCCACGTTCAGGCCATCGGCTACCGCCACGACCTTGAAGGAAGCTACGATCAGGGTTAGGGTGATCAATCCCAGGGCCACGTAGGTCCAGGAGTTGAATCCCTCGTCCACCTGGTTCAATCCCAGCCAGGCGGTTACACCGATCAGAATCAGCAATTCGATGAGCAGGACACCGTGCACGCTGACCCCTTCGATTCCCAGGGCAGGGTTCGGCGGCACGATGGTGTCGAGCCATGCCTGAAACCCGCTGGCCCACGCGCCAGGCAGTGTGAACGTGGCGTAGCTGTTCGTCAGGAGCCCAACCTGCAGTGTGCCGGCGATCAACACGCCCAGCAGCAGCGCGAAGAATATCCACGTGCGGGCGGGCACCTTCGCATCTCGCGCAAAGGCTCGGCTGCCGTTCGTGGCGCTGTTGTGCGCCTCGTCATCCTGGCGGAAGAACCAGGCCATCAGCAGGCCGATGCCGACGCCGAATATGATCGAGAGGATGATGCGCGCCACCGCGATGTCCATCCCGATCTGCACGCCGGTGAAAGAGATGGCCAGGATGTTGACCGCCGGCCCGACGAAAAGGAATGTGATCGCCGGTCCCAGACCCGCACCCTTCTTGTAGATGCTGGCGAAGAGCGGCATGATGGTGCATGAGCAGACAGCCAGCACGAACCCGCCCAGCGCCGAGGCCGGATAGGAGATCCACTTGGGCGCGTCCCGGCCCAGGTATTTGGTGATGGCCTCCTTGGGGATCAAGGCAGCCAACGCCCCGGCGACGAAAAAGGCCGGCAGCAAGCACAGCAGCACGTGGGCCGCCAGGTAGGCGGCCAGGCTGCCTAGTCCTGTCTGCAGCAACATCGCGATGTACCCAACAAGATTCACCGTAAACCTCCCAGTTTGGATTTATATGCACCCTGCTGAAAATGTTTTCTCCTAAAGGAAGGCCGTGTCTATCACGGCCCATCCTTGCCCGGGACTCGGTCTTAGCCAGATCCCATTCCATCCAACCAAGTCATAATCTGCTGATGTATCAGGTCTCGAACCTCCCTGAACTTGTCGGGCTTCTCTTCTTTCGCCCCCTCGAATGCCGCTGGGTCCTCGAAAGGCCAATTCATTCGGACACCCACTCCAGGCATAATGGGGCACTTCTCTTCGGCGTTGCTGCAAACCGTGATCAGATAGCCGATGTGCATTTTTATGAAGTACTCATCCAGGCTTTTGGATTGATGACCGTCGAGGGGGATTCCGGCTTCTTCCATCACCTGGCGGGTGTAGGGATGAATCCCCTTTGGCTCAAGGCCAGCGCTGTGCACCTCGAAGCGATCTCCGGCATGCTTGCGCAAAAAGGCCTCCGCCATCTGGCCACGAGCAGAGTTGCCCGTGCACAGAAACAGCACCCGTGGTCTTGTCGTTTCGCCGTTCATCTTGGCTTCGCATCCTCACATTCCAGTCCCATCAAGCCAACCTATTCCTGACAGTGGGGACATGGACACTCGGCGACGCAAGTCCGTTCTCCTGGTGAGCCCAGGACCTCACCGATCAATCGTTCCACCTGCAGATCGACCAGCCGATAGTAGACGAGTGAACCATCCCTCCGGTCTGCTACCAGGTCCGCTTCTCGCAATACGCGGAGCTGTTGAGAGACGTATGCTTGGGGCCGTTTCAACACGGCCTGAAGGTGGCACACGCAGGCCTCATCCTTCCGCAGCTCGTCTAGGATGTGCAGCCGGCCCTGGTGGGAAAGGATGTGAAACAGCTTTGTTGCCTTCGGATACAAATTCTCCCTCATCGCACATCGCTGATCATATTCATTGCTCCGTATATTCACTGTGTTGCATATTGTACTACGCAAAACTGTCTGTGTCAAGCTGACAATGATCACCGAACGAGTGTGTACAACGTCACCCACCTTTAGCCCGCCAACGCCTCTCTTGGCCAGCCGACCACCTCCTCCACCATCGGGACGCGACCTTCGCAGACTAGGCGCTTGTTTATTATCAGACCGGGGATGAACATGGGGGCATGTTTTGCCACCTGCTCGTGATCTGTCACGTGCTCAATGTTGGCTTTCAGCGAAGGATTCTCTTTCGTGAGTGTCTTGAGCGCCGCCATCACCGGCTGCTCTGCCCTGCGACACGCCTCACAGCCAAAACTGATAATTCTGATGGCGAGCATAACTGACGCCTCCTCTGAGATTTATGGAAAAGCCCGGCATCACTGCCGGGCTTTTCCGCCGAAGAGAATTCCTGAAACCCTGCATCGTCAGGGTTTGCAGGCAAAGTAAGGTTGGCGCACTTTTTCTCGTTTCTCCCGCCTGGCCAAACCATCGAACCGAAAAAGCGGAGAATCCGACCTTAGCCCGGTCGGATTCTCCTGTCGCAGAGATTTCCTAAAATCCTTGGGACCAAGGGCGACGCGACTAGTCAGCTGCCCTTGGCCAGGATGCGCATAGGCTCTTCCAGTGAAAACAGGGCAGTCGGGCAACGACGCTAAAGCTGTGCGCCAAACACAATGACCGCGCGCAAGATGAGCCCGCCGGTCAGCACCATGATGGCCAGCAGAGCTGCGACTTCTCGCGGCGGAGACTCTACACCCCGCAGGATGAGGCTCATTTCCACGCCCAGAGGCAGCAACAACCCCACCAACACTACGCCCACCCAGAAGGGAAAACTCAGCGAGCCGGTAAGCAGATTGTTCACCGACTGCATAACCACCGCAGGTGTCTCGTCAGGGCAAGGACCGAGGACGCTTCCGGCGGCGTAAGCCACAGAGGTGATGGGAGAGCTGGTCACCAAGATTAACAAACCGGCCAGAGCCAGGATCTCGACTATGCAGACCACACTCGCGCCCTTGCACAACTTGCTCATGAGCGAGATGTCAACCTGGCGGACGCCCAGCGCCCCGACCAAGTTCAAAGCCGCGATGCCTGTGGCGATGGCCGAGGTGACAAAGAGCACCGGAAGAAGGACCGTGCTGGCCCACAGAGGCTGGCTGGTCGCGCTCAGCAGCACGCCGGTGTAGGCGATGAGCAGGATCGAGAGGACGAACGTTACCCAGTCCAGCAGTTCAACAGCCGGCTTGACAGACAGGAAAGCGTCAACGATCTTTCTGAGGCCACCGACTACTTTCGTCTTGGACAGTCCTTCAGCCCACCATACCATGAAGAGCAAGGCGGCCAGAACTGCCCAGACGAGAAGCAACCAACTTCCCAAAGACATCGGTGAGATGGGGCGGAAACGGACAAATAGGTGCCAGGCGCGGAACGGATGCCCCAAGTCAATCAACAGCATAAGCACGCCCACAAGGACCGCTGGCACACCCAAGGCCGCTGCCACTCGCTTGGCGTTGTAATAGTTCCCGCCGCTCAGGCGATGGGCCAGAAACGTGACAAAGTAGGCGCCACCACCGACACCGGCCGCCCAGAGATAGATGATCACAGGCCATTCCCACTCCATTTTTCATTCTCCTTTTTGTGGTTCAACAGTGACTTGAGCAGCCAAAGATTCTTTGCGCCTAAAGAGCAGCCAGAAGGGCAAGAGCGTAAGCACTCCGGCCGTAGCGACGCCGCTCAGCCAATTGCCAACCAGGTTACCGGCAGCTACCAGCGGATTCTGCGGCAGACCATACGCCGACGGACGGTCGGCCAGGACGTACAGCACGTTCAGCCCACCCAACTCGTACTCGCCGTACAGATTGGCGCTGCCTTTACCAGTGAGCCTCAGTTGCTCGACCCGCTTTCGCCCCTGGGCCACCAATTCATCGCGCTCGCCGAACGTGATCGCGCCAAAGGGACAGGCTGCCGCGCATGCCGTCGGCTCTTCATCGCCCTTTGTGCCGTAGCAGAAGCGACATTTCTGTGCCGACCCCTTTGGATGGCCAAAGTGAGGGATATCAAAGGGACAGGCCGCCGCACAATACCCACAGCCGATGCACCACGCCTGGTCAATGACGACGTGCACCCCGTCTGGCTTGGAGATAGCGCCGGTAGGACAGGCATTCATGCAACTGGCCTCGGTGCAGTGGTTGCACCCTCGCTTGATGAAATAGGTGTTCACGCTCGGAAAGGTGCCCACTTCAAACTCTTCCATTTTTGTCCAAGCGATTCCCTCTCCCACTGGCACGTCGTTATTTCGCTTGCACTCCACTGTGCAAGCATTGCAGTCCAGACAGAGGTTTGTATCTATCAACATTGCCTTCGCCATGTTTTCCTCCTAGAATCAATACTGAGCTAGAGGGTCACGCGCAACCGTTGTTCTTCGGAACGAAACCAGGCCTCAGTAAGCGCTGCCAGCATCCCGTAGAACAGCTGCCGGGCGCTGGCCGTCACCTCTTTCAGGAAAGACGGCCCCCAGCGAAGCAGGTGTTCCCTCAGAAAGGACCTCTGGCGGTCTTGCCAGACTCCTGCTCCGTCCTCATCACCCGACTGGCTGCTCTCGGCTTCCTGTTGAACCAGGTAGAACATGAACTCTAGCTCTGCCGCCATATGGTCAGGGAGGGCGTCATAGTCCTTGTTCATAAGCAGTCCTGCCTCTCGGTAGGCCCGAAGCACTTGTGAGACCGGCTCACCCATCAACAGGCCCCGGTTGGTGTAAGCCGACTCGTAAGGCGAGGCCGGCACGTGGGGCACAGCGCTGATGAAAAGGTACGTGTGCTCGATCTGCAAGTCGGTCAGCAGTTGTTCACCGTCGCCAGCGTAGCTCTCGACTAACGTCTGCAGGTCGGCGAGAGTTGGACCGATTCCCAGGCCCAACACCTCATCGGCGGCCGTCAACTGGTCCCATGTCTCGTTTGCCTGCAGAACCTCGAGGAGAGCCGTTTCGGGATATGTGTAGCCAAGTCCCAGGAAACGATAGAGCAATAGCCGGGCCATGGTTTCTTCCACTGAAACGATCTGCGCAATGACGGTCATTCTCTAGGCCTTGTAAACCTTGAGCGCCACATCTTCCATATAAGCCGCCATGTCTGGCGTATTGAACTTGAGCTGCTCCTCGATGGTCATCGTGGGGATCAAGTCGCCGTCGTTGGCCCCTACGCCCTGGGCCACGCTGAAACCCGAACTCCAGTGACCAAAGCCGTGGTCAATGGCCACACAATCGGGGCGGATGCCACGCGTCAGCTTGGCCTTGACCTTGATCCTGCCCGCTACCGATTCGACAAACACCTCATCACCGTCGGCGATGCCCATGTCTTCGGCCACGCAACAGTTGATGAGCGCTTGGTTCTCCGGCCAGAACTCGCGGAGCACCGGGTCGTTTTGACTCTGGGTCATGCGTTCGAAGGGCTTCCGATAGATCAGTAGGTGGAACGGATACTCGTCACTGAGCGAAGAACGCGGGGGCACCCAATTTGGAAGCGGATCGTGGCCCAGGTCTTCGAGGACGGTAGAGTAGAGCTCGATCTTTTTGCTCGGCGTACCGAACTCGGTCTTGGGTTCCAGAGGTTTCTCCTCGCCGAACATGCCGCCCGCGGCCTTGATCTCTTCCTTCGTGGTGCCCAATGCCGCCAGTTGAGTCTCCATGATCGCCTTGCCGCCCATACCCTCGGGGGCGTACTCCTCCAGGCCCATCTTTCTGAGCAAGGCGACGACGACGCTGCCAAAGCTCTTGGTATCGTGGATGGCGGGCAGCCCTTCGCGCAACGCCACTTGGGGGTACATCGCATGGTACTTTCGTTGGTTGAGGCCACCGCCTTCGAAATATGTGTTGTCTGGCAGCACAACGTCGGCAAATTGCACCATCTCACTGGGCAGGATGTCACTCACGGCGATGAAATCGATCGTCTTGAGCGCCTCGACCAGACGGCTTGGATTGGGGAAAGCCAGAACGTTGTGTTTCCACACCACCGCTGCCTTGATGGGGTACGGGTCCTGAGCCAGAATGCCTTCAGCCAGGGTGCTGAATGAGCCCTTGCCGGTCTGTTTGAGCAGCGGGAACTTTTCTAGGCTGTCGATGCGTGGGCCTTTGACGGTCTCGGCATAGTCCGGCATCTCAAAGATGTCGCCGAAACCGGGCAGCTTGTGCATACGGTCCAGAATGTGGCCGCCGGGCCGGTCCAGGGTGCCAACCAGGGCGTCGAGGATGATAAAGCAGCGGTTAACCTGCCAACTATTGACATAATTGGGACCGCCGGCATCACGCTTGTGGTGGGCGACAACTGCTGGCTGGGTGGTAGCAAAGTCGCGGGCCACGTGGGCGATGGTCTCGGCTGGCACCTCGCAGATGGAAGCGGCCCATTCCGGTGTGTATTCCTGCACCGCCACCTTGAGTTCGTCAAAACCGTGAGTATAGTTGCTCACAAACTCGTGGTCGTACAGAGTCTCGTTGATGATGACGTGGATCATGGCCAGGGTGAACGCCAGGTCGGTGCCCGGCTTGATGGGGATCCACTCATCGGCTTTGGCAGCCGTGATGGACATGCGCGGATCCAGCACTACTAGGCGCGCGCCATTGAGGCGAGCCCTGTTCACACCCCGCCCCCAACGGTTCTTTGACTTGCCCAAACCGTCCCAGCCAAACGCCAGAATGTACTTGGCGTTATCATAGTCCACCGTCCACACCTTGTCCTTGCCGGTGACCGAGGCCCGCCACATGGTCGCGTGTGTGGCGTAGCAGGTGTTGATATGGACGATGAGGTTAGGTGTGCCAATGGCCTTGGCAAAGTGCTTGGGCCAGGTCTTGGGCCGGGCGATCACGGCGATGGACTGGGGACCGTAGGCGTCACGCACCTCTGTGAGCTGGCTGGCCGTCAAATCCAGTGCTTCATCCCACGAGATCTTGACCCAACCGGGGTCCACGCCAATGCCCTTTTCTGGATTAGTGCGTTTCATAGGGTACTTGAGGCGGTCAGGGTCATAAAGGAAACGCAGCCCCGAGTAGCCCTTGACACACAGCTTGCCCTCTGCCGTTTGATCCTTAGGGTTACCGGTGAGACGGACGATGCGCCCGTCTTGCAGGTGGGCGACGTAGGCACAGTTCATGCTGCACACCCCACAGGTGCCATACAGCAGACCGTCTTCCTGAGCGGCGAGCGCCGGCGGGGCCGGGGTGAAAGCTCGTAGCCCATCGCCCAGCAGCAGTGCACCACCAGTGGCGCCGCCCAGCTTGAGAAACGTGCGTCGAGAAATTGGTATATTGGTGCTCATAGCTGATGCTGACTCCTTTCTATTTCACGCACCTAGATTGATTTATGCTCCTGCCTCCCTCATCCAATGGACCAATATGCAATCGATCATTGTATTAATATATTAATACTTCGATCATTTAATTAACTAGGACTATTGTACCGCAATCTGTGCGTTTTGTCAAGCCTTTGGGGGAACGAGACGTGCGCAGTGAAGCCTGGGACCCTTGAGAGCTAACCCCGTCACCACTGTTTCCTCTCCGGTGATCTGGGTTGGAGGCCAATTCTCACTTGCGTGGGGGAAGCAGAGAATCGTGGGGCTGGTAGACATTCCGCCTTCGACCCACTGCGCGAAACTGGTCGTACATATACAATCCAGGCTTGGCTCACAAAAACCTCTCTCCGTCCTGGTGTAGCAATGGGCGAAGAGAGGCAATGAGGTCCCCGTATAGCCGAGCGAATCGGACCACCGATCCGTCTCAGTTACTTTGCTTTTCTGAGTCTTCTTCCTGGTCTTTTCCGAGCACCTCGGCCGCCAGCGCGGTAGTCAGTCCGTAGCCTGCACCCAACGTGCTGACGCCCTCAGTGGGCACAATGATGATTGAGCCGCGCTCTTTCATGCCTTCAAACAGCATGTTCATAGCACGTAGACGAAAGGCCATTGGTTTCTGTTCATAAGTCGCCGTCGCTTCCACGAACCGTTCGGCTACCTGTTTCTCTGCTTCACCCAAGATGATACGGGCCTGGCGCTCGCGCTCGGCCTGGGCTTGGCGGGACATGGCGTCCTCCAATGGTGCAGGAATGACAATGTCGCGGATCTCGACCGAGTTTACCGTCACGCCCCACGGCGTGGTGCGCTCGTCGATGATCTCTTGCAGTCTGGCGTCCATGCTTTCGCGGCCCACCAGGATGTCGGCCAGCATCATCTTGCCGATAATGTCGCGCAGGGCAGTCTGGGCTGCCCAGGAAATGGCGGCATGGTAGTTTTTGACCTCGAGCGATGCTTTGCGCGCATCCCACACGTGCCAGAAGAGCACGGCGTCCACGTCAACCGGGACAGTGTCCTTGGTCAGCGTCCGCTCGGCGCTGAAGGGTGTGACCATCACCCGGTGATCCACCCAGGCGGCAATACTGTCCACCAAGGGGATGGCCAGGAACAGGCCGGGCTGCACGACGCGGTGGAAGCGTCCAAAACGAAGGACGATGGCCTTTTCCCACTCCCTGACCACCTTCACGGAGAACAGAACCGCCAGGCCAACAACCAGCAGGATCCACTGCCAAAGTGGCTGTTCTGTGAGGTAGCTGATAGCGACTCCGATGCCGACAATGATGGCAAAGAGCGCAAACGACATGCCATTCATGACCCGGAACTGATCCGAGGTATCGTAGCTGAATTCGGTTTCTGCCTTTCTAGACATACCTTCTCCCGTCTATTCCTGCAGTTGCTCTCGCCAGGCCTTGATCTTTCTAGCCATGCACTCTTCGATGTCGTCCAGGGAATATCCCAAGGTCCGGGCCTCGACGATGGCATGCTCTATGGCTGCGCAGAGTTTTTGTTCGCTCAGGGCGTCCAATTCCGACCGGTTCTCCGGCTCAATGACAAAGGTGCCGCGGCCTTGCTGTGTGGCCAGCAATCCTTCTCGCTCCAGTTCCGAGTAGGCCCGGGCGATGGTGTTGGGGTTCACGGTGAGCTCGACCGACAGCTCGCGGATGGTGGGCAGTTGGTCGCCGGGGGACAGGGTGCGGTTCGCGATCACGGACTTGAAGTGCTCCTTGATCTGGATGTACATCGGCACACCGCTTTTGGGATCTATTTGCAGGCCGTGCACGCGCTACTCCCCGCACCTGGAAGTGGATTGCCCTAATCTACTAGTAGACTGATAGTCTCGCCTCCCCAATGTAACCCATAAGTCAACCTTTGTCAAAAAAGCGGAAACAGATACAGCAACACCTCCGGCTGTCATGTGGCTGCCGGCGGGTTCAGCAGGTGGCCTGGGGGCCGCGTTGGCTGATGGCCTGATCCACAACACGGCGGACATCGGCCAGGCATCAGCGCCCCTCAGGGTGGGTGGCGGCGCATTGGCATTCCCCGGCTCTCTTGGTCGCCACGATCCTTTCTAGGATCGTCGAGCGGCCGTTGTTTGCCCTGACGTCCTCCCGGATATCCTCCGCAGAGTACTCGAAGCAGTAACAGACCAGATCGGGCAAGGCACAGCCTCCTTCGCCGGTAGCTCCGGTTATTCCAACCCCGCTTCGCGCAGCGCGCCGACCAGGCTGGCCTTGCTGGGGGCCAGCCCAACGAACTTGACCAGGTCGCCGATCACCAGGGCCGGGGCGTTGTTGATGGCATACTCCTCCCACTCCGGGTCGCCGGGGCCGGTGTGGTAGACGACCTCCACCTGGTCGGGAAATTCGGCTTCGATCTCCTTTAACAACCTCTTGACCGCCACGCCGCCGGAGCAGGGCGGTATCGAGACGAATGCTTCGATCCTTACTTGAGACATAGCCCACCCTCCCTCAGCGCGTTGTTGAGGGTTGCCTCGCTGGGGCACATGCCCTCGAT
>JABAHP010000817.1_pt4 | contig 25545 bp, 15 predicted proteins | sample 7062081 | NCBI WGS metagenome assembly JABAHP01 (sample SAMN14534357, study PRJNA622989) | marine sediment metagenome | biome: marine biome [ENVO:00000428]; feature: marine pelagic biome [ENVO:01000023]; material: deep marine sediment [ENVO:00002113] | place: India: Gulf of Kutch | collected...
GGATCAGCGCCCGAAGAAATATCAGGAAGAAAACGTAGCTGAACTGGTGAACGAAGAGCTCAAGCAAAGCGTCATTACCGCAATGCGCCAGTTAAAGATACGTCATCGTGAAGTTTTGGCTTTGCGATGCTATGAGAACAAAAGCTATTCACAAATTGCTGATGAGATGGATTGTACCGAGTTGGGTGCTCGGCTGTTGTTCTTTCGAGCTAAAAAATCACTTGCCAAAGAGCTTGCCCGTAACGGTTTGGGCAAGGGCTCATTGCTGCTTGCTCTTGTGATTTTTGGAAAGATGACGGCCCCAACCAAGGCTGCAGCGACTGGTGTATCAATTACCGCCGGGACCATGTACGTCGGTGCTGCCGCCAGTGTTATAGGGGCGGTCATCTCCACGAAAGTTATTGTTGTATTGACAGCCGCCGCGGCGATTACTGTCTCTTCTGTCATGGTAGGCCCGAAGATAGCTGAAACAGCTAAGAATTTACCTGAACTTAGCACAAGCCATATCTTAAAAACACCTGCAAAAAGCTACGAGGGCGTGGAGGAGTGCTGTTATTTCTTCCCCGAAGGTATAAGCGGCCCTGTGATGATAAGGCAAATACAGCGAAACGAGCAAACAAATAAAACGTATTGCAGACGGCTACAAAACGATAGTATGAACTACTATACTAACGGAGGAAAGGTGTTTATCAACAATAACCGTATGTGGGCCGAAGATCTCAGCGTGCACAGGCTGCCAACGGATTCTAGGCAATTTAGAATATTCCTTTCGCTTGTAGAGGGTATGCCTGCTGAGCCCGAGTATGTCCCATGTACCGATAGGGCAAGGAATCTGCTTGTCACTGTAAGACGAGATGCCGAGAAAAGTAACAATATATTGGAAACAGTTCGACATTATAATGTGGTCGAGGAAGAATTCTTCCAGTACGACTGGCCGGAGGGAACAAAAAGAATCGATAATCGCGATGCTATGCATAAACGCGGGTGGACGTGTTTTAAAATCACCGGTCAGATAAACGGAGAAGAAGTTTTTGGTTACGGTAGAATCCCGTTCGTTTACCAGATGTATCGGTCCCATTATGCATGGATAAGATTAAAAGTCGGTAAAGAGCTTGAAATCGTTGATAGTGTCGATGGAGCCAGCATTTACGGCCCCAATCGAAAGTTGCTGGCGACTTACCCGTCCGGCTCATTTATGAAAGGCCTGGCAAGACCCTGGATGGGACTTCATACGATAGATACAATCAGACGTGATGCCGCTGAAAAATCCATCTGGTTCGAGAGCAGGTACTCTTCAGGCAGGGAAAAAGCAGAAGTTACGCTTAATCAAGAACATATTAAGCTTGTTTATACGATTGACATGCAGAATGATATTGTTGAAAGAATAACGTTTGTAACGAACGATAAGAATGCAACGGATGTCTTACAGATTAGCTATTTACAGGATATAAGCCGGATATCTGGTGAGTTCAACGCGCCAAAGGTTCGGACAAGTTTGAGTTTGTCAAAAACTCCACCGGGGATACAATGGCTCTTCCGTCTTGCTGAAGGAACCTTGGTCGAATGAGGGATTGATGAATCGTACCTGGATAATTTTATTTTTTCTTTTAAGCATATCCTTTCCTGCTTATGGCCAGCGTATTCTGTATGTAGATCCCGCAGGCTCCAATATAGATGGAACAACCTGGGCGAGGGCTTTTCATCATTTGCAGGACGCTCTGGCAATTGCTCGGAAGGGTGATGAAATACGCGTGGCAAGGGGAGTATATAAGCCGGATCGTGGCAAGGATGCTACTGTCGGTGATCGCAATGCCTCATTCAGACTTGTCAATGGTGTGGTCATTAAGGGAGGATACGGAGGGATAGGATATCAACTAAATCCTGATACACGTAATATTGCTCTGTATGCAAGCATTCTAAGCGGCGATCTCGGTAACAATGACATATTTGAACTTGTGAATAATACAGATGATAACAGCTACCACGTTGTATTAGGCAGCAATCTGGATCCGACAACTGTCCTGGATGGTTTTACCATTATGGGAGGTGATGCTTTTGCTGCGGCTGTAAGTAATCGAGGCGGTGGTATGATTAATGTTGCCAGTAGCCCGACCATCCGTCACTGTATCTTCATCGGGAACTTTGCAGAAGATGCCGGTGGCGGAATGCTCAATGATGCCAATAGTAACCCGATGCTTATCAATTGCACATTCAGTGGAAACTGGGCTGCTAATTCAGGCGGCGGTATCCATAACAGTCCTGACAGCAAACCGAGAATAATCAACTGTATCTTCTGGAACAATGCTACCAATATGAGTATTAGTAATTTATCTTCTCAGATAAGTGGCGGGAATCCCATCATCAGGTATAGCTGTTTACAGGGGTGGACAAATGGTCTGGGGGGTGGTAACATTGGCGATGATCCATTGTTTGCAGATCCTCTCCGTCGTGATTTTCACGTGCGCTCGCAAAGAGGTAGATTTATGGTGTTCGATGGCGGCTTTGGCCCGGCAGAAGAACTGTGTGTTTTGGATGAACAAACCAGTCCATGTATTGACGCCGGCGAACCGGGCATAGACTTCAGCTCCGAACCAATTCCAAATGGACGGCGTATCAACATGGGTGCATATGGGGGTACGTCTCAAGCCAGCGCAAGTTTCTGGAAAATGTCCAGTGATGGAAATCGCGATTTAGTAGTAGACGTTAGAGATTTGAAACTGATAATCAGTCATTGGTTGGAAGCATTGCCATGGATTTTGGCCCAAAAGCACTCACCACCGCCAACAACATCACCAACAATCTATCATGTAGACGTCATCAAAGGCAGTTCTAATGGTGATGGACTAAGCAGAGAGACAGCTTTTAATACAATCCAGCAGGGAATCGATGCGGCACAAGACAACGATACTGTATTAGTCTGGCCGGGTGTATATGATCTTGTCTATCAACTTGACTTTTACGGCAAGGCTATAACAGTAAGAAGCGCTTCCGATGCGGCTGTGTTGAGGGCGGCTTACGGATATGGCGTTGGTGTGGAATTCAGTTCGGGTGAAGATTCCAACAGCGTTCTGGCCAACTTCGTCATAACCGATTTTGATATTGGAATTTACGTTATTAATAGTGGTGTAAAGCCAAGCTCGCCGACTATAACTAATCTTACGGTTGTAGATAATATGCACGGGCTTTACGTGGATTTTTCAGATCCTCACAGTACTCCTAATGTCAGTAACTCTATCTTCTGGGGCAACAGCCAATCCGATATATCTTGCATGGAAAATCAGTGTCTGGTAAGCTACAGTTGTATAGAAGATGGCTATAAGGGACAAGGTAATATCAGTCAGGATCCATTGTTTGCTAATCCTGTCGATGAGGATTATCATCTGTTTTCAAAACAAGGACGATTCTGGCCTAACGATGGTCACCCGGAATACTTGCGAAGACTTTGGATTTTAGATAAAAGAGATAGCCCGTGTATTGATGCAGGTGACCCAAAAATAAATCCAAGAAATGAACTTGTCACTGGAGCTGGCAGGATTAACATGGGTGCTTATGGAAATACACCGTTTGCAAGCAGGAGTCAATGGCTGCTTAGAGGCGATGTAGATAAAAATGGCCGGATAGATTTGACCGATTATGCCGCCGTTACTGAAAATTGGCTTAAAGTCGCGCCCTGGCTTCATGAACTGGAAGGAGCAGGTTACTATACGTTCCAACTTAACAAATAAGGCTTTTACTCTGATTGAGTTGGTGATTGTAATATCAATCATGTCCATTCTTCTGGCTATTATATTACCGGCACTGAACAAGGCCAGGCGAAGCGCCGGTTCTCTTATCGGAATCGGCAGACAGCGTGATACTGCCTTTGCGGTGACTCTTTACGCCCAGGATAACGATAACCAATACCCCGATTCCGTTGCACGCCCCAAACTCGGTTCGTCTTCACCGTGGCGGGAACCAACGATAATAACAGCTCCGGGAACTCAGTCGAATCGATCGATAAGTGCTTATTTGTATACATATATTGAAAATGCAAACACTATATTTTGTCCGGGTGCTCCAAGGAAATATGAATATTTACAAAAGATTTGGGATGCCGGCGATGGTTGGGATAACAAATTGGGGAACCAATTCTTTGGAACTTATTGCTTTTATTGGAACTATATTGGTTATCTTGAGGAGAAAAATTATCCATTCAGAGGTCCGCAGAGTTCTTCAGATGGAAGGCAACACAGCAAATTGCTGACGAGTGACTATTTGGGATTTGGCCACTGGAGGAATGTGCTCACATACGGCAGGCATGATGCGTATGGTTGCTGCGATGAGTTTAATGGGGCGGGTATTACGAAAGGAACGCCTGTCTCCGCAGACTTCTGGTCCCGTCTGAAAGTGGATGAAAGTTTCGGTTTGAACAGTATCGACATTCGGCTTCATACCAGCTATACAGATGGTCATGTCGAAAGCTATGGGCCATCCGATGTTATGCCGATGAGGATTTCAAAAACTCCTGATGGTACTGTGCCGTGTCCGACTATCGGCTCACCGGGCATTTTTTATATTCCAATCAGGCAGCATTGATAAGTTGTTCACCATCTCCTTCTATATGATCGGCCTGAATAGAAGTTCACACTCATGATAGAATGTGGGTGTTTCTACGCATGATTGTCATGCCGTGACTACTCAGGAATTTCTTCTTTTGCAAGTACGGCTAATTTGGCAGCGCTGACCTTACGATAGACGTCCTCGGGGGCGCGTCTTACGCCGTTGACGGTAAGCAAATCGCGGTCGATCGAAATGCCAAAGAGCTGTTCGTTGTTTTCAAGATACGGCCGGATTAGCTGCCAATCTTCTTCGCCAAGCTCCGTGAAGTAGCCGCCGTTTAATTGCTCTTGTATTAGCTTATGGTGCGGGTCCCTTATGTAAATCGCGCCTCCGGATGCAAGGGAAAAGAGATTAGACCCGGGATATGGCGATTCCTGCGGGACGACACGACCTTTTTTATCAAATTCTATTCCATTTACAACAACGAATCCGCCGCCATTGAGGGCGTCACCTGCCATGAAGGATTCGGCAAGGAAGTCGAGACATGTGCCGTTGATGATGACACGGGGCCGGCCGACTGCATTGATGAGAGGACGTCCAGCCGCATTCCCAAGAACGTATACCTCACCGCCTTTTGCACCGTACATGAAGGCCTGTCCGACGTCGCCATAAACAACGAGGCGTCCTGCTTTCATGATCTGGCCGAGCTGGTCCTGGCCGCTGTCGTGAATATAAATATCCATCCCATCTATTCCGGATGCGACGTAATCACCGGATGAACCGAATATATCGATTCGAACGTCGGAAGTGTCGGAGCCGAAGCCGCAGCCTGTAAAACGTTGACCTCTGAGTCCGTATACGATGAAGCGTTTCCAGCCAAGTTCATAGGCCCGAACCATTAGTACGGCATCGCATTCTTCGCCTTCGGGTTGGAAGTTGTCGGCGCAAATAACGAGTGTTGTCTCTGTGTCTTTCGGGGCCCTTATCTTGTCACGTATATTCCAGTCAATTTGCCGGATATGAGAGGAACTATTATCAGTTATTGAAGGGACCGATTTAAGGACTGCATCAACAGCCTGGCGGATAATCTGGAGAACAATGGAGCGTTTCTTTTTGCCGCAATCGTATCGTCGGTTGTTCAGAAGGGTAAGAATTTCCACTGCCCAGTGAAAATGAGACTCACTTTTGGAGGCGATCCCTTCGATTTGAGAGGTTAACCAGCGCAGGGAGTCGAAATCCCAGTTGGCTATAAGTCTTGTGACCTCTGTGAAAAGATCGTTTGCATTGTTTTGCTTTGCAGAAGTTTCAATTTTTTTGGCAAGGTCGGCGAGTGTTTCATCAGCTTTTGGTTCGCTGCTAAAGTCGATAGCCCAGTCTCCGAGGGGGCAGGTGATAGGTTTTCCAAACTTGTCGGCACAGGAAAGTTTGGCATTTTCACTGCTAGCGTTTTCGATGGTAAATGAAAATGCGCCGCCGTCGGTATGGCTTCCGCCGCGGGCGTTCCAATAGCGGTCGGCTATGGGACGGAAGCGGGAGTCTTCTGCGCTGAGCGAATGAAGAGTGGCATCAATAGCCTGCTTTTCGGATGCGATCAGCCCTATAGTAGCGTCTCCATCCTGAAGTGCGAATACTTGCGGCCGAAGCATAGACGTGTCTGTAATACCTAACAACTGGAATTTATCGTTATCCGGGTCGCTGCGTGCAAGTATAAAAAACCAGGGGCCATCCGGCGAACCATGCATGTGCAGCGATTGGATAGCCCGGTAAGCCCTTTTCTTGTCTTCGGGCAGGCGCTGAAAATCCAGTTCCGTAGTAGGAGCCAGAGCTTCTATCACATACTCAAGGGGGTAATCGTAAATCCGCTTCCAAAGGTCGAAGAGAAGTACCGAGACCTCTGTATCGGTTAGAAACAATGACCTAATGTTATGCTGCCGGAGATACTCGCAGATACTGAAGTAGTTGGCGAAGTCACCGTTGTGCACCAGCGCTTCATTCATTCCAATGAACGGATGCGAGCCTGCCGGGTGCCACACCCGTCCCTTTGTAGGATAGCGCTGATGGGCTATCCAGATCTGGGACCGGAAATTTTCCAGACCGTAGTACTGCACAACCTGCTCGGCATAACCTACTATTTTAAATATCAGCAGATTGCGGGCATGTGAGAGAACAAAGGCACGCTTCTCACCCAGCGAAGCGTAGAACTTCTGGTTCAATTTGAAGCTGTTCTGATAGATGAATTCATCTTCTACTGTTCTCGATGGTGAATCCATCAGGTTGTTTTCCTCGGCAAAGCGCGAAAGAACCTCAGGCTTGACACGGACAAAGTAGCGAACTATGTCAGGGGGACGAACTTCAAGCCCCACATCTCGATAGTCAGCCACAGGTTTTAGTCTGACTTGGTGGTCTATCCTGAAATGAGGGCTGACAAAAGCCTCTTCCACCTGATTTTGCACTTCCGGATCAAGCAGGGCGATTTGAAGTATGTAATCGTCCCTCAGCGTAGCCGCGTCTACTCCTAATTGTTCAGGGACTAAACCTGCCGCAGCGATACCTCCGCCCTTGCCGTTTCCACGATTGTGCATCTGTATCGAAGGTTCGAAGATATGCCGGCCGCCAACAGGGATGCTGGAGGCGAAACCTACAACGCCGCAGCCGCCTTCCTGGACTAAATTCTCATTGCAAAAGTACTGCGGATTTACACCTGCTATGATTTTCTTCCTTGAAGATAAGATGTTCTTTGCGAATTTGTTCATTTCTTTAATTCTAACTTTTTATGTGTGTCAGGCTTATTGTCGTAGTCAAGGTGTGCGAGCATGTCGGTACGGCCGACCAATTGCTTGATATTTTTCAATCCGAGTCGCCAGCAAATATACTGAAGCTGTTTTGACCATGAATGGAAGATGTTTACCAGTCTTTGTGTTGACCACTCCATGTCAAACATTTCAGATAGTTCCGGGTCGGTAGTGGCGATGCCCCTCGGACATCCTCTGCCGCTCTCGCAGGCACCGCACCGGATGCACTCGAGCGCCACAAGTTCCACAGTTCCAATGACGACCCCATCAGCGCCTAAAGCTATCGCTTTAGCTACGTCCCAGGCTGTGCGCAGCCCTCCGGATGCAACAAGGGTCATTTCGTCTCGTATTCCTTCGGCCACTAAAAAGCTGTGCACCTTGGGTATGGCGTATTCAATCGGCATGGCAATATTCTTTTTCGCGATGTCGGGTGCGGCCCCTGTGCCACCGTAGCTGCCGTCAAGGTGTATTATCTGGGCGCCGGCATAGTAGCTGCCGACGGCAACCATATCCACGTCGGTTGGGGTGGAAACCTTTACCGATACCAGTGCCTTTGGATTAATCTCCTTGATCCAGTCAACGTGCTTCTTATGGTCCTCGACGGAGTATACCGAATGAAATGGAAAGGGAGAAAACAGGGCGCTGCCGATGACCGATTCCCGCATTCGTGCTACTGCCGGAGTTACTTTGTCACCGAGGAGGTGGCCCCCGAGGCCGGGTTTTGCTCCCTGGGCATATTTAAATTCGACTATCCTTACACGCTGGATGGTCTCTTCACGAACCCCAAAAAGACCTGTTGCGACTTGCGTTATGACGTTATCATCATATTCATTCAATTCTTTAGGGTATCCTCCTTCTCCGGAACAGGTAAAGGAATTAAAAGCCTTGTAAGCCTTTGCCCTTGAGAGCATAGTTGCCAGGCTTATGGAGCCATAGCTCATACCGCCGCCATAGAACGGAATATCGATGGGGATCTTCGGACGACCATCATCTCGCTTATTAAGATTAATGCCGATATTGACGTCTTCGGGTTTGAATGAAGTATCGGGAATTTTGCCGGGAAAAACGATATCTATCCTGTCGAAGCCGCCTCCGGAGGCGCCACGCTTGTACTCGATATCCTTATCGGGGGGATTACCGGTTGTGGCTTGTTCCCAGGTGCTTACCAGTAGTTCTGATGTCCAGCGGGGATCGCCAAATGCCTGCCACATGGGATCGGGCCCTACGCGGAGGGCATTTACAGGGCAACTGTTTACGCAAAATGAACCTGCAAGACGACATACCTCGGAACCTCGACAAAGATGGGACTTCGGGGCGAGCATTCTTTTGCCTGCTTTTATGTGGACGCCGTACTTGCAGACCTCGGCGCATTTGCCACAAGCTATGCAATCGGTGGTCCTCACTACCCTGTAGACGGCAAGAGAATTTCTGAATCTTGAGGGACAATGTGAAGCGAGTTTCTTATCTGCCGGCGGATAATCCGCCTGAATCTTTGCTTCTTGTTCCATGTCCGGCCGTTTATCATCGGCGGCCGACTTGAGTGATTCTTTCAGGCTGCGAGTCCTTTTACCGAAGAATGGCCCTAAGCTGTCGTTTTCGAGGTCCTCGAAGAACATGATCCTTCCAAGTTCACCTCGGAGACGGCGTACTTCCCGGATGCCCATAGCACCAAGAACCTCGATCAGTTGTGAATGCCATGAACCGATGAGGTTGATTATACGCTGAGATCCCCAGCCTTCGGGGGCGGTGTCAATTTCTACGGGGCAACTTGTTCTGTCGCGGCAATCTTTGCAGAGCCTGCAACCTAAAGCGACGAGTAGTGCTCTGTCCAAACCAACGCCATCTGCACCGCATGCAATGATTTTGGCTACGTGTTCAGCGAGGGCCATACCGCCGCTGATAAGGACTGTGACCTGATCTCTGACTGCTTTATCCAGAAGGGCTGAATGGACTTCCCTGAGAAGTTTTATTATGAAGTCGTTGCTTCTTTGGCCAAAGCCTTTGCCCTTGCAGGTTGCCTGCAAATGAATTATTCCGGGGCCTTTGCTTGCGATGGAAGTTGCTCGTTCGACGGCGTTCTCATCAAGCGGCAGGTGAATTGAGATAATAATGCCGGGATTGGCTGCAATTATCTTTTTGATCACAGCGGAAATATCTTCTGACCAGGCCAGTTCCACGATGGCTATGCCGCGAAGATCTTCGACGTCATCATGGGCGGGATCAAACCGAACGATTAGATGCTCTTTGTGTTTTGCAAGCACGCTGTTGGCATCCTTGAGAGAAGCAACAGCAAAAGTGTTGATACTAACAGCGGCAGTTGCAATAGCTTCTTTTGTAAAGTCGGTCACAAACTTGTTGTCGGGAAGATCGAGCACTATGGGGATGGGGATCTCAGAAAAAGGGGGGATATCCGTCATGAGGTCACCCTCTTCGTTGAATTGCAGGTGCCCGGGGCGTCTTCCCAGTTCGATAGCTGTGGAGATATATTCCCTGCCGTGTATACCGTCCCTTGTGGGCCTGACAATCTCTGACATATCGGTCCACATGGAATCAAAACCTGGACCCACAAAGGGGCCGCGGTAGCCGGCACCGGATACAGGTATCCTGCCGGTTTCAGACTGGTCCCATATGCTGGTGATGATATCGGGACGCCAGTATTCGTTACCCAGTTTCTTGTATTCGGGATTTGGCATGCGGAAGAGGATGTTCTTTTTGCATTCCTGTACACAGCGCATACAGTTTATGCAAAGCACGTCAGCGGTGTCTACGGCCTGTGGCGTGTCGAACCTTCTTTTGTTATAGACATCATAAACGCAGGAATCACGTTTAACACATCGCATGCAACCGAGACAGCCGTCACTTTCGATAGCGTTGAACCTCGGTATCGGGAAGAACCTTGGTTCGGCTTCTTTAACATCAACGTGATATTTCGCTGGCATATTCTGTTCTCACATATTCAGGTCAGGCAAACTCTGTACATATAAGTTAATAAATTCGCGGACGCGGCAGTAAGCCTGCCGACCTGATTATATCCGGTAAAAGTTCTTCTGCTTCTATCGCTTGAAGGTGAACACCCTTGATGCCGCTTAGATTCTTTACTGCGTCGATAAGCTCAAGGGTTATCTCTATGCCTTCTATCCTTGGATCAGCGGCATCTTTCATTCTTAGGATCAGTTCTTCGGGAACCTCGATGCCGGGAACATTGGCGTTCATATATTTGAGCATACCGGCAGAACGGGGGACGATGATACCCGGCAGAATGGCTGCCCTGTCGGTAAGGCCCATGTCCTCAGCGCGTCTTACAGCTTCCGCGAAACGTTTCATATCATAAACAGCCTGGGTCTGGATGAAGTTGGCGCCGGCGTTTATCTTCTTTGCCAGTCTTATCGTCCGAAATTTTTCAGGCGGACCGAGCGGTGTCCAGGCGGCACCGATGAAGAACGGTGCCGCAGGGGATATCGAGTCCCCACCTTCCTGGATTGCTCTGTCACGGAGGCCTTTGACGACTGAAATCAATTGGATGGAATCGATATCATAGACATTTTTTGCACCGGGATGGCCTTTGAGTTTGCCACCTGCACCGGCGGACTGATGATCGCCGGAAAGACAGAGGACGTTTCTCATTCCCAGAGCCCATGCACCGAGGAGATCCGACTGGATTGCAATGCGGTTCCTGTCGCGGCAAACGATTTGCATTATTGGTTCAAGACCTTCCTGAAGAAGGATTTTGGAAGCCGCAATACTTGACATGCGAACAACAGCAGTCTGGTTGTCGGTTACATTGTAAGCATCGGCAACACCGCGAAGGATACCGGCTTTTTTCTTCACATCGGCAGGATCAGGTCCCCTTGGAGGGCCGACTTCGGCTGTAACGGCAAAATCACCGGCCGCGAGTCTGCGTTCCAAGTTACTTCCCACGAACATCTTCATTTTCTAAGGTCCTCCCGTATTACTCTTTTTGGTCCTCCATGACTCGAATTAGACCAGTCTTTTGCCTTTTTAAACTGAGAGAGCGATTCAAGCCGGCCTCGCTCGTCAGCACGTTTGACAATAAGGTTCCAGATACAGTCTACTTCTTCGTTAACTTCACACTTTCCATCTTTCCGCGTTCCACCACAGGGGCCATTTAAAAGGCTTTTTGCGCAGCGGGCAATGGGACAGTACCCGAAAGTCTCCCCGAGAATACAATCACCGCAGGCCGCACATCTTGCAGCCCACAGGCCGGTTTCTTCACGGATAGTAAGGGCGGATGTGTTTACACCGGGATAAACGGTTATAGGATCATATCTTTCGGCAAGAGCCTGTACGCCGATGCCACAGGCGATACTCATTATGGCGTCCACTTCGGCAACTTGTTGGGCGAGTTGCTCAACGAATTCCCATTCGCACTGTTTGTCGAGAGTGGCTGTTAATATCTCAACAGAATGGCCTTGTTTTTTCAAAGCCATGCGAAGTAGCGGCGCTAGAGTTTCCACCTCTTTTTCACCTCCTGCTGCGCACTCGGCAACACAGGTTGCACAGCCCACAAGGAGCACCTTCTTGTGGATTTTAAGTTTATCAATTAGCTCATCAAGAGGCTTCCATTCTGCAAAAATCACAGCTATTCTCCTTTCTTCATCGGATTTACTCCAAAAGGCCGAACTGCATCAGCACGAGCCTTAGCAAGGTCTATTAGTTGTTCCGGTGACTGTGATAATTTACGGCTGATGCCGACTCGCTCGGGAGCATAACCGATTTTTTCAAGAAGGCCACGTACATATTCAACGCGTTTTTCCGCTCGGAGGCTTCCGACGAGATACTTGCAGCTTTTTTCCGGGCAGGCGACCACCTCGACCGCATCGGCACCTGACTCGAGTATTTTGAGTATATATGAGACTTCGATCTTACTGCTGCAGGGCATCATTATGGCACGAACGAACACGCCCCCACTTTCCTGGTACCAGGCAGAGCCTTTTGCTTCATCGCAAAGGCCGTGTTGACAATACAACACTACCACTTCCGGATTCTGACCAGGCCATTGGGATTTGTCACTCATATCTGCCCTTCCGAATGCGAGCACAAATTTAGTAGCGGTTCTTCCGATGATTCCATGTTTTACAATAAAGCCCTTATTTAGTCGTATCGATATCTATCAATTACTATACGTCGATTTATTGACCCGAGTACGCTTATTCTCCTAATACAGGCCATAAGCTGTTGTTATGACACTATTATTATCTCTAATTTCATCAGCTACCTATACTAATTGAGCACAGTCAATAGTCAATTATTTTATCTAAAACTGATTTCGATGCGCGCACCAGCACAGGGCCTGGGGCTCTCCCGGTAATCCCCAAGGTCCTGTGCACAAACCTCAATCAATATTATTTAACTGTCATAGTAAAGACTGAACTCGTGAGGGTGCGGCCGTAGGGCCATCTCATCAAGCTCATTCTCACGTTTCCATTTGATCCACATTTCAACGAGGTCATCTGTAAAAACATCTCCGGCAGTCAGAAATTTGTGATCTTTTTCAAGTGCATCAATTGCTTCTGCCAATGAACCGGGAGTTTTCGGATATTTGCCCAATTCTTCTGGTGTCATCTCATAAATATCCCGATCCAGCGGCTCGCCGGGATCGATCTTATTCTGAATACCATCTATAGCCGCCATCAACATTGCTGTCCACGCCAGATATCCGTTGCAGGTCGGGTCGGGACAGCGGAACTCAAGACGCTTTGCCTTAGGACTGTCAGAGTACATTGGTATCCGGATGCCTGCCGAGCGGTTTCTCTTTGACATTACCAGGTTCACAGGCGCTTCGAAGCCCGGTACCAGGCGTCGATAGGAGTTGGTCGTCGGAGCCGCAAAGGCCAGAATCGCCGGAGCGTGTTTAAGCATTCCGCCAATCGAATACAGACCGATGTCACTTAGCCCCGCGTAACCGTTATCGGCAAACAAAGGTTTTCCGTCTTTCCAAAGCGAGAAGTGTGTGTGCATCCCGCTGCCGTTATCTTCGAAGATCGGTTTGGGCATGAAGGTCACTGTTTTTCCATTACGCTTGGCTACGTTCTTGATGATGTACTTATACCACATAAACCAATCAGCCATCTTCAGCAGATCTGCAAACTTCATGTCAATCTCGGCCTGACCGGCCGTAGCGACTTCATGATGATGTGCTTCGACTACAATTCCTACCTTCCACATTTCTTCTACCATCTCACCACGCAGGTCATGGTATGTATCGGTCGGGCTAACGGGGAAGTAACCGCCCTTGAAACTTGGTTTGTATCCAAGGTTTGGCTCTTCAAAGCGTGCCGTGTTCCACGCTCCTTCGACTGAGTCGATTTCATACATTCCCCGATGTTGGCTTTGCTCGTAGCGAACCTGATCGAATATGAAAAACTCAGGCTCAGGACCAATGTAGCAGGTATCGGCGATTTCCGTCTCTTTCAAATAAGCTACGCCCTTTCTGGCTACGTGACGCGGATCGCGGGTGTAATCTTCCTTGGTGATAGGATCTACAATGTTGGCGATTACACTGACAGTAGGTTCTTTGAAAAACGGATCCAGCACTGCTGTGTCAGGGTCCGGCACGGCCAACATATCGGAGACATGAATTCCCTGCCAGCCGCGAATTGACGAACCGTCAAATCCAACGCCGTCAACGAACGTTTTCTCGTCCCAGGTGTCAACCGGAAAACTGCAGTGCTGCCAGGTTCCCAGCAGGTCGGTAAATTTCAGGTCAACCATTTTGGCATTGTTTTTTTCTGCAAAATCAAAAAATTCTGTTGGTGTCATCTGTTTCTCCTTTTCAAAAAGGTAAAATCATACTTTTCTACATTATGTTCCTAACCGATAGCCTTACCACCACGCTCACCGGTTCGAATTCTGATACACTGGTCTAAGTCTACAACGAAGATTTTTCCATCCCCGATTTGCCCGGTTTTGGCACCTTCAACAATGGCATTAATTGTTTTCTCAACGAAGTTTTCATTTACTGCTATCTCGAGCCGGACCTTCTTAAGAAGGTTGACTTGAAACTGAACACCCCGATAACTTTCGTGGTAGCCCTTCTGCTCGCCACAGCCCAGGGCATTCGTGACCGAAATCTTGTACACTTCATTCTTGTAAAGAGCTTTTTTGACGTCTTGTAACTTATGCGGCTGAATAAAAGCTGTTATCAGTTTCATTTTTCACTCCGAACCATGTTAGTCTCTAACTAGTACAAAAAATTTGGAATCCACCGTATGCTTCCATGCCGTGTTCCCCGATATCAAGTCCCCGCAGTTCTTCTTCTCGGCTGACCCGCAGACCGACTGTCAGGTCAATGAGCTTAAATACTATGCCCATACTCACCAGTACAAATACTATTGCACAAACGCTGCCGACTAATTGGATTCCCAATTGCATGGGATTGCCGCTATAGACAAGGCCGTTATTTGCTAATCCAAGTGCTTGCCTGCCGAAGATTCCCACGCTCAGTGTGCCCCATACGCCACAGATACCGTGAACAGGAAATGCCCCGACCGGGTCATCAATTAGCAGACGGTCCAGAAGTTCTACGCCGCGAACGACTATATATCCCGATACTATACCTATAACAACCGCCGCCCAGGGATCTACATAGGCACATGGAGCAGTTATACCCACAAGACCCGCCAAAGCTCCGTTCATTGCCATAGACAAATCAGGCTTACCGTATCTTTTCCAGACTGTAATCATTGCTGCGATACCTCCCATTGCCGCTGCTAGATTTGTATTGATGGCGACCCGGCCAATGGAAGCACCACCCGTTACTCCAAGGGTAGATCCGGCGTTGAATCCGAACCAGCCGAACCATAGGATAAACACGCCTAAGGAGGCAAGCGGTATGTTGTGACCGGTAAGAACATTAGGCTTACCGTCTATGCCATATTTCCCCTCTCGTGGTTTCAGCATACACGTGCCCACAAGAGCTGCAAAACCGCCTACTGTATGAACAACGGTAGAACCGGCAAAGTCCGCAAAGCCCATCTTGAATAGCCAGCCCTCTCCCCAAACCCAGTGGCCCACGAGTGGATATACTAATGCCGATATGAGAAATGAATAGATAAGATAGGCATGGAATTTCATGCGCTCGGCCATTCCACCGGCTACGATGGTTGCTGCAGCTCCACAGAATGCGGCTTGGAATAGCCAAAAGGCATATAGCGGTAATCCGCTTTTAGTTGGCTCAAGACCGAGTAAGCACCAACCTTTTAAGCCTATGAATGCGTTGCCGTCGCCGAACATCAGACCGTAGCCTATCAAAAAGAAACCCAGTGAGGCCATGCAAAAATCCAGAAAGTTCTTGGTCAGGATATTGCAGGCATTCTTGGCACGGATGAATCCTGCTTCAACCATGCCGAAGCCGGCTTGCATGAAGAATACCAAAAATGCCGCTATAAGTACCCATACCGTATCCAGACCCTGCTTTAATTCGCCTATATCGATACTCTCAATAACAGGTTCCTCGCTGCCGGCACTCTCGGCAAATGCCGGACTGCCGGCTCCGATTATCAATACGAACACGATGGTCATTAATAACTTTTTCACATTCGTCTCCTTCATTTCGTTTCTGCTCTAAAAACTTTTCGATAAACTTATTCCCGCGTAGAAAAAATCACTGTCGGTTCCGTACACATCAGTATCACGTATATCATCGCTGAGCAGGGTTACATAATTTAGGCTCGGCAATAAATTCCAGCCACTAATTTCAATAGGAAAGGACACCGAAAGCACGAGGTCGTTTAGCTTGGTTTGGTCTGTCCCCCAGTAATATTTATTAAAAGATCCGCTGCCCCATCCCAGGCTCGAGTTGATATCCAAACCAACAGGAATCTCAGGTCCAAATTCAGCAATCTTTTCTATGCTATGTCCAAAACTTAACGAAGCGTATGAACCTTCAGCTTCATCTGCGTCGTGATAAACAGTAATTGAAGGACTCAATGGCAAATCCAAGTTAAGTCCCCAGTAAATTTCCAATGTGTCTTGTGTCCGTGTTCCATCGGCGGTAGCCCCGGGAAAATCATAGTAGATGAAACCTACAGAATAGCCAATACCCTCGAATCCCGGCAAATCAGAGGAATAATCAAGATAGTAGTCTATTTCTGAGAAATCACCACTTTTATCATTTATGTTGGTTAAATCAAGATTGCCCCAGATTCCAATGGTAAAATTCTCGTAGTTTGCAGTTATTTCCGGCTGAAAAACAGGATCATCATTACTATTCTGCCCACGCCAAATGTACTTGCTGTAAAAGCCTGTTGTAATCTCATAACTTACTTTTTTCTCTCCACATTCAGCTAAACTTCCAGACAACAACATTATCAAACCAACCAATATTAAGATTCTTAACTTTTTCATTCTAAATATTACCTTTTCACCTTTATAAAAACAAAAAACTCGTTTCCTCATTTAAGCAACAAACGTGCCAACTAATAAAAAAATCTGATAACTTATTATTCCTAAAAGAGTTACGTTTTTCGCAGGTGGGGGGATTATAGAGATATTCGCGACATTTTTGTCATATTCTATACTGTGCCTACATATATGTCATATTATTGGAAGTTTAATTTTAAGGATTCAACGATATTTAAAAAATGAGGCTGTAATTTGCTGTCTTCTGTAATATCTTGTATATAAAGATGTTATAATACACTGCTTCTGTCAGATAGCGTTTTTATTATAATACATATTTGTAATATTTATTTTCATACTATACAATTATGTCGTATCATTATATTGATTCAGTAATTAAGGAGCCATTGGTTATGCATTCTGAAGGATACAATCTGCAAAAGAGTGTAGCACATGCTAATCGGCATGTGCAGGAACTGGAGACGCTTTACAGAATAAGCCATATACTGGCCGCTGGTAAGAACCAGAAACAGGTTCTTGCTGAAGTTTTGGACGTACTTGACTGCGAGTTGAGTATGAATAGAGGTATGGTGACACTTCTTGGGCCGGACAGCAACGACATAAGGATTGAAGTGGCACATAACCTTTCTGAAGAACAAAGTCGAAAAGTCCGGTATCGCGTGGGTGAGGGTGTAACAGGAAAGGTAATGCAATCCGGCAAAGCGATGATTGTACCAAAAGTATCTGAAGAACCATTGTTTCTTAACCGTTTCGAACGCTGGAACGTTACAAGAGAGGAGATCAGTTTTATTTGCGCCCCTATTTCGATTGGCCAGCAGGTCATAGGAACGATTTCTGTTGACAAAACATTCGACGAAACGGCCCGGTTGGAAGACGACAAGCGTGTTCTGAGTATCGTTGCGAGTATGATTGCCAATGATGTAAAGGCACGCAGTGATGCAGCAGTCCAGCGACAGAGGCTTGAGGGTGAAAACTTACGGCTACGTCACGAATTAGAAGGTCGTTTTCGCCCTGAAAACATTATAGGTAACTCAAACGCAATGCGTGATGTTTATCATCAAATCCACCAGGTAGCCAATAGTGACACAATTGTCCTTGTTCGCGGTGAATCTGGAACGGGCAAGGAACTCGTTGCCCATGCAATCCACTACTCCAGCCCCAGAGCAAAAGGGCCGTTTGTAAAAATAAACTGTGCAGCTCTCAATGAAAACCTCCTTGAGAGCGAGTTGTTCGGCCATGAAAAAGGTGCTTTTACCGGTGCTGTACAAAGCCGAAAGGGACGCCTTGAAGAAGCAAACGATGGAACGCTATTTCTTGACGAGATAGGGGATTTCTCTGCAACTACTCAGGTCAAACTGTTGAGGGTCCTTCAGGAACGCGAGTTTGAACGTGTAGGCAGCAATCGTACCTTAAGAACTAACGCAAGGATCATAGTCGCAACAAATCGAGACCTGGAAAAATTACTTGAAAACGAATCTTTCCGCCAGGACCTTTACTATCGAATAAACGTGTTTCCAATTTTTCTGCCACCGTTACGTGATCGCAAGGACGATGTTCTTCTTTTAGCGGACTTTTTCGTTGAGCAATACTCGAAAAGAATGAACAAGGATATTCGCCGAATCAGCACGCCGGCGATCAATATGATGGTGGCATATCACTGGCCTGGTAATGTACGGGAATTGGAAAATTGTATCGAAAGAGCGATTCTGTTGAGCTCCGACGGCGTTATACACGGCCATAATTTGCCTCCGACGCTTCAGACCTCCGATGCTTCTGATACTGTCGGAACAGGTTCATTGAAAAAGAGAGTGGCTCTGTTTGAACGCGATATAATCGTAGATGCGCTAAAACGTTGCAATGGAAATATTACCGCAACTGCCCGTGATCTGAAGACTACAGCAAGGATCATAGGGTATAAAATTAAGGATTTGGGAATTGATTATAAACGATACTGTAGAAAGAAGGGTTGATTTATGGCTGCATGGGCAAGTACAGGCATCAATGGTCTGGATGAAATTCTCTGCGACTTGAAAAAAGGTGATAATGTTGTATGGCAGGTTGAGCGTATAGAGGATTATCGACGGTTTGTTGATCCTTATCTTGATCGAGCCTTACAAGATGGTCGAAAAGTTGTCTATATGAGGTTCGCTCGTCATGAACCTATTATTGAAAATCAACCGAATGTTTCAGTATATCAGCTTGATGCAGACAGTGGATTCGAGAGTTTTTCAACTCAGGTTCATTCAATAATCTCCCGGGAAGGCACGGAGGTTTATTACATTTTCGATTGTCTTTCCGATTTGTTGAGCGCCTGGGCAACAGATTTGATGGTCGGAAATTTCTTTATGGTTACTTGTCCTTATCTTTTCGAACTGGACACAATAGCCTACTTTGCCATATTACGAAATTATCATTCTTTTCAAACTATCGCTCGTATTCGCGAAACAACCCAGTTGTTGTTGGATGTCTATGATTTTGATGGTAACATTTACATCCACCCGTTGAAAGTGTGGAGACGCTACTCACCTACAATGTTTTTGCCTCATTTGCGGAAAGGTGAAAAATTTGAACCTGTAACAAGCAGCATCGATGCAAGCAGACTTTTGTCACACATTTCCCATAAAGGTCTGGACGGTGCATCGAGAGCCCTGGATTACTGGGATCGTCTCTTTATGAAAGCTGACGATTTAAGAGAATTGCCTCCGGAGTCGGAAGCAGTTAAGGAACTTGTTCGGGAGCTTTGTAGAATAATGGTTGGGCGGGAAAGAAGGATTTCTGAACTGGCCCAAAACAATTTTTCGCTCGAAGATTTAATAAATATCAGGAGCAGACTGATTGGAAGCGGCTTCATTGGTGGAAAAGCTGCCGGAATGCTTTTGGCACAAAATATCTTGTCACAGGACAAGTCGTTCGACTGGAGCCGATATTTGGAGCCCCACGACTCATTCTATATTGGCTCGGATGTTTTTTACAGCTACATAGTTGAAAACGGCTGGTGGAAGCTGTTAATGAAGCAGAAGACCAAAGAGGGTTATTTTGAAGTGGCCCCTGAGATGAAGGAAAACCTCCTGAGAGGCAGATTTCCCGATCAGGTTCGTGAGCGGTTTCGGGAAACAATAGAATATTTTGGCCAGTCCCCGATAATTGTTCGTTCAAGCAGCTTGCTGGAAGATTCGTTCGGTAATGCCTTTGCCGGAAAATACGAGAGCCTGTTCCTTGTAAATCAGGGTGATCCCGAACAGCGCTATTCCCAATTTGAAGAGGCTGTAAGGAGAGTCTATGCAAGCACAATGGGCGTCGATGCCCTTGCATATCGTTTGCAGAGGGGTCTTGATCAGCAGGATGAACAAATGGCTTTATTGGTCCAGCGGGTGTCAGGTTCATATCAGAACCATTATTTCTTTCCTGACCTCGCCGGCGTCGGTGTTTCCTACAATACCTTTGTCTGGAAGGGCGATCTTGATCCGAAGGCCGGTATGTTACGACTCGTTTTTGGCCTGGGTACAAGAGCCGTGGACCGTGTTGAGGATGATTATCCTCAAACGATTGCTTTGGATGAGCCGTTGTTACATCCATATGCTGATAGGGAAAATGCGGCAAGATTTTCTCAACATAATGTTGATCTGCTGGATACAAGCCAAAATTGTCTGAGGACCATTAGTGCTATAGACCTGTTGAACGACAACCTCAATGTAAAATTGGACTTGATAGCCAGTCCGGATCGTCAAACAGAGCGGAAAATGAAAGAATTGGGTATGAAAGGTCGAAGAGCATGGATTCTGACATTTGATAAACTCTTATCGAAAACAGACTTCCCGCAAGTGATGCAGAAAATGCTTAAGGGCCTGGAAAGTCATTACCAGTACCCTGTAGACATAGAATTCACTGTAAACTTCACAGATGATGATGCGTTTGCTGTTAACCTCGTACAGTGCAGGCCCCTGCAAACCAAAGGATTGACTGCAAGAGTGCAACTTCCGCAAAACATTAAACCGGAAAAAGTGCTTTTTACATCAGATGGATATACCATGGGTGGCAGTATCTCGGAGCCGATCAAAAGAATCGTATATGTCGACCCACAAGAGTACGTGGAAACTTCGATTCCCGATAAATACAGTATAGCAAGGCTGATAGGAAAATTGAACAGGCAAATAGCTAACAGGGAAACAATTCCGACTATGCTTTTTGGGCCGGGCAGGTGGGGTACGACGACGCCGAGCCTTGGGGTTCCTGTCAGTTTCGCAGAAATCAATAAGGTATCAGTTTTGGTTGAAGTTGCGTACGAGGGGGGTAATTTAATGCCGGAGCTTTCCTTCGGCACGCATTTTTTCCAGGATTTGGTTGAAAGTGACATTTTTTACGTAGCCCTGTTCCCCCAGAAGAAAAGCGTGGTATTCAATAGAGACAAGCTTTTGGAAATGCCTAATTTACTAACCAGTTTGCTGCCTGAAGAAGGTAAGTTTGAAAATGTTGTTAAGGTGTGTGAGGTTGATTCTGAGAAGCTCAAAATCATGTGCGATATAATATCCCAAAAAGTTGTCTGTTTCTTTACATAAAGTGTTGGCATCCAAGGTGATATGAAATCTGTTTTCGATTTTGGCCGGGTGTTAATCGTTAAATTGGTCATTGTTTTCCTCTGAAATTGGGTTTGTTTGGGTTTGAANNTTTGTTTTGCATAAAAAGTTTATTTTTTCGTACGAACTCTTTCGTACTTCGTATTTGGTTAGTTATGAGTGAGCTAAAGTGCCTAAAGTGAGCTAAAGTTGGATTCTCGATGCTCATAATTGCTAATTCCCCTAAGGGTTTTCCGTTTCGCTCTAAGACTATTCACTGACGATAAAATTTGACTTGGCCTGCTGGCTCTATGTCCTTGCCATTCAGTGGCTTACGACGTGCGGTTCTCCGCTAAATCCGTCGCCTGCTGGCACCTCTCGTTTGCCTGTTGGCAAACATGAGGGCATATTAACATATTACCAAACATTTGTAAAGGAAAAAATGACCAAAAAAGTGATTTATTTGCCACCATTTGATATTTGCTTCTTTACCCGGGCAATATGGCGCTCTACTAAAGCTTGTATCTGAGGATTGCCATATTGGCGCTGCAATTGCAATGCCTCCTGATACTTGATGAGGGCCTCTTGATAATGCCCCTGATCTTCAAATATGAGACCAATATGCTCAAGTGCGATAGCCACTTTGACCGGATCGCCAAGATCTCTAAAAATATTTAATGCCTGTTGATAGCAATCCAGAGCCTCCTTGAATTGCTCTATCCTTCGCAGCAGTTTGCCAATCTCTATAAGTGAACCCGCCTGCCCTGACTTATCGCCAATCTGTTCTGCAATAGCAAGGCTATCGATGAAACGTTCGAAGGCTTCCCGGGGACGGTTTAGCCTATTCAGGGTCAAGCCAAATTGATGGAGATATTTGGCTTCACCTTCCGGATGCTTTAACTCCCGCTCCATCTGCAAGCCTTTCTCTAAATGTTTCAGCGCCTTGTCATACTTTTCCATAAGGTGAAGCAATTGTGCGATTCGGTAGTGGGAGACTACAATATCTCTCTTACTACCAACTTCTTCATTCAAAGCTAGTGCCTCTTGTTCAAGGCTTATTGCCTGCTCGTAATTTCCTCGATCTTGATAAATCTGTGCCTGCTGGCTGATTGTAGAAGACATTTGTGATTTAGCATCGATGCTCTTGAAGAATTCGAGGCATTCCCCACAGGTATCAAGTGCCTCCTGCCATTTGCCTTCATCAATAAGCAAGTTGGCTAAATTTGCCATCGAAACATATTTACCGGATCCTTCACGCGAATCAATGCTTTTTTTGAGCATTTCCTTTGCCAATTCACGAAGTCCCTGCATGTCCAAATAACCACAAATTGAAGTAACAATTCCACCTGCCTGTTCATACTCGGCAGCTTCAAACAGGTGGTGGTGAATCTCAAGCAGGGACGAAGTAATTGCATCAGCCTGTTCACGCATTCCTCGTTGAGCAAGCATTTTCATCACGTCACAGAGCATCTCTAACGGCTCAGCCCTCCTCTCCTTCGACACTTTTTTAAACAAATCGTCGTGTTGATGGATGTAGAAATCAGATGCCTTTTTGTGGAGATTGTTGCACTCTTGCTTGCCTACTTTAGCAAGAACATACTCACTTACCACAGGATGGACGACAAAGCCTCTGCCTTCTCCTTCTAATTGGAGCAGGGAATAGCCAGTTAGTTTATTTAGTGCCTCTTTTTCGCGGACAAGGCTTTGAATGTCCTGTTCTGTTAAGGGGCTGCGGAATACCGCTAATATCCCCAGGGCCTGGCGCTCATTTTTGTTCAAATCCTGCCACAGCCCATCCATAAAATATGCCCCAATATCTTCTATCACCTTATCCCGCAGGCTTTCGTCCTCGAGCACCTGGGAGACGGTATGCTTTTGGAGATAGGAATCAAGAAGCTCTACGGTCTTTGGATGTCCTTTAATCAGAGGAAGCAGTTTTGATTGCTCTTTATATTTTAATTTGCTTAAGGGGCCTGCTAAATTATTCATATGCTGAATGGTCTGGTGCATGGTCAAACCGGGAAGGTGAACGGTCAAAAGATTCTCTATCGGCAGGCCGCATTTGAGGTTATTGCCTTTATCCGATTTATCAGAAAGGAGCCGCCACTGGTATCTGCAGGTAAAAAGGAAGGTTGAGTGCCAGTTATGGTCAAAGAGGCTGGAGAAGAACCGGGTCAGAGCCTCATCCTTTAAATCACCAAGGGGAGCGTGTTTGACAAATAAGGACTCAAAGTTATCAAGGATAAACAGGTAGCGGCGCTCTTTAATGGCATTATTAAACAGGGAAACCCGATCATCAATTGCGATCCGACTTTCTTTCAGGACCTGCCCTGCCCGGGCATGTCCTTCTTCTCCCTGAAAGCTGATGAAATTAGACATTTTTTCTATGACATTGGCAAATGTAGGCTCTATCTTATTGCATCTTATGACACAGACTGCCTCAACAGATTCGGCCTGTTTGACCTTCTCGATAATCTTTGCGGTGAGGGCTGTTTTACCCACGCCACCCAATCCATAGATATAGACCGCCGGGATCTGTGGATGATTGATGGCCCGGCGTATATCTCTAATCTCTTTTTTTCTGCCTACAAATCCACGGACAACAGGCAGGTCTCCTATATCCACCCGCTCGGTTTCAGTTGCCCGAGGTTTTGGCGGCACAGTAGTATCAATCAGTGTAATTTCAGGTGTGCGAAGATATAGAGCAGGAAGGCCCCAATCCGCTCTGTCTTTTCCCCGTAAATCATAAAGTCTTAGCCGTACTTCATTTACCGCTTCAACGACACTTGAGCCTTGGCTTAGTTCTTCATAAAATTTAGCGGCAAATTCTATCGCGGATTTATCAAGTACGGAATACTGCATAGCCAATACCGCCGGTAGGCTATCCTGCAGGAGGGAGGTGCCAATACCTTTCAACGCATCCCGATGATGGGTTTGAGCAGTCATACAGCCGGAGAGCACGACCAGTTGCAGGCTGTCACTGGCCGCAGTGATACGCCTGAGGTCATTGCCATAGAGGCGTTTTAGCCGGCCATCATCATCCTCACAGGCTAAATATGTCTCGTTAGTAACCGGGTGTTTACCACCATGGCCGGTATAGTGGAGTATATGAGGCTGGAAGTGCCTGATTTTGCTGCGGAGATTAGTTAATGTAGCTATTTCCAAATAGTCAATCTCCAGCAAACCCCTGCCTCGTACCGGATCAAGCGCCTCCTGAATGACGCTAATCTCCCTTTCAGTGTTTAATTCCGGCAGTTCGTTCGGGCTTGATACGACCACTAAAAGACGTAAAGGTTGCGGGCTTTTGATGGCTGCAACTTCACCTAAGCCAATAGGCTTTCGGGTAAGATATGTCTTGCCTGATAATGCCAGAAACTCATCACCATCATGCAGATATTCCCATGGGACGCGCCACAATAAATCCGCGCCTTTAGTCAATTGCTCAATACCATCCGGATTTTCCCTCATTCGCTCGCGCAAGGCTTCGATGAGTTGAGTATCTTGTTTGTCCTCAGGCTCTTTGATTTGCGGCTTTTCCTTCACGGTCCTGGTATCCAGGGCCAGGGTGAGACAAAAGCCTCCTTTTAGCTGGTTATTTAGTCGCAAATAGTCTTTGAAAACATCCTTTCGGCCGGTGATAAGGTCATAGAAATGCTTACCCATGCGTTCGATAAATCCAGTTTCAACATGTTCGGCCCTGCGTTGTCCGTCTTCTTCCAGATATCCTGTCCCACGGACCAGGAACGGGTCATTTTCGTTGAATGTAAACTCACATTGAATTATGTCTTTTTGTTGCGGGTCAACGATACGACTTTCGTATGTATCATCCGTAAGATGTCTTAATTGAATCGTAACAGCAGGTAACATTATCCCTCTGCCTTTCTTCTTCTAATAACCCCAATGATTGGCTAACTCGACGCACATAAAGTACATAGCCCCGGTGATTCAATAAATAAACGCCCTCATAGTTATTAATTACTCGTTAGTATTCAGTGTCTACAAAACGGCCCCGGATGCTTTTCCTTAGTCTTTGGGGATAGAATAGCGGAAAAATTAAGAAGTGAAAAGGGAGAAGTGAAAAAATTCAGTATTTCTACCGTTTGCCCCCCAAAAAGGATGGTAGAGGCAGGCCGCGATGATGTGCCTTAGAGGCACGCCAAAAAATGATTAGTGATTATTGATGATTGATAATTGTGGGAACTGAGAAGCGGTTTTCGTCCGTATTCACGTTGTCATTGGCGGTAGCGGCAGGTGGTCCTGTCCGTGGCGGCGGGCTTCTT
>JABAHP010001159.1_pt4 | contig 25530 bp, 29 predicted proteins | sample 7062081 | NCBI WGS metagenome assembly JABAHP01 (sample SAMN14534357, study PRJNA622989) | marine sediment metagenome | biome: marine biome [ENVO:00000428]; feature: marine pelagic biome [ENVO:01000023]; material: deep marine sediment [ENVO:00002113] | place: India: Gulf of Kutch | collected...
TTTTCATTTTGCATCCTTCCCTGATGTTTGGGGTTTCAGGTCCCTGAGCAGTTCGTCCATATAGAACTCTATGTGTTCCGTCATATTGATGCGTCTGTTGCTTACGATGTAATGAAGGTATATGCCGTCGAGGTACGCAAAGAGATTTGTCGCAATGGCGTCGGCGTCCTTTGCTATCTCGGGGCGGAACGAGCCCTCCGAAATCCCCCTCAGGAGGATGTCCCTGATAGCCCGTCGCATTCCCTGGAAGCTTTCGTGGATGATATCGTACCTGCTGAGGAAAGCCTCGTTCGTGAGGGCGAGGTTTATCATGGATGTCATGAGCCGCACTGAACGGGGATCGGAGGTGAATGTGTCCACTGCGGTGCGCACCAGTGCCCTGAGCTGTTCCTCCGGGCTTATCTCCTGAATATCTGAAGGGAGTGCGTCATTCTCCATGCTGTGCATCCAGGCCATGATCGCATGGAATATCAGGTCTTCTTTGCTCTCGAAGTATTCGTAAATGGTCCCCTTTGCCACTCCGGCGGCTTGGGCGATAGAGTTGATGGAGGCCCCGTCAAAGCCCAGTTCGGCGAAGACATCCAGGGCGATGAGAGCCAGTTCTTCCTTTCTTTTTTCCTTGTCGACTACCTTGGGCATTCCAGGTTCCTCACTGGACCGCTATTATTGGCCGCTGAAATCAATTATAGTTGACCAAGTGGTCAGTGTCAAGTGTTCCCGGTGAATTAATTTACTATAGCAAAAAATATCATAAAAAATAAGCTTAAAAGTTGTATTAGACGTATGTCCACTTATTTAAAATTGACCTGATGGTCAACTAAATGGCCCTTTTTTTATGCGCTTCCTTATCAGTGACTCCGATGTGCTGTCGGGCTTTCTTGACGCCGTGCATGCGGCGTGATAGGTTTTTGCTATGGGCTATGAGTACATCGAGCACTCGGGGGATGCGAAAGTGCGGGCCTGGGGGCAGGATATGGGAGAGGCCCTGTCATCACTGGCACTGGGGATGTATGCGCNNCCAAAGCGTTGAGGACCATGAAGAAGAACATGTTGTTGTTGAGCGCGATACGATCGAGGACACTGTTGTGGCGTGGCTGAACGAACTGATCTACCTGTTCGATGCGCACGGCTTTATCGGGTGCGGAGTGAACGTTACTCATGCTTCCGAAAAACGGATAGAGGCCAGTATCAGCGGTGAGGGGTTCGACCCTGACCGTCACGCGGGAGGACTTGATATCAAGGCTGCGACCTATCACGGTCTGAGGGTGGAAGAGGTGGATGACAGGCTGGAGATCGAGGTGATATTCGACCTTTGAAAGGAGTTGATGGTTATGCCCGAACTCAAACGGCTCGACGCTCAGAGGCTTGAGGTGCCAAAGGGGTACAAGGAAGGCATGCGTACCCATGGCATCATCTATGTGGACGAGGCCCTCCAGGCGGGACTCGATGCGAAGAGCGTGGACCAGGTGGCCAACGTGGCAATGCTGCCCGGTATCGTGGGAGCCTCCATGGCCATGCCTGATGTCCATCCCGGCTATGGGTTCACCATAGGCGGTGTGGCTGCTTTTGACCTGGACGATGGCATCATTTCGCCCGGAGGGGTCGGCTACGATATCAATTGAGGGGTAAGGCTGCTTCGGAGCAACCTCCGCAAGGACCAGGTTGCCCCGAAGCTCAGGGACCTCGTGGGGGTCCTGTATAACGAAGTCCCCTCCGGTGTCGGCTCCAAGGGCCGCCTGAGGCTGAGCCGCAAGGATGAACAGCGCCTTCTTCGTATCGGGGCCCGGTGGGCCGTGGAGGAGGGCATGGGCTCGGTGGACGACCTGGCCCATACCGAGAACGGGGGCGCCATAGACGGTGCCGACCCCTCGCTCATCAGCGAAAAGGCATACGAGCGCGGCCGCCCGCAGCAGGGAACACTGGGTTCGGGGAACCACTTTCTTGAGATACAGTATGTGGACAAGATATTCGACGAGAAGGCCGGCAACGCTCTGGGACTCTGGGAGGGGCAGGTAACCGTGATGATACACACTGGCTCGCGGGGATTCGGCCATCAGGTATGCACGGACTTCCTCGATGTCATGGCAGGGGCCGTAAGGCGCTTCGGTATCAACCTCCCGGACAGGGAACTGGCGTGCTCTCCTTACCGGAGCGCCGAGGCCCAGGATTATCTGGCGGCTATGCGGGCAGCGGCAAACTATGCCTGGGCGAACCGCCAGTGCATTACCCACTGGACACGGGAGGCGTTTATTCGTGTGCTGCGCAGTTCTCCGGAAGATCTGGGGCTTTCGCTTATCTACGATGTGGCACATAATATCGCCAAAGTTGAGACACACGAGGTGAAAGGGAAAAAGAAACAGCTGGTGGTCCATCGAAAGGGGGCCACGCGTGCGTTTCCTCCCGGACATCCCGAGCTGCCCCCGGCCTATCGCCATACCGGGCAGCCGGTGCTGATACCGGGCGATATGGGCCGGGCGTCCTATGTGTTGCTTGGAAGCGAGCAGGGGATGCGTGAAACATGGGGTTCCACCTGCCATGGGGCGGGCCGGGTGCTCTCGCGCCATCAGGCCATAAAGCGCGCAAAAGGGCGGGCCATATACCGGGAACTTGAGGACCAGGGCATTTATGTTATGAGCAAGGGCCGCCACACCCTTGCTGAGGAAATGTCCGAGGCGTACAAGGATGTCTCGGAGGTGGTGGATGTGGTGCACAACGCGGGGATCTCCTCGAAGGTCGCACGGCTTCGCCCAATCGGGGTGGTAAAGGGGTGAACGTCATCAGGATAACGGGAGGTGCATGATAAAATTCAGGGTGCTCAGCGAAAAGCAGGCGGGTGGCAGAACCCTCAGGCTGGTGCAGGGAGATATCACGCTCAGGGATGTGGACGCCATTGTAAATGCCGCAAACAGCCATCTGCAGCACGGAGGGGGTGTTGCGGGCGCGATCGTGCGGCGCGGGGGACAGGTCATTCAGGATGAAAGCGACCGCATAGGTTTCACTCCAGTCGGCACGGCGGCCATTACCAGCGGCGGCAAGCTCAGGGCCCGGTATGTGATACACGCCGTGGGTCCGCGCATGGGAGAAGGCGACGAGGAGAACAAACTCCGCGGCGCGGTGGAGAGCGTGCTGGCACTTGCCACACAGAAAAGACTCAAGAGCATTTCAATGCCCGCCATCAGTTCCGGGATATTCGGATTTCCCAAAGACCGCTGTGCGGCCATTCTGGTGGGCATGTCGAGGGAATTCCTTGAAAAACACAGGGAAAGCTCCCTGGAGAGCGTGGAGTTCTGCGTTTTTGACGAGGATACAGCAGGTTATTTCAAGCGGCAGATGGACGGGCAGGGTTAACAGCGAACTTTTTGCTTTAAAAAGAGGTTTTTGTTAAAATAGGTTACTTTTTGTAACTTTTGAAAGTGTGCTTTCAGGGGGGACCACGTGAAGGCCGTATTACATCTGGCTCTGTTGTTCAGCCTTGGGGCCATGCTTTTCGCATGTGCGGGCCAGCAGAAAATTCCATCGAACCAGGCCGCAGCCCTTAATCTCTGCCGGGAGGCCTATAGTGTCTACTGGGGCAGCAACTGGAACAAGGTGGCGGAACTTGCCACAAAGGCCATGGAGCATGATCCGGAATTTGAATGGGCTTACTCACTCAGGGGTATGGCGTATCATCATAAGGGACAGTACGACCTTGCCGTGGAGGACCTGAACATAGCCATTGACCTTGATCAAGGTTATCAACCGGCATATACCAACCGTGCTATTACCTACATGAAAATGGAAGAGTACGAAGCAGCAATAAAAGACCTCCGACGTGCCATGAGTATGAACCAGCATGATGTTATTGCTCCCATGGCCATGGCCGAAGTGTACTCCCGCATGAACAACGGAGGGGATGCCTGCGAGTATTTTGAGAAGGCGCTTTACAATGGCTTCCGGGACCTCAAGGCCATACGGGAGAATCCCGGCTTTTCCTCGATGCTTTCCCATGACTGTTTCGGTATGGTGCTGGATGATTTTACTCGTGCCATGAACGCCAAACAGGCCAGGAACTGATTTTGCCCCTTCCAAGTTGACAATCCCTGTGACTTTTTATTAATCTAATAAGCTCTAATAACGTACTGGAAGGAATCTGTAATGAAGACCCAGTTTGCCAAAAAGAACGAAGTTGATCGGAAATGGTTCGTGGTGGATGCCAGCGACCAGATTCTTGGCCGCATGGCTACGCGAATAGCAGCCTACCTGCGCGGCAAGCACAAGCCTGTGTTTACGCCGAACGCCGATACGGGAGATTTCATAGTGGTCGTCAATGCCGAGAAGGTGCGTCTTACCGGGAAAAAGATTGACGACAAGGTATATTACTGGCACTCGGGCTATCCCGGCGGCCTCAAGTCTGAGACCGCGAAGGAGCGGCTTCAGAAGCACCCCGAGCGGATCATTGAGGATGCCGTGTGGGGCATGCTGCCGAAGAACCGGCTTGGCCGGGCCATGATAAAGAAGCTCAAGGTCTACAGCGGGACCGACCATCCGCACAAGGCCCAGAAGCCCGAAACGCTTTCGTTGTAACAAAGGAGATTATTGAACAATGGCCGAGATTACCTTTAAAGCTACTGGACGGAGAAAGTCGTCGGTTGCCCGTGTCACCCTGACACCGGGACAGGGCGACATAACCGTTAACCGTAAAGCCCTGGACAAGTATTTCCCCAGGCCCACGCTCCGTATGATGATCCGTCAGCCGCTTGAGCTTACGGGAACCGTTGGGAAGTTCGATGTCCGGGCCATTATTGACGGCGGCGGCCTCAGCGGCCAGGCCGGAGCCCTGCGCCACGGCATCTCCCGCGCTCTGATCAAGGTCGATGCCGACCTCAGACCCAAGCTCAAGAAAGAGGGTTTCCTGACCCGTGACCCACGGGAAAAGGAGCGCAAGAAGTACGGACTCAAGGGCGCCCGGGCTCGCTTCCAGTTCTCCAAGCGTTAGTCCAGTCTCCCTTACAACAAAAGGCAGGTACCAAGGTGGGTGCAAAGCTCAAGGTAGCCATATGCGGTGGAAGCGGCTACACAGGGGCGGAACTGCTTCGCATTCTCAGCCGTCACCCCCGTGTAGAAGTGACCGCCGTAACGAGCGAACGCTCGGCAGGCAAATCACCCGTGGACCTCTTTCCTCAGCTGCATGGCTTCGAGGGTCTGGTCTACGAACCCCTGAACAAACAGAAACTGCTGAAAAAGGCGGACCTGTTCTTTATGGCCCTGCCACATGGGGCCTCGCAGGAGGCGGTCGCCTATTTTCATAAGAAGGGCAAGCGCGTTGTCGATCTTTCGGCGGATTACCGGCTGAAGAACGACCTCATTTACGAGCAGTGGTACAAGACCCCGCACAAGCATGCCTCTCTCTTGAGCGAAGCGGTATACGGCCTTCCGGAGCTGCACCGCAAGGAGATAAAGAAGACCTCGCTGGTAGCCGTGCCGGGGTGCTACCCCACTTCGGCAATTCTGGGGCTGTATCCCGCGCTGAAGGCGGGCATCATCGATCCGCATCATCTTATCATCGATTCCAAGAGCGGAACCTCGGGCGCGGGGCGCAAGGCGGATGTCGCGGTCTCCTTTTGTGAGGTCAACGAGGGATTCAAGGCCTACGGCATTTCCACACACCGTCATACTCCGGAGATAGAGCAGGAACTGCAGGGTATTGCCGATACGCCGCTCTCGGTGAATTTTACCCCGCACCTACTGCCCGTGGACCGGGGAATACTCAGCACCATGTACGGTCGTCTCCAGAAACGCGCGGACTTCGACCTGCATCAGATATACGCGAAGGCCTATGCACGCGAGCCATTCGTCAAAGTGCTTGCACCAGGGCAGTTCCCCAATATCAAACATGTACAGGGGACCAATAACTGTATGATCGGTGTTACCCTCAACGAGCGTACGAACACGGTCATAGTGGTCTCAGCCATCGACAACCTGATCAAGGGCGCGTCGGGACAGGCCGTGCAGAACATGAACCTCATGATGGGGTATGCCGAGCGCACCGCGCTTGAAGCCATATCCGTCTGCCCCTGACATCATGAAGGGGATTCCAAAAGGGTTTAAACTCTCCGTGGCCAGTGCCGGTATCAAGTACCGGAACCGCAGCGACATGGCACTTATCTTTTCAGAGGCAGAGGCTTCTGCCGCCGGGGTTTTTACCACCAACCGTGTGAAGGCGGCTCCCGTGGTGATTGACGCAAAGCGTGTACGTTCCGGACGGGGACGGGCCATAGTTGTAAACAGCGGGAACGCGAACGCATGTACGGGAAATCCGGGATTGGAAGACGCCCGTGAAATGTGTTCTCTTGCCGGTGCGGGACTCGGGGTTCCCTCAAACCGCGTGTATGTTTGTTCCACCGGGGTTATCGGTGTGCCTATGCCCATGCAGCGCGTCCGAAAGGCCATGGAACCTCTGGTGCAGGATCTCGGAAAGGCCGGTCTTGAGGATGCGGCCCGTGCCATCATGACCACGGATTCGTTCCCGAAGTTCCTCACCCGGAAGCTTACTGTGGAAGGAAAGCGCGCGACCGTGACCGCCCTGTGCAAGGGGGCCGGCATGATAGAGCCGAACATGGCCACCATGCTTTGTTTCGTGATGACCGATCTTGCGATAGTCCCGAAGGCGCTGGACGCGGCTCTCCGGTTGGCCTCAGAAGGTTCGTTCAACCGCATCACGGTTGATGGCGATATGTCCACCAACGACACGGTTCTTGCCCTGGCGAACGGCATGGCCGGAAACAAACCTCTTGCCGTCCGGTCCGAAGGGTTCCAGGTATTTCAGAAAGCGCTTTCCGGGATGCTTTATGATCTGGCGAAGATGATGGTCCGTGACGGTGAGGGCGCAACAAAGCTGGTGGAGATCGAGGTGGTTGGGGCGAAGAACAATGCCGAGGCGCTCAGGGGAGCAAAAGCCGTTGCCAACTCGCTCCTGGTCAAAACCGCCATTTTCGGTTCCGACCCCAACTGGGGGCGTATCATTGCCGCACTGGGATACTCAGGTATTGCCCTCCGGGAGAGCCGGACCGATATATCCTTTGGGCGTACCAAGGTGGTCAAAGGTGGCCTCTATACCGGCAAGAGCGGTGCAGCGGAACTGAAAAAGAAGGAGATAAAGATAACCTGCACCCTGGGGCTTGGCAAGGGCTCGGCCCGCGTGCTCACCTGCGACCTTACCCATGATTACGTGACGATCAACGCGGAGTATACGACGTAGATACTTCTGCATGTTCGCAAACTTTTCTCAATCGCTTTTCAGCTTCTCCCTGATGGCCCTCAGCACGTCTCTGGGGACAAGTGGTTTTGAGATGTAGCTGGCTCCCTTATCCAGGATACCTTTGCCCTTGATGATGTCTGCGGCATATCCGCTCATGAATATGAGCTTTGCTTCGGGATACAACTTATGTGCCTCTTCGTAAACATCCTTCCCGTTCTTCTTCGGCATGATAACGTCAAGGAGCAGGAGAGAAATGTCCTCGTCCAGGTCTTTCAGTTTCGAGATCGCATCTTCTCCGTCCACGGCAAGTATGACCCGGTATCCCGCATGTTCAAGCGTGATCCGCAGCAGCTGTCTTATCCCCTCGTCATCTTCGGCTACGAAGATAGTCTCAGTACCTTTCACTTTTTCAAAATCTTCCTCGAGTTCAACATTTTCGGTGTCTTCGGTCTCCCGGAGGAAGGGGAGATAGAGCTTGAACGTGGTTCCCTCTCCCTTTTCACTATAGACGCTTATGAACCCTTTGTGCTGGTGAATGATGCCGTATACGATAGCAAGGCCAAGCCCGGTTCCTTTTCCGACCTCCTTTGTTGTGTAGAAGGGCTCAAAGATGCGGTTCTGTGTTTCCTCATCCATGCCTGTGCCGGTATCGGATACGGTGATAAGTGCGTAGGGACCTTCAAAGCTCAGGCCGACGCTTTGTATGAGATCGAATGAAGGTGTGGCTAGTTCACTGGAGATAACAAGTATGCCGCCTTCAGGCATTGCATCACGTGCATTTGAAGCAAGGTTTATGAGAACCTGTTCGATCTGGCCCTTGTCCGCCATGGCCATGAGGGGCTCGGGAGAGAGTTGGAGTCTGAGCTCGATGTCCTCTCCGATAATGCGGCCAATTATCTTGCTGATACCCCGGGAGACCCTGTTCAGGTCTACAGGACGCGGGTTACTGACCTGCTCTCTGCTGAAGGCCAGCAGACTGTTGGTAAGTGTAGCGGCCCTGTCTGCCGAATCCATGACGAGTTTTGCATATTCCCTGAGCTTGTCGTCCTCAGGGAGGCTGTCATGCAGTATTTCACTGAAACCTATGATGGCGGTAATGATGTTATTGAAGTCATGGGCGATCCCCCCGGTAAGGGTACCGATAGCCTCCATTTTCTGAGACTGCCTGAGCTGGTCTTCGAGGCGTTTTCGTTCGGAGATATCGAGGAACGTGACCACCGCTCCGACCACCTTCCCCCTGTCTTTCATGGGGTGGGACCAGCACTCGGCAAAAAACGTGTTTCCGTTCAATTTACCCAGAACTTCCGCGCCTGAATGGAAGTTCCTGCCGTTGAACATCGCCTTGCACAAGGAACAGTCCGATAGTGAGGGGGGACCTTCGGAGTGGCTGGTTCTATGGATCAGGCTGTGCATGGATTTGCCCAGAAGGTCTGATTCGTTCCTTGCTCCAAGAAGGGCCACGCAGGAAGGATTCGCGAATGTACAACGGCCATCCATGTCCGTGCCGTAAATTGCTTCTGCCGTGGAATCAAGCAGCAGCTTGATTTGTGCTCCACGGCGGATAAGTTCCGCTTCGGCCTGCTTGCGGTCAGTAATGTCAATGGCCATGACCACTTTTTCAGCCATGGCGAGTTCGGGGACCATAAGGTGCAGCGTGTGGGTGGTTCCGTCAGTGAACTCGAATTCGACCTCCCCGTTGAATCCTCTACCGACATTGAAACAGTCCTTATCTTCATAATGGTTGAAGTAATCGGCCATCTTGCTGTTTATGGGATGGAGTTCTCCGTCGCGTTCTATGGCGACCCCCATGCTGGCGGTCTCCGTGACGGACTGAAGCAGGTCGATCTGCTGTTCCTTGTTCGCGAGCTCTTCTTCACGTTTAACCTTTTCTGCGGCCTCGTACCTTATGGTATCGGCCGATTCGAGCACCTCTTCAGTAAGCAGCTGGAATCGCTCTTCAAGTATGGCAAGCTGGTTCCCCTTCCTTTTCAGATGACGTTTCCCTCCCAGTGCTTCCTCTGAAAATAACGATATGCGTTCGGTCAGCCGCTCAATGCGCTTTGTAATAAGGAAGATGATCATCACAAAAAAGGACAGCATGACGATGGCAATGACACCCCTCTGGAAGCGTTCTGCTGAAACGAAGCGCTCCGTGCTCAGGGTTATATTTTCGCGGGGCAAGAGGGATGCGAACTTGAAGGTCATGTCCGAGCTTCCGTATTCAAAGAAGTCCTGTTTCATAATGAGGTATTCTTCCTGAAGATCCCTGATAAGTGTTCCCGGGGAAATGGCGTTTGATTTACTGCTGGTTACGATGGTCTCAGGGGTTCCGGAGATGAGGACCGTGATGACCTGTTCGTATTCCAGGCGCTGTGCCGCGACAAGAAANNGAAAGGACTGGACAGGATGAGCGTGCCCAATAGGTTGCCCTCGGCGTCGGTAATGTGCTCTGAAGTGACCAGATGGGGGATCCCTTCAAGCTCCGTGAGATAGCTTTCGTTTCTTGACAGTTCGAGCAGGCGTTTGGAAGGGTGAAGAAGGAATTCCGGAAAGTGTGTACGATCTGCATTGTAGATCTCCCGGACATTTCCTTCCGTGTCCATAAGTACCGCATGCCGGGGGTTGACGAACGTTCTGAGGGTTGTAGGTTTGGGAAACCAGCGTGGAACGTCGAAATATACCGGTGGTTCCGCCGGGGGAGGAACGGACCAGTCCTGTCGCTTGATATACTCTATCAGTTCCACCTGTGAGACGAATATCTGTACGCCGACCGTATGCGCACGAACCATTTCGCTGAACTGCAGTCGGAACTCGATTGCATCCTCTTCCAGCGACTCCAAAAGGTTCGTTTCGAAATAATGTCTCATCTCCCGGGTGGAATACAGATCGACCACCGCCCAGAGCATCACCCCGACCAGCATGGCAAGGAGTATAGTCCTGGTGGTCAGTGACAGTCTATCCAGAAGCTTTTTGAACATGTCGGATTATTTTTTCGGCTCTCCAATCAGTTCAGTCCCCTGAAATTTCCACCCTGCTTCCCTGAGTCGGGAAGCGGGAATGAAATTCGAAGGTATCCCCTCCAGTTCCTCAGTCCTTTTTATCAGGTATTGTGCCAGGCTCTGGGCATGTGGGGTCCTGGTATGCTCATCCTCCCATGTTGTAATTGAGAACACCCGATAGAGAGGGTAGCGAAGTGTTGCCAGGTCGTTCAGGTTTCTGGGATCCGTTCCGTTTATCTTTAGCTCCTTTACCTTTCCCCGGTGAACGAACCGTTCAGCTGTCAACAGGGACTCATATCCTATCGAGGAAGGATTGGCCCCGATAATGGCGATGACATCCGTCATGTCCCCTTCAACCACCATGGATGTACTGAATGCATCTTCATTGGGGAGCAACAGGCGCCAGTGTCCGGGCCTCTTCTTGCAGTGCAGTGAAGCAATTACCTGGATAAGCTCATCACGGCCTCCCACTTCACTCCAGCGTTTTATGTCTCCTGCGAAGATACTCCTGACCTGTTGAAGTGTAAGATCTTCAACAGGATTGTCGGGATGTACGAGAATGCCAAGCGGCATGATACCGATGGTATGGTATTTCAGTCCGGGAAGCCGGTCCAGTTCGCCGGGGGGACAGCACAGGCCACCCATGTCCACTTCCTTTCTCTCCAGCATGCCCGCGGATTTGCCGCATGTGCCCTCGCTGTATGCGATCTTCAGCTCATGCTCCTGGGCGTAATCTTCGACCATGGGGACCAGGAGCGGATACAATTGTTGATTCAGGTTTATGACAAGGTCCGCCTTACCGGCTGATTCAGGGTAGGTAATGGAACGCTCCTTCCATTCCTGAGGCATCTTCTGTACGGCGGACGGGTCGCTGAAGGCAGGTCCCTTATGCGGGTCCTGCTGAGACGCCACCGGAAGAGAAAGAACAAGAATGAACAGAAAGGTTCCAAGCCATATAAATGAACGGCGCATCATATGCCCCATTATATTGTCCTCCTTTTTTCGTCAGTATAAAAAAGCCTTTTCCCTCTACTTATATGGTAAGGGTTTTTTTAGCGAATGTCTCCCTAAATCCACAACTTCATGTTTAAAATGGAAAAGCTTTTTACCCCTAAAAATTGGTTTGCAGCGAAAAAACTGGGAAAATCCTCTATTTCCCCTGTGGCATTGTTAATATTTGTTATATAATCTGGACTGAAGCAAATCATAACAGCTTAAGGGGTTCTTTATATATGCAGAACGATACCGGGCTCAGGGACAGGATATTGCTCAGGATATGGAGGATGCTTCCTTCCCTGCTGCTTGTTTTTCTTATTGTGCTTGTTGTCACCCTTGGGTTATGGATCAGTAGTGTTTCCAAACAGAAGGCAGCGGAAAGACTTGAGGCGATCCGTAAGAGCAGGCCCCCTGTGAATGTCGTGGTGCTCGAGGTCGAGCCCCGTCCCATCCGGGACACCCTGAACCTTCCGGCAATGGTCGAGGCCTGGGTGGACCTGGAGGTGCTCGCCGAGGTGCGGGGGCAGGTTGTTGATGTGCCGGTGAAGGAAGGCGAAATGGTGAAAAAAGGGCAGGTCATTGCCCGTATCGATAGCCGTGATTACCGTAACGCCCTCGATTCCGTGCTGGCAGATTATGACCGTGCGAAAAAGAATCTGGCCAGAATGGAGCAGCTTTACCGGGAGGAGATAATTCCCAGGGACAGATACGACGAGGCTGTGGCCGCAGAAGGCCGGTTGAAGGCTGCGGTTAAGAACGCCCGTCTCAGTCTTGAGCGCACCAGTATCACTGCTCCCATAAGTGGGCGGATAAACAGACTTGATGCGAAGGTGGGTCTCTACCTCAACGGCATGGACCCTGTGGCGCAGGTGGCTGGATATCGGGCGTGTCAAGGTAAACGTAGGAATCCCGGAATCCGACGTGGACGCCGTGCGCGGCCTGGAACGTTTTGATGTGACGTTTGATGCCCTTGATGATAGAAAGGTAACCGGCAGGAAATATTTTCTTTCTCAAAGTCCCGACTCTTTTGCGCATCTGTACAAGCTGCAGGTCGAACTGAAGAATCCGGAGGGGGATATCCTGCCCGGTATGTTCGCCAGGGTGCATATTGTAAAGCGGGAGGTAGAGGACAGCCTTTCCGTACCCCTCTATGCGGTGATAACCCGTAACGACAGTTCTTTCGTTGTAGTGGAAAAGGACAACAGGGCGAGTGTGCGGATGGTGGAGACAGGCATCCTGGAGGGCTGGAAGGTACAGATCACCCGTGGCCTTTCCCCCGGCGAGAGGGTAATAATCGTGGGGCACCGGAGCGTAGCCGAGGGGCAGGAGGTCAATGTGGTACGCTCCGTGGACGATGCCGAGGAGCTGTTCAAGTGACCGTCTCCGACTTCGCTGTACGGCATCGCGTAAGTGTAATGGTGCTTGCGGTCATTATCCTCATATTCGGCATCTACAGCTATATCTCACTGCCGCGTGAGAGCGAGCCGGACATTACCATCCCGTATGTTTTTATATCTACCAGCTACAAGGGCGTTTCCTCGTCGGATATCGAGACGTCCATTACCATTGAGATCGAAAAGAAGCTCAAGGGCATCGAGGGAGTAAAGAAGATAAGTTCCATCAGTGCCGAGGGGATATCTTCCATTGTTATAGAATTTGTGACCGGAACCGACATCGATACCGCCCTGGAAAAGGTCCGCAACAAGGTGGATGAGGCCAAGAACGAGCTGCCGACGGACCTTGAGAACGACCCTTCGGTCTTTGAGGTGAATATTTCGGAGATGCCCATTGTTGTGTTCTCGCTCAGCGGTACCTGCGGCAACCAGTGCCTGAAGCGCATAGCCGATGAGATACAGGATGAGGTAGAGACCATACCCGGCGTTCTGGACGTGGAGATGGTCGGGGCGCTTGAGCGTGAGATACGGGTAGAGGTCCTTCCTGAGAAACTCGCCTATTACGGTGTGCCTATCATGTCACTGCAACATGTGGTCACCAGTGAGAACCAGAACGTTTCGGGCGGCTCCATCCGACTTGGAGACGGGCGTTACCAGCTCCGGGTTCCGGGGGAGTTCACGACCCCTGATGAGATATTCGGCCTGGTGGTGGGTATGCATGAGGGAGAGCCCGTCTATCTGAAGGATGTTGCCCATGTGGTGGACGGGTTCAAGGACGAGGAAACGCGCTCTAGACTCAACGGGCACGAGGCTATCAATATCGCGGTCAAGAAGCGTGCCGGCGAAAATATTATCAGGATAACCGACCAGATAGACGAGATACTTGAGCGTCTGAAACCTGCGTGGCCAGAGGGAACGAACATTACCAAGGTGATGGACAAGGCCCGCGATATACGTAACATGGTGGCCGACCTTGAAAATAATATTCTATCGGGGCTGGTCCTGGTCGTGGTCGTTATCCTCTTTGCTCTGGGCATTCGCAATGCGGTACTGGTGAGTTTGTCCATTCCTTTTTCCATGTTCCTGTCTTTCATTGTGCTGCAGGCCATGGGCATTACTCTTAACATGGTGGTGCTGTTCAGTCTTACGCTTGCGCTGGGAATGCTTGTTGACAATGCCATTGTCATCGTAGAGAACATCTACCGCTATATGGAGCAGGGTGTGACACGCGTTAAGGCCGCCATGAAGGCGACGTCAGAGGTAGCGTGGCCGGTCATCGGTTCGACGGTGACCACCCTTGCCGCTTTCTCTCCAATGCTGTTCTGGGGTGGGATTATGGGAGAGTTCATGAAATATCTGCCCCTTACTCTGATAATCACCCTCTCGTCGAGCCTGTTCGTTGCCCTGGTGATAAATCCCGCTCTGGCCGCCTTCTTCATGAGGCTCAAGGGAGTAGCCCCGGCGCAACCGGACAGCGAGGACTTCCGGGGAGGGGAAAAACCGGTTGAATTAAAGGGGCCCGTGCTGAGCGTCTATTCCTGGGTAATACGAAGGGCCCTCAGGCATCGTACCGTGGCCATATTGACATCTTTTCTGGCTCTTATTGTCTTTGTACAGATATGGATGCTCGTCGTGGGAATAGAAAAACCGCTGGAATTTTTTCCGCATGTGGACCCAAGAGGCATGTACATCAATCTGGACATGCCAGAAGGCTCGAATATCGACTATAACGACCGTCTTGTCAAGCAGGTCGAGATGCGCGTCAATGGCGTCTCCAACGAAGCGATAGAGGACCCGTCCATAGACAGCGAAGAGCTCTACAGCCGTTCTTATGAGTTCGATGAGCATTTAACGCGGGAAGATAAGAAGTACCTGAGTCCAAGTGACCTTGAGAACATAGAATACATTTATGCGAAGGTTGTCGCCTTCCCCTCCGGAGGAAGCGCCTTTGAGCCCATGGCCCCGAACAATGTCGGGGTCCAGTTTATCGACCTTGAGGACAGGAAAGAACCTTCGAGCGTTACCCTGGAGAAGGTGCGAACGCGTGTCAGGGACATCCCCGGGGCAAAGGTAACGGTATCGGAGACAGAGCACGGCCCTCCTACGGGAGCGCCCATAAACATCGAGATCTCAGGGGCTGACTTCAATATCCTGGGGCGCATCGCCAGGGAGATCCGCCAGGAGGTGGAGAACGTTCCTTTCGTGGAGGACGTAAGGGACGATTACGTTGAGGGAACGCCTTCCATTCAGGTAAATGTAGACCGGCAGAAGGCCGCCATGTTCGGTCTTTCCACCGACACGATAGGGGTTGCCCTGAAGACGGGATACAAAGGAACCGATGTGTCTACGTACCGTGAGGAGGACGAAGACTACGATATTACTGTCCAGCTATCGGACCCGAACCGCAGGGTGATGGATGTCCTGCGGGAACTCCTGATACCTTCTCCCAGCGGGAAACTGGTGCCGCTTTCCACTATAGCGGACGTTGAGTACGCCGGGGGACTGGGTGACATTACACGCATCAACAACGAGCGCGTCGTTACGGTAAAGGCCAATGTCGACGAGACACAGATACCCGGCCCCGTGGCGCGTGCACAGGCCGAGGAGCTTCTTTCGGGGATATCTCTTCCCCCCGGCTACGATATCCGATTCACCGGAGAGTTCGAGTTCCAGAAAGAGTCAGAAGAATTTCTTTCCAAAGCTTTTCTGGTGGCCATATTCCTGATATTTTTCGTTCTGGTAAGCATGTTCAATTCGGTCACACAGCCGTTCATCATCATGACAGCGGTCATTTTGTCACTGGGCGGGGCCTTTCTGGGACTTGTTGTGATACGATCACCCTTTGGCATTATCATGACGGGGGTTGGTGTCATATCCCTGGCGGGTGTGGTGGTGAACAACGGCATCGTGCTTGTGGATTACATAAACAAGCTTCGCGAACGGGGCCATTCGCTGGAAGACGCGATCATATTTGGTGGGGCGACCCGGCTCCGGCCCGTCATGCTTACGGCGGTGACGACCATCCTGGGCCTCCTGCCCATGGTAACCGGGGTGTCATACGATTTTCACGTCTGGGAAATATCATGGGTGAACGAGTCTACCCAGTTCTGGCGGAGCATGGCCGCCGTGGTAATATTCGGCGTGATGATAGCGACATTTCTGACTCTGATCATTGTGCCTGCGCTCTACTCCTCCCTCGATTCACTGAGAAGCGGGGTCGAGACCTCTGTGGACCTTGTCAGGAGACTGTACTGGCGTCCATATGAAAAGCTGACCGGGAAACAGCGTCCGAAAATATAAGTATCGTTTCGTTCTATGGGGAAGGAATTCGCCCCGGGACCTCAGACGGCCTCGTTCTTGCGCTCCCACCCGGCGAAAACCCTGATCGTCAGGGCGACCACAAGGCAGATGATCCATAAGGGGGCACGCAGGAGAAATAGCAGCGAACTGTGCAGCAGTGACAGGTGCTCAATCCTCTTGAGCCAATACACGGGGTCCCTTTCCAGTGCAAGAAGCAGATCCAGCATACCTATGGAATTCCATGACCCGAACCTCAGGTACATGAACGACTGATAAAGCACAAGCAGAACGCTGATGATAAGGCATGTGTGCGCAATGGCCCTGAACCATACCTTCAGCGTTTCATGTTTCTCATCAACCATGTTTTTCGAGCCTTTTAAGCTGTTGCTGCAATTGTTGCTCCTCTGTTCCTCCGGGTGCGTCACCCGGAACAGTGATACCGTAGATGTTTTTTGAGGGGGGAACGCCCCTTCGAACATGGGGTAAACTGTTGACGCAGTAGAAACGTGATGTCTTGCGGTTGTGGGTAACCAATGATTTTACCGGTCTTGCGTCCAGTTCTCCACGTTCCACCATCGAGATAAGCTCTTCGAGCGCGGTCCGGTTGTCGTAGGAAACGGTACGGTAAGGCCTTGGGGCGATAAGAGCGTCATAGACGTCGCAGACCGCTATGATCTCGACCATGGGATTTTCCTGTTCAATTCCCCGGGGATATCCGGAGCCGTTTCGCCGTTCATGGTGGTCCAGAGCGACCTGGCATGCCAGTGAGTGCCGGTCCCCCAGGTAATAGCACAGCAGCAGGAATCCGGCTGCGGCATGATGGTGCAGATGTTCAAGTTCATGTCTCGTCAGCGGGGTTGATTTCCGCAGAACTTCCAGCGGTACGCATATCTTGCCGATGTCATGGGTCGGNNGATGCGCTCCCGATAGTCAGGTACCAGGTCCTTAGCAAGAAGGGTGGAGAGCGCGAATACCATGAGGATATGGCGGTATGTATAGAAGTCCCATTCCTTGAAATAGTCCATACTGACGAGTATCGGTGCCGCCAGTTCGATATCCGCCATTTCGTGCATGAGCTCCTCGACCATGACCTTGTGGGGGAATATGCTTGAGTAGGGCGGCATTCCCAGCATTCCGATGAGATCCTCCCGGACGCTTTGATGAGCAAGGAGGTTTCGGGGACTTTGAGCATTATTACTGCCGTAACGTATCAGGGTGTCGATGGTCTCTTCTGCGACGACGGTGCCGGGCTCGGCCAGTATTTTTCCATCAAGGGTGTGGACAGGGTGCTCAAGCCGCAAAGGTATCATAACAGCCTCCCGAAAGTGCTGCTTTACACTTTCATTTACCATTAAAGGAGGCGGTTGTCAAATTTTTGTGTAATGCCACAGGACGTGCATGAACCGGAGGCGAATATGAGCGGTCATCTGTAAGGACCACAGGATGCCGCCTGTTTGTTCGAACCGGGACGCGACTATCTGCAGGCCGGGGTAGTTTTGTCTCGTTATTCTGACGACCTGAAGCATCCTGTTGCCTGAACGCCCAGGGTTTATGCTGAGTTCCTTCAGGAAGATGTCCTTTTGCGCGTAAGTTGCCAGCTCGCTCGCTCTGATTTCACAGCGAATCATATGGTCATGTCATTCATTCCGAAGGCCGAACAGAGTGACGAGTCACGTTTGTTGACAGGTGAGGACTGAGATGGTGTGACATTGATAAAAAGCAACCGAATAGAGTATATTTTCTTGTGTTTGCTGTGCCACTGAATATTGAAAAATGAGCGGAAGGGGAAAAATGGAAATAAAGGATCTTAAGCAGGGAGATATTCTTGTTTTTTCGGGAAGTGAAAGTTGCATATCCGAGCTGATACGGAACCTGACCGGCTCTCCGGTAAGCCATGCGGCTCTTTCATATTTCACCAGCGACAGGATTGTCGAGGAAACGCTTCCGGCTATTCGGGAGAGCGACGCACGCGCCAGATTTAAGGGGAACACCATACATGTCGTTAGGCTCGATGATCGTCCGGAATCGATGGACTCAGTGCTGGATGCTGCCAGGGGCTATTTGAATGACAAAGAGCCGTACGGCATCGGTAACCTTGTCCTGCTGGGACTGATCCTGATATACCAGAGATTTACACTTCACTCGGACATGCAGGGTGTGATCATAAAGCTTCTGAAGCTGATTACCAACGAGGTAATAAAGATAATCGACAAGTACGCATACGACGGAAAACAGCCCATGGTATGCTCTCAACTTGTCTTTCAGTGTTATGAGGACGGCGGACACAAACTGGAAATTCCTGACCCTATAGTGTCAAAGGCGCTGAGCGCAGAGGCTGCACAATTCCCAAGCCTTCTGGACCGAGCCATACAAAAGGTCGGATCCGGAAAGTTGCCTGAGTTATCGTTCCTTTCTGGAAAGGAAGATCTTCCGGAAGGCAAGTCTGCAGGTGATCAGTTTGAGGAACTGTGCTGCCTGATCCTGAAGCTCCTTGGAAAGGGCGAGGGCCAAGAAATAAGTCCCGATCTGTCTTTTGCCGTCAGGGATTTTGCCATCGCGGTTTATGCGGCAAAAACCGGAATGCCGGTGACTGAAATAATGCCGGGAAAGGCCTTTGATTTTCTTAAATACAATGAGTCGAATTTTGTTACCCCCGGGGACCTCCTCCGGTGCTCGAACGCAAGCCAGGTGGGAGAGATCAGTGGTTAATGATGACAGAAATGTCTGGATATTGGGGAGGTATGGTTTATGAAATGGTTGATCACGATTATGGTTATGGTTGCGGCTTTGGGATGTACCCTTTCGTCTGAGACGGGGGAAAAACAGCATTCCGATGTTGTCCGGAAGCTGGTGGATATCGTGGACTCAGACGCACAGTTTCGTTCCGACCTTCAGGCGGTGCTTTCATACAAAGAAAGAAGGGACGATAATTTCTGGAAAGGAAAGAGTATAGAGGACCTGTATGATTTCCTTGATGCATGGAGAGTGTTTACCCCGCTGGTGTCAGATGTGCGGGATTTCGACGATAATTTCGGAGCTTTCTATACCAATTGTCCTCAGGGCCAGAGTGAATGCGGCGTAACTATTGAACCGGCCATTGAGCTGGTCAGGCACGATCCGTTCAGGAACTGGATAAAAGAATTCGTGGAGGCCCGGGGTACGTTCATGGACAGCGCTGAATCCGCGAAGTCCGTTCAGACGTGGATGGACGATCCCAGCATAAATATGAATGATTTCATCATTCCTCAGGGTGGATTTACGTCTTTCAATCAGTTCTTCACCAGAAATGTGAAGCCTGATAAAAGGCCGATCGCAGGACAGGATAACAAGGCAGTTCTTGTTTCTCCTGCCGACTGCGATATTTTTCCCTATGAGCTGGACCTTTCGGCTGGAGCGAAGATACAGGTAAAGGGAATGAGTCTGAATGTCTCGGAGCTGCTCGGGGGTAACCCGCTTGCGAGCAGGTTCGACGGCGGGAAGGGGCTCCTCCTGACACTCCAAGCCACGTACTATCACCATTTTCACGCTCCTGTGAGCGGCATGATACAAAACGCTGAACTGCTTGAAGGGCTGTACTTCGGAACGAAGGGATTTCCTCAGGGATTTCTCGGAGAGCGACATCGGGGTTATCTCATATTCGAAACGGAAGGGGCCGGCCTTATCGCCATGGTTCCGGTGGGTATTGCGACTATCAGCTCCGTCGAGTTCAGTCACTCGGCTGGTGACACGGTTACGAAGGGCGATGAGCTGGGCAAGTTCGCTTACGGCGGTTCCGCGATAGTGCTGATGTTCGAGAAGGACCGCCTTGCTCCGACCAGATTGGGAGAAAAGGTGCAGATGGGAGAACAGATAGGAACGCTGTCACTTAAGTAAAATATATTTTAAAAATAAAAGAGCGGGCGCAGGGAAAACGCCCGGCGCATGGTTCATGGGGTCTGGTTTGATGGTGCGCCCTGTTTCTTGAGGCCTTCAATAACTTGAGGATACAATACCTTATACCGTTGCTGGAGCTTTCCTCCGTCCTGCCAGAATGCCCAGTAATCGTCCAGTATCTTTTTGGCTTCAGCATCTCTTTTCAATTCGTGGAGGGCTTCTGCCTTCATGAAAAGTATTTGGGGAATTATCGAGCCGTCCTTGGAAGCCAGATCGATCGCCCGGTCGAACTGCTCTATTGCTTCCTCGAACCTTTCGATACCGAAGTAGGTAATCCCGAGGAGTTTGACAGCCTTATTGTTTTCCGGGTGCTCTTTCAGTTCGCGTTTCAGCAGGTCGATGATCTCCGGAGCCCTGCTTGGCCCTTCCTTATACAGCTCCATGGCCTGTTCAAAATATGACAGTTTATCTTCGGTGGTTGCTTGCACGGTTGCAGGGACAAAAAATATGAACAGAAAGGCTATGAGTATATTGACGCGTCTCATAACGTATCCTTTCTCATTCTCTGGGCTTACCCGGCTTCCTTCAGTCTTTCCACTATTTCCGCTATCTGGTCGTCGGCCTTTCCGGGGTCCAGCACGCATGCGCCAGCGCCCTTGTGCCCGCCGCCCCCGAAATCACTGCACAGGTGGCCGATATTGCTCTTGCAGGTCCGGTTGAATATGCTGTGCCCAAGCGTGGTGGCCACGAACTTCTGCTCAGGCCCCCACTGAAGGCGGACCGAGACATTGGCCTCGGGAAACAGCGTGTATATCAGGAAACGGTTGCCTATAGGAACATTCTCTGTTTCCCTGAAATCGGTAATGATCACATTTCCGTCCTGGCGGGAATGGATGTTCAGTGCCTCCAGAAAGGTCTGATTGTCCGCCCGGTAGCGCTCGATGCGGGCCCAGACCTCCGGGTGGGTCATTACCTCGTCCAGGCTCTTGGTCTTCAGCCATTCCAGAAGCTTCAGGAAGTATTCCTTGAACCGTCCAAGCCCCGTACGCGGGTCAATGGTGAATCCCAGAAGGACAAGTCCCTGCGGGTTGGTCACGTCCTCAATGCTCAGGTCAGCGGCGTCGAAGCGGTCTGTCTTGTCAATGAGGGATTCGAACTTTTTGAGTTTTTCCGAGTCATAGTATTCGTAGACTACCCTCGCGACGCTGGGCTTTATGGCGTGCGCGCCCTTGAAGCCCTCGGGGGGGCGGAGGTTGCTCTCGGTGAGTTCATGGTGGTCGAACCATACTGCACATGAGGGATGATAGGGCAGGTTTGACATAATGTCGTTGCCGGTAATCTCGAACTTCTTATCGGTGATATCCTGGGGGTGGATGAGCTCGATGCTGTCCACATCCTCCATGGTGGTGATGAGAACGGCTGAGATCAGGCCGTCCAGGTCTCCTCTTGTCACAAGCCTCATGGCTGCACCTCGCACGATAAAGTTCTGCAAATATAGCATATTTTCCACTTTTACGTTCTGAATCAAACGCACTCCAGGTGGAATTTAACCGTTGAAAAACGGCAAAATATAAGGAAAAGGAGAACCCTTTATGACGTTCGAAGAAGCTGCGGAAATACGGGCCGACATCAATGAGTGGGAGAAGGAATACCGGGACAAGCGGTTCAAATGCCCGTTCTGCTTTGAGCTTATAGTCGATAACCGTGAAGTGGAGAACCCTTATGGGGAGACGCTTGACGGCGGGACCTGTGTTCACTGTGGTGCTGTCTTCATCTATGACCGTACCGGAAGGCTCCTTGGGGAGGCCTTTATGGAGGCTATTGCCTTTGCATACGACTGGGACTATGACAAGGCCCTGGAGGCCGCGGACGGCGGCTACGGGGAGGCCGTTGTACGTCACGATTTCAGGACGGGACGTTTCTTTCTGGGAGACGGCGGACGGCTGAACCGGAACCCCAAATACTATTTTATCCGCCGGAACAGGGCCAATAAAGCCTGAAACGAGGTATAATATAAGTATGGCGGTATTGAACATACGCACATATCCGGACGAGGTGCTCCGGAAACAGGCCAATACGGTAGAAGCCGTTGACGACGATATATGCCGTCTCATGGACGATATGACCGAAACCATGTATGCGGCACCGGGTATCGGGCTTGCGGCCCCGCAGGTGGGGGTGTCCCTGCGTGTCATTGTCCTTGACGTGAGCGCTTCCGAGGAGGGCAGGAAGCTTTTACAGCTTGCCAATCCCGAGATCGTACAGGCCGATGGCGATGTCCAGATAGAGGAGGGCTGCCTGAGCCTTCCCGGTCTTTTGACGAATGTAAAGCGAGCGGAACAGGTTACCGTCAGGGCTCTGGACCGTGAAGGTAATCCCCTTACCATCGAGGCAGACGGCCTTCTGGCAATAGCCCTTCAGCACGAGATCGACCATCTCAAGGGAGCCCTCATCATCGATAGCGCTAGTTCACTCAAACGCGAGTTCTACAGAAAAAAGGTCAAGAAGAGTCTGGCCAGGACCGGTTAGACCGGAACCATGTCGATCGTCTTTTTCGGTACCCCGCAATTCTCTGTTCCCTCTCTCAATGCGCTTGTGGAAGCGGGCGAGGATGTCCGCGCGGTGGTCACGCGTCCCGACAAACCGGCGGGCAGGGGGAAGAAGCTCCAGTTCTCTGCCGTGAAGGAAGCGGCCCTCGGGTACGGCATCGAGGTCCTTCAGCCCACGAAGATGAAAGACCCCGCTCTGGTGGAAAAGCTCGCCAGCTTTTCACCCGAGTTCTTCGTTGTTGTGGCCTATGGCCGTATCATTACCCCCGAAATGCTTGCTGTTCCCACCAGGGGGACGGTCAACCTCCATGCCTCCATTCTGCCCAGATACCGTGGCGCATCGCCCGTTTCCTGGGCCATCATAAACGGTGATGAAGAAACAGCCGTCACCACAATGCTCATGAACGAGGGGCTCGACGAGGGAGATATCCTGCTGGAGGAAAGATTCAAGATACTCGATGATGATACCACTGAAAGCCTGAGCCAGAGGCTTTCAGAAGCAGGAGGCCCGCTGTTACTGCGGACCCTTGGAGGGATGCGCGACGGATCGATAATCCCCCGTCCGCAGGAGGGAGTAAGCTGTTATGCCCCGCTCCTGAAAAAAGAGGACGGCCATGTGGACTGGTCTCACCCGGCGCGGGAGCTGGACCAGCTGGTGCGGGGCATGTATCCCTGGCCCGGAGCGTTCAGTTTCCTTGGTGGCAAACGCATCAAGCTGCTGCGGGTAAAACCGGTCGAGGGTTCTGCGGAGCCCGGCACGGTGGCAAAGGTCTACAAGGAATTCTTCTGTGTGGGCACGGGTGAAGGTCTGCTGCTTGTGGAGCGGCTTCAGCCGGAGGGCAAGCGCCCCATGGAGTCCAGCCAGTTTCTGGCCGGTCACAGGCTGGAAGAGGGGGACCGGCTGGAATGAAAAAAGGACTCTTGCGCGGCATTCTGCTGAAACTGGTCTATCCCGTTTTCATGCTTGCGGGTTCCGTGGTTTCCGCAGAGCGGAAGGAGGCCATACAGAATCTTGTTATAAGGTGGAACAACAAACTGGTGCTTCGCGAGGGCCACCGGGGAACAAAACTGCTCCTGCTGCTGCCCCACTGCATCCAGGTCAACGAGTGTAAGATACGCCTGACCTATGACGTGCGCAACTGCAAGGGCTGCGGCAAGTGCGAGATAAAGGATCTGATCGAGATAGCCGACGAGAACGGGCTGGACCTGCATGTGGCCACCGGGGGCAATCTGGCCCGGCGCATTGTCAAGGACGTCATGCCCCATGCCATCGTTGCCGTTGCCTGCGAGCGAGACCTTTCAAGCGGCATAGCCGATACCTGGCCCATGCCCGTCTATGGAATACCCAATGAACGCCCCTGTGGCCCCTGCGTTAACACCCGCGTTGACCTCAGCCGGGTCAAGGACGCCATCCGGATGCTTGGCCCTGCGGGGTAGTACTTTTCGTATTATGATGTTCGCTTTAACGATGCATAAGGGCACCTTCAATGTCTGACATGCGAGACGGTCTCTTTTCCCCACGTCCCCGGATAATATCGGTCAGCAGGCGGACCGACATCCCTGCTTTTCATTCGGGGTGGTTCATGGAGCGGCTGCGTGAGGGAAGTGTCACGGTCAGACACCCCTACTCACGGAAGGAATCTGTTGTCTCGTTGAACCCGGAGGATGTCTATGGTTTCGTCTTCTGGTCCAGGAACTATGCGCCGCTTCTGCCGCATCTTGATGAGATAGAAAAGGTCAGCCGAAGGCTTTTCTTTCACTTCACCATAACGGGCCTGCCGAAGGGTATCGAGCGCAATACTCCTGCCAGAGACAATGCGGTCAGGGATTTCCGACGTCTTTCCCGGAGATACTCTCCTGCCCATCTCGTCTGGCGGTTCGATCCCCTCTGTGTCACGGACAGGATATCCTTCGACGACGTCCGGCGAAACTTCATGCGCATTGCGCGGGAACTTGAAGGAAGCTGTACGATGTGTTACACCAGTTTGTCCAGCACTACCGCAAGACCATTACGAACGTACACAATCAAAGCGATCATCGGCTCGTTGAGCTGTCCGATGAGGAGAAACGCTCGTTTGTTGGCGAACTTGGGCGGACAGCTCTTGAGCATGGTATAACGCTCCATGCGTGCTGCAATGACATTCTGCTTCAGGGCACCGTGCAGAAGGGTGCATGCATCGACGAGAACCGGCTGGCCGCGCTGTGGGGAGACCCTGTGCCGGGTGTTGCCGCTGCTCCAACGAGAAAGCAGTGCGCCTGCACCCGGAGCGTGGATATCGGCACGTACGGCACCTGCGCGCATGGATGCCTGTACTGTTACGCGAGCTGATAGGCAAAAAGAACAATGATGATCAATGCTTCAAAAGCATCCCCATGTGCGATATAATCAGCTTACGCAGCTTGTAAAAGGGATTTATTCATGAACAGAGTTCCTCTCGGCCAGACCGGCATACAGGTTTCCCGCCTTGGCATCGGCACGGGCTCGGCCCATCCCGGCGGAGGAACGTTCCAGATGAACATGTCCGCGGGAGAACTCTCCGGACTGCTCCTGCACGCTTTCGATAAAGGTATCAATTTCTGGGACACTGCCTGTCAGTACCATGTCTTTCCCAATGTGCGCGAGGCCCTTCGTCAGGTCAGGCGCGATGAGATCGTGCTCATAAACAAGCTCACCACCTCCACAAAGGAGGAGACCCTGCGGCTCTATAACGAATCCCTCCGGGAGGCGGGAACGGACTACTTTGATGTCTGCCTGATGCACGGGATCCGGCAGGCCAGGGAGTTTCGCCAGCGCGAAGGAGTGCTTGAGGCGCTTCTGGAGTTGAAAGAGGCGGGCAAGGTGCGCGCCGTGGGCTATTCATGCCATGGGCTGAGCGCGCTTCGCGCTGGGGTGGACATGCCGGATATGGAAGTGCTCTGGACACGCGTAAACCATGCCGGTCTCCACATGGACGAGCCGAATATGAACCTCTATGACCGGATGCTTTCCGTCCCCTGGATCAAGAATATCGCCAACAGTGTGATACCCGGAAAGCTGCGGAAGGCGGTACAGCCCGATCCCCATGTTCACAGGCTGAACGAGCAGGAACGCGCCATGATTGAGGGCGTCATCCGCTCCCACCACGATGCCGGCAAGGGCGTCACCGGGATGAAGGTAATGGGAGAGGGGCTTTTGCGCGAAG
>JABAHP010001609.1_pt1 | contig 25484 bp, 10 predicted proteins | sample 7062081 | NCBI WGS metagenome assembly JABAHP01 (sample SAMN14534357, study PRJNA622989) | marine sediment metagenome | biome: marine biome [ENVO:00000428]; feature: marine pelagic biome [ENVO:01000023]; material: deep marine sediment [ENVO:00002113] | place: India: Gulf of Kutch | collected...
CCTGGACCTCGAACGGTGCGGGCTCCTCCTCCTCGAATGCGAACTGCGCCTCGCCCTCCTCGATGACGAAGGGGGGTTCCTCCTCGGCCCCCATGTCCTCTGGGGGTACGAACTTGACGACTCGGACGGGTCGCACGGGCCCATCGGGATGGGCTGGCTCCTCGGGGGGTTCCTCCTTCCGTTCCTCGACGTCGCTGGGCTTCTCTTCCTTCTTCGAGTTCCTGCGGCCGAAGCGGAACAGGGGTCTGACACGGCGGGTCTCCTCGACCTGCTCCTCCTCCTCCCCGGGAGGTCCAGACGTTTCGTCAGGCCCGTTCTCGTCTGACATCTTGCCCCTCCAGCATACCGTCTAGGCACCGCTCACTAGGGTGGAAAGAGGTAATATACGGGCGGCGTAATAACGTTTGCGACCCTCGAGTCCAGACGTACGCTGGCTATCCAGGAGATGTGATTTATGGAACGGTCGGTTGAGCTGGCGGTCTTCGACATGGACGGGGTCCTCATAGATTCCCACAGCAGCTGGGTCCTCGTACACGAGCATTACGGGACCAACAACGAGGACAGCTTGCACGCCTTCCTCAGGGGGGAGATCGACGACCTGGAGTTCATCAGGCGAGACGTGGAGCGGTGGAACTCCCGCAAGGGAATGGTGCCCCTACACGAGGTGAACGCGGTACTTGACGAGGCACCCCTCTACCCAGGGGCCGTCGAGACGCTCCTGGAGCTCCGCGATAGGGGTGTGGTCACAGCGATAGTATCTGGAGGCCTTTGTCGGCTCGCGCGACGCATTGGACGACTGGGGAAGGTGGACCTCGTCAGGGCCAATGACGTGGAGGTGGACTCCAACGGCAACCTCACGGGTGGCGGGATAGTACACGTGCCACTTCGCGAGAAGGGCCAGGTGGTCAAGTCCATCCAGGAAGAGACGGGGATCGACATTGAACGGACCTCTGCCGTGGGCGACACAGCGGTGGACGTCACCATGTTCCGTCGAGCAAGGGTCTCCATCGCCTTCAATCCGCGGGACACGGCCACAGAGCGGGCGGCCACCCACGTGGTCAGGTCCAGGGACCTTCGGTCGGTGCTCCCGCTGATGCTAGGTGATGGTGTCTGAGGAACCTCCAGGGCTCAGAACCGGTACTGCCGACGGCGCCAGACCCAGAAGACCAGGGCGATGATGACCGCTCCAACGGCCATGCTCGCAAGGCCATAGTACAGGGTCAGGTCCTCCTCCTCGGGAGGTCCCCCAAGCCAGATGTCACGGGAGATCTCGTTGTTGGACTTGTCGATCTCGGTGATGTCGCCCATTGGGTCGATGACGGCCCTCATCCTGTGACGGCCCTCCTTCTCGAAGGTCGCGTCCCACTCGATGGTGGCGTTCTCAGTTCCGTCGGCGGGAACGAATGCGACGGTGTCGTTTCCTATGTAGTCTCCATCGATGTAGAAGTCGACGAGCACCTCGGTGACGGAGATGGCCTCCTCGTTGGTCACGCCCACGCTGATGAACACCAGCCGCTGTTTCCTGACCTCGAGGGTAACCTGACCCACGTTCCAGAAGTCCCCCGTCTCGTTCCCGTTACCGTCCGCCCTCATGCCGGTGACGCTGAGGACGATGTCCTGTTCCATCTGGCCCGGGATGAAGGAGACGTTGAACCATGAAGAGGTCATCTCACCCACGGTCCACATGGACGTTCCGTTGACCCTGATGATCCCCTGGATGGTCCCGTCACCCACGTCGATGGTCCCGTTGGAGAAGCGCTTGGTCCACCTGACACCTGAGTCGTCCTCCGAGGCGTTCAGGAACAGTCCGAACCCGGTGAGGTTCTCAGGAGTCCCAAGAACGCCGATGGACACCTCTACGGTACGGTTGTCCGGGGTGTACGCCACCTGGGTGGGTACGTCTATGACGATGTCCACCTCGGGCACCGGGAGGGGCCCATGGCAGTAGCATGACTGCTCCACCACGTGGTCCGTCATGTCGATGTTCTCGTTCAGGTAGGCGCTGGTCACTGGCAGGGCCATCATCGCGACCAGCATCAGCACGGCCGCTGCCCGTATCGCGTTCCCTCTCGAAATGCTCATGACCAAGTTCACCACCCCCTCCTGCGACGGTCGGCCGCCAGCGCTACGAGCCCTATCGCCGCCATGGCCATCAGGAAGGTGAACGCGGGTGCTTCGTTCTCAGGCCACTCCAGGGGCTCGCCATCATCGTCCCCAGTGACGTCCCGCTTGTGGGCCACTAGGTCAGGGAACGAGAGCTCCAGGTCAATCGTATCGGTCTGGGTGTCCGGACCGCTGTCCGACGTCCCGGTGATCCTCAGGATCTGGGGTCTCATCTCCTCCTCGTCGGGGAGGGCCACCTCGATGGGAACTGAAGGACGCTCCTCGTAACCGAGCAGCTTAATCTGTGTCTCGGGCAGATCGATCTCCCAGTCGGTGATGTCGGAGACGGTGAATCTGATGGTGTCATTACCGTTGCCCAGGTTCTTCAGGGCGAAGAAGTAGGTCGCCTGGCGTTGCGGGTTCCCCTCCTTATCGGTCCCCATCCTGTAGTCGCCCCTCTGTCGTTCGGTCTCGCGGAGCTCGAACCCGTAATGCTGGTTGATGTTGATGACGAGCTCCAGTTCGCTGTCCTCGCTGTCACCCTCTCTCGGTGCCGCCTTGACGAGCACACTCTGGGGCACTGCGAGGACCTCCTCGGACGTGTTCACCCTCAGCTCGAAGCTGGTGGTCTGGGACAGGTTGAGGGTGATGTTGGTCACATCCGCATCCCAGGTCCAGTCCGTGGGTACCTCGGCGAATATGTCGAAGGTGCCGTTCTCCGAACCCACGTTCTTGGCGATGATCGTGTAGTTGTAGGTGCTGTTCTCGTCCAGCCAGACAGGGAGGTCATCCCACCACATCTCGATACGCCACTCCTTGACCTTGGAGAAGTTCAGGTCGGCGTCAGGGAGGTCCTGGAGGACCATCCTGAACACGTCATCCACCTCGTAGGTCATGGTCACCCCGAACTCCTCGTTCTCGAAGGATCCATTGATCTCGTAGCGTCCCTCGGGGAGGGGGACGGCGTAGCTGCCACCGGTGGCCTGGAACACTGGCAGGATACCCCTTCCATCGACCTGCTCGAAGGTGAGGTTGACCTCCTCGACGGTGTGGTTCGAACCGGTGTGGTTGTGGAAGTACATGATACCGGATATCATCCGGCCAGGGGTCATCGCCAGCTCAACGTCCATCACCTCGCCGATGGGCTCGACCTCATGGGGGCGCAGGTGCACCAAGTGACCACCGTCCTCTTCCGTCCTTGCGTAGACGTTGTAAGCGCCGGGTGGTAGGGTCACGTTGAAGGTCCCGTTCTCATCGGATTCCGTCAAGAACCGCATGCTGGTGTTTTCAGCGCTCCATATCTCGATGTGATCCACCTGGACCGGGTGCTCGAACCGATTCATGTTCCCGTTCCCGTTGAGGTCGATGAAGGTGGTGCCGTTGAAGGTCACGTTGAGGGCGAGGAGTTGGATGTCACGGCTCTGGTTGGTGACGTTGATCTTGTGCTCCCAGAACTCCTCCTTCGGTTCGAAGCCTGCCCTTTCGGCCGTCACCTTGTAGGTCCCGTTCCCATCAAGACCGATACGTACCCATTGCCTGTAGTTCCCGTTCTGGTCGGAGGTGGTCTCGAAGGTCACCGAACCATCCACGGCCTCCAGTGTCAAGTTCACGGCATCCACGGGGACCCTTCCGGCCCCCTCGTCCTCCCGGTCCCAATAGGTTAAGCCCCGGAGCTGGAGCCTCCTCTCGAGGGAGATCTCGACGTAGGTGTCCTCGGTGATGTCCATCGTCGAGTTGTAGAAGTACTGGACCTGAGCTCCCAGGTCGGGGTCGTTCTGCTCATGCTGGATGAAGACGGTGTAGTTGTCGTACGGACTCACCTTGTCATCGAAGGTACCGTTCGCCCTCACGATGACGTCATTGTCCTGGACGCCCCTCAAGGTGATCCTGAAGACGGAGATCGCCTCGTCAACGCTGTCCGAATCATCCGGGTCCTCTGGATCGTATTGACCATTGCCGTTCTGGTCGAAGTAGGTCACACCGTGGAACCGAACCACCTTCTTCATGACCAAATCCAGAGTGGTGGGACCATCGAAGTCATGGCGAAGCTCCAGCTCGTACCTGTCGAACTCGTCGTCCTCGGTGAGCAGGAAGTAGGTGGCAGTGATGAGACGGTCGCCCACGGGGATGAACCCGTCGAACTCCCCGCTCACAACCTGGATGGTGCGGGTCCCGCCATCCACCCGGAGGTTCGTGGTGACCTTGGTGTCGTTGTCCTCAAGGGTAAGGGTGCCGTTGAACTGCACGAGGCGGTTTAGCCAGACATTGTACGTCACCTCGTCCGTCGTGGGGTCCACGTTCAGCTCCTTGTCGTACTTATAGCGGAAGGAGCCACCCTCCTCATCCCAGTCCAGTTGCACCTTGACCTGGTACTTGCCCGGGGCCAGTCCCACATGGTAACGACCCTCCTCGTCGGTGGTCACGGTGATGGTCTGGGCGTTGGGATTGGTGGCCGGGTTCTTGGCCTCGAAGGTGACGTTCACAAAGGGGAACCCGTCACCCGAGAGGTTCCCGTCCTCGTCCCAGTCGAAACCCACAAGGCCCGTGTACGAGACGTTGTAGGGGGTCATTGGGAAGTTCTTCTTCGTGGGCAGGACGTTACCCCGCGCGTTGATGTGGCTGGTCATGATCTCGTACGCATCGGTGTCGATGCTAACGGTGTAGTTCAATGGAGCCACCACGAGGGCGAATGTGCCGTTGGCCGGCGTGGTCACATTGAAGGTGTGCCCCATCGCCTCGAAGACCATCTCTGCACCGCCGATGCCCTCACCGGCGTCCACGGCCAGGTTACCGTTCTTGTCGAAGAAGACGGTCCCCTCCAGGCGGGTACCGTTGGTCAGCACGATCTGGCCAAGATCCATGTCCTCGTCGGTGACGTTCACGAAGGTGAGGTTGACCCTAGGTCGGTCCTCAAGGACCTTGTACGTGAACAGGGAGTAGTCCCCCTCTGGTAGATAGATGCCAAAGACCCCGGTGGAGTTGGAGGTGACATGGATGCGACCTTCCTCATGCCACAGGGAAATGGAGGTCCTGCCCGCGTTTATCAGCGTGGAGTTCGTGTCCGATGCCGGCCTCATCAGGGTTCCGTTCACCAGGAAAGCCTCTGACATCACGAGGTCCAGTTCGTAGATCCACTCTTCGGCGTCCACATCGATGACGCCGATGCCCGCTAGATGCTCCTCGCCGTCGGTCTCATAGGCATAGACGGTGTAGGTGCCCGTGGGCAGGGAGGTGTTGAAGAAACCTGTCTCGTTGGTCACAGTGGTCCAAACCAGCTCGCTGTCCCAGAGCCTGTGGAACGTCAAGGTCGTGTTGGCAAGGGGCTCGCCTGGTCCGGACAACCGGGTCTCCTCTCCGGCCGTGTCCTTGCGCTTGACCTGTCCCTCGAGGAAGGCCACGGGCAGGAGGGTCATGTTGAGCACGAACTCGTCGCCCGTGGCGAGGGTAACGCTCTCGTTGTAGGGGCGGGTGCCAGGGACGAACATCTCGATGCTGTAGTTGCCTGCAAGCAGCCCGTCGAAGGAATACTCGCCGCCGAGGTCCGCCTCGGTGGTGACGGTGACGTTCGTCTCCAGGTCGCGGGCGATGACCTCGGTCCCCTCGACGCTCCCACCGTCACGAAGGGATATTGTCCCGGAGATCTTCGAGAACGGGATGGGTAGGTCCTCTATCTTGTTCTCCCCCGGGAACAGCGGGATCCCACCGGCGTCTCCGATGGTATGTCCTCTGTGAACGACGGAGACCGTGTAATCACCAGGTATGGCGTCTTGGAGGTTGAAGTGACCGTCGGGATAGGTGGTGATCTGGTAGGTGACGTTCAACCCTCTCTGGCCCTTCAGGGTCATGGTGGCATTGTCCAGGGGCATGTCCACAGTGGGGTCGTAGATCCCGTCCCCATCTGCATCCGCGAACAGTATGCCCTGCTGGGAAGCGGAGGGAACGGTCATGTCGACGGTGAAGTTGTACTCACCCTGGCGCATGGCTGCCGACTCCGGGATGAGGATGTTGGTCTTGTTCAGCTGGTTCCTCTCGTGGAGCAACAGGTAGTTCATGCTCCCTCCGTTGGTGGCGACAAGGGTAACGTTCCCGAAGGGTGCCAGGATGGAGTAGCGGCCGTTCTCGTCGGTGGTGGTGGTCCCGTGAGGGACCCCCACGAAGTCGGGTCCGAAGTATCCGGACAAGGACCTGTAGTCGTCGTGGACCGTGATGGTCGCGCCCGGTACGGGTTTCCCAGCCTCGGTGGTGACGGTACCGTTTATCCAGGCGCCAGCGTACCACTTGATGTATATGACGCCCGAGGAGATGGTCCTGATGGCATCGTCGAGGGTACCTATCTCGTTATCCTTGTAGTAAATCGCATCATCGTGGGAGATCGCCTTCCAGTCCCTGGGGAACTTGGAGATGTTCTGGGCGTCCGCCGGGTTCCAGTGGATGGTACGGTGGACCACCCGCCAGTTGGTCATGTTCCAGGCGGGCATCGGGGGGCTCTGGGCCAGGTCACCGGAGACGAATGGTATCCCCTTGTCGGTGAACTCGGGGCCCTGGTCGAAGCCGGAGTAGCCCATGAAGGTCCTGTAGAACATGGACTCGTAGAAGGAGCGCTTCCATACCAGCTGGTACTGGAGCTGGGCGCGCTCCTCCGGGGGCAGCGCTGCCGCCTGGTCCAGGGTGATCTGGTTCCCCTGGTAGATGGCGACTATCTCGATGAAGTCCTCCACCCTGTTATCCGAGAGGACGACGGGGGCGTAGAAGATGCCGGTGTTCTGGTAGCTGACGGGCATCAACCGGGAGTCCACGGCGAAGTACCTGAAGCTGTCGCCCACCTCCTCGTTGTACCAGATGAGCATGTCGATCCGCTGGTCGTTCTCGGTGGCCTCCTTCATAAGCCAGGTCCCATGGATGTACACGGTGTTCTTGAGGTTCACCTCGTCGTCCTTGAGGCCGTACCTCTCTGGGTACTTGTGGATGAGCTCGGTGAAGTCACCAGGGTTCTTGTAGAGCTCCAGTAGCTCGTCGACCGTCGCGTCCCCCACCTGGGTCCGCATGTACTCCACCACCGTCTCGTTAAGACGGTTCGCCTGGAAGAGCCGGACGAGCATGAGGGCGTTGGCGTCGTTCTCGCCTTGGGCTGTGATGAAGTTGCCCGCGAACTCCACGCCGTTCTGGAAGTTGTCCGCCGCGGTGGGATGCTGGCCCACGTTCACGCACCAGTGCCCGTAGTCCCACCAGCTGATGAAGGCGGGACGGTCCTCTTCTGGGAGGTGGTTGTCCTGATCCCTCAGCCACCACATGCCCTGGGCCCAGTAGTCGGACATGAAGCTGGTGCCGAAGGAGCCCAGGTACCATAGCGAGTTGCTCTCGGGGTCGAAGCGGTCCTCCGGGGGCCTGAGGAACTCGGGCATGGTGTTGTAGATGGCCAGGTCGTGGTCCTTCTTGAACTCGTAGGGGACGCCGCCGTCGTAGCTGTGCCAAACGTTGGGCGCCATGAGCATGAACACCACGAACACCACGCCGGCGACGTGACGTAGCTTCACCGAGTACCTGATGGCCTTGATGAAGTCCCCCTTCATGCTACGGAAGACCCTTATCATCCGTTTGAAGTCCAGCTTCTCTATGACCCACCAGGACGTCCAGCCCGCCAGAATGGCGAACACAGGGGTGGCGTTGTACATGAAGCGTATGGCCGCTATGCCCATGTAGATGGAGACCAGGGCCCAGATGGTGGTGAAGATGTGGTCGTTCTTCCACCCCTTGGGCAGGTCCTTGAGCATCATGACGACGCCGATCATGCCCATGAAGAAGGTGGTCATGCCGTACGCGAACACCAGTCGGTTGAAGTCGGGTGGTTGCGCCTCGGCGATGGTCCCGTACAGCTTGGTCCTGATGAAGTAGCCCGCCCCTGAGAAGATGTTGGTCCAAACATCAGGTAGCAGGTACCAGACAACCGAAAGGGTGACCACGATCAGCAGGAGCACAACGGGCAGGATCAGCAACCAGGGCAGGTCCCTTGTGAACAGGAACACGGCCAGCACCAGCACGATGGCCGCGTAGAGGATGGCGGGGGCCTCGTACCAGTTCATGAAGCTCATCGCCATGTAGTATGGCAGCGACACCAGCATCATGATCGACACGGAAACCAGGATTGTCATGCCGATGGCCGTGTTGTCGATGCGCCTCAGCTTGTTGATCAGCATGTGGAACATCATGTACACGAAGATGATCGCCAGGGCGTAGGGGAACCCCTTCCACGACAGCGCGACCGCCGCCAGGGCGAATCCCGCCATCGCAGCATAGAGCATGGCGACGCGGTTGTTGGTCACGAACTCGTTCAGCCCGATGGTGATGTCCTGGGGCTGGCGCCAGTCCTTGACGTACACCCTGGTCTTGACCAGGCGCAGGGACTTGAGCATGAAGAAGAAACCCGTGACGATGAAGAACATGAAGAAGGCGTCGTGGTCCGAGAAGCCCAGGGGGGTCCTCTCCACATTGCCCGGCATGAACGCTATGAACACCGCGGCCAGGTAGGCGCTCTTCCTACCGAACATCTCCTTGGTGAACAGGTACACGGGTATGACCGTCAGGGCGGCCCACAGGGAAGCCCCTATCTGCATGGAGAACCAAGCGGCATCGTACACGTCACCGCCGTAGAACGGCGACAGGGCTATGCCTATGAGGGCCACCGATGTGGAGTACGCTGGGGGGTTGGGATTGGGTCCACCCGCCGGATAGTTCAGGAGCGGGTCCCGGGTGAGGAACTCGTGATTGGCCAGGAAGTAGTCCACGGTGCGCTTGTGATAGTCGGGGTCGTTACCCGACAGAACTGGGGTCGCTCCTCCGGTGAACGCCGCGTCGTAATACCATACGGATCTGACAGCGAAGGAGAGGATTATCAGTATGAGCAGGTAGATCAGGGTGTACTTCCGGTTCCACACGTAGCTCTTGACCTGCCTGAGCCCCTCCCTGGTGTCGTCCTTGGGACCCGCCGCGGCGCTCCGGCGCCGTCGGTTGGAACGTCCGGACTTGCCGTCCTTCGTCCCTGATTTATCCCTTACACCGTTGGGTCCAGTCATCTATTTCACCCATCAGCCTACGGCCTGGATTGACCCCGCTATACAGGTTCCTATATATAACGTTATGCGTACAGTCTGCTACGAAAAACACTGTCTGGCTACCAAGGTTTCTGTCAAAAATCCGACCATGTGATTCTGGCCCGAGCGTCGTCATTTTGAAACGGGCTAGAGCTAGCGTCTACGGATGCAGATGGTACGCATCCTCTCCCCTTATCTCCGGCTGCCGCGGTCGGGGCACGAGGGCCATCAGGATTAGGAAGCCCGCTATCGTCACGAGGGGTACTATCCAGTGGTTCATACTAACGAACAGGAACGCCACAAATGTGACCACGAGGATGGCCACGGTACCAAGTACAATCACCTCGGCGCGTCCCATATGTACCCCAGTGATACTAGGACGAACTGAATAAATAGTTACCGATGTCAGCAGGTCGATAGGGACCGAGAGTGCCTATTCCAGTTGCTTGTAGCGGATGGCCCCGTCGTCGGACCTTCCCTTGACCCAGGGTTCAGGTTGGGGTACGTGCCAGCTCTTCTCCACGTCAAGTGGATCGTATTCCCCCACGTCCCCATAGCGATAGGACGTCTGACCCTGGTATGGTTGAATGACCACACCAAGAGGCCCAGGTGTTACACTTTTCTCCTCATCCATGCTCAGGCGCATGATTTTCCATTGAGGCATAGAACCTTCTCCTTTTGTTTCCACAAACCCCTAAGGGGAGGTTGTTATTGCTAGAACCTCCTAATAAACATTCCCTATAGTGGGATTTAACTACAGAGAGGAGGGACAATGCTCTTTCGAGATGTCACCATGGGTACTGCTTGCCCAAGAGGGGCAACACGTTCAGGCTGGCGATGGTGCCCTCGGCGGCGGCGGTTATGGCCTGCCGGACGCCACCGATGAGGTCGCCCGCGGCGAAGACGCGGGGGTTCGAGGTTCGGAAGGCGGCGTCCACCTTGACCAGGCCCTCCTCGTCCATCTCCAGGCCCAGCTGTTTTGCCAGGATGTCGTTGGGCTTGAGGCCGATGGCGATGAAGACCCCGTCCACCTCCATCTTGGTATGCTCCCCCGACTCGGTGCACTCCAGGGTGACGCTCTCCACCCGCTTCTCTCCGTGGATCTCGATCACCCGCTTGTTGAAGTGGATCGGTATCTCAGATTTGTCCAAGTCGTCGATAAGGGCAGACTCGGCGCGAAGGCGGTCCCTGCGATGGACGATGCCCACGTCCACATCGATGCCGTCCAGGTAGAGGGCCTCGATGGCGGCGGTGGAACCTCCCCCGACCATGATGACCTTCCGGTTCCGGAAGAAGAACCCGTCGCATGTGGCACAGTAGGAGACGCCCTTGCCGGACAGCTCATCCTCGCCGGGCACGCCCAGGTGCTTGTGGTCCGCTCCCGTGGTGATCAGCAGGGCGGCAGCGGTGTGCTCCCCCTCGGTGGTACGGAGGAGGATGTGGTCACCCTTGTCCTCCACCCCCTCCACCTCCACGAACTCCTTTACCTCGGAGTACTCCTTCGCGTGGTCAAGCATCTTGACGGCCAGGTCGGGGCCCGATATGTCGGAGAAACCTATGTAGTTCTCGATCTTGTGGGTGATGAGGAGCTGACCGCCGGCCTTGCCCTTGTCGAAGATGCAGACCTTCATACCGGCCCTTCCCCCGTAGACTCCCGCGGCGAGGCCTGCGCATCCGGCCCCGATGACGGCCAGGTCGTAGTCGGTATCCATCCTCTTCACCTCACGGTTCGCGCGTTTGACCGAAAGGGACCTTCGGTTAAATAAGTTGTGCGGGCGGGGCCATGCAGGCCCCGCCCAGGGTTGTTGCCCACCTCCCCTAATCTACCTAGCGAAAGCGTCAGTCGATCTCTTCGAGCTCCTCACGCCTGCGCTTGGTGATGTAGTTGGCCGATGCGTAGGCCGCGATGATCAGCGCGATGCCGATCACGGCCAGTATGAGACCGATGTGGATGGGCTCCACGGAGAGCCCGCCTCCGTCCTCGTCAGGTCCGCTGATGCCCTTGGCCTTTACGGTGAAGCTGCCGGTGGCCGCGGTCGCCGTGTTGCCGAAGGCGTCGGTGACGCTGACCTGGACGTCGTAATCCCCGTCCACCAGGTTGAGGGTGACCGCGAAGGTGCCGTCGTACTCGACCGGGAACACTCCCTCGAAGCCGGGGTACGTGACGGTCACCTCCTCGATGCCTGCTGCAGTCTCGCCGGTGATGGTCACCGACGGGGTCTTTACGACGGCCTCCTGGGAGGCCACCTGAAGGATGGGCGGGGTACGGCTGACCATGACATGGATGATCTGAGAGGCCACGTTGACGCCGTCCGATGCCTCCACGGTGATGTTGTTCTCCCCAACGCTCAGGGGCACGCTCACGGTGAAGACCCCGGTATCCTCGTCCAGGTCGGCGTTGACGCCGCCGGCGGTGACACTGGTCGCCTTGAGGGCGATACCCTCCACGTCCAGGTTGGCCGCGTTGGTCATCAGCTCCATGACGTCGGGCGTGGTGATCACCAGAGACGGTGGCTCGGTGTCGCGGATGACGGTGATCGTCACCACGGCCTCGTTGCCAGCGGGGTCGACGGCCCTGGCGGTGATGACGTTCTCGCCCTCCACCAACAGCACGGACCTGGTGACCGTTCCGGTCTCCTGGAGCATCCTCCCGTTCAGCCAGACCATGGCATCATCATCCGAGGCGACGGTAACCTGCACCATGCCCTGGTCGGTGATATGTCCATCGTCGGGCGAGGTGATGTCCAGGGCCGGTGGTACCTGGTCCTGGTGCACCATGATGGTCGCCATGTTGACGTTGGTGGCGTCGTCGGTGGCCTTTACCTCGATGCTGTTCTCGCCGGATGACAAGGTATGCTCGTGGGCAAAGGCGCCCGTCTCGTCGGGGACCACCTGGGTGCCGCCCACGGTCAGGGTTGTTCCCACCTCGACGATTCCCGTGACCCAGACAGAGTCGGCGTTGGTGACGATACCGTTGGCGGGGCCAGTGACGACGAGCACCGGTTCGATGGTGTCAAGCTCCACCGTCAGGGTCTGCATCGCCATGTTGCCTGCCATGTCCATGGCCTCGACCACGATGACGTTCACACCCTCGTGCAGGGTGTGGTCGATGGACAGGGTGGGGTCAACAGAGATCCCCAAGGTCATCCCGTTGAGGAAGACCTCAGCGCCAACCTCGACAGTACCGGTGATGGATACCTCCGGGACGTTGGTGATGGTCGGTAGCGCGTTGATCGAGAGGGCCGGTGGAGTGGTGTCGATGGTGATGGTCACCTTCGATTCGGCGATGTTGCCCGCCACGTCCTTGGCCTGGACCATCAGCGATACCTCGCCGTCAGCCAGATCGGACAGGGTCAGGGTCCAGTCTCCCGTTCCCGCGATGTTCATCATGTTCCAGTTGTCCCCTCCGTCGGTACTGTACTCTACCATCTCCAGGCCCGAGCCCACCTCCGCGACGAAGCCGAAGGTCTCTACGCTGCTCTTCGCGAAGATGGCCCCATCGAAGGGCTCGGTGATGGCCACCACGGGCGGGAAGGCGTCCCACAGGATCAGGTGGACCATATCGTTGCCGATCAGGTCCCTGTCCAGGACGACCTCGGTGTCGTTGGTGGCACCGGATGCCGCCACCTTCATGGTGTAGGGCGAGTACCAGTAGACGCCTCCCAGGTCCACTGACCACTGCTGGTACAGCTCCTCGGCGAGCATGCCGCCGGTGTTGGCGTAGGCAGAGGAGTAGTAATCACCGCTGGCGGTGTTGAACACGACCAGCGCCTCGGACACGGGGGTGCTGCTGTCCACACCCTCCTTGTCGCCCCAGGTGACGTAGACCTCAATGGGCCACCATGTGGTGATGAGACCGTCGGCGACGACACGGCAGGAGTCGCCATCTATGGTGCAGCCGTATGCGTTCACGAAGGTGTTCCATGCCAGGATGGCCGTCTCGGCACCGTCGATGTCAACCCGCTCGAGGGTGACCTCCATATTGGTAAGGTGGAGGGCGGTCCCGGTGCAGGTGAGGGCCTGGTCGGTCAGGTTCATCGCGACCAGCTGGTACCCACGGTCCTTCGCCTGGAACATGAACAGGTCCACATTGTTCACCATCATGTTGTCGGCGACGTACGGGACGTTCAGGTTGATGTAGTCGATGAAGAGCAACGGCCCTGCGTTGTTGGTGAAGGTGTTGTTCTCCACGGACACGTCTCCCCATGCATGGATGCAACCGCCGGCGTTGTCATGGAAGTCGTTGTCCTCGATGATGAAGGTGGCGTCGTAGTCGAAGTTGGTCAGCGTGCTCGTGCTTCCCCAGTAGTTGAGGAAGAAGTCCTCGTTGTTGTACACCTCGTTGGACCTGATGGTCATCACGAAGTTGGGGAAGTCTGGGTCGGGGTTGCCGTACTCGACGAAGTAGGCCGTGTTGTCGTGGAACTTGTTGTTGACGATGTTCATGCTCGACGCTCCGGTGTACTCCATCCAGGGCATCAAGCTGATCAGGCCGTTCTGGTTCATAACCTCGTTCCCGTCGAACACCACGTCCCCTCCGAACTCCAGGAACAGGACCTCGGCCCACTGGGAGTTGGTGCAGTTGTCCCAGGTGTTGCCCTTGAACAACCAGTCGGTGGGAGTGAGCCCTGCGTTGCTGCCGCCTGCGTCGTAGAGGTCGGCGGTCCTGCCGGCCGCCATGTCCTTGAAGGTGTTCCCCAGGACCCTGACGGTGTCGTACTCGTAGACGTAGAAGGGGCCGTCCCACTGGATGCTCACGTTCTCCAGGTTGTTGTTGACCATGTAGAACATGTCGTTGCCCCTCTTGAAGGACCAGTGGGCCCAGGTGTAGAAGAACACACCTTGGGTGTTGACGAAGTCGTTGTCGGCGATCAGCACCATCTTGTCCCACTTATCGTTGGGCATGTTGTTGGCGCCGCTACCGATGTCCACGTAGGTCCAGGAATAAGTGCTCTGGGTGATGGTGTTGTTGTCGAACCTGAACATCTCATCGATGTTCACCGTTGGGGTGGACGGGTCCATGCCCTCGCCTGGCCAGAAGTAGTAGTAGAGCACCTGAGAGCTCAACCCCTCGAAGTGGCTGTCGGTCACCCGGGTGTTGATATCGAAGTCCCTCGGGTCCTTGTCGGAGGTGCGGAGCTCGAACCAGAACACCCGGTTCCTCGCATAGGTCACGGTGACGTTCTCGATGAGCAAGTTGTTCGCGTAGGTGGGGACACCGGTCCCGGAGTACGTCGGGTTGTAGTACAAGTGGAACCAGTCGGACCCATCGGAGATCTCGATGTCCCTTAGGGTGAACATGGGGCTCGGTGACGAGGTGAAGTCACCGGTGACCAAGGCGGTCACCTGCTGGCGGCTGTTGGTGTACCATCCACCACCACCCCCGTAGTAGCCTCCTGACATGTATGGTCCCGAGTGGTACCCGAAGTTGTTGTTCCATACCTCCACATCGGTCACCGTGACGTTCGAGTAGTCGATGATGCCGATGCCGGAGGTGCGGATCTCCACATCGCTGTTGAAGTACAGCGGGTTCGTTCCGGGGTTGGTCGCCGTCATGTAGGTCCTGGCGTTCATCCTCGAGTCATGGACGGTGAGGCCGCTGACGGTCTTCATCTCCACCGAGTCGATCATCACAGCAGCGATGAACTCCCTCACGTAGACCCTCACGTCCGCGTCGTCGCCCGTCCAGTCCAGGTGGAACTCGGCGGTGGAGTCTGCCTCCACGTCCACATCGACGAAGGAGGGGTTCCCTCCGATGACCCAGATCCCAAGGCCCATGGCCATGGTATAGCGGTCGTCCCAAAGACCGACGTGGTCTGTGGTGAAGTAGCCCCTGGCCGTCCCGGTCCAAACGTCGATGGTGACGTTGTTCAACGAGGCCGTGCAGTCCATGAAGGTGAAGCCCGAGTCGTACATGTTGTTGAAGCGGGTGTTCGACACCATCACGTTGTTGCTATCGACGTAGATGCCCTCGTAGTTGTACATGTAGGAGCACATGTCGATGGACACCGTTCCGGTAAGGTCCATGCCCAGGTACATCCGGTAGTGGGTGGTGTTGTAGACCGTCACAGTACCAGTGGCGTTGAAGTGATAGATGTAGTTCAGGTCGCCGTTCGTTATGCTCACCGTTCCGGGCATGTTCATCCCGTCGTAGATGCGGTACATGTACGTGTCCATGAAGGATGTCCTGCCTGTGATGTTGAACTCGTAGATGTAGCGCAGGGTCGAGTTGTCCTCGCTCACCGTACCAGACCAGGTCATCGTGTTGTACTGGTTGTCGATGGTGCAGTACGAGAACGTGGTCGTTCCCGACACGATCATACCGGGATTGGAGTAGTAGATCCGGGTGTTGTAGAACATCGCCGTGCTGGTGATGTTGAAGCCCATGTACACCCGCTGGATGGACCCGTTGGCATACACGATGGTGCCATCCATCTGCACGCCCGCGATGGAGTAGTAGATGTGGGTGTCGTTGCAAAGGGCCGTCCCAGAGATGGACGTCCAGTTGAGCCAGTTGAAGTCCACGTTATCGGTGAACAACCTGCCCCGAACGTCCAGGTTGAAGTAGTCCCAGTAGCTCTCGAAGGTGCTGTCGTTGGACTGCAATGTCCGCCCTGCTGGCACGTTGATGGTGTGGTACTCAGTGTCTATTAACAGCTCCATGTATATCTCGGAGTTCCATACGCGCATGTCCGAGTTCAGGATGATGTCCCCGTCCAACACGGTGATGCTCTCGTCGATAACCGTGGTGGGCTGGGTGATCACCCAGTCCCCGTAGCCGGGATAGGCGTCACCGATGACGATGGCCGAGGCCTGGTTCATCGTCATTAGGACGACGATCGCCAGTATTGCCGCGGCGAAGACACCGACAACGGTGAGGTGGAACCGGAACCTGCTGTTGTCGTTCATTCAGATCCCCTCCTCTTGTTCGAGTTCATCAGCCTCTACGTCCCCTTCGGCGTCCTTCTCCTCCAGGTCCTTCTCATCGATCTCGATGGTGACCTCCTCCTCGGCGCCCTCGTACGCGGGACGAGAGGTGTCGGTCCTGGGCCGCTCCTCAGGCGGAGTGAGCTCGTGGATCTCCTCATCGTCCTCTTCGATGAGGATCTCCTCTTCCTCCTCCTCGAGCTCCAATTCCTCCTCCACCTCAGGCATCGCGGCCGGGGCGAGGACCTCCTCCTCCTCGACCTCGATCTCCTGCTCCTCCTCATGGGCGGACAGGCGTCTCCAGCCGACGAATATCGCCAATGCCAGGAGGATGATCCCCACCAGGAGGATCACGAGTCCCCAATCGAACTCGTCCCCTGGGTCCTTGAGGTGCTGGTGCTCCACGACGATCTCTTGGGAGACCATGTTGCCCGCCTCATCCGTCGCCGTGATGGTTATGGTGTTCACCTGGTTGACGTTCAGCAGGTAATCCACGACGAAGTAGCCATCCGCGGAGATGGGTACCAGGTCCCCGCCGCTCACGCGGACCTGGACGCCCTTGTCGGTGAAGCCGGTGATGGTCATGATGGAGGGCTTGCCCTTCTTGGTCTTGAAGACGTTGGTGCCGTCCTTGACCTGCATGTCCGGTATCCTGATCACCATCACGGGCGGGGTGGTGTCCAGCGTCACGTACCTGTTGACGGTGACGGAGTTGCCGGCCATGTCCTCGAAGGTGATGATGAACCTGTTCTCGCCCTCCAGGAGGGTGACGGTCACAGAGAAGCTGCCGTCCGTCTCCACATCATGGCGCTCGCCGTTGATCCATACCCAGTTGGCCCCCTCGCTGGTTCCTGAGATGGTGTACGATGGTTCGGTGACCATCGAGCCCTCCTCCGGAGGCGACGAGACAACGAAGACCGGGTCCTCGGTGTCTATGATGACCGTGAGGGAGACGCTCACCAAGTTGCCGGCCGTGTCACTCGCGGCGACCAGGATGGTGTTCTCTCCCTCGACTCCCACGAAGGAGTAGGCGAAGAGCCCGTGGTCCAGGTCGACCAGCTCACCGTTGATGAGCAGGTCCGCGTCCTCATCGGTGGTCCCAACCACTTCGATGGTCATCGTGTTCTGGTGCGAACCATCGATGGGTGACTGGATGGCGAGGATCGGCGGTACGTCGTCCAGCTCCACGGTGCGCATGAGCATGATCTTGTTGCCTGCTCGGTCCATCGCCTCCAGGGTGATCATGTTGTCGCCACGGGTGAGCGAGACGGCATACTCGAAGGTACCATTGTTGTAGTGAACGTCCCCGAGCATGTTGCCATCGACCATGATGGTCAGGTCGTCCTCGGCCTGTCCAGCCACGGTCGCCGTCGGCTCGGTGAACATCTCGCCGTCCTCAGGGGTAAGCCATACCAGGTACGGGGGCTTGGTGTCCAGGACGACCTCCATCTTCACCTGCTTGCTGTTGCCCAGGGCATCGAAGGCGTCCACCGTTATCGTGTTCGGACCTTCGACGAGCTGGACGTGGGCGGTGAACAGGGTGCCAAGGACCTCGACCTCCTCGCCGTTGACCATCACGGAGGCGCCCCTCTCGGTCACGCCCCTGACCACCAGGTCGGGGTCGTTCGTCTGGAGCCCGTCGTAGGGATGGTCCACCCGAAGCTCCGGCGGGAAGGGATCGATCTCCAGCGACGTGACCTCGCTGGCCGAGTTGCCGGCCAGGTCGGTGGCGCGGGCCCGCACGGTGAACACACCACCCGAATCGATGACGTCCTGCAGGGTCACGGTGAACATGTGCGACCATGCGAGGGTGTTCTCCGTCTGTACCCATTCCACGCCGTCGAGGGAGACCTCAACCATGTCCACTCCGGACTCGGCGTCGAAGGAGGAACCGCGGACGAAGATGTCCATCTCCCGCTGGATGTGACCAACCATCGGCTCGTTGATGAAGAGGTTGGGGGGAGAGTGGTCCGCCAGCTCGATGGTCACATCCTTGTCACCGTCCAGGTTGACGGGGACGACCTTCTGGATGTTCCTGAAGGTGACGTTGAGCACGTAGGGTGACCTGGTGAACTGGCCGGTCTCGCGGAACTGGAACGAGTTGAGGAGCAGCTCGGGTAGGCCGCTCTCATTGTACTGGGTGAACACACCGATGAGGGTGTGCTGGTTGTCGGTTATCTCGACGACCGCGCCCTCGACGGCGTTGCCCGTGTCCCAGTTGATGAAGACCTTCAACGAGTACCAGAACTTCACCGAGCCGGACTCGATCACCTGTACATTGTCGCCCGTCAGGGCGTCCAGCGTTGGCTGGAAGAGCTCCAGGTCCGAGGTGATGACCGTGAGGTCCTGCTTCAGGGAACCGGTGAGGGTGGTGTCCCTGAACTCGCCCTTGAGGCTGGAGATCACCATCGCCTTCTGAACGTTGGCGATGGTCAGCCCGTTCACATCGATGGTCCGGGTCCCCGCGTAGTCCACGCGCTCGTTGCCCAGGTTCAGGCCGTTCCCTCCGATGGCGGATATGTCCACGTTCATGATGGTTATGTCCATGTCGATGGTGGCCGATGCGCTACCGTAGTCCGTGGACGAGGTCGCCTTGATGCCGTTGAACATGGCGGTGGTGATGGTGACGTCCTTCACGTACACGTCGAACTCCACACCGTAGTACCCTACCATGTGGGCGTCCACTCCCGAGTCGGTGGTGTCTGAAATGTCGACGTCGGTCAGCTCAAGCATGTGGTAAGGCTGCACGTCGCTCAGGCTTCCCAGGGTCTTGTACGATATACCGCCGGTGCTCGTGAAGTCGCACGAGTCGACCATGAGGCTGGTGTCGCCGCTGACCTCGACCAGATACAGGGATATGGCCTTGCCATCCAGGTTCTGGAAGGTGCAGCTATCGAAGGCCCAGTGGATGTCCCCTGGGCCGTCGGACCAGTCGAAGGAGTTGGCCACTACCCCGCTGCCGTCCCCGTTGAAGGTGCAGTTCACCACGGATAGGTCGTAGTCATGGTACCACATGTTCTGCTGTTCGATGTAGAACGCCGCGTCACCGTTGTTCATGAAGGTGCAAGAATCAAGGCTCAGGTCGGCGAAGTGGTCGTAGTAGTCGTCCATGTACAGGATAATCCCGTAGTCGCGGTTGTCGGTGAACTGGGTGCCCTCGATGGAGATCCAGTTGCCGTCCTCCATGGTCGACCGGTGAAAGAGCCTCAGGCCCTGGGCCGCGTTGTTGTCGAAGACGCAGTCGTCGATGTCCAGGGTGTAGGTCCTGTAGAACCTGGAGTTGTATATGTACAAGCCACCGAAGTCCCAACCCGTGGGGGTGAGGCCGTTGTCCCTGAACGTGGATTCCACGAAGACCAGGTTCACAGAGGCGTCGGTGTAGTAGATGTCGAAGTAGACCCCACCGTCGTTGTTCCCGTCGAAGGTGCAACGGGTGAAGGTGAAGTTCAGGACACCAGTGCCGTCGTACGTCTGCCGGTAGTTGTAGAAGTGGAAACCACCGTACCTGTTGTCCTCGAAGGTGCAGTCGGTGAAGTCGACGATCAACGTGCTGTTGTAACCGTACTCCCAGTTCCACCTGAAGCCCCAGTCGTTGTTGTCGCGGAAGGTCGTGCCGGTGAAGTCGAAGTCGAACTCCGCATAGTTCCTGTACTGCCGGATGTAGAGTCCCATGTCCTCGTTGGCGGTGAAGGTGCAGTCCTCGACGTTAAGCGTGTAGTGCTCACCACCTGAGGTGTACATCCACTCCAGGTACACCGCGGCCCTCCCGTACTGTTCGCTGCCCGCCTTGGTCACCGTGACGGTGTCCAAGGTCACCTGGCACTCGTAGGTCTTGAGGGCGTGGTAACCGATGGTTTCCTGCAGGGTGCAGTTCTCGAAGGTGATGTCGCTGTCCCAGGCGGTTATGCCGCCCTCGTTCGTGGACCTGGGCAACATGCCCCCGATGGTGGAGCCCCTGAACACCGTGGTGTTCTGGATGAGCAGGTAGTACTTCATGTTCCCCGTGCTCTTGAACGTGCAGTCGTTCACTATGAGGCTTCCGTTCCACATCACGTAGATCCACCTCGAGTACAGGTCCGATGGATCACTGAAGGTGAACACGCAGTTGTCGAACGCCAGCGTGGTGTAGTTCGCCACCGTGATGTTGTAGTTGATGTCCCACGTCCTGTCGGCTATGGTCACGGTGCTGCCGCTGTCGAAGAACCAGTCTTGGGTCGGCGGGTTGTTGATGTCCGCCGGATCGGCGGCCGTCGAGACCGCGGTCAGGACCGCCACCGCGCCCAGGATGAACAGGGCGAGCCAGACTATCTTGCGTCCGTTCATTCTTCCTCCCCCCTCTTCGCAAAGACGTAGACTGTCAGTATTATGACCAGCGCCGCTATTATGAGCAACAGGCCATAGTACCACCACAGATTGTCCTCTTCCACCTCATCGTCGATCTTGATCTTCTCCTCGACGTACTGGACGTTGACCTTGTAGACACCGGTGTTGCCCGCATCGTCGGTGGCGCTGATGGTGAAGTTGTTCCACCCGTTGCCGGCGGTGTCGACCACCAGCAGGACGTTGAACTTGCCGTCGATGACCGGGTACACATCGCCTCGGACGGTGACGAAGTTGATGATCGCCACATCGTCGGTCGCGGTGCCGTTCAGCATGATGACCAGGTCCGAGGTCTCCGCGCCCGGCGGGTCTACCAGAGTTATCTCGGGCTTCGTGTCGTCGAAGATGAAGTCGATGGTGTGGGTCACGATGTTGCCTGCCATGTCGACGGCCTCCACCTCGATGGGGTTGTCCGCAGTGGCCAGGTTCATCTCGACGGAGAACCTCAGGTCCTCGTCCACGTTCACCTTCGCTCCCGCCACGCGGACCTCGAAGGCGTCATCGTTCACGTAGCCACGCACCACGAGGGTCGGCTCGTTGGTCAGCACGAAGTCGGGCGTCTCAACTACCAGCATCGGCGGGATGGTGTCACGGGTGATGTTGACCATCCTGACCGCCGTGTTGTCCACGGCGTCGGTGGCGGTCACAACTATGGTGTTGATACCCTCCACCAGGGGCACGGGCACACTGATGATTTGAGCATGGTCCACACGGATGCCGTTCACCTTTACGACAACCGTGTCGGGGTTGTCATCGGTGACCTGGCCAACCAGGGTCACCACCGACGCGCTGACGTGCTCACCCTCCTCAGGGCTGTTTATCGTCAGGCCTGGAGGGGTGGTGTCCAGCGTGACGGTCCTGGTGACCGACCGCACGTTCCCTGCCGGGTCCTCAGCGGTGAACACGATGTGTTGGTCGCCCTCTATCAGCGCCAGAGTGTGCCTGAAGGTGCCGTCGGCCCTGGCGGTAACCATCTCAGAGCTGATGGGGTCGCCGGTGGCGGCGTTCACCTGCTCGATCAATATCGGGGTGCCCGCCTCGGAGAGGCCGTCGACCTCGAGCATTGAGTCCGCGGTCAACAGCAGGTTCAGTGGCGTGTACACGTACAGCGTGGGCGGGTATGAGTCCAGGGTGACGATGCGTCTGACGATGACGGTGTTCCCCGCCTCGTCGGTCGCGTCGATGACGATGGTGTTCACGCCCTCGGTCAGGGTAACGTACTCGTTGATGACCCCCGTCGATGAGCTGAGGGCCACGCCGTTGATGCGCACCTCGATGTCCTGAAGGTCGGACACGTCGTCCTGGTACGACCCCTGGACCAGGAGGCTGGGGTCGCGGGTGACGTGCATGTCCTGTGGTGCGACGATGTCCAGGTCGGGCGCCACCGCATCGATTAGGAACGTCACGGTGGTGTTAGCCTTGTTCTGTGCCACGTCGATGGCCTCGAACATGATGGTGTGCTCACCCTGGGCCAGGTCGTTGAACATGGTCATCCAGGTCTGCTCCGGGTCCACCTCCACGCCCTCGCCACCGTCCAGGTAGCCCATGAAGCTGTAGATTCCAGACCCGGTCTCGAACAGGAAGCCCTCGACGGGCATGTCCACCATGTTGCTCATGGAGCCGTCCAGCGGTGAGGTGACGACCACATCGGGGACGACGGTGTCCTGGATTGTCAGGTGGAGCGCGGTATCACCGACCTGCTCGCCGATGGCGTTGATGACGTGGTGGGCGGTAAGGCCGCCGGACAGGATGGTCCCCTGGTAGGGTGACCACTGGTCCATCTTGCCCTCCACCGAGCTCCAGGGCATTATGAGGAGGGGTCCGATGCGGCCCTCCCCGTCGGTCTCCAGGGCTCCGTAGTACCTGCCGTTGGTCCCCAGCATGGCCAGGGTGGCGTCCGTGGCGGGCATCATGCTTTCCATGCCCATGGCGTCGGTCCACGTGATCAGGATCTCCAGGTGGTTCCATACGTAGATATATCCTCGGCCCTCGGTCCTGCCCGAGCCCTCCGGAATGGCGCTCCAGTAGACGTTGATGGTGCAGTCCCTGGCGTACAGAGCCTCCATGAAGTTGGTGAACGTGCAGTTGTAGAAGTCCGCGTCCACGTTCACCAGGCCCCAAGCGGTCATACCGCCGGGTCCGCCGCCGTCGAAGGCGTCCTCGGTGAACTCCATCTTGACCCTCGGGAAGGCGCCGATGAAGTCTATGGCCTGCAGGAAGACACCGTACTTGGAGCCGTAGAAGTCGTTGTTCACCAGGAGCGGGAACTGACCGAAGTCGAGGATCCTTATGGCCCACCCGTCGCCGTTGTACTGCAGTATGTTGTTGGAGATGCGGATGCTCTGGCCGTAGTTGTTGTAGTTGACGTTCGTATCGGACCACTGGGCGGGGTCGATGTCGATGCCGCCGCCCTTGTTGTACGAGTAGTTGTTCGAGCTGACCTCGATGGAGAGGGCTCCCGTCATCTCACCGTACGTGTCCGGGTAGAATCCATCATTGACGTACCTGCTGGTGAGGTGGTGGAGCATCAGGGGCCCTGTGTTGTTGCTGCCCGTGTTGCGCTTCACCACGATGTTGTAAGACCGGTAGTCTATCCACGTGGTGGCAGCCCCGTCGTTGTCGGTGAACTTGTTGCCGTCCACGGTGTGGGTGTAGCCGTACCATGACCACGAGGAGTAGGGGCGGTAGAAGTTGATGCAGGTCCCGGTGTTCCCGACGAACTCGTTCCGCCTCGCCGCGATGTCGTACCTGACCCCGCGGAACACCACGATGCCACCGTTGAGGGCGGAGCTGGCGGTGTTGCCCGTGAGCACGTTCCTGTCGAAGGTGAAATCGATGCGGCTCCAGTACGTCGGACCCCGGAAGAAGATGAGGACACCGTCGGCGTTGTTGTCCATGAACTTGTTGTCGGTGATCTTCATCTCGTTGTAGGCCCGGTAGGTGTATATCAGGTAGTCAGCGCCCACGTCGTTGTTCATGAACTCGTTGTCGGACACCGTCCACCTGCCGTAGACGTAGTCGTTCTCCAGCAATGGACCCGTGTTCCACTGGATGACGTTGGACACGATGTCGATGTCGTTGTAGTTCCGGTACGAGCGGAACATGTACTCCATGAACTCGTTGTTCTCGATGGTGTTGGCCTCGAGCACGAACTTGTCCCGGGTCCACTCGGTCAGGATCATACCGTTGTAGTACATCGAGTCGGAGAAGGTGTTCCACCTGAACACGACCCTGTCCTGGTTCTCGTAGATCCAGAACCACGAGTCGTAGGAGTGCTCCCAGGGTAACTGGTCGGTGACCAGGTTGTTCTGGAAGTAGACCCTGTCATCGGCGTAGTAGATCTCCATGAACCTCCAGCCCTCGATGTTGGAGAAGGTGTTGTTGTTCAGGAGGCCCTCCGCTTGGGGTCTGTATAGGCGGAACAGGACCGTGTAGTCGTTCATCGCGGTGATGTTGACGAACTTGTTCTGGGCCACGATGAAGTCCATGTCGGTGTAGTAGAACTCCAGGATGCGTCGGGCCTCGATACCGTCGAAGGTGGAGTCGGTAAGGATCCACTCCCCGTACCGGGGCAGGTAGAACACGATGTCGTACTTGCCACCCTCGATCATGATGTTGTTGTAGCTGGTGACCACGTCCCCCGGCTGGGCTCCGTCTGCGTCACGGATCTCAATGGCCGTGTTGGACCAGGACTCCATTAACATGTAGACCTCGCCTTGGGTGTGGGGCACCGCTCCGAAGCCGGACATGGTTATGCCGGATATCTCGCTGGGCGCCTCGCCGCTGCTGCTGATGGAGGAGTAGATGTACTCCTGGTAGTTGTAGACCCGGAAGTACGCACCCCTCGAGGCGTTGTTGGCAACGCATTTCACGTCCTCGGACACGTCGATGTCGATATCCTTGATCGCCCTGCAGATGGTGTCCCCGCTCATGTAGATGGCACGGGTGTAGAACCTGTTGTAGAACCTGACGTAGCTGGAGGTCTCATAGTAGCTCCAGATCTCCAGGTCGATGTCGATGTCGATGGAGAACTCCTTGTTCCTGTCAGGCTCCAAACGGCCCACGTTGGCACTGTAGATGTAGATCCCGTAGATGTAGTAGTAGTTGCTGATGTACGTGCTGTTCCTGGTTCCGTTCATGTCCGCGTCTATGTTGATGTCCAGGTTGTGCAGGGAGTAGTCCCCGTACCCGGCATAGAGGCCGTACGTGTCGAAGGAGCCCACGCCCCAGTACCAATCGTCCCAAAGGACGTCGATCGTTGTGTTGCCGATGTGGGCGTCGGCGAACGACATGACGCCGTATATGGTGGAATCGACGGTGCAGCCCTCCATGTACAGGTACGTGCTCCAGCTCCAGACGCCCTGGTGGACGTCCTCGAGATCGATACCGTTCATGTACATCTCGCCATCTGCATTGAACCACCACCTCTCGGAGCTGGTGTTGGACCTCACGACGCCCTCGTTGGCATCGGTGTCGTTGATGTACAGTATGGAACCCCACCAGGGTGAGATACCATGCTCCCCTGGATAGCTGCAGTTGAAGATGACCGTGCAGCCGTCCAGGGAGAGGGTGTAGGGCGGCATTATGTAGATGTTGCCGTTCAGACGGATGGTCTCGTCTGTGTACACCGTGTCCTGGGAGATGAACCAGTCGCCCCCCCATGGGGGCAGCGGTTCCCCTGACCAGGTCGCCTCGCTCTCCTCCGCCAAGGCCACGACGGCCAGGGCGGTGATGGCCACTATCGTAAGCAGTAGGATGGTTCCCCCATGTCTCCCCCGGGTCATCCGATCACACCTCCTCCAGGTACAAGTCGTCCTCGTACTCCTCCTCTTGGGCACCTATCCTCCTCCAGAGGAAGGCGGCGGCCACGATGGCTACGACGAGGATCACGATGCTCAGGAAGAGCACCCAGTACTGGGCGTTCTCGTACTCCATGAAGCCTGGGTCCTCGTCCACCTCGGCGAGGCGGTACACCTCGACGGTCTC